>Ga0247823_10005080_pt1 | contig 10485 bp, 8 predicted proteins | sample 13C_PalmiticAcid_2_FD_192426 | JGI IMG/M metagenome (GOLD analysis project Ga0247823, IMG submission 192426) | Soil microbial communities from agricultural site in Penn Yan, New York, United States - 13C_PalmiticAcid_Day30 | ecosystem: Environmental > Terrestrial > Soil > Agricultural land...
GTGCAGGAACACCTCGTTCACCAGATGCACCAGCTCCACGCCGAACTGCCAGACATAAACCGCCTGGGCTACGATCAACCCCAGATACAGCGGCAACTGCAGCCAGCGCGAAGCGAAGATCAGCGAGGGAAGCGGGCCGAGGCGATTGGGTTGCTGATGCGACATGGGATCGGAATGCTGCGTTGCGGGGATGCGGCAGGTTACCGGCCCATGGTGACGCTGCCAAGCACGACGACGGGGCTAAACTTCACTTTCCTTGCCCCACAACGAGTCTTGCCATGATCGATCTGTACTATTGGCCCACCCCCAACGGCCACAAGATCACGCTTTTCCTGGAAGAGCTGGTCGATGCGGGCCATGCACTGGAATACAGCATCAAGCCGGTGGATATCGGCGCCGGCGACCAGTTCAAACCGGAATACCTGGCTATTTCGCCCAACAACAAGATGCCGGCCATCGTCGACCAAGCGCCCGCCGACGGCGGCGCACCGATCAGCGTGTTCGAATCCGGCGCGATCCTGCAGTACCTGGCGGAAAAAACCGGCCTGTTCCTGCCCGAAGATCTGCGCGGCCGCACCGCCGCCATGGAATGGCTGTTCTGGCAGATGGGCGGGCTGGGGCCGATGACCGGGCAAATGGGTCATTTCAATGTGTATGCGCCCGAACCCATCGCCTATGCCATCGACCGCTACGGCCGCGAAGTGACGCGCCTGCACGGGGTCATGGACAAGCGCTTGGCCGAGAACGAGTTCCTGGCCGGCGACGCCTACACCATCGCCGATATTTCGACCTATCCGTGGATCGGCGCCTACGACAAGCTGCCGGCGGATTTCGAGGCATTCCCGAACATCAAGCGCTGGCACGATGCCATCGCCGCAAGGCCGGCGACCGAACGGGCTTATGCTTGGAAGAGCAAGGTGAACCCGGACGCGGGGAAACCGTTGAGTGAGGAAGAGCGGAAACATCTCTTCGGCCAAAGCAGTCCAACCAAGTAAGGATCGTCATCCCGGCTTTCGCCGGGATGACGACTGAAAATACCCCGAGACCTCCATGCGCCTCATGTTGATCAGCTTGATGATGCTTTCCGCCACAGCACACGCCGCTCAGCCGCTCCCGAGCAAACTCACGCTCGAAGCCATCACCGGCAACGCGCCGTTGTCCGGCCCCACGCTGACCAAGCCGCAGATCGCGCCCGACGGCTCGCGGGTGACCTTCCTCCGCGGCAAGGACAACGACCGCAACCAGCTGGATTTGTGGGAGTACGACGTGGCCAGCGGGCAGACGCGCCTGTTGGTGGATTCCAAGGTGGTGTTGCCCGGCACCGAAACCCTGAGCGACGAAGAGAAGGCGCGCCGCGAGCGCCAACGCATCGCGGCGCTGTCGGGAATCATCGACTACCAATGGTCGCCGGACGGCAAGACCTTGCTTTTCCCCTTGGGCGGCGAGCTTTACCTGTACGACCTGGCGAAATCCGGAACAGCGGCGGTGCGCAAATTGACCGACGGCAGCGGCTTCGCCACCGATCCGAAGATTTCGCCCAAGGGCGGCTTCGTCAGTTTCATCCGCGACCGCGACCTGTGGGTCATCGATCTGGCCAGCGGACAGAAGGTACGCCTGACCGGGGACGGTTCCGATACCATCGGCAACGGCGTCGCCGAATTCGTCGCCGACGAGGAAATGGGCCGCCACACCGGTTACTGGTGGGCCCCGGACGATTCGGCGCTCGCCTTCGCCCGCATCGACGAATCGCCGGTACCCGTGCAGAAGCGCTACGAGGTGTATCCCGACCGCACCGACGTGGTGGAGCAGCGCTATCCCGCCGCTGGCGATGCCAATGTCAGGGTGAAGTTGGGTGTGATCGCGCCGAAAGCCGACGCGAAGCCGGAATGGATCGACCTCGGCAAGGACGAAGACATCTATCTGGCCCGTGTCGACTGGCGCGACCCGCAGCGCCTCGCTTTCCAGCGCCAATCGCGGGATCAGAAGAAGCTGGAGCTCATCGAGATCACACTGGCCAGCGGCCGGCAGCGCACGCTGGCCACTGAAACTTCGAAGACCTGGGTGCCGTTGCACGACAACCTGCGCTTTCTGGACGACGGCCGTTTCGTATGGTCTTCGGAGCGAAGCGGGTTCGAGCATCTCTACCTCGCGTCAGAAGACGGGACGCAACTTGCGCCGTTGACCGGCGGGCCATGGCCGGTGGATGCATTGCTTGCGGTGGACCAGGAAAAGGGGCTGGTTTATTTCAGCGCAGGCAAGGATTCGCCTACCGAGAGCCAGGTGTATTCCGTTTCGCTGAAAGGCGGCCCGATCGCCGCCCTGTCTAGAACGGCCGGCAAACACGACGCGGTATTCGCCAAGAACGCCAGCATCTACGTCGACAGCTGGTCCAACGAGGAAACTCCGCCGCAGATCGAATTGTTCAAGGCCGACGGCAGCAAGCTGGCCACGCTGCTCGCCAATGAGCTGGCCGACCCGCGACATCCCTACGCGAAATACCGCGATGCGCAGCGACCCATCGAGTTCGGTACGCTGACCGCCGCCGATGGCAAGACGTTGCTGCATTACAGCCTGATCAAACCGGAAGGCTTCGATCCGTCCAAGAAATATCCGGTGGTCGTGTACGTCTATGGCGGTCCCGCCGCGCAGACCGTGACCCGCGCCTGGCCCGGACGCAGCGATGCGTTCTTCAACCAGTACCTGGCGCAGAACGGATATCTGGTGTTCTCGCTGGACAACCGCGGTACGCCGCGGCGCGGTGCGGCCTTCGGTGGCGCGCTGTACGAAAAACAGGGCACGGTGGAAGTGGACGACCAGCTGCGCGGCGTGGAGTGGCTGAAATCGCAATCCTTCGTCGATGGCAAGCGCATCGGCGTCTACGGCTGGTCAAACGGCGGCTACATGACACTGATGCTGCTCGGCAAGCACAGCGAGGCCTATGCCTGCGGCGTGGCGGGCGCGCCGGTCACCGACTGGGCCCTGTACGACACCCACTACACCGAGCGCTACATGAACCTGCCCAAGGCCAATGAAGCCGGCTATCGCGATGCCAGCGTATTCACCCATCTGGACGGCCTGAAATCGAAACTGCTGCTGGTGCACGGCATGGCCGACGATAACGTGCTGTTCACCAATTCGACCAAGCTGATGAGCGAGTTGCAAAAGCGCGGCAAGCCATTCGAACTGATGACCTACCCGGGCGCCAAGCACGGACTGAAGGGCAGCGATCTGCTGCATCGCTATCGCCTGACCGAGGATTTCCTGGCGCGCTGCTTGAAACCCTGACGGGCGTTGTACCCTTCATCCAATCCATCGGGATGACCGCCATGAATGCCATGCCGCCGCCGCTTCCCACCAGCCACTCCCGCGGATGGTGGAGCCGGCACTGGAAATGGGCTGTTCCGCTGCTCAGCGCCTTGCTCCTGGCTTTGTTCGCAGGAGTCATCCTGCTTTTCATGTCGACATTGTTAGGCATGATGAAGTCCTCCGACGCTTACCAGCAGGCTCTGCGGGAAGCCAAGGCCAATCCGGCCGTCGTCCAGGCGCTGGGCGAACCGATCGAGGATGGCTGGTTCATGATGGGCAACATCAGCGTCAATGGCCCCTCCGGCAAGGCCAACCTGCAGATCCCCATCTCCGGGCCCAAGGGCGAAGGGGACATCTATCTGGAAGCGACCAAATCCGCAGGTCAATGGAACTACTCGACGCTGCTGGTGCGCGTGGACGGCAGCGACCGGACCATCGATCTGCTGCCTGCGCAAACGCAGTGAATTATCCGCGTCGGAAGGCATGACCTAAGACGCATTGCCGCGGCAGGGGCGAACCGGTAGGGTCATCGCACCTATTCGCCGGATCCGACAATGAAACCTCTCGTCTTCGCCATCGCCCTTGCGCTGTCCGCACCCCTGCCTGTTCTGGCCCAATCCGCAGCGCACGCCGCGCAAAGCAAGTCGGCCGCTTCTCCGGCCTGGGTGGAAACCAGCAACCGCTATGCGCAGATCCTGCTGCAGGCGCAAGCGCCTTTCCAGCCGGAATACGCCAGCTTCTTCGGCATTCCCGGCTACGACGACCAGGTGACCGATCTGGGCCCTGACAATCCCAAGCGCTACCGGGAGGCCACCGCGAAAGCCAAGGCCGAACTGCGGACCAAGCTCCAGTTGGAGCGCGACGCCAACGTGCGCCAGGATCTGGAGATCATGATCGCAGCGGCCGACGAGAACATCGAAGGCAGCGAGCTCAACGAAAAATACCTGCTGCCGTGGAGCGATGCGCCGCAGATGGTGTTCAACGGCATCAATGGCCTGCTTTCCGATCAGACACCCGCCGAGCGACGCGCCAAGGCGCTGGATCGCCTGAAACGCTATGTGGGACTCGCACCGGGCAGCACCGCCATCGCCACCCTGGCGCAGCAGCGCTACGAAGAGAAACTGGCCAACGGCGAACTGCTGCAGCCGACCAAACTCGAAGTCGAACGTGCGGTCGGCAATGTGGATACGTATGTGAGCGGCGTGCGCGATCTGTTCGCCAAATACAAGATCGCCGGCGCCGAGGAGGCGCTGGACGCGATGGAGAAGCAACTCAAGGCCTACAACGAATGGACCCGCACCCAGGTCCTGCCGAAGGCGCGCACCGACACCCGTCTGCCGCCGGAGCTGTACGCCTACCAGCTCAAGCAGTACGGCATCGACATCGACCCGGCCCTGCTGATGCGGCGCGCGCAGCTGGAGTTCATGGAAACCCGCGCGGCGATGCAGCAACTGGCGCCTCTGGTGGCCAAGGCCAAGGGCATCGAGGCGACCGACTACCGCGAGGTGATCAAGGCGCTGAAGAAGGACAGCATTCCCAACGACAAACTGGAAACCTACTACCGCGGCATCATCGACCGGATCGATCCGATCATCGTGCGCGAGAAGATCGTCGATGTGCCCAACCGGCCCATGCAGATGCGCCTGGGTTCGCCCGCCGAAAGCGCGGCCCAGCCGGCGCCGCACTTCCTGCCCGCACCGCTGGTGGGCAACACCGGGCAACAGGGCACCTTCGTGCTGCCGCTGGGCAACCCGGACAAGGACGGCAAGGGCAAGAACTACGACGACTTCAATTTCGACGCGGTGGCGTGGACGCTGTCGGCGCACGAGGGGCGTCCCGGCCATGAACTGCAGTTCACCGCCATGGTCGAGCGCGGGGTCTCGCTGGCGCGCAGCATGTTCGCCTTCAATTCGGTCAACGTCGAAGGCTGGGCGCTGTACGCCGAAGCCGAGATGGTGCCTTACGAACCGTTGGACGGGCAGCTGATCGCACTGCAGTTCCGCCTGCTGCGCGCCGCACGCGCGATGCTGGATCCCAGCCTCAACCTGGGCCTGACCGATCGCGAACGCGCACGTCTGGTGCTGGAGGAAGACGTGGGCCTGTCCGAACCGATGGCGCGCCAGGAACTGGACCGCTACACCTTCAACGCACCGGGCCAGGCTGGAAGCTATTTCTACGGCTACACCCGCATCCTGGAATTGCGCATGCAGACCGAGCTGGCGCTGGGCAAACGCTTCGACCGCAAGGCCTTCAACAACTTCCTGTTGGATCAGGGGCTGCTGCCGCCCGATCAGCTGGCGAAGGCGGTGAATGAAGTTTTCATTCCTGCGCAGCAGGCGAAGAAATAAGTTCTTAGAGCCTGTTCACTATCTGTCGGAAGACCTCATATTTGTCTGCGGAAGATCTGGAAAATGACTCGTCGTCCCCGCGAAGGCGGGGATCCAGTGACTTAAGCGTTTCTACAAACTGTACGGTCGCGGTACGAAAGACACTAGATCCCCGCCTTCGCGGGGACGACGAATTTATTTTTCAGTTTCACAAATTATTTCAAAGGTCGTGAACAGGCTCTTAGAGTAGGGCGGGCAGTGCCCGCCCTACTCTGTTGTCACGCAACTACCTAAGTCTCGACTAACGACTCCACCGGCATCAGTGCGCGGGATGCTCCGCATGCGACAGGCCATGGACGAACGCATCCATTTCCATGTCGCCAAGATCGGCATGATCGATCTCCAGCAGGCCATCGAACGGCGTGAACGCCTGCTGCACCGGAATCTGCGTCAATCCTTGCAGACGGATGACGTCTCCGCCGCTGCATCTGCTGCCGTCCGGCTTGCCGGTGCAGTAGCGGGCCGGCAAACCGGGAGCCGGCAACCAATCCAGTTCGACATGCTTTCCCTGTGCGTCGGCACCGCGATAACGGGCGAGCGGCTGGGCGAACGCGCTGGCATTGCCGGCCGTGGCCAATCGCGCGCGCAATGCGGGATCGACCAGACCCGACAGCTGCGCCCAGTCCGGCACCTTGTCCAGGGTGCGCAGATCGCCGGGCACGTACACCACCATGCGCTGGTCGGCTGGATACAGCTCACGTAGTTCCACGCCATCGGACGTTTGCCGCCAGACTCTGATCGGTTCGCCAGCGATGCGGTATTCGATGCGGGTGCCGTCGCGCACCAACCTCAGTTCGCGTTCACCGCGCGCATCGCGGATGCGGTAGTCGCCCACCCATGCCGATCCGTTGCCGGCGGCGTCGCCAGGGACCGTGCTGTTGGAGCCCGGCTCGTCACTACCGCCATCGCCGGCCCATCCCTGGCCGGCGATCAACGCGAGGAGCAAGAGCCATCCGCGCGCCATCACTGCTTGGTCATGCCGGCGCGCAGGTCGGCTTCGAGCAGCGGCGGCGCGAGCGACGACTTCTTGTCGTTCTTGCCGCAACCGCCGAACAGCGAGCAGAAGAAGAACGAGGTGTCCCGCTGCGATTGCGCCATCACGTGGAAGACGACGTTCTGTTCGACCACGCCCTGGAAGGCGTGCGCACCCGGACCCGTGGCATAGATGCCCACGTCTTCGGCGGCGTGCGTTTCCGAACCCAACGGCACCGCCGCTTCCTGCAGGAAGTTGACGTTGGCGGTGTCGACATTGGTCAGGTCCGGGCGCGCGGCCGGTCCGCGATAGCCGGGACCGTTGATGTAGCCGAGCGTGGTGTAGGGCTTGCCGTCGGAGTCCAACGCCAGCGCGCCATCGGTGACCACCTTGCCCAGGATGTTGTTGCCGCGGTCGGGATAGCCGGCGATGGTGAAGGTGTGGCTATGGTCGGCGGTGACGATGATCAGGGTGTCCTCGTCCGAGCTCTTGCGCTGCGCCGTGCGCACCGCATCGGAGAGGGCGATGGCGTCCACCAGCGCGCGGCTGGCGTTGCCGGCGTGGTGGGCGTGGTCGACGCGCCCGCCTTCCACCATCAGGAAATAGCCCTTGTTGCCGTTGCGGTTCTGCAGGATGTCGATCGACTTGGCGGTCATCTCGGCCAGGCTCGGTTCTTTGCCCGCATCGAGCGGACGGTCGGCCTCGTACTCCATGTGCGAGCGCTCGAACAGGCCCAGCAGGTGCTTGGTCGTGGCCGGATTGATGGCGTCGAACTGCGCCTTGTTCCAGACGTAGGCCGAAGCTGGCTTGCTGCCCCATTCGTTGGCCAGGTTGCGGCCGTCCAGACGGCGGCCTTTGCTGCTGGTGTCTTCGGGATCGTTGAGCGTGTTGGGCAGGAAATAGCTGCGGCCGCCTCCCAGCGCGACTTCAAGGCCGTTGCCGTACGGGAATTCGATCAATTGCCGGGCGATATCCTTGCAGCCCGAAGCCTTGGCCTCGGCGCTCAGTTCCGCATCGCTTTCCCAGTCGCGGTTGGGCGTGTGCGCGTAGGTGGCGGCCGGGGTGGCATGGGTGATGCGCGCAGTGCTGACGATGCCGGTGGACATGCCCAGCGCTTCGGCCACTTCCAGCAGGCTGGCCACGCCCTTGCCCTTGGCCGAGGCGCAATTGTTGTAGCGCGCGTCCTGGGTGACGCCCAGCACGCCCTGATTGGTTTTGATGCCGCTCATCATGGCGGTCATGGTCGGCGCCGAGTCCGCCGTCTGGCCGTCGACCGAATAGGTTTTCGACAGGCTCAGGTACGGGAACCGCTCGAAGCTCAGCGCGTTCTCTTCGCCGCTGCGGCCCTTGAGCTGGCCTTCCAGGATGCGCGCGGCCGCTACCGTCGACAGGCCCATGCCGTCGCCGACGAACAGAATCACGTTCTTGGCTTTCCGGTGGCTGGGGCGCAACTCGGCGCCCGCACGCGCGGCGCGCGCGCCGTCGCTGTACCACTGCTGGGCGCTTTCGCCGCGCGCCGGAGCCGGTGCGGAAGCGGCACGCTTGGCCGAGGCTTTGCCGCGGATGTGTTCGGGTTCGGCGGTCAGGCCGGGGCCTGCGACCAGCATGGTCAGGGCGGCGCAGCCCAGGATCGTGGACAGGTGGCGCATGGGCGTTCTCCAGTGCTCGGGGGAGAACGCACTGTCGGTGCGGGTCGTTGCACTTGGATGACCGCAATGCAACCGTTCGGCTACGCCGGCAGCATGTGGGAGCGGCTTCCAGCCGCGAGCCTCTGAGCTGTGGTATGGCTGAGGGAAGAGCTCGCGGCTGGAAGCCGCTCCCACGGAGTCGCTATTGCTTCAATCGATCAAGGTTGCGTGGGCTCCGCCCCCGGCGGTACGTAGATCGCCACGCCGGCGGCCTTCTTCTGCGTGGTCGGAATGCCGATGCCAATGCCGCCCGCGCTGTGGCGGCCGTAGCTGCCGGCGCCCACCGACATGCCCACCGGCGAACCGCTGGAGCCGACGCCCATCAGGATCACGCCGTTGGCGCCCAGTGCGGCGGCTTCGCGCTTGAGCCGGGCGACGGCCGCATCGGTCTGGCCCTGGGTGCCGAAACCGACCGCACTGGAGGATTCGAGCTGGGCGATCTCGATGGAGCCCGGCGGCGGCGTGGTGTAGATCTGGACCTGGGCCGGATCGACCGGCGGACGCGCCTGGCCAAGCATGACCTTGGAGGTGCCGGCGCAGGCGCTGAGCGCAAGGGCCAGCAGGAAAAGAATGACGGGACGCAGGCTCATTGGCGGTTTCCCCTGGAAGGATGGCTGGATGATCGGCCTATGGGACTGAATGCTCGCATACCTTGGCGCCACTAGCGCGGGTGCCGCAACGGTGCGCCGACACGAGGCATCGCCAACCTGGATCGAAGGCGTCTGCGCGTTATAGTTGGCACATTAACCAGGAGTGCTGTCATGGGTCTTATCAGTGTGTTGTGGGGCGTGGTGGCCATGATCTGGATGGTGCTGGCGCTGATTCCGCTGCTGGGCTGGGGCAACTGGTTCCTGATCCCCTTCGCCGCGGTCGGCGCGATCATCGCGGCCATCGGCATCCTGTTCACTTCCGACGCCAAAACCGGGCGCGCCAAAACCGGATTGCTGCTGAACGGCATCGTGATCGTGGTGGGCATCGTTCGCCTGGCGATCGGCGGCGGTATCTTCTGAATCCAAACCTGGGTAGGAGCGACGTAAGTCGCGAAACTGCGGAAATCAGGTCCGCCAAGACGGGATTCGGCTATACGCGCTTCGCGACTTACGTCGCTCCTACACCTACAGGATGGCGGCGAAGGCGGGACGCGCGGCGACCAGCGCCTGAGTGTGAGCATGCTGTGGTTGGGACAGCACCATCGCGGTCTCGCCGGATTCCACGATGCGGCCCTGTTCCAGCACCGCGATGCGTTCGGCCACGGCCGAGGCGGCCGCCAGGTCGTGGGTGACGAACAGCAGCGCCAGGCCGCGCTCGCGTTTCAGCTTGGCCAGCAGCGCCAGGATCGCAGCGCGATGATGCGCATCCAGAGCGGAGACCGCTTCGTCGCAGACCAGCAGATCCGGCGACGTCGCCAGCGCGCGCGCGATGGCGATGCGTTGCCGTTGCCCGCCGGAAAACTGGTGCGGATAGCGGTCCAGCGCGGAGTCGTCCATGCCCACGGCCCGCAGCAGTTCCGATGCTTTCGCGCGCTGGCTCGCGGCATCGCCGATGCCGTGGATGCGCAGCGGCTCGGCGACGATGCGCGCGATATCCAGGCGCGGATCCAGCGATGCGTAGGGATCCTGGAACACCACTCCGATGCGCCGGCGGAGCTTGCGTAACCCGCTTGCGCTCAGCGAATCCAGAACGACGCCTTCCAGCACGATACGGCCCTGCGCGCCGCGCAGGAGCTTGAGCAACGCGCGGCCCAGCGTGCTCTTGCCGCTGCCCGATTCGCCGACCAGGGCCAGGCCTTCGCCACGCCGCAGTTCGATCTCCACCCCATCCAGCGCATCGCGCGCGGCGCCGCGATAGCGCATGCGCAGGTTTTCGGCGCGCAACAGGACTGGCGCATCGGCAACGGGCGCAGGCAGTTTCTGCAGCTGGTCTGCCGCCAGCAGCTCGCGCGTGTAGGCGTGGCCGGGGGCGGCGAATACCGCATGGGTGTCGCCTCGCTCCAGCACTTCGCCGCCGCGCAGCACCAGCAATCGCTGCGCGTAGGCACCCACCAGCGGCAAGTCGTGGCTGATCAGCAACAGGGCCAGGTTCTGTTCGCGGCGCAGGTCGTCCAGCAAGTCCAGGATGTCGCGGGCGATGC
>Ga0247823_10005081_pt1 | contig 10485 bp, 10 predicted proteins | sample 13C_PalmiticAcid_2_FD_192426 | JGI IMG/M metagenome (GOLD analysis project Ga0247823, IMG submission 192426) | Soil microbial communities from agricultural site in Penn Yan, New York, United States - 13C_PalmiticAcid_Day30 | ecosystem: Environmental > Terrestrial > Soil > Agricultural land...
AGCGGCGCGACACTTTGGCCGGCGCCGGGCGCGCCTCTTCGACCACCGTCAGATCGGTCGAAATCCAGGCGGCCTGCGCCTGCAGCAGCGCGCCGCTGTGCATCGGATGCGACGCGAGCCAGGTCTGAAGCTCGGACTCGTCGTGCGCGGACCAGTCGCCCGCATCCATGCGGGCGGTCCAGCGCGCCGCCTCGTCCGACATGCCGGGGGTCATTTGCCTCACCTCAACGTCCTCGTCTTTTCAATCTGGTCCATGCGCGCTTCGGCCTCCGCGTCGGCGGCCTGCCACGATGCCTGGATTGCTTTGACGCCCTGCCAAACCTGTTTCTCCACCACTTTCTCGGTCACGCCGAGGCGCGCCGCGATCTCCTTCTGCGACAACCCCTCAATCCGCCGCATCTGCACAATCTGCCGGCAACGCTCCGGCAGGCGCGCGATCAGCCCAAGCACCCGCTCGACTTCAAGGCGTCCGCCTGCCTCGCGTTCGGGCGACGGCGCATCGTCCGCCGAATGACTTTCGATCGCCGCGATCGTTTCGATCGGGACCACCCGCGCCCGCTTGAGGCGACGCACATAAAGGTTGCGAACGATCGAGAAGAAATAGGCATCGGGCCGGCCGATATGATCGACGCTGTCGAGCATCGCGAGCCGGCAATAGGCTTCCTGAATCAGCTCATCGATATCATCGGGCGCCGCCCTTGATCGCGCGAGCCACAGGCGCACGGCGGCTTCGTGGGGCATGACCTGCCTGGCCACCCACGTCGCGATACGGACCCGCCGCTCGACTTCGAACCCCTTGGCCGTTGGATCGGCTCCCTACCCAAATCCGGACGCCGCGCGCCCCCGCATTGCATAGAGGTTTCTGCCGCCGAAATCCTTCGCGGCGCTGGAAAAGAAATCAGATAGAGATTTGGCGCACCCGACAGGAATCTAACATCTGGATCGCCGTAGACCGCATATGGTCAGCGTGTCTCAGAAAAGCTGGATATTCTTACGCAAGCCGGGTGATATCCCCTTCGGCGACGCGAAGGGTCATCCCACGCGATTGGCGACGAGGTCGTCGACCACTGACGGGTCGGCGAGGGTGGAGGTGTCACCGAGCGATGAGGTGTCGCCCTCGGCGATCTTGCGCAGGATGCGGCGCATGATCTTGCCCGAGCGGGTCTTGGGCAGGCCGGGCGCGAACTGGAGCGCGTCGGGGGTGGCGATCGGGCCGATCTCGGTGCGGACCCATTTGATGAGCTCGGCGCGCAGCGCATCGTCGGCGGTGCAGCCGGCGTTGAGCGTGACATAGGCATAGATGCCCTGTCCCTTGACGTCGTGCGGCATGCCCACGACCGCCGCCTCGGCGACCTTGGGGTGAAGCACCAGCGCGCTCTCGACCTCGGCGGTGCCCATGCGGTGGCCGCTGACGTTGATGACGTCGTCGACGCGGCCGGTGATCCAGTAATAGCCATCCTCGTCACGGCGGCAGCCGTCGCCGGTGAAATACTTGCCCGGATAGGTGGTGAAATAGGTCTGGAAGAACCGCGCGTGATCGCCCCACACGGTCCGCATCTGCCCCGGCCAGCTGCGCGCGATGACGAGGTTGCCCTCGGTCGCGCCGTGGAGGACATTGCCCTCCGGATCGACCAGCTGCGGATCGACCCCGGGCAACGGCCGCGTCGCCGAACCGGGCTTCAAGTCGGTCGCGCCCGGCATCGGCGCGATCATCGCCCCGCCGGTCTCGGTCTGCCACCAGGTGTCGATGATCGGGCAACGGCTCTCGCCCACCACCTCATGATACCAGCGCCACGCTTCGGGGTTGATCGGCTCGCCGACCGTGCCCAGCAGCTTCAGCGACGTGCGGCTGGTGCTGGTGACGAAGTCGTCGCCGTCCTTCATCAGCGCGCGCAACGCGGTCGGCGCGGTGAAGATCGTGTGGACCTTGTGCCGGTCGACCACCTGCCAGATGCGGCTGGCGTCGGGCCAGTTGGGCAGGCCTTCGTACATCAGCGTCGTCGCGCCATTGGCCAGCGGGCCGTAGAGGATGTAGCTGTGCCCGGTGACCCAGCCGATATCGGCGGCGCACCACCAGACATCGCCGGGCTTATAGTCGAAGCACAGCTCGTGCGTCAGGCTCGCCCACAGCAGATAGCCCGCGCTGGTGTGGAGCACGCCCTTGGGCTGGCCGGTCGAGCCTGAGGTGTAGAGGATGAACAGCGGGTCCTCGGCATTCATCGTCTCGGCCGGGCAGTCGGTGGACACCCCTGCCGCTGCCTCGTGATACCAGAGATCGCGGCCAGCGGTCATCGTGACGTTGCCGCCGGTCGCCTTGACGACGATCACCGTCTCGAGCGCAGGCGCGCGCTCGGCGGCTGCGTCGACATTGGCCTTCAGCGGAATGCGCTTGCCGCCGCGGCGGCCTTCGTCCGCGGTGATCACCACCGAGCTGTCGCAATCGGTGATGCGGCCGGCCAGCGCCTCGGGCGAGAAGCCGCCGAACACCACCGAATGGATCGCACCGATCCGCGCGCAGGCGAGGATCGCGAACGCCGCTTCGGGGATCATCGGCATGTAGATCGTCACGCGGTCGCCGCGCTTGACGCCCTGCCCCTTCAGGACATTGGCGAAGCGGCACACCTCGGCATGGAGCTCGCGATAGGTGAACTGGCGCGACGCCTCGGCAGGATCGTCCGGTTCCCAGATGATCGCGACGGTATCGCCACGGGTCGCCAGATGCCGGTCGATGCAGTTGGCCGCGACATTGAGCTTGCCGTCCGCAAACCACTCGATGCGGAAGTTCGCCTCATCGAACGACCAGTTCCCCGCCAGCTCGGGCCGCTTCACCCAGTCCAGACGCTTCGCCTGATCCAGCCAGAAGCTGCCCGGATCGGCGAGCGAACGCCCGTAGAGCTGCTCATAGCCCGCCGCATCGTAACGCGCCCCCTGTGCCCAAATTGCGGGAACTGGATAAGTCTCACCGGTCATCGCCTCTCCTCTCGGGCCGGAGCTGTAGTTTCCGGCCCGGAAAAGGGCAACGCCATCGCCGCTTTCGCGACCTTAAGCTGCCGTGATAGCGATCCCAGACAAAGGTCCGTGCGGATCAGGCCTTGGAATTGGCATATTCCTGCGTGCCGCGGGTAACCACCCGGTCGCCCTCGACGATCTCCGCGACGGGGATATCGGGCTGGGCCAGAATCTCGGCATAGAGCGGCGCAAAGTCGGTTTCGACGGTTGCCTGAAGCAGGGTGTCGAAGCCCGGGATGATGAAGTAATTCTGCTGGAAATCATCGATCCGGTACTCGGTGCGCATCACCCGCTTGAGGTCGAAACCGATGCGGTTGGGGCTGTCGCTGTCGAGCGCGAAACGGCTTTCGCCAAAGCTCGACACGATACCCGAGCCATAGATGCGCAGATCGCCTTCTTCTTCGATCAGCCCGAACTCGACCGTGTACCAGTAGAGGCGCGAAAGCTGTTTAAGCGCACCCAGCTCCATCGCCCGTCCGCCGCCACGGCCATAGGCTTCCATATAATCGGCGAATACCGGGTCGGCGAGCATCGGCACATGCCCGAACACGTCGTGGAACACGTCCGGTTCCTGCAGATAGTCGAGCTGGTCGGGCCGGCGGATGAAATTGCCTGCGACGAACCGGCGGTTGGCCATGTGATCGAAGAACACATCATCGGGGACGAGGCCCGGCACCGCGACCACCTGCCAGCCGGTGCGCTTCATCAACCGCTCCGACAGTTCCTCGAAATTGGGAATGCCGCCATCGGAGAGTTTAAGCAGATCGAGACCGTGGAGATACGCCTTGGACGCACGGCCGGGGAGCAGCTTGGCCTGACGCTCGAACAGCGTGTCCCACACGGCGTGCTCCTCCGCCGTGAAAGCGTCCCAGTTCTGCGAGATCGTCCAGTCGGCCGCCGCACCCTCCGGCGGGCGGTCAAGTACATGGGTTTCGTTCATCATTCTTCCCTATAACATGGGTGCCCATAGCATGAATAAAGTAACAACGGAAACCAGATGGTTATGCCGCGATGCTGGAATTATGCGCGGGCCGACCTATCTCGGTGGAGAGTGACCGGATGACGCTGAACACCGAAGCCAAGGCCCCGCCGATGACGGTGATGCTCGCCGAATGGCCCCGCGCGGCGTGGAGCCTGTCCAAGTTACCGTTTGCATGGCCCGACCTCATGCAGATGCCGCGGGGCGACGGCCGGCCCGTGCTGCTGCTGCCGGGACTGGTCAACGGCGACATGTCCAATTTCGTCATGCGCCATTATCTCGAAGCACTAGGCTATCGTGCCCTGCCCTGGGAACTGGGCCTTAATTTCGGTCCGCGCGTGATCGGCATGGAAGGTGAACGGCTGTTCGAGCGGATCGCGGCGATCCATGCGGAGACGGGCGAGAAGGTGACGCTGATCGGCGTGAGCCTGGGCGGGATCATGGCGCGAGTCGCGGCGCACCGCCATCCCGAGCTGGTGCGCGAGGTGATCACCGTCAGCTCGCCCTTTGCCGGCTTGCCCAAGGCAACCAATGTCTGGCGCGTGTTCGAGCTGGCGTGCGGCCAGCGTTCTGACGATCCGGCGGTGCGCGCCTGGCTGGAGGAAGCGGCGTCGCCCCTGCCCGTCCCCGCCACCGCGATCTGGAGCCGCAGCGACGGACTGGTCAACGGGATGTGCTGCCACGAGGAAGCGAATGGCGACGCGCGCTCGATCGAGGTCGTCAGCTCGCACCTGTGGGTGCAGATGAAACCCGAAGTGCTGCGCGCGATCGCCGACACGCTCGGCGGGAACGAGTCCTAGTTCTTCGGGGGCTCGGGATCGCCGGCACGGTAGCCCTGATAGGGCCCGCAATTTTCGGGATCCTTGCGGCAGGCCTTTTCGTGCGCCTGACGCTCACGCCCTTCACGGGCTTCCTGCTGACGTAGCTTGCGGCCGGCGTTGCGGTCGGCCTCATCCTGGCTGGTGGTCGCCCAGTCGGCGGTCTTGCCCACCACCTTGACGGGCGCCGTGACGACATCGGCGGCAGCCTTGACGAGACAGCCACCCGTCAGCAGCGGCAGCGCCGCAACGACAAGAATCAAACCCTTACGCATCACGCTGCCTCCTGGCCGATCAGCGAACATGCCGATCGCGCGCCTCCACACCCTGATAGGGGAAATCAGTGAAGAAGCCATCCACCCCCGCGGCGAGATGGCGTGAAATTTCCTCACCCAACCGTCCATGCCCCGCGGGATTGATGCCGCTGCGCAGACCCGAAGGCAGAAAGAAATTCTCGGCGCGAAAGGTCCAGGGATGAACCTTGAGCCCAGCGGCGTGCGCGTCGGCGACCAGCGGCGCGACGGTGCCGTCATTCTTGACCACCATCGTCTTGGCCGGACCGATCCCGGCGGCATAGGCGGCAACGGCCTTTAGCCCCTCGGGCGAAATCATCGCCGCATAGCTTGGCTGCGCGCCATCCGCCGGGCCGCCATCGGCGTCGAGCAGCTGGATCAGGGGGACCCTGGTCAGCTTGCTGAGCGCCTTGAGATTGTTCACCTCGAACGACTGGATGAACACCGGCGCATCGGCACGGTCCCAGCCCGCGGCCTTGAACTCCGCCACCAAAGCGGCTTCGAGAGGCAGGCCGATCGAGGCGAAATAGGTCGGGTGTTTGGTTTCGGGATAGATGCCGATCGTGCGGCCGGTCTTCACAGTGGCGGACTTGGCGAGCGCGATGATCTCGCGCAGCGTCGGCACCTCGAATTGACCGTCGAATTTGGTATTGCCACGACGCAGTAGCGGGAGGCGCTCCTTGGCGCGGAGCGTCTTGAGTTCGGCGAGCGTGAAATCCTCGGTGAACCAGCCGCTATGCTTCGTCCCGTCGATCACCTTGCTGGTCTTGCGGTCCCTGAACTCGGGTCGCGACGCCACATCGGTGGTGTCGGTGATGTCGTTCTCGTGCCGCGCAACCAGCTGGCCGTCCTTCGTCATGACCAGATCGGGCTCGATGAAGTCGGCGCCCTGCTCGATCGCGAGTTCGTAGGAGGCGAGTGTGTGCTCCGGCCGTTCGCCGCTGGCGCCGCGGTGCGCGATGACGATGGGCTTGGCGGCAGGCATGATCGCTTCCTTTGCGGCGACGGGAGCGGTGACCATAATCAGTGCAAGCGCGGCTCGCCACATGCCCGGCATCGCCCTATCTCCTTCGAAAAGCACGACCGGCTATTCGATTCGGATGACAGTCTAAAGGCAATGGCAGACAACGACAGCGTGATCGCGGCGGCGCGAACCTGGGCAGGGCAGCCGATGGCGCTGGCGACCGTCGTCTCGACCTGGGGATCGGCACCTCGTCCACGCGGCTCACATCTGCTGGTGCATGGCGACGGTCGGTTCGAGGGATCGGTGTCGGGCGGCTGCGTCGAAGCGGATATCCTGACGGTCGCGGCACAGGTGATCGGCGGCGCAGGGTTCCAGCGGCGACGCTATGGCGTGGCCGATGCGGCGGCGTGGGAGGTCGGCTTGCCTTGTGGCGGCGAGATCGAGGTGATGGTGCAACCGGTGGCGCCGAACGGATTCGATCCGGCACTGTTCGCGCAGATCGCTGCCGCCCGCGCCGAAGGGCGGTCGCTCGAGGTGAACACGGATCTTTCGAGCGGACACAGCAGCATCGAACCGGCAGACAATGGCGCCTTCATCAACCGCTATGAGCCGCCGCGCCGGCTGCTGATCGTCGGTGCCGTACAAATCGCGCAGGTGCTTGCGGGACTCGCGCGGGAGTTGGGGATCGTGACCGTGGTGATCGATCCACGCGGCCGCTTCCTGACGCCTGAGCGCTTTCCCGGCGTGACGCTCGACGACCGCTGGCCGGACGCGGCGGTCGCGGCGCTGAAGCCCAATCGCGCAACTGCAGTGGTAACACTGAGCCACGATCCCAAGATCGACGATGCGGCGCTGATCGCGGCGCTCAACGCGGGCGCGGGCTATGTCGCAGCACTCGGATCGCGCGGAAGCCATGCGGCGCGCCGGGAACGATTGGCCGCGGCCGGGCTTTCCTCCGAACGGATCGACCGCATCGACGGCCCGGCGGGGATCGACATCGGCGCGATCGGCCCGGCGGAGATCGCATTGTCGATCGCAGCGGGGATGGTGAGGAGCCTGCATGATCGAGGCTGAACGGGTTACGCTGGTATTGCTGGCCGGGGGACGCTCCGAACGCTTCGGAAGCGACAAGCTGACCCAGCTCTATCTCGGCCGGCCGCTCGGCTTGCATGTGGTGGTCGCACTTGAGGCGATACCGTTTCGCAAGCGGATCGCGGTGGTCTCGCAGACTCAGCTCGATCTGGGCGGATGCGGCTATCGCGTGATCCATAACGACGATCCTGCCGCGGGCATGGGCCGGTCGCTGCGGCTGGGGGTCGAGGCGGCGTGCGCGGGCGGCGCAGAGGCAGTGCTGATCGCGCTCGCCGATATGCCACGCGTCACCGCGACGCACATCTATCGCCTGCTCGACCGTGCCGAGGGCCCCGACGCGATCGTGGCCTCGAGCGACGGTGTGATCCCGCGCCCGCCGGTACTGTTCGGCTGTGCGCATTTCGACCAGCTGCTGCTCAGCGAGGGAGACATCGGCGCGCGCGATCTGGTGAAGCGCGGGCATCATGTCGTCACCTCGCCCGCCGAGCTGGTCGACGTTGATACACCGCAGGACCTGGCGAAGCTGATCCATGGATGACCGCGCGCTGGCGATCGCGCTGGGGCTGTTCTCGGCGCTGACGCTGGCGCTTGCCAACACTGCGGTGAAGAAGGGGCAGGACATATTGGTCGGCCGCGCGGTGCTGTCGTCGATCGCGGCGCTGCTCGTCGCGCCCTTCGCGCTGATCGTGCCACTGCCCGACACCGCCACCTGGCAGGCGCTCGCCTGGGCGATCCCGGCGCATTTCTTCTACCAGATCTGCCTGATCCGGGCGATGCAGCGCGGCGAGTTGAGTCTCGTCTTCCCGATCATGCGTGGTGCGGCACCGCTCCTGACCGCCGGGTTTGCGGTGATCATATTGCGCGAGCATCTGCCCGCGATCGGCTGGTTCGGTCTGGTGATCGCGACCGGAGCGGTGATCGCCTTTGCCCTGCCCGCTCGCGGGGTTTCACTGCGCGCGCACCCCGACAAGGCGGCGATGGGCTGGGCGCTGGCGACGGCGCTGGGCGTCGCGCTTTACAACATGACCGACGCGCGCGGCGTGCGCGTAGCGCCCGACCCGTTCACCTATATCGTCTGGCTGTTCATGCTCGACGCCGTGTGCGTGACCGCGACCGCGCTGATCCTGCGGCGGCGCGAGCTGCGGCGCGCGATCGCCGAGACCTGGCAGATGGGCGCGATTGCAGGCGCGCTGTCGATCGCCTCGTTCGGGGCGGCGCTCTATGCCTATTCGCTGATCGAAGTCGCCAAAGTCTCTGCGCTGCGCGAGACTGCCGTAGTGTGGGCGGCGCTGATCGGCACGCGCTTCCTTGGCGAAGGACTGGGGCAGCGGCGCATCCTTGCGGCCGTCGCACTCGCCGGTGGACTGGTGCTGCTCCAGTTCGGGTGAGCTACTCGTGCCGCAGCGCGTCGATCGGGTTGAGGCTTGCCGCGCGCCGTGCCGGGAAGAAGCCGAACACCACGCCGATCACCGCCGAGATCAGGAAAGCCACGATGTTGATCTGAAGATCGAAGGTCCACGGCACCTGCATCAACGGCGTGATGATCGCGATCACCAGCTGGGCGAGCGCCAGCCCGATCACGCCCCCAAGCATCGACAGCACGATTGCTTCGACCAGAAACTGCAGCAGCACCTCACTGGCAATCGCGCCGATCGCGAGACGGATGCCGATCTCACGCGTGCGCTCGGTCACCGAGACGAGCATGATGTTCATGATGCCGATCCCGCCGACGATCAGGCTGATCCCGGCAACCGCCGCGACGATCTGGGTGAGCAGGGTCGTGGTGCCGGTCAGCGTTGCGCTGATCTGCGCCGTATCGAAGATGTTGAAATTATCCTCGGCGCCCGGCTCAATCCGGCGGCGCTCGCGCAACAGATCGCTAAGCGAGGATTGCACCTGCGCGCTGTTGTAGCTCTGATCGACCCCGACCAGCATCAGCCGGATATCGCGGTTACCCGTGAAGCGCCGCTGGACCATCTTGATCGGCATGATGATGACATCGTCCTGATCGCCGCCGAACCCGGCCTGACCGCGGGTCGAAAGCGTGCCGATCACGTCGCAGGACACATTGTTGACCCGCATCCGCTGGCCCACAGCGGGCGCGCCGCGGAACAGGTTCTGGCGCACCGTATTGCCGATAATGCACACCGACTTGCCCGCAGCCTCTTCCGCCGGGGAGAAGGTCCTGCCCGCGGTCAGCGGCCAGGGCTGGACCTTGAAGAAGTCACTGGTGGTGCCGTTGACCGTGGTCGACCAGTTCGCACCCTCATGGATCGCGGTGCCGGTGGTCTGCGCCTGCGGGGCGACTGCCGTGACGCCGGCAATCTGTTCCTTCACCGCCTCGACATCGGCTTCCTCGAAATCCGGCGGGCGCGGTCCGCCGCCGCCGCGGCCGAAGCCCTGACCGGGGCGCACCTGCAGGATGTTGGTGCCGAGGCTGGCGATCTGCTGCTGCACCGCAGCCGTTGTCGCCTTGCCCAGTGTGACCATCGCCACGACCGCCGCAACGCCGATGATGATGCCGAGCGTTGTGAGGAACGAGCGCAATTTGTGCCGCAGGATCGAACGGATCGCGAGGGTGAAGGTCGTACCGAGCATCAGGCGTGAACCCCCGCCCCATTCCCGGCCTCAATCCGCTCGACCAGCCCGTCCTTGAAGTGGACGATGGTGTGCGCGAAGGCGGCCATGTCGGGCTCATGCGTGACCATCAGCACGGTGATGCCGCTGTCCTTGTTGAGGCTCGTGAGCAGCTCCATGATTTCGATCGAGCGCGCCGAATCGAGGTTGCCGGTCGGCTCGTCGGCGAGCAGCACCGCGGGGCTGGTGACGATCGCGCGGGCGATGGCGACGCGCTGCTGCTGCCCGCCCGACAGCTCGGCGGGAGTATGATCCCACCAGTCGGCCAGGCCGACCTTGTCCAATGCCGCCATCCCCAGCTCGTGCCGGGTCTTCTTATCTTCGCCGCGATAGAGCAACGGCAGCTCGACATTCTCGAGCGCATTGGTGCGCGAGAGCAGGTTGAACCCCTGAAACACAAAGCCGAGATATTTGCGGCGCACCAGCGCGCGCTGATCGCGGTCGAGCGTCTCGATGTGCACGCCCTTGAACCGGAACTCCCCGCTGGTCGGCACATCGAGGCAGCCGAGGATGTTCATCGTCGTCGACTTGCCCGACCCCGACGGCCCCATCACCGCGACGAAATCGCGCTCGGCGATGTCGAGGTCGACGCCCTTCAGCGCCTGAAACGCGGTCGCCCCTTCGCCGAACACCTTGGTGATGTTGCGCAGGCGGATGATCGGATCGGCGTCAGCCACCCGCGCCGCCCCCGCC
>Ga0247823_10005082_pt1 | contig 10484 bp, 13 predicted proteins | sample 13C_PalmiticAcid_2_FD_192426 | JGI IMG/M metagenome (GOLD analysis project Ga0247823, IMG submission 192426) | Soil microbial communities from agricultural site in Penn Yan, New York, United States - 13C_PalmiticAcid_Day30 | ecosystem: Environmental > Terrestrial > Soil > Agricultural land...
TCTGCGCTTTGGACGGCTTGGCGGAATGGATTCAGTGCGATCGCCCTACCCCTCGCGCTCATCGCCTTTTTCGGAGGCGCGGGTTTCCTGCTTCCCTACCTCGTCTTTCTCACAGTTCGTGAACGAGGAAACATGTCCCGGGTGCTGATCGGCGCACGAACCCGAAGAGACGAGCCTTACAGCGGACGATGAGCGCGACGGCATTTCGCCGTCATCGAACGAACTGCGCTTCTCGCGGCGCCGCTTGGCCGGTACGAGACCGTCCGCTTGCAGCATCAAACATCGATAAGCCGCCATCGAACTCAGCGGATTATTTCTTAGTTTCAAGCATCGTTGCTGGTCCGCGGCCCCCTTTACCCCATGCCGCACGAGGATGTTCGCGACGGGCCCCCGGAATGACGGAATGCCGACCAAAATTCTAGGTAATCCGCTAATTGAGGCGTACTCTGTCCTTGATCGCCGCCTGCGCTGCCGTCGAGCGGAGCTTTACCATGCTCATTACAATCTTTGCCCCAGGCAAGGTGCATCTGCTTGAACTAGCCGGCATTCGCGACGCGTTTTTCGAGGCGAACTGCAAGATGGCGTCGGGCGATCTTTATCGCGTCCAGTTGGTGACTGAGGAGGGAGTCGCGGCAGAGAGCGCCTCGGGCGTGAAATATCTGCCCGACAGTGGCATCTGCGCCGCGGCTCGACCCTCCGACACTTTGATCGTCACCGGGCCTTACGGCGTCCCCGCGCCGCCAAGCAGGGCAGTCACCCAGTGGCTGCAAGAACAGGCCCGGAACTCGCGGCGTTACGGCTCAACTTGCACGGGCGCTTTCCTGCTGGCGCATGCCGGGCTGCTGGATGGGCGCCGGGCCACAACTCATTGGGAATATGCAAGCCGGCTGGCCGTCGAGTTTCCCGACATCCAGGTCGAGCCCGACCGCATTTTCGTGAGAGACGGGCCGGTGTTCTGCTCCGCCGGGGTAACAGCGGCAATCGATCTTGCTCTTGCGCTGATCGAGGAAGATCACGGGCGCGCGCTCGCTTTGTGGGTCGCACGCCGCCTCGTCGTCTTTCTGAAGCGCCCGGGCGGCCAGTCGCAGTTCAGCGCCGCCCTGACAGCGCAGGCTGCGACAACCAGCCCGATCGACCGGATCAGATTACATATTCTCGAAAACCCCCGGGCCAATCTAGGACTCGACGCGCTTGCCGAGGTGGCCGGTGTAAGCCCGCGCCACCTGTCGCGGCTTTTCCGGTCGGAGCTGGGCATGAACCCCGCCGCCTATGTGGAACTGACGCGGATCGATATCGCACGACGCCTGCTCGAAGACGGCGCCGCGCCAATCAAGACAATTGCCTATGCTGCGGGCTTCGGATCGACGACGACTCTGAGGCGCGCGTTCCTGCGCAGAATCGGCGTCGCGCCGCTGCAGTATCGATTGCGTTTCCAGACCGCCGGCTCCGGAAAGCCCAACGAAGACGAAAGTGCTGCCACTTTGTCCTGAAGTGCCGCTCCGCCGAGGTTGAAGCGCCGCCGTTAGCGCCGCATCGTTGCCCCCTGGAGGCGATGACATGCGACTTTATACCGCCGAGCGTAGCACAGCGAATTATCCGTCCGGAATGCGCAGAGGCTTCACCAGCAGCCCCGGCGCAGCCGGAGCATGACGCTTCAAAAAGCGGAAAGCGGCAACCCCGCGCGTGGCGCTGCGTCGTTCACGCCGGTTCGGTGGCCGCGACTAACCAGGCGGCCGGAGGACGGCGCGGCAACCGCTGCGGCCACCCTGCTGGCCCTCGACCATATCAGCGATGCTGTCCTGGTCGCCGACATGCGACTGCGCGGACATCCCATCGTCCATGTGAACGCCGCGTTCGAGGCGGTCACCGGATATCCCGCTGCCGAGGCGATCGGCAAGAATTGCCGTTATCTTCAGGGCAGCGACCGACTGCAACCCGAAATCGCCGAGGTTCGCGCCGCCTTGGCCGAAGGCCGCGAATCGTCGGTGACGCTGCGCAACTATCGGCGCGACGGAACCATGTTCCGCAACGCGCTTAGCCTTATGCCGTTTCGCGATGGCAGCGGACAGGTGACGCATTTTGTGGGCGTCATTCGCGATGTCACCCATGCGCCCGGCATCGATCGCCTGACCGGCCTGCTCGATCGCTATGGTCTGCTCGACCGGCTGGCTGCGATCGACACGCCGCCATGCTCCGCGGTGCTGGTGGTCAAGCTCGACATCCTGGGCTTTCATGATGTCAACAACGGGTTCGGTTATGACGTTGGCGATGCCCTGCTCCGTTCGGTGGCCGCGCGTCTCGCGACATTGCCGGCCGCCGCCATATCGCGCACGGGTACAAACAGTTTCGCGCTCGCGTTCGAACTCGACGATCCCGGTCGCGCCGCCAGCGTTGTCGACGACGTCATGGCGCTGCTGCGACTGCGGTTCGTGTTGCCCGGTGCGTCGATTGCGGCGCAATTCGCCGCCGGTTTTTCCATCGGGTTCGCCGGCGCCGACCCGCTTCAGCTCATCCGGCAGGCCGGCGCCGCGTTGCAACGGTCCAAGGCGATGCCCGCTCATCCGCCGCATCCCTATGCTACCGCCGACGAGCGCGACGCGCGCAACCGCATTCGGCTGGCTAGCGACCTCCAGAGCGCCGTTCCGAACGAGGAACTGCTGTTCCACTATCAGCCGCAGGTCGATCTCGCCTCGGGGGACATCGTCGGCGCCGAGGCCCTGATGCGCTGGAACCACGGGGCGTTCGGGCTCCAGCTGCCCGGACGCTTCATTGGCGTCGCGGAGGAAACCGGCGCGATTCTGGATATCGGAGCCTGGGGCTTACGAACGCTTGCGGCGCATGCGATAGACATCAACCGCGGCCGCCGAATTCCGGTCCGCTTCTCGATCAACGTGTCGGTCGTCGAATTCACCCGGCGCGACATGCGGGCCTTTGTCGAACAGGTACTCGACGAAACCGGATGCCCGGCCGAATGGCTGACGCTGGAGCTTACCGAGAATCTGATGGTCCCCGAGCCGGAGCAGATTCGGCGCGCATTCGGCGACCTGCGACGCTTGGGGGTCGGAATCTCGATCGACGACTTCGGCACCGGCTATTCCAATCTGCGATATCTGGAGAGCTTTCCGCTAAGCGAGATCAAGGTCGATCGCAGCTTCGTGCATGACCTCGCGCACAGCACGGCCAAGCGGGTCATCGTCGAGAGCATCGTCAAGCTCGGCGCGGCGCTCGATATTCGCGTCGTCGCCGAAGGGATCGAGACCGAGGCCGAACGCGCCATCATGCGGGCCTTCGGCTGTTCGGTGGGCCAGGGCTATCTCTTCGCCGCGCCGATGGGCGCGTCATAGTTTAAACGGGTGCTGGACGACGGGTTGACCTTGGGGGAGGGATGGAACGCGCGACGTCTTCTGACAATGCTCGACGATGCTTCCCCCTAACCTGTTTCGCGAAGCGAAGCTCGTTTTTGGGTTGTTTGGTTGGTCCCTTGCAGCCCAAAAAGATGCCCCGGCGCCCCACCGCCGGGGCATCGACATATCGATTTAGCTGCTATGCATTCCTTACGACTATGATTTGAAGTGCATTTGGCAGGTTCCAAGAGCTAATTCGAGACAGCTGACTGTCGCCAAGCATCTCGGCAGGGGGATATAATGTGACCCATTGGCGACGTGCTTTGCCTATGGAAGGAAGCGTGGAAAGGAGACAGTACATGAACAAAGTGGAACGCCGGATTCTTAATCGTGGAATCGCTGCCGGAACGCTCATCGGATTGGCGACGGGTGGAATCATTGCTCTCGTGATCGTGATGCGAACCTTCTGAGGCGGCAAGCCGCTCCCTTTTCCATTTCCGCGGTAACATCGACATATGACCTGCAGGCAAAGTAACTGTTGGATCTGGCCAATACCGGGCCGTCAGTTTGCAACGTCGAGGCGCGAAAGCTGTCGTTTAGCAGTGAGAATTTCATCTCGCTTGCCCTAGCCCGTCGTCCCATCTAGCCCGTCTTGACCGGGACGAAGCGACCTCCCGGTCAAGCGCAGCGCGCGCTCAAGCGTTGCCTTTTGGTCTTTGCGTACGCGGAGATGAGGAGGTTTGCTTGAAGCGTGTATCTCTTTCTGTCTTGCTGCTTTCGCCGACGCCCGTCTTCGCCGAAGACGGCCTCAGCCTCAGTGGCAGCACGCGCCTTCGATATGAAGTGCTATACGGGCAGCCCCGGGCAGGCTTCAACGAGTCCGACGATCTTGTCAGCATCCGGACGATCGTGACGGGCGAGTACAGGACCGGACGGCTGAGGCTCGGCGCCGAACTTTACGACAGCCGGGTTTATGGCGGCGATGCCGGAACGCCGATCACGACCGGCGAAGTCAATACGCTGGAATTCGTGCAGGCCTATATCGGCTATGAGGTGCCGGGCGTTCTCGGCCCGGACACAAAGCTCGGTCTCCAAGCCGGACGCTTCACGCTCAACCTTGGTTCTCGCCGTCTCGTCGCCGCCGACGATTATCGCAACACGACAAACGGCTACACCGGACTTCGCACCGACTTCGTCCTTCCGGGAAACTTCTCCGCAACCGCAATCTATACGCTGCCGCAGGTGCGACTGCCCGACGGACGCGCCGATCTTGTCGACAATCGCGTCAAATTCGACCGCGAGAATTTCGACCTTGTGCTGTGGGGCGGCCTCGCAGCGCAGAAGCTCGCAGACAAGCGCGGCGCGATCGAACTCAGCTTCTACCACCTTGGAGAACGAGACTCCCCAAAGCTCGTCACACGCGACCGGTCGCTCGATACGGCCAGCCTGCGCATCATCCGTGACCCCGCTCCCGGCAGCTTCGACGTCGAGAGCGAGGCGATCTATCAATGGGGCTCGGTCAGCGCGTCGCTTGCAGCAACCGCACCGAAGCTCGATGTTTCCGCCTGGTTCGCTCATCTTGAAGCGGGCTACACCTTCCGCCACCCATGGTCGCCGCACGTTTCGATCGAGTTCGACTATGCAAGCGGCGACGGCCGCGGAGCGAAGTTTACACGGTTCGACACGCTCTTCGGCATGCGCCGTGCCGACTTAGCGCCGGCCGGGATCTACAACGCCGTCGGCCGCGCGAACCTCATCGCGCCCGGCCTACGCTTCGAGGTGGCGCCCTCGAAACGCGTTGACGCATTCGCGGCCTATCGGCCGCTCTGGCTGGCATCGCGATTCGACAGCTTCTCGACGACCGGCGTCCGTGACGCCTCCGGAGGCGCGGGACGGTTCGCTGGTCATCAGATCGAGGCGCGCGTTCGTTACTGGTTGTTACCCCAGCGCCTTCGTCTCGAGTGGAACGGTCTGCTGCTCTCGAAAGGCCGATTTCTTCGAGACGCGCCGAATGCGCCCGCCGGCGGTGACACCTTCTACAATTCGTTCAATGCCATGATCAGCTTCTAGGGGATGTAGTGGCCGATAGCGATCAGGAAGCACTCGAGCGTAACCTTGGCAAGAACGGAAATTCAGCCGCCCGTGATCTCGGTGTAAACGAAATGCTCGCTCTGGATACTCGAGATTAGCCTCGAAACATCTCCCTTGTGGGTTACACGCCCACTGTCAGGCTTGAGGAAATAGGCGAGGTCACGTCGGAAACCATGCTATTGTAACCTCGCGCGTTCGCTTCAAGCCTGTGCGGGCGCGCGCCACCGAATTTCGGAACCGGCTTTCACACCCGTCAGCTCTCCGCTCTCCCCCGAAAGGGGCCTTACTCATGAACGCTTCTCTTCACCCTGACGTCGCGCACAATCTTGCGCTCGCCGTCGTGACCGCTTCCAATGCGCCTGCCTTGCTTCTCGATGAGAATCTCAACCTGCTTGCCGCGAGCAATTCGTTCCGCCGAGCCTTTGCGCTCGGTCCCGAGCAGGCGATGGGGCTGTCGATGTTCTTGCTCGGCGGCGGCCAGTGGGACGTGTTGCAGCTACGCACTCTGCTCACGACGACGCTTGCAGGACATGCCCGAATCGACGCCTATGAAATGGACCTTCCCGGTCCCGACGGAAATCGGCGGCTCGTTCTCAATGCGCAGAAGCTCGAACAGGGCACGACGGGGGGCGCGCATGTTCTGCTTACCATCTCGGACGTCACCGAGGCTCGGATCAGTGAAAAGCTGAAGGACGACCTTTTGCGCGAGAAGGCGATCTTGCTCCAGGAACTGCAGCACCGCGTGGCCAATAGTCTGCAGATCATCGCGAGCGTGCTCATGCAGAGCGCGAAGCGGGTGCAGTCCGAAGAGACACGCGGCCATCTTCGGGATGCCCACAACCGGGTCATGTCGATTGCGACGGTGCAGCAGCAGCTTTCGGCATCGCGGCTCGGCGAAGTGGCGTTGCGCGATTATTTCGACCAGCTCTGCAAGAGCCTCGGGGCATCGATGATCCACGATCCGGCGGCGCTTTCACTGACGGTCGATGTGGACGACAGCCGTGTGAATGCCGATATCTCGGTGAGCCTCGGGCTCATCGTCACCGAACTGGTGATCAATGCGCTCAAGCACGCCTTTCCGGGCGAGCGCGGCGGCGCGATCCTCGTTGATTATCACGCGATGGGCAAAAGCTGGAAGCTGTCGGTCAGCGACGATGGCGTCGGGACGTCAGCGAAGCTGGCCGATGCGAAGCCGGGACTAGGTACCAGCATCGTCGCTGCGTTGGCGAACCAGCTTGACGCGACGGTAACGACCGAAAACGACAAGCCCGGCACCAAAGTCTCGATCGTTCATGATGAGCCCACGGGCTGATGTCATAACGATAAGGGCTTTGGCCGCGTCTCCTGAAAACCGTGAGACAAAAGGCGTCAGGAGACGGGGTTGTCATCATTACGCCGGAGCGGACCGCAAGTTCCCGTCAGCTGCAAGCCCATGTGATCGCCCCTGCCTTTCCACCCTTGGAAACATTAGTTTTTGTGACCCGGGGACCTATTGGGCAGCAGGACGTTGCGCATTCGATAGCCCAAAACGTGAAGACGAAACGTCGCTCGGGTCGGCGAGATGAGTTTGGATGCGGGAGAGTGCAGTGAATGATGTATCTGCCAAGACGGTGCTGGTCGTCGAGGACGATCCGCTTGTCCTTCTCTCCGCCGTCGCCATGATCGAGGATGCGGGCTACGATGTTCTCGAAGCCACAAACGCCGACGAAGCGATCGCGCTGCTCGAGGCCCATCCGCAGATCCGCGTCGTGTTTACCGATATCGAAATGCCCGGATCCATGGATGGGTTGAAGCTGGCGGCCTATGTCCGCGATCGCTGGCCGCCCGTGGCGATTATTGTGACTTCGGGGCGTATTCTTCCGGGAGAGGGCCTTTTACCGACGGACGGTGTTTTTCTCGCCAAGCCCTACAGGTCAGAAGACCTTGCGTCGCATCTGAGTGCCTTCCTGCCGGCAGCATAAGCACGTCGTTAGGCGCTGCGAGCGACGGGATCGCAGCCTTTCGCCGCGCCAAGCGTAGAACAGACCAGGGGCCGTATTACCGGAGACATCGTCATCGAAACGCCCTGGCTCATAGCATCAGGCCTTGCCGCCATTCTCGTCGCCACGGTCGCGATACTCGCGAAGCTGCGCGCAAGCAGGCGCGAGTCGAACCGTGCCATCTGGAAGCAATGGCGGCGCGCTTAACCTCTCACCCTGTTTCGCTGGCCCGCCGCGAAATTGATCAAAGGATAACCCATGGCCGAAGTTGATGAACCGACCCAGTTGCAATGCCAGTCAAACAAGTCCGAGGCGATGACCGTCAAGACCCGAGACGGTGACAAGCTGGGACATATCCATGCCTTCATGATCAACAAGCGGAGCGGGCATGCGGTCTATGCGATTCTCACCATCGGCGGATTCCTCGGCATGGGTAAAGCTTATTATCCCCTGCCCTTTCGCTTGCTGGCATTCGAGGCGACAAGCGATTCCTATGTCGTAACGATCGACCGGCGGGTGCTCGAAGGAGGACCAAGCTGGGCCGCCAATGCACCGCTGTTCGACCAGGCCTATGCCGACCGTGTTGCCAGCTATTACGAGGTGGCCAAGGAAGATCTGACGCTTGGTTAATTGCGCTTTTGTTACGGCACGCCGTCAGAATTTCTATCGTTGAGAACAGCCCGACTGGCTGGCCAGACAATTCAGGCGGGGCGGTAGCGATGTCTGGCGACCTCGCCGCGCATGTTGGCTGGCTTCCGTCTGGGGGCCACCGGCAAGCGATTGCCGGAAGCGGCCCTCCATTCGTCGGACGTCCGCTTGGCCGGCAGATTGCATGTCCTGTCTATTTAGGCTGCATCACCACCGCGAACAACCGGTCAAGGTTTGACTGGAGATCCTGCACATCGGGGTTCTCGGCATATTTGGGTAGGCCGAGCGGCAAGCTCATGCTCTCGTACATGGCAGAAGCTTCGGCATCGCTTAGCAGGCCTCGCTTACGGAGTATGTTGGCAAGGCTGACGATCCCGTTGATCGCCGAAACGTCCGACGCCTCGTGAGCCTCGATGAGGTTCATGGCGCCTAGGCCGGGAATATCATTCATCTCGAATCCTTTCTGTTTCGGCACTCTACATGAAAGCGGTGCCGACTGTTCGACAAGACCAAGAGCGACGACGGACCTACGTCATATCCAGCGACGCAGACTTTTCCCGGCATTGCGTCGGTTTCAGGACCTTCCCGTCTTGCGTGCCTTGCGCGCGGCGTACCGCGCATCCCTTGCTGATTTTAGTTCAGCTTCATCGATGACACGCGGCGGTGCGCCAAGTGCCAGTTCAGCAGCCAGACGATCTTCCTCGCGCCTGGCTCGTTGTCCGTCTTCCTTCGCCGTCTGAGCGACCCTCTTTGCCTCCTGAGCGACCATGCGTTTGATCCGCTGCGCTTCATCCTTGGCCGCCTGGCTCGCGAGACGGCGAGCGCGTTCTGCGGGGTCAACCGGCGCCCTGCTGTTCAATCGCGCGAGCGCCTTGTTTTTTGCAGTTTGCGCGATGGCCATGCGGTCCTGAAAACTCGGCTCCTTGTAACCTTGCATTATATATACCTTTTCGTTTGCATTCGCATTCAATCGACCATTGCGGCGACGAGAAGGCGAAGAACTTCCCTAGTCAGCTCGCCGTGGCCATTTTGGTCCGCAGCGGCTCGATGGCCGGCGTGGTCGTCGGCGAAGATTTCGGTCATGGGGAAGCTATGGCCACCCGTGTTTGAACTATGCATATTGTCCTCGATCCGCGGCCTTGGCCGCACCTGTCTATTTCTGAAATTGTTGCGCCGGTTCGCCGGGCCTGCCTAGCCGGGCGTGCGCTCGCGCAAGACGATCCGACCCTTGGTGAGGTCGTACGGCGTCATCTCGAGATGCACCCGGTCGCCCTCGACCGAGCGAATGCGAAATTTGCGCATCTTGCCGGCCGTATAAGCAATGATCTTGTGCGCGTCGTCGAGCCGGACGGCGAAGCGTCCATCAGGAGTAACCTCCTCGATGAAACCTTCGATCGTCAGCAGTTCTTCTATCGCCAAAGCCTTTGAATTCCCAAGGACCGACTAGCTCGCATGTTACGCCGTGAGCGGTTGCGTTGCAGTCAAGCGTAATGCCGCTGCTCGACACGAACGGGGATTGCTCCCGCGCCCGGCGCCACCGAGATGATTGTTGGAGATCTCATGGATCGTTGTTGGCGCGCCCGAAGGGTCGTTCGCCTAATCGAAATGAGAGATTGCCGACGCAATGCCGATTTTTGGGCCCTCACTCGCCCCCGTCACGGGAAGCGTTGCTGAGGCCTTGCAAATGGCGGCGGGCGCTGATGCAGCCCGCCGCCAGGAGATCATGCAGCCTGAAGATTCACTGCGGAGGTCTTGCCTCGCTGATCGGTCTCCAGTTCGTAAGAGACGCTCTGATCTTTTTGAAGAGTGTGCATGCCGGCGCGTTCGACGGCCGAGATATGCACGAAGGCATCCTGGCCGCCGTCGTTCGGCGCGATAAAGCCATAGCCCTTGTCGGCGTTAAAAAATTTCACGGTTCCGGTAGTCATATGGGTATCCTTTATCCCAATTATGACGGGCATGCGCCAACAGCGACACATCCCGGCTTCAATAGTGCTAGAAAGGGATAAAGGGATGGCATTAAGCTGCCGATTATCCGTCGCATGCGACGTAAGCACAGCCTTAATAACAGCTTATTCGAAAATTAAAAGCTAATTCCAGTTTTTAACGAAACGGCGATCCGCGTATTTGCATGAAAGGACCGGTGGTATCCGCAGATTAGCGACAGCATTCGGCCAATATGTCCATTATTTTCCGGCTGGAACGAGCATGAATCGTTGTGCTGAGAGGCTTTGAGACCCTTTAGCGCTAAGCGGTGACAGGGTAGCGCAGTCCAGCAACAGGTTTTAACTCGACGCAGTCCGAACAGACGGAAGCTTGAGATTCGCGAATGCGCTGCCGAGCCACCGCGATAAGGCGCGTCGTCGCCCTGCCGCTACTCGGCAAATGGCCGTTTGCGGTCAGTCAGCTTTCGGACGCGCCC
>Ga0247823_10005083_pt1 | contig 10483 bp, 6 predicted proteins | sample 13C_PalmiticAcid_2_FD_192426 | JGI IMG/M metagenome (GOLD analysis project Ga0247823, IMG submission 192426) | Soil microbial communities from agricultural site in Penn Yan, New York, United States - 13C_PalmiticAcid_Day30 | ecosystem: Environmental > Terrestrial > Soil > Agricultural land...
ACCGACACGACTGCTGATCCACGGCGCTTCCGGGCGCATGGGCGAGGCCCTGCTGCGCTTGTGCGCGGGGCAGGGCGGTTGCCAGGTGGTTGCCGCCGTTACCCGCAAGTCGCCTGCGCAACGGGTAATCGATGGCGTGCCCTTTTTCGCTGCCAAGGAACTGTCCGGCGTTCCCGCCTTCGACGTCGCCATCGATTTCAGCCTGCCGGAAGGCTTCGACCCGGTGCTCGATCTATGCGTGGCCCGTGGCGCCGCGCTGGTGTCGGGAACCACCGGACTGAGCGATGCGCAGCGTGCTGCACTGGACGAGGCTGCAAAAACGATCCCGCTGGTCTGGGCTTCCAATTTCAGTCTGGGCGTGGCGGTACTGACCGAGCTGGTGGAGCGCGCCGCGGCGGCTTTGCCGGGCTGGGATTGCGATGTGGTCGAAGCCCATCACAGCCAGAAGAAGGACGCTCCCTCCGGCACGGCTTTGACTCTGGGCGAAGCCGCGACCGTCAACGGCGCAAAGGTCAACTACGCCAGCCTGCGAGCTGGCGATATCGTGGGCGAGCACACGGTCCAGTTCACCGGCCTGGGCGAACGCCTGGAATTGGTGCACCGGGCCGGCAACCGCGATATTTTCGCCCGCGGCGCTTTGCACGCGGCCTCGCGCATTGCCGGCAAGCCTGCTGCGGCCTACCGGGTACGGGATTTGCTGAACTGAATTTGCTGAACTGAGCGCCAAGTCCACGCCGGTTCCGCCGGGTTCCTGAAAAAAACGACTGGCGCCCGCGACCCCGCGCCCGTACAATTCTCGCTCGCCTGATACCCACCGCCACGGACCGGAGAAATACCGAGTTCGCGGTTTCTTGCAGCCGCAAGTTGGAGGGACAGGGTTCCTTCACCCCCAAGGCGAGCCCAGTGACCCAACCCGCAATCCTCGTACTCGAAGACGGCACCGTATTCGAGGGCGAATCCGTAGGCGCGAGCGGCCTTTCCGCAGGCGAGGTGGTGTTCAACACTGCCATGACCGGCTATCAGGAAGTCCTCACCGATCCCTCCTACGCCCGCCAACTGGTCACCCTGACCTATCCCCACATCGGCAATACCGGCTGCACCGACCAGGACGACGAAGCGCGCCAGGTCTGGTCCGCCGGCCTGATCGTGCGCGACGTGCCGCGCCGTCCCAGCAACTGGCGCAACCAGCAGGCGCTGCCCGAGTGGCTGGCGCAGCGCAACGTAGTGGCCATCGCCGGCATCGACACCCGCAAGCTCACACGCATCCTGCGCGACCGCGGTTCGCAGAACGGCGCGCTGATGGCCGGCGAGATCGATGTCGAAAAGGCCCTTGAAGCCGCGCGCAAGTTCCCCGGCCTGAAGGGCATGGACCTGGCCAAGGTGGTTTCCACTACCCAGAGTTACCCGTGGAAAGACGGGCAACTGAATCTGGATACGGGGATTCCCGTCAACGCACAGGCCAAATTCAAAGTCGTTGCCTACGATTTCGGCGTCAAACTGAACATCCTGCGCATGCTGGCCGAGCGCGGCTGCGAAGTGACCGTGGTACCTGCGCAGACCTCCGCTGCGGATGCGCTGGCGCTCAAGCCCGACGGCGTGTTCCTGTCCAATGGTCCCGGCGATCCGGAACCGTGCGATTACGCGATCGCCGCGATCGGCGAGTTCGTCGCCAGGAAGATCCCGACCTTCGGCATCTGCCTGGGCCACCAGTTGCTTGCGCTCGCAGCAGGCGCCAAGACCTTGAAGATGGGCCACGGCCACCACGGCGCCAACCACCCGGTGCAGGATCTCGATAGCGGCCGGGTGATGATCACTTCGCAGAACCACGGCTTCGCGGTCGATGAAACGACGCTGCCGGCCAATGTGCGCGTGACCCATCGCTCGCTGTTCGACGGCACCAACCAAGGCATCGAGTTGACCGATGCGCCGGCGTTCTCGTTTCAGGGGCATCCGGAAGCTTCGCCGGGGCCGCGCGATGTAAGCCCACTGTTCGATCGATTCGTGGCGTCGATGGGCGCTGCGGCATGACGCAGCGCCGCAGCGGTGATTTGCGATGGATGTTGGAAGAGTGACTAGAGAACGGCATGCAAGCCGCGTTTGGAATTCAAAAAGGGAATTGGATATGAAGTTGCTTAGTCGATTGGCCTTGATGCTGGTATTGCTTCCTTCGCTGCTGATGGCACGCGAGGTGCCCATCCAGGATTTCTTCAAGGATCCGGAGTTTTCTTCCGTCACGCTCTCGCCCGATGGCAAGCACATGGCTGTCACGGTGCCCCAGGCGGACCGAACGGTGCTGGCCGTGTTGCGTGTGTCGGACCAAGGATTGGTGGGCAAGTGGGACTACGGCGAGAACCGTCATTTCCGCGAAGTGCTGTGGGCGAACAACAACCGTCTGCTGTTCCGCGTTGGTTTCAAGACTGGCAAGTTCGATTTCGAGACCGGGAAAGCGGACCTGTACGCTTCCAATATCGATGGCGGCGGGCGCATCGATATTCCGAACGGAAACTATTACGACATACTCGATCTCACGCCGTCCGATCCCGACACAGTGCTGGTTCAGCGCTCGGTGGAGAGCGCGTTCCTGTTCAAACTCAATGTCAACAACGGCAAGATCACGACCGTTGCCACCGCCCCCGTGCGGTACGGCAGTTTCTTGCTCGACCATGACGGCAAAGTGCGCTATGTCTCTGGTGAAATGGATGACGGCCGTTCGCTGACTTATCGCCGCGACGGCGAAAAATGGGCGCAGATACACGAAAGCGAGCGTGGCGGCGCTACCTACCGCCCCTTGGGCTTTGCCGCGGACAACAAACGCGTCTACGTCGCCAAGGGCGTGGACGGAAAGCCCGAATCGATAGTCTTGCTGAACCTGGATACGCGCGAGGAAGAACAGCTGTCCAATAACGGCACAGTCAGTCCTTCTGACTATTTGTGGAGCTCCGATGAAAAAACGCTGCTGGCCGTCTTTTACGAAGATGGAATCCCATATTGGGATTTCGTCGCGCCGGACCACCCCGAAACCAAGGTCTACGCAGGCTTGGTGAAGGCATTCCCAGGCAAGGCTGTGACATTTCTCGATACGACCCAGGATGGGCGGTACATCGGTCTGCGTGCGTATTCCGATACCGCACCCAGCGAAGCCTTCATGTTCGACCGCGAAACGGGGAAAGCCAAGTTCCTGACAGCGAGCCGCGACTGGATCAAGCCCGCCGAGATGTCGATCATGAAGCCCATCGAGGTCAAGGCACGCGACGGCTTGGTGCTGCATGGCTATCTGACCATTCCCAACGGCAGCGATGGCAAGAACCTTCCGCTCATCGTCAATCCGCACGGCGGCCCGCACGGCCCCCGCGATGAGTGGCATTTCAATCCGGAAGTGCAGCTGTTCGCCAACCGCGGCTATGCCGTGTTGCAGATCAACTATCGTGGTTCCGGCGGCTATGGCAACGCCTTCGAGCGCGCCGGATACCGGAAGTGGGGCACCACCATGCAGGACGATCTGACCGATTCGGTCAAGTGGGCCATCGGTCAGGGCATCGCCGATCGCAACCGCGTCTGCATTTACGGCGCTTCCTATGGCGGCTACGCCGCCTTGATGAGTGTCGTGCGCGAGCCCGACCTCTACAAGTGCACGGTGGGCTATGTGGGTGTCTACGATCTGGATATCCAACGGACCGCCAGCGATACCGCAGAGATCAAGGCCGGCCAGAGCTATCTCAACGACGTCTATCCAACGACTGTAGGCGAGCGCCGGGCGCAGTCGCCCGCATATGGGGTCGACCGCATCAAAGTGCCCATCATGCTGGTGCAGGGCGAGAAGGATGTGCGCGTGCCTATTAAAAACATGAACTTCCTGATCAGTCAGCTGAAATCGGTCGGCAAGCAGCCTGAGGAAGTGATCGTCGAAAAGAAAGAAGCCCACGGGTTTCAGGACCTGGGCAACCAGATCAACCTTTATACCAAGATGCTTGTCTTCTTCGACAAGTACATCGGTCCGGCAAGCGCATCCGCGCAAGTCGCCAAGTAATCCGGAAAGCGAACCCCATGCCCAAGCGTAGCGACCTCAAAACCATCCTGATCATCGGCGCAGGCCCCATCGTCATCGGCCAGGCCTGCGAATTCGATTATTCGGGCGCGCAGGCCTGCAAGGCGCTTAGGGACGAGGGCTACCGGGTGGTGCTGGTCAACAGCAACCCGGCCACCATCATGACCGACCCGGAAATGGCCGATGCGGTCTACATCGAGCCGATCACCTGGCAGATGGTCGAGAAGATCATCGCCAAGGAAAAGCCCGACGCGCTGTTGCCCACCATGGGCGGACAGACCGCACTCAACTGCGCGCTGGACCTGGCCGACAACGGGGTGCTGGAGAAGTACGGCGTCGAACTGATCGGCGCCAAGCGCGAAGCGATCATGATGGCCGAGGACCGCGAACTGTTCCGCGTGGCGATGAAGGAGATCGGCCTTGAATGCCCGAAGGCCGAAGTCGCGCGCTCGCTGGAGCAGGCGCTCGACATCCAGACGCGCGTGGGCTATCCCACCATCATCCGCCCCAGTTTCACCCTGGGCGGCAGCGGCGGCGGCATCGCCTACAACCGCGAAGAGCTGATCGAGATCGTCAATCGCGGCCTGGAACTCTCGCCCACCAGCGAAGTGCTGGTGGAAGAGTCGGTGCTGGGCTGGAAGGAATTCGAGATGGAGGTTGTCCGCGACACCGCGGACAACTGCATCATCGTCTGCTCCATCGAAAACCTGGACCCGATGGGCGTGCACACCGGCGACTCGATCACCGTGGCTCCGGCGCAGACCCTGACCGACAAGGAATACCAGCGCCTGCGCGATGCGTCCATCGCGGTGCTGCGCAAGATCGGCGTGGACACCGGCGGTTCCAACGTGCAGTTCGGCATCAACGCGCAGACCGGCCGCGTGGTGGTGATCGAAATGAATCCACGCGTGTCGCGTTCGTCGGCGTTGGCTTCCAAGGCCACCGGCTTCCCCATCGCCAAGGTCGCCGCCAAGCTCGCCGTGGGCTATACGCTGGATGAGCTGCGCAACGAAATCACCGGCGGGCTGACCCCGGCTTCGTTCGAGCCAGCCATCGACTACGTGGTCACCAAGATCCCGCGCTTCGCCTTCGAGAAATTCCCCGCCGCCGATGCGCGCTTGACCACGCAGATGAAATCGGTGGGCGAGGTGATGGCGATGGGCCGCACCTTCCAGGAATCGCTGCAGAAAGCCTTGCGCGGACTGGAAACCGGCAAAGTGGGCCTGGACCCGACCGGCCTGGATCTGTCCAACGCCGATGACCTAGCCACGTTGCGCCGCGAGATGAAGGAACCCGGCCCGGAACGCCTGTTCTACGTGGCCGATGCGTTCCGCGCCGGAATGAGCGTGGAAGACGTGCACGCGCTGTCGTTCATCGATCCCTGGTTCCTGGATCAGATCGAGGAAATCATCGCCGAAGAAAAGCAGCTTGCCGCAGCAGGCCTCGGATCGCTGGATGCGGCGCGCCTGCGCAAGCTCAAGCGCGCCGGTTTCTCCGATGCGCGCCTGGCGCAACTGGCCAGCACCGATGAGGGCGCAGTACGCAACCTGCGCCGCACGCTCAAAGTCAGGCCGGTCTACAAACGCGTGGATTCCTGCGCGGCGGAGTTCTCCACCAGCACGGCCTACCTGTACTCGACCTACGAGGACGAGTGCGAAGCCGAGCCGACCGGCCGCGACAAGATCATGATCCTTGGCGGCGGACCCAACCGCATCGGCCAAGGCATCGAGTTCGACTACTGCTGCGTGCACGCGGCGCTCGCGCTGCGCGAGGATGGTTACGAAACCATCATGGTCAACTGCAACCCGGAAACTGTCTCCACCGACTACGACACCTCCGACCGCCTGTACTTCGAGCCACTGACGCTCGAAGACGTGCTGGAGATCGTGGAGCTGGAGAAGCCCAAGGGCGTGATCGTGCAGTACGGCGGCCAGACCCCGCTGAAACTGGCGCAGGCGCTGGAAGCCAACGGCGTGCCGGTGATCGGTACCTCGCCCGATTCCATCGATCTGGCCGAAGACCGCGAACGCTTCCAGCAGCTGGTCGAGAAGCTGGGCCTGAAGCAGCCGCCCAACCGCATCGCCCGCAACGACCAGGAAGCGCTGGTGCTGGCACGCGAGATCGGCTACCCGCTGGTGGTGCGCCCGTCCTACGTGCTCGGCGGCCGCGCCATGGAAATCGTCTACGGCGAATCCGATCTGGCCCGCTATGTGCGCGACGCGGTCAAGGTTTCCAACGACTCGCCGGTGCTGCTGGACCGCTTCCTGGACAATGCGGTGGAAGTGGACGTGGACATCATCGCCGACAGCACCGGTGCGGTGCTGGTGGGTGGGGTGATGGAGCACATCGAGGAAGCCGGCGTGCATTCCGGCGACTCGTCGTGCTCGCTGCCGCCTTATTCGCTGTCAGCCAAAACGCAAGCCGAACTGCGCCGCCAGGTGGTTGAGCTGGCCAAGGCGCTCAATGTGGTCGGCCTGATGAACACGCAGTTCGCCATCCAGACCGGCGACAATGGCGATGACACCATCTTCCTGCTGGAAGTGAACCCGCGCGCCTCGCGCACGGTCCCGTTCGTGTCCAAGGCCACCGGCATGCCGCTGGCCAAGATCGCTGCGCGCTGCATGGCCGGAAAATCGCTGGCAGAGCAGGGTGCGGTGAAGGAAATCGTGCCGCACTACTATTCGGTCAAGGAAGCCATCTTCCCGTTCGCCAAGTTCCAGGGCGTCGACCCGATCCTTGGCCCGGAGATGCGTTCCACCGGCGAGGTGATGGGCGTCGGCCGCAATTTCGGCGCCGCCTTCGCGCGCGCGCAGGAAGCCGGCGGCATCAAGGCGCCGCCGGTGGGCAAGGTATTCCTGTCGGTACGAGATCCCGACAAATCCCGCGTGCTGCCGGTGGCCAAGGACCTGATCGAACGCGGCTACACGCTGGTGGCCACCCGCGGTACCTGCGCCTGGCTGCAGCAGAACGGTCATGCCTGCGAGCAGATCAACAAGGTGGTCGAAGGCCGGCCGCACATCGTGGACCTGATCAAGAACGGCGAAATCGTGTATATCGTCAACACGACCGAAGGACGTCAGGCGATTTCCGACTCGTTCTCGATCCGGCGCGAAGCCCTCCAGCATCGCGTGACCTATTCCACCACCATCGCCGGCGCGCGCGCGTTGGTGCATTCGCTGGAGTTCCGCGGCACCGGCCCCGTCTGGGCGCTGCAGGAACTGCACAAGGAGCTGCAAGGGCAATGAGAGCGCCACTGACAATGAAAGGCGCGCAACGTTTGCGCGACGAGCTGGACCAGCTGAAATCGGTGAAGCGTCCCGAGGTCATCACCGCCATCGCCGAAGCGCGTGCGCACGGCGACCTGAAGGAAAACGCCGAGTACCACGCCGCGCGCGAGCAGCAGAGCTTCATCGAAGGCCGCATCAAGCAGTTGGAAGGCGAGCTTTCGCACGCAGAAGTCATCGACGTGGCCCAGCTCAACGCCGGTTCGCGCGTGGTCTTCGGCGCCACCGTGACCCTGGCCGATGTGGAAACCGACGAAGAGAAGAAGTACCAGATCGTCGGCGACCTGGAAGCGGACATCAAGCTGGCCATGATCGCCATTTCCTCGCCGCTGGCCCGTGCCCTGATCGGCAAGAACGAAGGCGATTCGGTGGTCATCGACGCGCCCGCCGGCCAGCGCGAGTACGAAATCGTCAGCGTCGCGTACGCGGGCTGAGCGAACCACCGATGGCCTCGGCAACGCTGCTGCTGTCCGCGCGTTCGCGGTTCGCGGGCCGGCCGTTGCCGGCGGCGTTCGCCAAGGCGCTGGCGCAGGCCGATCGCCAGAGCGGCTCTGCAGGCGAAAGCGAACAGTTGCGCCGTCATTTCCAGCTGATCCCGGACCACTGGCCGGTCGCAGCGCTTACCCGGCAGCTGGATGCCGGCGATGCCGCGCAGTCGTCGTGGCTGCGGGTGGATCCCGCGCATGTGGCGCCGGACATGGGCGGGGCGCGGATGCTTTCGCATGGCGAGGCGTTGGCGCTCACCGCTGAAGATAGCGCCCAGTTGCTGCCGGCGCTGCGGCCGTTGTTCGGCGATGCCGGGTTCGCCCTGGATGCGCCGCGGCCTTCGCGCTGGTACCTGCGCCTTCCGCGCGAATCGAAACTGCCGGCGTTCGCCGCGCCCGACGAAGTACTGGGCGAAGACCTGTTCGTGCATCTGCCCGAAGGCGACCTGGGACGCCGCTGGCGCGCGTTGCTCACCGAAACCCAAGTGGTCCTGCACAACCATCCCTGGAACGCCATGCGCGCATCGCTGGGTAAACCGGCGGTCAATTCCCTGTGGTTCTGGGGCGCAGGCACGCTGCCGGATTTCGTGCGCACGCATTACAAACAGGTCAAAGGCAATGAGATCCTGCTGCGCGCATTGGCCGGCGCCGCGGGAGTGTCGGCTACGGCCGATGATGGCGGGGAAGTCGACGCGCTGGTCGACCTGCGCCATCTGCGCGATCTGGACCTGGTCGCCCACGAGGCCGTGCAACCCCTACTGGAAGCGGTGCGCAAGCGCGAACTGCAATCGCTGACGCTCGACTTCGAGGATGGCGCGATTTTCCACCTGCGCCGCGACCAGCGCTGGCGATTCTGGCGCAGGCCGTTGGCGAAGCTGTAACGTGGCCCAAACCCCAAGGATCCGTCGACGCCAGATCGACGCGGCGGGAAGCTGGCCGGAGAACTTTTCGCCGCTGTTGCGCCGCATCTACGCCGGGCGCGGCGCCACCAGCCTGGAACAGGCGCAGCCGAAGTTGGCACAACTGCTGCCACCCGAAACCCTGGGCGGGCTGACGGAAGCCACCGCCTTGCTCGCAGATGCGATAGCGGCGAACAGTCATATCGTCGTGGTCGGCGACTTCGACTGCGACGGCGCCACCGCCTGCGCGGTGGGCGTGCGTGGGCTGCGCATGCTCGGCGCCACGCGCGTGACCCCGGCGGTGCCCAACCGCATGTTGCACGGCTACGGCCTGTCGCCGGCGCTGGTAGGCGAACTCGCCGGGCTGCAGCCCGATCTGCTGGTGACCGTCGACCACGGCATCGCCTGCCATGCGGGCATTGCGGCAGCCAAGGCCTTGGGCTGGAAGGTGCTGGTCACCGATCACCATCTCCCCGGCGAGGCGCTGCCGCCGGCCGACGCCATCGTCAATCCCAATCTGCGCGGCGATGCGTTCCCCAGCAAGATGCTGGCCGGCGTGGGGGTGATGTTCTATGTGCTGTTGGCGTTGCGGAAGAAACTGCGCGAGCAGGGAGCGTTGACACAAGGCGAGCCTGACCTTTCCACGTTGCTCGACTTGGTCGCAGTAGGCACCATCGCCGATCTCGTTCCGCTGGACGTCAACAATCGCGCCCTGGTCGGCGCCGGGCTGCGACGACTGCGCGCAGGACAGGGATGCGCCGGACTGCGCGCGCTCATCGAAGTGTCCGGCCGTGAGGCCGCACGCCTGACGGCTGCCGACATAGGTTTCGCCATCGGGCCGCGGCTCAATGCCGCCGGGCGTCTGGAAGACATGGCCATCGGCATCGAATGCCTGCTCAGCGACGACGCCACCCAGGCCTACGAGCTCGCTCAGATATTGAACGGCATCAACGCAGAACGCCGTGGCGTGCAACAGCAGATGGTGGACGAAGCCGAAGCCGCCATGGAACGAATCGAGAGCCAGGGCGATCTGCAGACGCCGATCGCAGTGTGCCTGTTCGATGCGGAATGGCATCCAGGCGTAGTCGGTCTGGTGGCATCGAAGATGAAGGAAAAGCTGCACCGCCCGGTGATCGCCTTCGCACCTTCGGAGCCCGGCAGCAGCAGCCTGCGCGGCTCGGCCCGTTCCATTCCCGGCTTCCACATCCGCGACGCGCTGGCCAATGTGGATGCCGCGCATCCGGGATTGATGGGCAAGTTCGGCGGCCACGCCATGGCGGCGGGGCTCAGTCTGGAAGAAAGCGAATTCGCCCGCTTCCAGGCCGCCTTCCGCGGACAGGTCGAAGCGATGATGGACCCAGCGATGCTGCATGCGGAACTGCTCAGCGACGGCGAACTGTCGGCGGAGGAGTTCGCCGCAGCCAACGCCGAGGCGCTGCGCAACGGCGGGCCGTGGGGGCAGGGCTATGGCGAGCCGCTGTTCGATGGCGTGTTCGAAGTAATCGACTGGCGCGTGGTCGGCGAACGCCACCTCAAGCTGGTCCTGCGCACAGAGGGCCGTCGCGAACCTCTCAATGCCATCCATTTCGGCGGCTGGCGGGAACAAGAGCCGGAGCCCCGCTTGCGGATCGCCTATCGCCTGGTGCCCGACGACTACCGCGGCGGCAACGCCTTCCAGTTGATCGTAGAACACCGCGAAGCCCTGTAGAGCCGGGTGGGCTCCGCATGGGTCCGTCATCGAAGTAGCCCATCAACCCCGTTTCCGGAAGC
>Ga0247823_10005084_pt1 | contig 10483 bp, 9 predicted proteins | sample 13C_PalmiticAcid_2_FD_192426 | JGI IMG/M metagenome (GOLD analysis project Ga0247823, IMG submission 192426) | Soil microbial communities from agricultural site in Penn Yan, New York, United States - 13C_PalmiticAcid_Day30 | ecosystem: Environmental > Terrestrial > Soil > Agricultural land...
CGCCTGAGGGTCGAAATGCGAGCGCACGAGCGTCTGGATACCGACGCGGTCGGCTTCGATCTCGTCCTTGCGCGTGAAATTGATCTGGCGCTGCTGGATCAGCGACGTACCCGTCATCAGTGCGGCTTCGGCGCCGTCGCCGCTCGCGCCGGACGCCGCGATCATCGCGCCGATCATCGCGAGCGCGATCGGCAGCGAGGCTTTCTTGGAGTCTTCGAACGCGCGGAACAGATGGTTCTGGCTGATATGCGCGATTTCGTGCGCAAGCACCGCGGCGACTTCGTCTTCGTTTTCGGCGGTGGTGATCAGGCCCGCGTTCGTGCCGATATAACCGCCGGGTGCCGCGAATGCGTTGATGCCGCTGTCGCGCACGACGAAGAACGTGTACTGCGTATCGGGCTTGTCGCTGTGCGCGACGAGCCGGTAGCCGAGCGTATTGATGTATTCGCCGAGCAGCGGGTCGTCCAGAACCATGTTCAGCGAGCGCATTTCGTGCAGCATGCTCGCACCGTAGCGACGCGCTTCCTGCGGCGACATGATCGCGGCAGCCGAGCTGCCGATGTCGGGCAGGCGCACGTTGGACTCGCGCGCCGAGGCAAGGCCGGTCGCGACGAGGCTGACGAGAGCGATGAGGACGGAACGCAGGGGCATACGCAAAACGACAAAGAGGGGTCTGGTCCGACACCTTAGCGCAGGCGAGGTTCAACGGCCATTGGCCGGGGTTGCGCGTTCATGCCAGGTTCCGCACGGGCTTGCCCGTGACGCCGGGAGCCCCGATCTTTGCGGCCTGGCGCTTGTGGCGCGGCCCGCGGCGGCGGCACCATTGCGCGGTTACCGGAGAAAACGATGCCCAAGATCGAGATGTACAGCACCGCGATATGCCCGTACTGCGTCGCGGCCAAGAATCTTTTCAAGACGAAGGGCCTGGAGTACCAGGAAATTCGCATCGACACCGACCGTGCGCGCTTCGAGGAAATGCTGGCGCGCAGCCACGGACGTCGCACCGTGCCGCAGATTTTCATCAACGACACGCATGTCGGCGGCTACGACGACCTGGCCGCGGCCGACCGCAGCGGCAAGCTTGCCGAACTGCTCGGGAGCGCCGCATGAGCGACGATCGCGTGACAGCGTTCACCGATTTCCGCAAGCGCATGAACGAGCGGATTCTCGGCCACGACAACCAGGTCGTGCGGCGCTTCTTCGCGCTCGACACGCAAACCTACAAGGAAGGCGCACTCGACGTGCGCACCAAGGAGATGCTCGGTCTGGTCGCCTCGATGGTGCTGCGCTGCGACGACTGCATCAGCTACCACATCGCTCAGTGCAAAGAGGTCGGCATCACGCGCGACGAGTTCTTCGAAGTGTTCAGCGTCGGTCTGGTGGTCGGCGGCTCGATCGTCATTCCGCACCTGCGCCGCGCGGTCGATTTTCTCGACCGGCTCGAGAACGGTGAAGCGGAACCGGTCCCGGCGCACGCCGAGCACACGGTGTGAGCCTGGCGATCAGCGCCGGTCGACGCGTAACATCTGCACGCGAGTGCCGTCCGGCGCGTAGCCGTCGAGCCGGTTGATGCCGACCGAATCGAATTCGCCGATCAACTGACCGCCGGCTTCGAGCCTGCAGCGTTCCGGCGGCACCTGCGCCGTGCGCCGGTCGCGTGCGCAGCGCAGCACGTAGCCGTCGCCGGCAAGCTGGTAGATCTGGAAATCGAGCATGCCGGCCGTCGCGAGGTGAAAGCGCTCGGCCATCGGCGCATGCGCCGCGCTCTCGCGCAGCAGCACCCATTCGCCGTCCCAGTTGGTGGCGCCGTAGTACGGCGTCAGCGCCTGGCGCACGATCGCGATCGAACGCAGGCGCAGTTTCGGCTGGTTCGCGCCGCGTTCGTAACGGCCGAACCAGACGGTCGCCCGAGCGCTGCTTTCGAATTCGACGTGGAAGACGAGACTGGCGTCCGCCGCCAGTTGCGAATCCGCGGCCTCGAACAACGGCGAACCGCCGTGCATGCCGACGAGGTCGAGACTCGCCGATTTCGCACGCAGCGTACCGGTGCCGAAGTACCAGGCCTGCTCGCCCTGCGTATCGAAGCCGAATACCGCCGCGGCCAGGGTGTTGTCGTGAACTTCGAAACCGACGCCGGTGCCGGCGGCGCCGACGCCTTCTTCGCGGCTCGCATCCGGCCACCAGAATCCCGACTCGGCGCGTACCGGCGGCGACGTGCCGATTTCGAGCAGGGCGAAGCCGCGCAGTTCCTGCTCGGACGACTGGCCGTTGGCGGCGTACAGGCTGACGCGATAGACGCCGGTTTCGAGCGGGCGGCCCAGCGCAGACGCGGGGTCGATCGTGACGTCGAACGGAACGGTGTAGCGCACGCACAGCGCCTTGTTCGAGCGCAGCGCGATGCGGATGTCGCGGCCGGCCAGCGTGGCGCTTTCGACCGACGGCAGGCATGGCGACGGCCAGTTGCCGCGCAGGCGGATCTGCGTCACGCCGTCGGCGCGCGCGGTCGTCTCGATCGAGGTTTCGAGCGACTCGCCGTTCGGCAGGAAGGTGCTCGCCGGTTCTGCGGCAGCGACCGCGCCGCTCCACGCCGCGAACAGGCCGGCGGCAGCCAGCACGAACGCGGAACACAGGCGTGGCGGCAGGAACGAAGGTCGCATACGGTCAAGGTTGTGACGGAATAAGCCGATGTTCGATAATGCGCAGTTCCCTGCCCTCAGGGCAAGCAGTTCCGGTTATGGAGTTTTCCCATGAGCAAGACAATTGCGGTTATCCGCGGCGACGGCATCGGTCCGGAGATCATGAACGCCACGCTGCGCGTGCTCGACGAACTCAAGATCGGGTTGCAGTACGAATTCGTCGAAGCCGGCATGGCCGCGCAGGAGCACGTCGGCGAACTGCTGCCGGCCGCGACGCTCGAGTCGATCGCGCGCCACCGCGTCGCGCTGAAGGGCCCGCTGACCACGCCGATCGGCGGCGGCTTTTCGTCGCTCAACGTCGAACTGCGCAAGCGTTTCGACCTCTACGCCAACGTGCGGCCGGCGATTACCGTGCCCGGCACGAAGGCGCGCTACGAAGGCATCGACCTCATCACCGTGCGCGAGAATACCGAGGGCGCGTACGGTTCGGACGGTCAGGTGCTGTCGGAAGACGGCGACATGGCGTTGTCGCAGATCAAGGTGACGCGCCGCGGCTCCGAGCGCATCGTGCGCTACGCGTTCGACCTCGCGCGCCGCCAGGGCCGCAAGAAGGTCACCGTGGTGCACAAGGCCAATATCATGAAGACCACGTCGGGCCTGTTCCTCAAGGTGGCGCGCGAAGTGGCCGCGCAGTACCCGGAAATCCAGTGCCAGGAAATGATCGTCGACAACACGTGCATGCAGCTCGTGATGAATCCGCACCAGTTCGACGTGATCGTCACGACGAATCTGTTCGGCGACATCATCTCGGATCTGTGCGCCGGGCTCGTCGGCGGCCTCGGCCTTGCCCCCGGCGCGAACATCGGTACTGAAGCGGCGATTTTCGAAGCCGTTCACGGCTCGGCGCCGGACATCGCCGGCAAGGGCATCGCGAACCCATGCGCATTGCTGCTTGCCGCGTGCCAGATGCTCGGCCATCTCGGGCTCGAACCGCAGGCCGAGCGCGTGCGCGCGGCGATCCGCGCCGTCGTCGGCCGCAAGGATCGCGTGACGCCGGACCTCGGCGGCAACGGCACGACCGACAGCTTCGCCGACGCGCTGATCGACAGCCTGCGTACGGACGGCAAGGCCGCCGCGTAACGACTTTGCACCGCGTCGCGAAGAAACGGCACGCGCGAGCGTGCCGTTCTTCGTTGCGGGTGATGAATCTATTGGTTGAGCTGCGAGAGCAGCGTGATCGGCGTATTCGTGCGCGAGAACCGGATGTTCGTGCCCGGCACGGCGAGATTGATCGTCACGCTGTTCGCTGTGCCCGGCGGATCGTTGCGCTGCGGCTGTGTCAGCTTGAACTGGATCGTGCCGATGTTGCGCGTCTGCGCCTGGGCCGGTGGCGTGCAGAGGCGACAGAAGCCGCTCGTGATTTCCTGCAGATTGATCGTCGCGGTATTGGCGAGATCGACCGGCGTGACCGGAATCACCGCCCAGCGCGAATTGCCGAGACCGTCCGGGTAGTACAGATACCCGACCAGCAACGGCTGCGCGCCGCCCTTGAGCGTGAACAACTCCATACCCCAGCCCGAATCGCCATTGCCGGCCCACCAATGGCCGCCGAAGTCCGGCGTCGAGCGCGCCGCGGCCGCGATCGCCGGTTCCATGCACCAGCGGCCGGTTTCGTTGCGCAGCGTCCACGACATGATCGCCAGCTGCGACGCGCCGTCGCGATTGCCTGAGCGGCAGGCCGGCGAGTTGGCGGCCTGGTTGAAATCGATCTCGATCGTGCCGGCGACGCTCGGATCGAGTTCGCTGCGACGCAGGGCCGCGTTGTAGATCACGCGCTGCAGCGAAATACCGCGGCTTTCCTTGCCGCCGACGAAGATGCCGTCGACGATGCGCCCGAAACCCTGGTACCACTCCGGCACGCCGTTGGCGTCGTAGGTGTAGAAAATCACAAAGTAACGATCGCCGTTGACCGGGTCGCGGTCGAACAACTGGAAATCGATACCGTGGCCATTGTGCGCGCGGTCGAACCAGTTGCTCGGAATCGGCGCGCCGTAGGTCGGCGGTACGCTGGCCGCGTTCGACCAGCCGAGCGCCTTGAGCATCGGCAGCGCGAGGCCCAGATCGCGGATCGATTCGCCGTTGTCGAATGCGTTCATCAGGTCGCCCGGCTGCACCGTGTGCGACAGCGTCGAGCCGGGGCGAGTCGCGCACGCCTGCGAGCCGTCGTCGCGTTCGCACGGCGCGAACATCAGCGGGAAGTTGTCGGGTGCGACCTGGTTGCGATTGACGTTTTCCGGCGAATTGACTGCCTCGATGCCGGCCCAGCGCAGACCGTTGTTCGACACGAGCGCGGCGGCGCGGTCGGCATCGGTGGTCGCCGGACCAAGGAACGGCCGATACGTGCGATCGATCGTGTTGACCGTGACGAGCTGCTTGCCGAACGCGTCGTCGTACGGCACGCCGATGTTCGAGGTCGCGCGGGCGCCGACTGGCCCTTGCTCGGCGTCGACGTTGACGAGTCCGACGAAGCCGAGGCCGTGCGTCAGTTCGTGCATCGACGTGGTGACGAAGTCGATCGTGCGGACCGGTTTCGATGCGGCCGTGTAGCCGTAATAGAACGGGCGGTTGATGACGTTCGCCGGCGGGTCGATGTCGGTGTTGAACGTCGCTTCGATGTCGGGCGCGTCGCAGCTGCCGCCGACCGCGCCGCAACGCGTCGTGCCGGCCTGCCGCACGGCTTCGCCGATCGCGTACCAGCTGTATTTTTCCGGCAGGTACGGCTGCGGGAAGTCGTTGCCGTCGAGCACGAACGTGTCCGGGCCGGCGTAGGCGATCGTCGCGCCGTCGGTCGTGTTGCCGCCCTGCGCCTTCCAGCACGCGCGCACGGTCACCGCAACGGGCGATTCGATCGCGTTCGACAGCTGCGTGCCCGCATAGGTGAGCGCGTTGCGGCGCTGTTCGCCGAGCGTAGTGCCGTTGTTGCCGTCGATCGGTGTCGCCGGGGTGGTGTCCGTCCACGGCGCGACGTCGCAGTCCGGGCCCGGCCGGTTGAACACGAACGTGATGCCGCGTTTGGCGGCCGCGTCGTTGACGCGCGCGGACAGTTGCACGTTCTGCGCGGTGCCGGCGTTGTTGTATACGACGATGTACCAGCGGCCGTTGCGCAGCGGAATCGTGTTGGAGCGCTGCACGGCGATCGATTCGCCGCCGTTGGCGCTGATGCCGCGGTAGTGCGCGTAGCGCAGCAGCAGATCGAAATCGGCCACTGCGCCGCCTTCGCTGCGATCGGGGAACGGCGAGCCGTAGCGCAGCATCAGGTCGGTATCGCCGGCGCCGCCGTTGGTCAGGTCGACGACAAGCTGTTGACCGCTGTCGGTCACATCGAAGTAATACGAGGTAGAGAACGATCCCGCGGGAATCGCGAACGCGGCGGGCTGGCCGTTCGGCAGGCCGATCGTCGGTTCGGCGACGGCGAACGTCGGCGCGGCAAGCGCCAGTAGCAGGCAGGCGAGGCGGCGGATCATGGCGTCGGGTGCTCCGCGTCCGCGGCTGCTTGCGCGCGCAGTTTCGGATTCGGCACTTCGTGGCAGACGATATGCAGTTCGCCATCGGGGCCGGGCACCGCACGCATTTCGCTGACGCGCGGCGCGGGCGTTATCGCGAGCTGCGGCTTGGCGATCGGGCTGGTGCCGAGATGCGGCGCCGGTTGCGCGGCGCTGCGTGCGGGCGTGAGGAAACTCGGTTGCGCGTCGGCCGCGTGCGCCCCGAACGGCAGCGCGAGCGCGAGCATCGGCAGGATCGACTGGATTTTCTTCATGGCGTATTCCATGGCTCTATGGGTTGCGTTGCGCGCGACGCGGCACGCCGACGGGCGGCTTCGTCGCGTGGTCGAGCACGTCGATTTTACTGCGGCCCGGCCGATAAGCTCCGGTGAGCGCCGTATGCACATAGCGTGTCGCCGCGCCGCACGCGGCTACGAGATCGAGTTTCAATACCAGTCCGGCCGTGATCGCGGCGGCAAGCGTGCAGCCGGTGCCGTGGCCGTCCCGTGCCAGGCGTGGATGCTCGAACGCGTATTCCCGGCCGTCCGCGTAGAGGCGGTCGACAACCGTGCGGCCCGTGCGATGGCCACCCTTGATCAGTACGGCCTGCGCGCCTGCCGCAAGCAGATCGGCGGCGACGCGGTCGCAGTCGGCCGTGCGGCGGATCGTGCGGCCGGTCAATGCCTGAGCCTCGGGAATGTTCGGCGTGACGACTGCCGCACGCGGCAAGAGCAGATCGCGCAAGGCGTCGACGGCGCGCGGATCGAGCAGGGCTGCGCCGCTGGTCGAGATCATCACGGGGTCGACGACGAGCGCAGGCGGCCCGTGCCGCGACAGCGACCGCACGACGGCGCGGATCGTACGTACGTCTGCGAGCATGCCGGTCTTCGCGGCGCCGACGACGAAATCGTCGAACAGCGCGTCGATCTGGGCTTCGATCATCGCCGGCGGCACCGAATGGACGGCGGTGACGGCGCGCGTGTTCTGCGCAGTCAGCGCGGTAATCGCCGACAGGCCGTGTACGCCGTACGCGTGGAAGGTTTTGAGATCGGCCTGAATGCCGGCGCCGCCGCCGGAATCGGAGCCGGCTACGGTCAGGGCGCAGGGTAGCGGAGCATGTGGTTTCGTCATGTGTGGTAAACGTGCAACACGGTAAAGGGCGAACGTGCCTTGAGAATACGGAATCTGGCTTGAAACCTCGTTATGAAGCCGTTGTTGCATACTTGACTCTGTGTTGCGTTCTTGCCAAAATCGCACCCGTCAATCACCACAGCCATGGAAGCCGCACGGCACAACATGCAGCGGGCTAGCGCAACAGCAGCGTTGAGGAAGTCGATGGGAGCGCTCAGTTTTGGCCTGGCGCTCCCGTTCTGCGTTTGTACTTCCCAAGCCTGGGCGCAATCTCCGGCCGGCGGCTCTTCGGCAAGTGGCTCTTCGGCGATGCAGCGCTGGCACGACTATGCCAGACAAGCCATCCAGCCGGATTTTTCCTGGGCCGAACCGGTCGAACGCGCGGCGCCGCCGCGGGTGCTCGACCTGATCGTTGCGAGTACGTCCGCGACGTCTGCTTATGCCTACGTCGGCCGCAATAGCGCGCTCGGCGTCAACGTCACTGCCGGCTTCGTCAACGGGACGCCGACGCGCTTGAACGGCGATGAAGCCGTCCTGCAGCGCGCATTGCCGGATGACAGCCTGCTGCAGCGAAATGTCGTTGCGCCGTCGTATGTACAGGGCTGGGGTAGCGGCGGCTACTGGTCGGTATCGGCGCTATTTGCATACCAGCGTTTCGCCAACGCCACGTTCGGCGCCGGCGAGTTCGATGCCTACGTCACGCCGCTGGTCTCGTCGCGACCGCAGGAAGTCTCGTATGGTCGCGGCGTACGCGTCGAGGCCGGCCAGGCGCTGACCGAGCGCCTGCGCTGGATCACGAGCTACCAGTCGCGCGTCAATATGGACGCGTTCAGCAGCTACGTCGGCGTGTACTCCGATCGTGCCGATTTCGACATACCGGCGAGCGCCGGCATGGGGCTCGATTTCGCGCTGACGCCGTCGTTGAGCGTAGGTATCGATGCCGAGCGACTGATGTACAGCGAGATTCGCCCGTTCACCAGTCAGGCACTGCCACGCCGGTTTCTCGCGGCGCTCGGTAGCGGCATCAGTCCTGAATTCGCGTGGGACGATCTCAACGTCTACAGCTTCAGCGCGTCGTGGAAAGAGCCCGGATTCGGCGACTTCGGCCTGCGCTACAGTTCGCGCACGCAGCCGGCGCCGACCTCCGCGCTGCTCGACCAGTTGCTCGGTGACGTCTCGCAATACAGCGTCGACCTGAGCTTCGTTCGCCGTACCAGCGACTACGGGCAGTTCCGTATCGTCGCGAGCTATGCGCCGACCCAGTACCTCCTCGATACCCCGAGCATGCGCGTGCTGACGCGCGACGCGCTCGCGAGCAATCGCATGGAGTACGAAATGGTCTGGGCGATGCGTTTTTAAAATCTGCGATCCAGGGCTTGCGTAGACGGGAGCGAAAGCTCCCGTTTTTTTGTTCCGGATCGCGTTGAGGTCGGGGCGCCGCGTGTCCCGCAACGCCGCGGGTTCGTAGCCCCCTTGTCTCAGGGGGCTACGGGTAGCGGGTTGTTGCGTTGAAAGTATCGGCGAGCTTTCGGTGGGCTAAAGCTTTTCCGACGCATAGTCGGCCAGACGCGAGCGTTCGCCGCGGCGCAGCGTGATGTGCGCGCTGTGCTGCCATTCCTTGAAGCGATCGACCGCGTAGGTCAGACCGGACGTCGTCTCGGTCAGGTACGGCGTATCGATCTGCTCGACGTTGCCGAGGCAGATCATCTTCGTGCCGGGACCGGCGCGCGTCAGCAGCGTCTTCATCTGCTTCGGCGACAGGTTCTGCGCTTCGTCGATGATCACGTAGCGCGACAGGAACGTGCGGCCGCGCATGAAGTTCAGCGAGCGGATCTTGATGCGTGAAGCGAGCAGATCGTTCGTCGCCGCGCGACCCCATGCGCCGCCTTCGCTCGGGCTAGTCAACACCTCGAGGTTGTCGGTCAGGGCACCCATCCACGGCGTCATTTTTTCTTCTTCGGTGCCGGGCAGGAAGCCGATGTCCTCGCCGACCGATACCGTCGCGCGGGTCATGATGATCTCGCGATAGCGCTGCTGGTCCATTACCTGCGCGAGGCCCGCGGCAAGCGCGAGCAGGGTCTTGCCGGTGCCGGCGGTGCCGAGCAGCGTGACGAAGTCGACTTCGGGGTCCATCAGCACATTGAGTGCGAAATTCTGTTCGCGATTGCGCGCGGAGATGCCCCAGACGTTGTGCGAGCCACGGTAGTCTTCGGCCAGTCGCAGCTTGGCGCGGCCGTCGCGCATTTCGATCACCCGCAGCTCGAGCATGTCGTCGCCGTCGGGGATGTACAGGCACTGGTGCGGATACCAGTCCTCGTTCTTGCGCAGCTTCACTTCGTAGAACGTATGGCTGCGCTCGGACCACGAGCGCAGATCCTTCTGGTGCTGCGACCAGAAGCTTTCGGGCAGTTCGGTGTGGCCGACGTACAGCAGGTTGAAGTCGTCGAGCGCGCGATCGTTCTCGTAGTCTTCGGCGGTGATGCCGAAGATCGACGCCTTGATGCGCAGGTTGATGTCCTTCGTCACCAGGACGACCGGCACGCCCTTGTGCTGCTCGCGCAGCGCGAGCACGGCCGCCAATATCTGGTTGTCGGCTTTCGTTTTCGCGCCGTTGCCTTCAGTGCCGCGCGTCTGGAAGTACAGGCGGCCGACCATCTTGGCGCGTTTGAGGTTCACGCCCTGGGGCGAGATCAGGTCGAGGCCTTCTTCGATCTTGCGGCCGTTGCTGTGCTCGATCAGTTCGTTGATGAAACGGCTGACCTGACGCGCATTGCGCGCGACTTCCGACGTACCTTTTTTTCCGTTGTCCAGTTCTTCCAGTACCGTCATCGGCAGGAATACGTCATGTTCCTCGAAGCGGAACAGGGCGGTCGAATCGTGCATCAGCACGTTGGTGTCGAGCACGTAGATGCGCTTGCCTCGGGTCATCGTTCAGCCTCGGGCGTTGGGAGTTCGCCGGATATCGCCGGCGCGTCGAAGCGATGCGGGCGCGTGGCGCAGGTCACGCGCGGGGAATGTTCCCCAAAACCTCGGCGGCATGGTCAGGCACGCGTACGTTGCGCCAGACCTTGGCGATCTTGCCGTCGGGGGCGATCAGGAACGTGGAGCGTACGACGCCGAGATAGCGTCGGCCGTACAGCACTTTTTCGTGAATCACGTCGAACGCCTTGCACC
>Ga0247823_10005086_pt1 | contig 10482 bp, 9 predicted proteins | sample 13C_PalmiticAcid_2_FD_192426 | JGI IMG/M metagenome (GOLD analysis project Ga0247823, IMG submission 192426) | Soil microbial communities from agricultural site in Penn Yan, New York, United States - 13C_PalmiticAcid_Day30 | ecosystem: Environmental > Terrestrial > Soil > Agricultural land...
GCCAGATATTCGCGGCGATTGACCGTTTCCATATGTTCGCGCGCCGACCCGTTCCATCCGATCGAGCGGCACCATGTGTCGGCGCTGCGCGCGGCGCAGGCGGCGGTCGACGCGCCGCTGGTGCAGACGAGGACGCGGTAACCGTTCGTCGACGGCTGGGTGTGGAATTCGGCGAAGCTGCCGCGCGTGCTCTGGTCGTTCGCGGGCGGGTTAGGGTTCCATCCGCCGCCACCCCCGCTGCCGAGCGGGCGGATCGACTGGACGGTCATGCCGCGCAGCACGGTGCCGAGCATCGGGGTGTCGCGATCGACGGTGCGGCAATTGCCGCGATAGCGCGTCTTTTCGCACAACTCCCAGTGGCCGCTGGCGACGCGGATCGAATTGACCGGCCAGGCGAGTCCGAGGTCGGTCTTGGCCTCGCCGATGAACACCGCCGGGCCGCGATAGCCACCATCGCGGTAGATGGTTGCTTCGGGAGGCCGGTACATCCGGTCGTCGGGGGTCTGCGCCGTCGAGGTGGTGAGCACCCCTCCGGCGAGCGACGCGGCGAAGGCACCGATGATCGACAGGCGATAGGCGGTTTTCATAAACGCTCCCCTTGCTGGCGACGGCGACCCGGAGACTCGTTGTTATCGCTTGTTTAACCTATCCGCGGTGCGCGAGCAAATATCGCCGCGAGCATGGCCCGCGACGAAGGAAGTGCCTGTCGGAACGATCAGGACTTGGGCGTGGCGGGCGCCGCGGCGGCCGGTTCCGGCACCGCTTCGGGCGTCGGGGCCGCAGGCGCAGCAACCGGCTTGGCGGCTTCGGGCTCGGGGGTCGCGAGCGGCGGGGTGACACTCAGGATCAGCCCCGCGAGCGCCGCCGACATCAGGTTCGACAGGCTGCCCGCGAGCAGCGCCTTCAGCCCCAGCTTGGCGATCATCGGGCGCTGGTTGGGGGCGAGGCTGCCGGTCACCGCCATCTGGATGGCGATCGAGCTGAAATTGGCGAAGCCGCACAGCGCAAAGGTGCCGATGGCGATCGACACCGGCGACAGCCCGCCGGCCTTTTGCATATTGCCGAGGTCGATGAAGGCGACGAACTCGTTGAGCACGATCTTGCTCCCGAACAGCGCGCCGACCGCGTCCGATTCGGACCAGGGCACGCCCATCAGCCACATCACCGGGCGGAAGATCTGGCCGATGATCGACTGGAACGACAGGCCTTCGATGTGGAACCAGCCGCCGATCCCGGCGAGCAAGCCGTTGGCGAGCGCGACCAGCGCGACGAAGGCAAGCACCATCGCGCCGACCGCGACCGCCAGCTTGACGCCGGTCTGCGCGCCCTGCGCCGCCGCCATGATGATGTTGGCGGGTTTTTCCTCGTCGTGGCTCGCCTCGGGCATGACGATCGGTTCGATCCCGATATCCTTGGGATCGTCGGGCATGATGATCTTGGCCATCAATATGCCGCCGGGCGCCGACATGAAGCTTGCGGCGAGCAGATAGGGGAGCAGATGCTCGCCGATCATCCCGGCATAGGCGCCGAGAATGGTACCCGCGACGCCCGCCATGCCGACGGTCATGATCGTGAACAGCTGCGACGGGGTCAGCCCCGCGAGATAGGGCCGGATGACGAGCGGGCTTTCGCTTTGCCCGACGAAGATATTCGCCGCCGCGCCCAAGCTTTCCACCTTGGTCACGCCGGTGATCTTCTGGATGCCGCCGCCGACCCATTTGATGATCTGTTGCATCACGCCCAGATAATAGAGGACCGAGATCAGCGAGGCGAAAAAGACGATGACCGGCAAGGCGCCGATCGCGAACACCGCCTTGCCATAGGGCGGCTGGGTCAGCACCTCGCCGAACAGGAACTTCGTGCCCTCGTCGGCATAGCTCAACAGGTTCGACACGCCAGTCGACATCGCGCCGATGACGACGCGGCCCCATGGCGTTCCGAGCACCAGGATCGCGAAACCGGCCTGGAGCAGGAAGGCGGGGACGACGACGCGCGGGCGGATCCAGCGGCGGTTCGACGAAAACAGCACGGCGATCGCAAGCAGTGCGACGATACCGAGCAGACCGATCAGGCGTTCCATAATAAGAGTGCGTCCCCCGCAAGTTTATTGCGCCTGTCTAGCGGGCTGGGCGGCGGGGGCAAGGGCGGCGATCACGGTCCGTCGCAGCGATGACGCTTGGCGCGCGGGAATTTCCTTTATAGACATGGGCCTGTTGTTTTGGGGGCGCGCGCATGTTTCGTTTGCTGTTGGCGGGGGTTCTGCTCGCCGTTTCGCCGTCGGCTCAGGCTCAAGACGGCGGGGGCGGCGGCGCTGGCACGCCAACCGCAAAACCGATCGAACCGCTCCCGACCGCCACCTTTGCACGGTTGCCCTTCATCGAAGGAGCGGAACTCTCCCCCGACGGCCGGCATCTTGCGGGACTGTTCGCTATCAAGGGCGAGCAGCGCATCGGCATCATCCCGATCGGCGGCGATGCCAGCCAGTCGATGTTCGTCGGCGTACCCGACCTCACCGAAGTCGACTGGCTGCAATGGGTGGGTGACGACAATATCATCGTTGGCCTGCGTGCGCTGCTGCCGGTCGAGGCTGACAATTGGTATATCTCGCGGCTGATCAGCATCAACCGTACGACCGGCAAGCCGACCCGCCTGCTCTGGGACCTTAAGGGGCAGGATGCGTCGAGCGTCGTCTGGATCCCGACCGACGGCAGCACCGAAATCCTCGTCGCGGGGCAGAATTCCATCTATGAAGGCGAGGATTTCTGGCCCGCCGTCTATCGCGTCGATGTCGCCACCGGGCGCAAGAAGACCGAGGTCAATGCCCGCAACAGCGTGCTCGACTGGGGCGCCGACCATCTCGGCCGGGTGCGCTACGGCATCGGCTATCGCGACAGCACGACCCAACAGACTTTGCTCTATCGCGGCGACGGCAAATCGCTGTTCCGCTCGATCGATCGTGCGTCGCTCCGCGACGAGGAGGATCTGTCGATCCCCTTCGTCTTCGTGCCCGGTACCGACAATGGCCTCGTCTACACCGACGCCCCCGACGGGCGCAGGGTGATCGCCGAGACCGACCTGTCGACGGGCAGGCAACTGCGGATCGCGCACGAAGTCGAGGCGGCAGATATCGAGGGGGCGATCCGTTCGCCCGACGGGGCGCGACTGATCGGCTTCTACACCTCGGACGACGCCAAGCCGATCGAGTGGATCGACCCCGCGATGGCGGCGCACCAGAAGGAACTCGACGCGGCGTCGCCGCAGTCGAAGGTCCGCATCGAAAGCTACAGCCGCGACCTGTCGAAGCTGCTCGTGCGGATCAGCACCCCCGATAATCCGGGGCTTTTCTATTATTTTGATGCGGCCACGGGCAATTTGTCGAAGCTCGCCTCGGTGAACGAGGCGATCGGTGGCAAGCGGCTGTCGCGCTCGCGGCTCGTCCAGTACAAGGCGCGCGATGGGCTGGAGATCGAGGGCGTTCTGACGATGCCGCGCGGCCGCGCCCGGCAAAACCTGCCTTTGATCGTCATGCCGCATGGCGGGCCGTGGGGGCACGACACGTTGAGCTATGATTATTGGGCGCAGTTCCTGGCCGAGCGCGGCTATGCGGTGCTCCAACCCAATTTTCGCGGTTCGACCGGCTATGGGGAGAAATTCCTGAAGGCGGGGCAGGGGCAGCTCGGCTTTGCGATGCAGGACGATGTCACCGACGGCGTGCGCTGGGCGGTCGCCGAAAAGATCGCCGACCCGAAACGCGTGTGCATCGTCGGCGCCTCCTACGGGGGGTACGCGGCCATGTGGGGGATCGCCAAGGACCCCGACCAATATCGCTGCGCGGTGTCGATCAACGGCGTGTCGAACCTGCGGCGCGAGGTCAACGATTTCGGCGGCAAGGTCCACTCGCGTCTCTACCGCGACCAGTGGCAGAAGATGACCCCCGATTTCGCGGCGGTTTCGCCGATCAACGCGATCGACCGGATCAAGACGCCGCTGCTTTTGATCCACGGCAAGAAGGACGTCACCGTTGACCATGTCCAGTCGGCGAAGATGTACAGCGCGATGACCAAGGCGGGTAAATCGGTCGAATTCGTCTCGATCCCGCTCGCCGACCATTATTTCACCCGCGAGGCCGACCGGACGACGTTGCTGACATCGATCGAGGCCTTCCTTGCCAAGCATAACCCGCCCGACTGACCAGCATCTTTCCAGCGCCCGCAAAACCGACTATCGCGCGCCGATGGAACAATCGTCTTCGCGCGTCATCGCCCCTTCGCTGTTTCTTTTTGCCATCCTTTACGGCGGCATGGTTCCGCTCGGCGGCTTTCTGGGAGCGAAACAGGTTGCGCTCGGCCCGCTCGCGGTTGAGGCGGGGATTTTCCCCTTCCTGACGCTGATCGCCATCTCCAGCGCGATCGCCGAACTCCACGGCCGCGTCGTCGCCGACCGGCTGGTGCGCTTCGGTTTCATACCGCTGATCCTTGCGATCATCCTGACGGTCTTCGTGCTCCAGCTGCCGACCGACGAAGGCATGTACGAACCCGCCAAGGAAGCCTTTCCGATCATCGTCGGGCAGGGCTGGCGGATGATGGCGGCCGGCATCCTCGCCTATGGCGTGTCGGTCAGCCTCAATGTCTGGATCTTTTCGCGGATGACCGCGAACAACGGGCGATTGCTCCCGATCCGCGGTTTCATCGCGGCGGCGCTCAGCCAGATTGTCGACACGCTGATCTTCATCACTATCAGCTTTTACGGCGTGCGTCCGATCATGGACCTGATGCTGGGGCAGATGCTGGCGAAAGTCGTGCTGTCGGCGGTGATGGTGCCGCTGATGGTGATGGCGGTGGTGGCGATCGGCCGCCGTCTCGACGCGAAGGCGGTCGCGGCATGAGCCACGCCCCCGATCCCGCGATGCTCGCCAAGGCCGAGACGCTCGTCGAGGCGCTGCCCTATCTGCAGCGCTACGCTGGACAGACCTTCGTCATCAAATATGGCGGCCACGCGATGGGCGATCCCGAGGCGCAGCGCGACTTCGCCGAGGATGTCGTGCTCTTGAAGGCCGTCGGGATCAATCCGGTTGTCGTGCATGGTGGCGGGCCGCAGATCGGCGCGATGCTGAAACAGCTCGGGATCGAATCGACCTTCGTCGGGGGCTTGCGGGTCACCGACGCTGCGACCGCCGAGGTTGCCGAGATGGTGCTGGCGGGCAAGATCAACAAGGAAATCGTCAGCTGGATCGCCGCGCTCGGCGGCCGTGCCGTGGGCATTTCGGGCAAGGACGCCAATCTGGTACTCGCCGAGAAGGTCAAGCGCACCGAGCCCGACCCCAATTCGGGGATCGAGCGCCATGTCGACCTGGGCTTCGTCGGCGAACCCGTCGCGGTCGATCCGACGATCCTGCGCAACCTGACCAACGACAATTTTATCCCGATCGTCGCGCCGGTCGCGCTCGGCGCCGATGGCGCGACATACAACATCAACGCCGACACGATGGCGGGGGCGATCGCCGGGGCGCTGGACGCCAAGCGCTTCTTCCTGCTCACCGACGTCGCCGGAGTGCTCGACAAGGAGAAAAATCTCCTGACCGATCTCGACCGCACCGCGATCGAGGCGCTCAAGGCCGATGACACGATCACCGGCGGGATGATCCCCAAGGTCGAAACCTGCGTCGCAGCGGTCGATGCTGGGGTCGAGGCAGCGGTCATCCTCGATGGTCGTGTACCGCACGCGATGCTGCTCGAAATTTTCACCGCACGGGGTGCGGGCACGCTCATTCACCGCTAAGAGGGACGCCTTCTCGGCTCTCCCGGAGACAGTCCTTGTACTTCATGTTCCTCGATATCCTGGCGATCCTGCTCAACATCCTGTGGTGGATCATCATCGTGCAGGCGGTGATGTCGTGGCTGCTCGCCTTCAACGTCATCAACACCCACAATGAATTCGTCCGGCAATTGTGGCTGGTGCTCGAACGCATCACCGAGCCGCTCTATCGCCCGATCCGGCGGATCATGCCCGATTTCGGCGGCATCGACCTGACTCCGATGGTAGTGCTGATCCTGCTGATCATCATCCGCGGACCGGTGATGACTTATCTGGTGCAGCTCGGCATCAATTCCGGCCTGGCCTGACCGATGGCGGCGGCGATGATCGACGGCAAGGCGTTCGCGGCGGGGCTTCGTGCCCGGATCGCCGACGCCGTCCCCGCCTTTGCGGCGGCGACCGGCCGCGCGCCGGGGCTCGCGGTGGTGCTCGTCGGCGACGACCCGGCGAGCGCGGTCTATGTCGGGTCGAAGGGCAAGGCGACGGTTGCGGCCGGCATGGCGAGCTTCGAGCATCGACTGCCCGCCACGGCGACGCAGGCCGAGGTCGAGGACCTGCTCGCGGCGCTCAACGCCGACGATGCGGTCGACGGCATCCTGCTGCAACTTCCCTTGCCCGGCCATCTCGACGAACAGGCGGCGGTCGCGACGATCGATCCCGACAAGGATGTCGACGGCCTGACCCCGGTCAGCGCCGGCCGGCTCGCGCTTGGCATCCCCGGCATGGTGCCATGCACCCCCTATGGTTGCCTGCTGCTGCTTCAGGACCGGGTCGGCGACCTGTCGGGCAAGGATGCGATTGTGGTCGGCCGCTCGATCCTCGTTGGCAAGCCGATGGCGGCGCTGCTGCTCGGTGCGAACTGCACCGTCACCATGGCGCATAGTCGCACGAAAAATCTCGCCGACGCGGTGCGCCGCGCCGATATCGTCGTCGCTGCGGTCGGCCGCGCCGAAATGGTGAAGGGCGACTGGATCAAGCCCGGTGCGGTCGTCATCGACGTCGGGATCAACCGCCTCGCGCCCGCCGAGGGTGAAGCCAAGGGCCGACTGGTCGGCGACGTCGACTATGCACAGGTTTCTGCGGTTGCCGATGCGGTCACCCCCGTCCCTGGCGGGGTCGGGCCGATGACCATCGCCTGCCTGCTCCGCAATACGCTCGTCGCCGCGCACCGCCGCGCGGGCCTCGCCGATCCGGAGGGTTTTTGATGCGCCGTTCGATCATCGTCGTTGCGGCGCTCGCGGTGATCGCCGGAGGCGCGGTGTCGGCGCGGGAGCGCAACCGCCCGCTCGCCGCCAATCCCAGTGGTTTCATCGCGGCCGAAATCGCCTTTGCGCGGCTGGCGCAGGAAAAGGGGCAGTGGACATCGTTCCGCGAGACGGCGGCGCCCGAGGCGGTGATGTTCGTGCCGCAGCGGGTGAAGGCCCGCGACTGGCTGAAGTCGCAGAAGGACCCCGCCGAGGCGGTGCGGTGGCAGCCGCATGCGGTCTATGTCAGCTGCGACGGCAATGTCGGGGTGACCACCGGCGCCTGGCAGAAGGGGCCGGCGAACGGCTATTTCACCACCGTGTGGCTGCGCGATCCCAAAAAGGGCAAGATGGCCTGGATCCTCGACCATGGCGATGCGCTGACGACGCCGCGGGAAGCCCCCGACTTCATCGCGTCGAAACAGGCGAAATGCGGTTCGCGGCCCGGCGTCGCCGTCGAGGGCGGCAATGAGGGCGAGGACCGCGCGGTCGGCCTGTCGCCCGACCAGACGCTGAGCTGGACCTCGGTCGTCCAGCCTGACGGTGCGCGCCGCGTCACGATCCGACTGTGGGATGGCACGGCCATGGAGACCGTCATCGACGATCAGGTCGCTGCGCGGGCCGCCAAGACCTGATGCTCGATCTCTTCATCTCGGCCTTTGTCACGCTGTTCGTGGTGATCGACCCGCCGGGGTGCGCGCCGATCTATGCCAGCCTGACGACCGGCGCCAATGCGGCGCAGCGGCGCTCGATGGCGATCCGGGCGACGATCATCGCCGGCGGCATCCTGATCTTTTTCGCGATGTTCGGCGAGGCTTTGCTCAGCTTCCTGCACATCGACCTCGACAGCTTCCGCATCGCCGGCGGGCTGATGCTGTTCATCATCGCCATCGACATGGTGTTCGAAAAGCGCACCGAGCGCCGCGAACAGCGCGCCGAAAAGGTCAAGGCGACCCCCGAGGTCGAGGATGTCTCGGTCTTTCCGATGGCGATGCCGATGCTCGCCGGGCCGGGGTCGATCGCCTCGGTGATGCTGCTGGTGTCGCAGAACAACGGACTCGACCGCGCCTTCGTGATCTTTGGCGCGCTGCTGCTCGTGCTGCTGCTGACGCTTGCCGCCCTGCTCGCGGCGGGGCCGCTGATGCGGCTGATCGGCAACAAGGGTGAGGCGGTGATCACCCGCCTGCTCGGCGTGCTGCTCGCCGCGCTCGCGGCGCAGTTCGTGATCGACGGGATCAAGGCGAGCTTCCGCCTGGGTTGACCGGCGGAAAAGGGCGCCGCCTTTGGCGGCGACGCCCTCCTTCCATCCACTGGAATGCGAACTAGCCCGCGTTGTTCACGTCGTTCTGCGTCACCGGGGCGATGCGGATTTCGACGCGGCGGTTGCACTGATAATCGGCCTCGCTGCGTTCGGGCGAGCATTTGAGCTGCGATTCGCCATAGCCCATCGTCGCCATGCGCGCGCGCTGGATGCCGCGGCCGGCGAGATAGTCGGCGACCGACGAGGCGCGGCGTTCGGACAGGCCCTGATTATAGCTGTCGCTGCCGGTCGAATCGGTGTGGCCATAGACGTCGATATAGGTCGAGGGATATTCGGCGAGGGTCGAGGCGACGCTGTCGAGCGCGCTGCGGAACTGCGATTTCACCAGCGCGCTATTGTAGTCGAAGGTCACGTCGCCGGGCATGTTGAGCACCAGCTGGTCGCCCTGGCGCTCGACGTCGATGCCGGTGCCCGCAGTGCGCTGGCGCAGCTTCTTTTCCTGCTCGTCCATATAATATCCGACCCCGGCGCCGGCGACCGCGCCGATGCCCGCGCCGACGATTTCCTCGGTACGGCTGTGCTTGCCGCCGATCAGGTCGCCGAGCAGATAGCCGCCGAGCGCGCCGCCAACGCCGCCGATGGCCGCCTTCGAGATTTTCTTTTCACCGGTCACCGGGTCGGTGACGCAGCCCGCAAGCGCCAACCCGCCAAGGCTGGCGAGGACGGCGATCTTGATGGTCATGGTCTTCATAATGCGCTCCCTGCGATGCGGCGGTATCTGGTCCCGGCCGCTTCTGTCGCTGTGCCGATAACATCCGGCCGTGGCTCTGGTTCCATCCGGCGCCTGAACGCCGCGTGAGCGACGACGCGCGCATCCCATTGTGCAGCGCGGTGTCTTTCGCTTATACGCACCAGCATGACCGAAACTGACAGGGCACGGGCGCCGATGCGCCGTTCCACCGCCCAATGAGCCCTTTCCCATGGGGCGACGTCGTGATCATCGCGATCCTCGTCCTCCTCAACGGCGTTTTCGCCATGTCCGAACTGGCCATCGTCTCGGCGCGCGACCCGCGGTTGCAGGCGGCCGAGAAGCGCGGCAGCCGCGGCGCCAAGATCGCGCGCCAGCTCGCCGCCGACCCCGGCCGCTTCCTGTCGACGGTGCAGGTCGGCATCACGCTGATCGGCGTGCTGACCGGCGCCTATTCGGGCGCCAGCCTGGGCCAGCCGGTCGCCGACCGGCTGCAGCCGATCTTCGGCTTCGACGATGAAACCGCGCTGACCGTCGCCTTTGCCTTGGTCATCGCGCTGACCACCTATTTCTCGCTGATCGCGGGCGAGCTGGTACCCAAGCAGTTCGCGCTGCGCGCGCCCGAACGCATCGCGATCTTCATCGCGCCGGTGATGTACTGGCTGTCGCGCATCGCCGCGCCGCTCGTCTGGCTGCTCAACAACAGTTCGGGACTCGTCTTCCGCCTGCTCGGCCTCAGCCGCGAATCGGAAGACCGGGTGACCGCCGAGGAACTCCACCTGATCGTCGCCGAGGCGTCGAAATCGGGGGTGATCGAGGAAAGCGAACGCGCGATCATCTCGGGCGTCGTGCGCCTCGCCGACCGCCCGGTGCGCGAGGTGATGACCCCGCGCATCGAGGTCGACTGGATCGACATCGCGGCGGACGCCGACGCGGTGCGCGCGAAACTGCTCGAAAGCCCGCACACAAGGCTGCCGGTGGCGCGCGGCTCGGTCGACGACATCATCGGGGTGGTGCAGGCGCGCGATATCGCGGGTGCCTTGTTCCGGGGCGACACGCTCGACCTCGAGAAGCTGACGCGCTCGGCCAAGGTCATCCACGACCAGATCGACGCGATGGATGCGCTCGAAGGGCTGCGCGCCGCCGACGTGCCGATGCTGCTCGTCCATGACGAATATGGCCATTTCGAAGGGCTGGTGACCCCCGCGGACCTGCTCTCGGCGATCGCGGGCGAATTCGCGTCGGACCAGGACATCGGCAGCGAGCCTTTCGTCACCGAACGCGAGGATGGCAGCCTGCTGATCGCGGGATCGATGCCCGCCGACCAGATGGCCGAACGGTTGGGGATCGAGCTGGGCGAGGACCGCGACTATGCGACCGCCGCGGGCCACGCGCTGGCGATATTGAAGCACCTG
>Ga0247823_10005087_pt1 | contig 10482 bp, 19 predicted proteins | sample 13C_PalmiticAcid_2_FD_192426 | JGI IMG/M metagenome (GOLD analysis project Ga0247823, IMG submission 192426) | Soil microbial communities from agricultural site in Penn Yan, New York, United States - 13C_PalmiticAcid_Day30 | ecosystem: Environmental > Terrestrial > Soil > Agricultural land...
GGTCAGGCTGTTGTTGAGCCGCTGGCTGACCAGCGCGGATCGGTTGTTCTGTCGCACGCCCTCAAGGCCAAGGCGGTTGCCCTGCCGGTGGTCCTCCTCCTCCATGTTGAACTGCGTCGCGGTCGGTCCGCCAGTCCGAAGCACATAGTCTTGCGCGAGCCGGTCATATTCCGGCGTACCGGGTTCCGCGCCCAGCGATCGGGCATAGCGGTCAAAATCTTCGGGCGCCGTGTAGAGCGTTTCCGTTGCCCCGGTCGTCGGATCGTAGCGCACGCGGTCATTGTTGACCGTGAAGTAATCCGGCTTGGCGGCATCGAGCCGCGAGCGCAGGGAGATTTCGGCAAGCTGGCGTTGCTGGTCGGCCCGCGCCTGCCGTTCCTTGTACATCGCTTGAGCGTAAAGCGGCTGCTGGCCATTCAGCCCCGCCAGAGCATCGCCGAGGATGCCCGCCGCCATACGCCAGTCGAAACCCTTCTTCTTCGGCAGGGCGCCCGCTGCGGTGTCAGCCAGCGTATTGCCGCCCCGCTGTAGGGCGCTACCGGCGCCTGCTGCCAAAGCGGCTGGGCTGGGCGGAGCGCCGGGGGTGCCGAGGGGGACACGTTCGCCTCCGAACATTCCGCGGTTACCGAGTGTGCCCCCGCGCATCGGCGGGGCAGGGGGAAGGCCTTGCGCATCCAGCGGGGCAACCGTCGCGTTCTGACCACCTACACCGCTGCCAGCGCCAAATCCTTGACTGGCATAGGGGTCGATCTGTGGCAGGTTGCCGAGCGTTTCAGGCCCGAGCTGGTCAGCCCAATCGGTAGGAGGTGGCGGCGCGGCGGTGATCGGCGGCGGCGCATCGACTTGCGGCGCTGCATAGGGGCTGGCGAAGTTGCCGCCCCCGAGCAGGCCGGGGCGTCGGCGCATACCGCCGAAGATGCCGCGAGGCTGGTTAGGCATCATCTGCCCGAGCATGATAGCCTCGTTCATGGACTGCGGCTGGCGAGCGGTCATTCGGTCGGGTCCTCTCAAACGTAAGCGTCAGCGGAAAAGGCCGGCGCCCATAGTGCCCGCCATTGAGTTGCGAATTCCATGATTACGGGGCTTGCCCCGTCCGCCAGCGTGTTGAGGCCCTGCATGAAGTTCGCGCGCTCATCGGCGTGGTCGGCGGGCATGTTTTCGGCGGCCAGTTCAAGCGCAGCTATGGCCTGTCCGTGCCAGTCGTCGGAGCAATCATGCTCCCCGCACTCGGCATAGACCTTGGCGAGGTGCGCGCAGTGTTCGGCGACCAGCATTAGGCCGGTAGGCACGCCCTGCGCCGCCGCCATGCGGGCGAAGTTCAAACCATCGACCGAACCGATGATGTCATCAGCGTGGCCTGACAGGACAAGCCTGCGAGCCTCAGTGGAAAGACGGATTTGGGCCGAGGCGTCTCCGCGAGCGGCAAGGCAGAGGTCCGAGACGTTGCGCTCGTCATCGGCGTGCGTAGGGGTTCCGGCAATGGTGGCGGGCATGGTTGGCCTCCCGATTGAGGGGAGGGCTGCGACTGGCAGGAATGTGGAGACTCTGGCGGGGTCTTTGCTCGATCCTCAGGGGATCGGTGCCAGTCGCAGCCCGTCCATTGTTGCTAGCACAATTTATCGAAAAAGTCAATCAGTGTGTGAGCGGTGATCGACGAAGGCGATTAATCGGCACGGCGCCAAGGTGGGGCGACTCCCTCGCGCGCGCCCGCGCGTACCTGTCCGAAAACTACGCCCCGCACAGCGGCGAGGCCGATTTGCGGTAGGTGGGTAGCGCTTGCCCCTGAAATCGCGTCCAGCGACTCCCAGCGGGCGGGATTAGGCCTATCGCGAAGTAGGGGGAGCGGAGGCGCCCCAGCGGTATAACGCGTATCCGATGCCGCCGAGCAGGATCGGCCCCATTGTCAGGCCCAGCTTGCTATCAGCGAGCAGGGCGATCACCGACCAGTTCGAAAGGCGGGGCCAAGTCGCGAGAGGATCGAAGTCCCATATCAGCCCGACCCACAGCCAGAGAGCTGCACATGCCACCATCCAGACGATACCGAGGAACATTGCAGCGCGGCGCATAGTCAGGCCCTCCGAGCGGACTTGTCGCCGAGGATCGGGAGCGCGTCAAGATTGCGCCTGGCGCCGCAACTCTCACTCGCTCGCCAACACATAACGAGCAAGACGGCCGGCGGCGGCAAGCGCAATCAGCTTCAAAAGAAGCGTTTCGTCTCCAGAGCTGATGAATGATTTTTGCAGGGCGCCGATACCGATTAGCGCGATAGGGATGGCAGCGATGCCATACGAGAGCCAGTGCAGGCCTCTGCCCAATCGAATAGCGAAAGATGTCTGCTCCGTCGCTGTAGGCCAAAACCACTGCATAAATTCAACTCTCCAAGCTATGCACAAAGTTCATTCCGGCACCGTCACGCCGACGCGCCCCGCCTTGTGCGAGAAGTCCGCGCCAGCTTCCACCAGCGCCGAGCGCATCGCATCGACCGAGGATGCCGCCACAGAATCGCCGCGCTCAAACCGGGCTACAGTCATGCGACCAACCCCCGCGTGCGCCGCGAGGTCGTCAGTCGTCCATTTGAGGGCGACGCGCGCCATCTTCGCTTGAACAGGTTTCATGTTGGTAACTTTAGTACCACAAGGCGCTTGACGCAATGCTTAATAGGGTGATAACCACCTTATCACCAAGGCCAGAAGCCAAGGCGCGCCGAGGACGGGACGGCAATCCCAACCCCGGCGCTGATCGCAACCCTCTTTGACAGGGAAACGACTATGACCAGTGATAGCACCACCGCGCCCGAAGGCGCCACCGCGTTTACCGCGAACACCGACAAGCCCGCCCCGCTCAACCTTGAGTGCATAACGGGCGACCTCAGCACGGTTCGCGTTTTCGCCGAATGTCTGGAACATTTCATCATCGACCTGAGGGCCACCGTTAATGCGGGCGACCACCGGGAAAGCATCTTTCGCGAAATCAACTCCATCGACACGATGGCCTACGAGATCAAGCAGCGCATCGAGCAAATGCGGACCGGCCTTGATGAATTTATCGACGCCGCTCCCGCCGCGCACCTGTGGGCCGAAAGGAAACCCGCATGAGCGCCGCTGTCGTGAAGCTGCCGACAGCAGCCCCGCGCAAGGTCATCAACGATCGGTGGAAGGAGCAGCGGTGCGCAGGGCGCGCGCTCCTCAGGGAGCAGGGGGTTTTCGGCTTCCCCCTGCATCCCAACCGCGAAGCAGTCGTGAAGGCCGAGCGGCTGGCGGACTTCATGGAGCGCCACACGCCGATGACCCCGGCGACCGGTGTTGTGATCGGGCTTATCCGGTTGCTCGACCCCGACCAGCTTAATTCGCTTTGCCATAGCGTGCGTGGCAGCCTTGAGGCGCTGACGCTGGTCGAACTGGCGAAGGCCGATAGCTGCGTTTCGCACCTTGTGCATTTGGTCCTAGACCGCCGGGGGTTGCAGTGAGGGCGCGGCATCAAGGGGACAGCGCCCCCATGACCCTCGCGGCCATCGTGGCGGCGCTCGGTGCGTCATGGTTCACCGTCCAAATGGTGGACCTTGCTTTCACGGTGCTGCGGTGAGCGCCGCAACAGGGCATCGGGGGACTGAAAGGCTCCCCGCCTACATCGCCTTTTCGCTCATCCCGTCGCTGCCCCGAGCGCATCTGGAAAGGCTGGCGCAACAGATCATCGACCGGCTCGACGATATGGACGCGCCGGGCGAGGATCGGGAGGACGACGACCCCGCAGGGATGATGGACGAGGACGAGGCGACGACAGGGCCTCGCAGCTACTACATGCACGGCGTGGCCTACGATGGCCCCGGCTGCCCTATCGCGGACGGCGGCGAGCGCAGCGACACCGACTTGCCGATCATCACTCACGACGGCGAGGACATGGGCGTCATCATCCTGCCCGGTCCCGAAGGTGTCGCAGCGTACCACTACCGCGTCATCTAATCGACGCGAGCCAAGACGAACGACGAGGGCGGCAGGGGATGACCTTGCCGCCCTTTTCTGTGGACCGCTCCGGCACCTGTAGTTGAGGCGACACATATTTCGGTTTGGCCGATTTCACTCTCCTTAGGTCGTCGGGGCACCTTGTTTCCGCCGCGCGTGAGGTGCGCGTGAGCGACAAGGAGAACGACGATGAATATGCAAACTCGGATCGAGATGCCCGACAATCTGCGTCACTGGTCGAATGACGGCACGCCTATGCCGGATTGGATTCGTAATGCCCTTTGTGGGGAACCCAGTCCAAATGGCACTTTTCTCATTAAAACCCGAGTTGGCGCCGCACGCGTCCATCTTGGTCATGTCGTGATAGAACATCGGGGCGATCTGTGGTGCCGCACACCTGAGGAGGTTTCAGATTTGGTAGCGGGCTTCGCGGCCGAGGATAGCAACACCGTGACCGCCATCGGGCCTGGCAAGTCTGCGCAGTTCGGCACGATGAGCAAAGCTAGACAGGGCAAACAAGCGTCTGCCGCAAAAAGGTCGACCTATCGCGATGCGATTGGCACCCCGCCGTCGATCGAATGGGTTAGCGTCGAAAGCCTCAGCGTCGATCCTACGTATCAGCGCTCGATCGATAACGCTGGCTCACGCCGGCTAATTGGAAGCATTGCGGCGAATTTCGACTGGCGGCTGTTTGCTCCCATGATCGTGTCGCGCCGGCCAGACGGCACGAAGGTGATTATCGACGGCCAGCACCGCTGGGCGGCGGCAGTGCGGCGTGGCGACCTTCCGCACCTTCCCTGTTGCCTATTCACCTACGAGACACCCGAAGATGAGGCGCGCATGTTCATCCTCGCAAACCGGGCGCGGAAATCGATGAATCGTCTCGATGACTTCTACGCTGCGCTTGCCGCTGCGGACGAAGATGCTCTGGAAATCCAACGACTGGTCACGGACGCCGGGCTTACAGTATCCCGAAACATGTCGGCGGTTGCCCGGCAGCCGGGCGAGATCACTTTTACTTCGTCAATCGCTGCGGCGCTGCGCCGACACGACGAACCCGTCGTCTCGGCTGCACTCACGGCGCTGTCAGAGGCGTTCGAGGGCGTAGCGCTTGCTCAGGGATCTTCCGTTTTCAATGCGCTGGTATCGATGTTTTCCGATCCGCCCAGCGACTTCGACCCGGACGGGCTGGTGCAAGCATTGCGGCGGGTAGACTCGGAAGGGTTTCGAAATATTATTCGCGACCTTCAAGGCAGTGAGGACCGGGCTGCAGCTTTGAAGACGGCGATTACTGCGGCGATGCGCGCAGAACGACCGATTGCTGCCGCTGCTTAGACGGGTGAGCGGCAGGCACACGTCTGCCGCTGGCTCCCCACCTATTCACAGCCTACTCCATCACCATCTCGGTCTAGATGCTGTCCGTACCCCGGATCGCCCCGGCGCACCGGCGCCGCGCCAGCAGCGCGCGCGGCTGAGCAATTCGCAAAGGAAGCACCTCCCCCCATCAGACGTTGTGGCTTTTCGGCCGGCGCAGAACGAGCGGGAGAACGGTGGCAATGCCGCCCACCGTTCTTGCGGTCGTTGTGGCAGCCGTCCGCCGCGAGGCCGCCTCCGTGCGCGTGTGCTGCTCCCGACAGAGCCAACAGACATAGCAATGCTGTGACGATAATATGGTGCATTGTGCATCTCCCCCTTTTGGAGAGTGGCACCCGCGACGGACAGAGTCGAATCAGCCGAAGATTGCGCCCCATGCCCAGTAGGCGATGTTGCCGAGCAGCCAGGCCGTGAACGCGAGCGAGGCAGCGCGCAGCAGCCTTTCGCTTGGCGTGGCCTTCACCCGCAGTTGTGACCTTGCCAATAGCGGTCCCACCGGGCGGCGTAGCCATCGCGCACCATGGCGCAGGACAGGTCGCCAGACTTCGGCGAGACGCAGAAGGCTGCAGTTCGGGTTCCGCCGGCCCCGCCTGCCGAGCGGCAACGCATCGTCGGCCCGGTCACTTTCACATGGCCCGAGGGCAGGAAGCCGCGAGGCGTACCGACCAGCGCCGCCAAGTGATCGCGAGCGGCAATCGCGTCTGCATCCGGGCACGGGTGACCCGCACTACACGTCCCGTTCATTTCGCGCGCTGCGATGCCCGACAGGCGGATATGCGGACCCTCAGCGCACCATATGGGGCCGTCGCCGTCCCAAACCGCCGTGGGAGTGCAATCGAACGACTGACCGGCAGGGACGACAGAAGCGAGCAGCAGGGCGAGGATCATTTCGGCTCAATACCATCGGGCCAAGGCTCGTCTATTCCCCATTTGCCGTGCACGCCGTGCGACTGAGGCTTTTCCTCGGTCCTGATGACCATGCGGCTATCGCCGTCCACAATATCCACCAGAGCGGCAGCGAGCTGGCCTGCAAGATTGTCGTCTTTGAGGTCGGGCATGGGGTGGCGCCCGCTCCGGTGCCTTCCTTGACGCATAGTCTTGATCTTGATGAAGAAGCTGTCTCGCAAGTCTTGGCGGTCCATTCGGTGCATGTCAGTCCTCGAAAAGCCGAGCGCGAATATCCGATGCCGCTGCATTGAGCGTCGTGGCCTGCGACCGCAATTCGGCCTCGCCTGTCCGACCAGCCCGGTCGTTGAACCTTCGCGCTTTGCCTTCGAGATAGTCGGCAATACGGTCAGCGTCAGGCTTTCCATTGTGGCCCATGTCAGCCGTCATGCCTTCTTCGTCGGATCGATCTGAGTTGCCTGATACTGGTCGAGCGCCCACTCTTCGACGCCAAGCAGGAGATACGGCAAGGCACGGTTGGGCGCCAATTTCTGGACGACTTCTGACGCCGCGCTTTCCGCCAGTCGGCCAGCCTTCAAATGTTTTTCATTCACGCCGCCGGAAGCGAGGTCGGCGCCGTCGTCCAGGTCGCCCCGATCATCCATGCCCTCAAGGTTGAACTGCGCGTAACGGGCCTCGATAGGCGACACCCCCTCAGCGTCCAGCACGGCAAGCGCTGCGGCAGTGGCTTCCTCGCGCACCGAGGACGACACATCGTCAACGTCCCATAGCTCCAGGCCGCGGAATTTGCGTTCAATCGTTACCATCGCTGTCACTCCGACTCGAATCTTCCTTGCCCCATTGTTCTCTTTTCGTTCTAAATTGTCGAGTCATGAGTCGGCAACTGGCCAACCCTATCCGCGACCTCTTCGACGCGGCAGTCAGGCACAATACGATCAAGGTGTCGTGCAAGTGCGGGAACGTCGGCATCTTCGATCCGCATGCCCTTTGGTATCTGTTCGAGCGGAAGGGCTGGCGCGATCATCTGCCTGAGGTGAGGAAGCGGATGCGGTGCTTGCAGTGCTTCTATGCGAAGCGACCGCGTTCATTGGCGACACTGGATTTATGCCGTGACAATCCCACCCGGCAGTTGCGGATGCCGGACATACACGAATGGAAGCGGCAGTTGCGACGGCGACGTTGAACGTCCGAAATGGGGTGGTGAGCAGTCATTGGCTTTTGCGTTGGCGACGATAAACATTGCGTTGGCACCCGATAAAGGGTGAGTATCTTGGTTTGCGCTTAAGGCTTGAGGTGGGTTGTGGCCAAAATTGCTCTCACAATTGAGGATTTTGGCCCTCAAGCAGCAAAATGTAAAATGCTGATATCGCGCACATTTGCTCTTCCCCTCTCGGCTATCGTGCATAGCTTTGAAAACGGTCTGCCCGTCGCGGAGCAAGAGCTCTTCGCCAGAGATTTCTCGGACTTTCCTCGCGATTTGTTAGCGGCGCTGGAGCAGTTAGGTGCCCTTGGCTGCCAATGGCGAGCGTTCGAAGTTTTGGGCGGCGAGACCTGGAATGCAACCGATGTATTCTATGAAGTTACCGTTGATCGGCTAAGAACGATCGTCGAAGCAAGAGCCGCCTCGATAGAGCAGCAGCGCAACATCACTTTTTTGGAAAGCGACTTGGATTGACGTCTCAAATTGATCGTTAGGTAAAGTTTGGGCGTCCGCAATCGGTCGCTAGCTGTCATTCTCAGCAGCGGTTGACTCTGGCTCGGACCAAGCGACAATCTCCCCCGCATGTGTAACCTCTACACCAACAAATCTACCGTGGCGGAGATGGCGGACCTTTTCAAAACGCCCCGCGAGTATAGCTTCAACGCGCCAGCCGAAGTCTATCCCGGCTATCCCGGCATTGTCGTCCGCGAGCATGACGGCCAGCGCATCCTGCAATCGATGACCTGGGGCTTTCCCCGGCACACGCTCAACAAGCGCACGGGGAAGCCGAACAAGCCGCAGCCGGTCAACAATCTGCGCGACGACAAGCTCTGGACGTTCTGGCGAAAGCAGTTCGTCGAGCCTTCGCAGCGGTGCCTTATCCCGTTCACCGCTTTCGCCGAGGCCGAGGGCGAGAAGGGTAAGATGACGCGCACGTGGATCAGCGTTGCCGACCAGCCGATTGCCGCATGGGCAGGACTGTGGCGACCAACCGACGAATGGGGCGATGCCTATTCTGGCGTCATGGTCGATGCGACGGCGGAACTGTGGGACATCCACGACCGCATGCCCGTGATCTTGCATCCGGACGAGCACGACACATGGCTGCGCGCGCCCGCAGAGGAGGCGATGGTGCTGGTTCGGAAATATCCTGCCGACCGGCTGGCTGTCGATCGGTCCGTCGATCCGTGGTTCGCAAAGCGGACCGCAGCACTAACAGACGACAAGTCGCTGCTTTGATCTCAAAACTGAAAATCAACGAATTGGTGGCGCTCCAACTCGTCGCGGAAACGGGGAGCTATTCGCGCGCCGGCCACACGATTGGCGTGCAGGGAAGGGTCATTGGGGTGCGAATAGCGTCGCTGGAAACAAAGCTCGGTTTTCCTCTCGTGGACGGCAAGCCCGGATCAATCACACTCACGCCTGCTGGCTCGTTTTATCTAGGCCGAGTTGCCGAAGCTTTGTATGTCCTGGCAGAAGCGAGCCGCGAGGCGCAGGCGATTGTTTCGGGAGATTTCGATGTCCCCAATAGTTGAGGCAGCAGCACGGGCGCTTTGTCGCCATGCTGGCAACCCTGAGAACGCCACCATGGACGGCAAGCCGCTATGGCAGGATTATGTTCCGGAGGTGTTCGAAGTGCTGATCGCGATACGTGATGCAAGCGACGCCATGGCTGCGGTCGGTCGCGCCACGGCATATGACCGTGTCATCGATCTGGGCGAGGAGGACGCCAAGGCGATCTACACCGCGATGCTTGATGTCCGCCGTCAAGAAGCAGTATAGAAGGCGTCGTCCTGATCGTTCAAATCGAACGCACCGCCAGCGGTGCGCTGCGAAGGAATGACGGCGCGCACTTGCGGGGCTTTCCATGCCTTGCGGTCGGTGCCGGTGTTTTCGTGCGCATCGGTCGTCATAGGACCTCCGTAGTGGTTCAAAGGCGACGGCCCACTACGAGCCGTCGCAAGTTGGAATGGAGAAAGCTCTCCACTGGGTCGCGGGCAGTGTCTAGCATTGCTGTGGGTGAGTCGCAAAGCGCGCCGCGCGGGGTTTCCCCGGGACCAAAATTTAATTGGGATTGGCGCTATTGGCGCCGTATCTTCACAGCGCATTCGCTCTGCGACGGCCTGCCGGACCGAATGTGGGTGGGGCCACATCAGGTCCGGCGAAGCCACTATCCATGCAGCCGCCAAGTCGTGCGACAGGTGCAAGGGACCAGCTAACACCTGTCAACTCTTAAGCCGCACTACGCGTGTGAGAACAAGCTCCCACATGATGAACCATTGGGGAGGTCCACCACGGCTACACTTTGGCATCGGCGCCGGGTATCTTAAAGTAACAATGGGTTACGTAACGTTTTGTCACGAATAGTTAGGATTCTGTTAACCACATACTACCATTTTCCGTGCAAAATTTATGAGAGGAGAGAAGCAATCACCTCTGCAATTCTCATTTGTCACGGTTACGAGGGAGCGGCGCGGCTCCAATTCCCCATCCGTTCGGGACAGCGGAGGGCCTGTTCCATTCAGCGACGGACATTGATTTCAGCATAATGTCTGCGCATATTCGTTGCGATCGCCAACCAAATGGCGACGACACTCTCCCGAGGCGAACCATGTTTGATCCTCACAAAACCTTGGCCGCGCTGACAGCGGAACAGAAGGCGCGACTGATCGATTTGCTCGGCGCGGGAAACTCGTCGCCATGGACCGATGTCGACGACGAATTGAAGGCGCTCAAACTCGTGCAGCCGGGACATCGGCGCCCTGAAAACGCAGCGCTGAACAATTGGGGCTGGACGGTGGCGATGAAGGCCGCGTCTCCTGAATCACCGTGAGACGAGCGGGTCAGGAGACGGGGTTGCAAGCACTACGCGGCACATCCAGCATCGTTGCTGCACTGGAAAAAGATAACTCACGTGCGCCGAAACAAAAACGGCGACCCCGCCGGATCGCCGTAGGTTCAGAGGCGAACGAATCCGCCCCTTGGGTTGCTGGACTGTCTTACCCGCAAGTCGCTGCGATAGCTATTGATCGAGATCATATA
>Ga0247823_10005089_pt1 | contig 10479 bp, 8 predicted proteins | sample 13C_PalmiticAcid_2_FD_192426 | JGI IMG/M metagenome (GOLD analysis project Ga0247823, IMG submission 192426) | Soil microbial communities from agricultural site in Penn Yan, New York, United States - 13C_PalmiticAcid_Day30 | ecosystem: Environmental > Terrestrial > Soil > Agricultural land...
CGCCTGGTCGGTTCGACCAGGCGGGCGACGTCCTGCTCTGGCTGACGCTCGCCGCCGACGCCGTGGGCCGGGTAGTAGATCGTCGAGCTGTCGACGGCCAGTTGGAAGAGCATGTTCGGCCACGACAGCACGCCCGGCGCGAGCACGAAGTCGCGCTCGACGTGGAAGGTGGTGTCCCCCGGCCGGTGGACCGTGAGCGTCGAGCCGGTCCACATCAGGTCGGGGTGCAGCGTGCCGAGCAGGCCGCCGATCCCGGCGGTCGCCATCGCGCGGGCCCGAACGTCCAGGTCGGCGTTGTGGCGGTCCCGCAGGTCCGGCCACCCGTCGCGGATCGCCCACATCCAGAACTTGTCCAGCCCGCGGGCCGCGCGCGCCGCGAAGGTGCCCGCCTCGACCGCGGCCATCACCAGCGGCGACTTCGCCCCGACCGTCTGGCCCACCTGCTCGGCGACCACCTCCGGCGCCGTCGCGGCCACCTCGTCGAGCTGGGTGGCGAAGATCAGATCGGGCCGGGTGAGCCGAGGCTGCGGGCTGAGGAAGTCGGCGGTGTAGCCCGCCCCGATCGGCATGGTGGCGGCGACCAGCGCGACATCGGGGTCGCGCAGCGCGAACCGCGCGCTCGCCCCGGTCTCCCCGAACACCGGGTGGACGTCCTCGCTCACCGTCCGCTCCAGCCACGCGAGTGCCTCCATCGCGGGCGACGGTGAAAGCCGCACGTTCGCCAGTGTCGCCGCGTCGAACTGGATGACCCTCACCCAGCTGAGCCTATCGGCGGGCGCCTATCCGGCCACTGCGAGCGCGACCACACGGGCCCGCTCGTTGTCGGGTTCGTCGACCCAGCTCTCGACCGCGCGCACGAAGGACCAGCGGCGGGCGAGACCGTGGTCGAGGTCCATCGCCGCCACCACGGCGTCGAGCCTGGCCATCGGGTCGTCCAGCCGGTTCCACAGCAGCGCGAGGACACCGAACTCGGGGTCGCCCGCGATCGGCTTCGGGTCGATGACCAGCCACGGCTCGCGCTCGCCGCGCAGGACGTTCGCGTAGTGCAGGTCCTCGTTGACCAGTCGGTTCCCCGCTCGCGGGCCCAGTTCGCGGCAGTAGGCGGCGGCTTGGTCGACCAGTTCGCGAGGCACCTGGGTGTCACTGGCGGAGAGCTCGGCCGCCCACCGCTCGGCGACGGCTCTGACCTGGCGCAGCCCGGCGGGCGCCTGCCGGTCGAGCCTGCGGGCCAGGCCCGCGACGACCCCGATGGCCTCGGCGACCGGGACGTCGTGCAGGGAGGTGTCCGAGTCGAGCCGTTCGAGCAGCATCGACCAGTCAGACGGTTCGTGGGCGAGCAGCCGGACCGCGCCGTCACCGTCCCAAAGGGACAGTGTGAGGGCTTCGTGTTCGCCTTCGTCGTGCGGCCAGGGGAGTTTCAGCACCGCCTGGGTGCCGTCGGCGCGGCGGACGGGGATGACGAGTGCGACGTAGCCGTAGCGGGCCTCGCCGTCCAGGGTCAGGTCCCAGCGGCGGGCGCAGCGGGCGGCGAGGTTGGGCAGGTCGGTGATCCAACGACGCTCATCTGGCTCGGTAAAGCCGTCGGCGAAGTCAGTCGGGACGGTCAGCACAGTGTCATTGTGGCCACACCAGGTGTTGTAGAGGCCACACCCTGTGTTGCGGTGGCCACAATGGCGGTCCCGCTGATGCCGTGGTCGACTACAACTCTCCAGTGGTTACCGGCCGGTTAACCTCGTACCGAACGGAGGCTCGATGCGTTCACCGAAGGACTTCTTCCGCCCGCTCGCGGTAGGTGCGCCCGAGCCGGTGCGGGAGATCCCGTTCCGGCCGTCGCGCATGATCCACTTCTTTGACCCGAGCAACGAGAAGATGGCCGCGAAGGTGCCGGACATGGCCGCGCAGGCCGATGTCGTCCTCGGCAACCTGGAAGACGCTGTGCGCGCCGACCGCAAGGAGGCCGCGCGCGAGGGTCTGGTGAAGATCGCCAAGGCCACCGACTTCGGTGACACCCAGCTCTGGACCAGGGTGAACAGCCTCGACTCGCCGTGGGTGCTCGACGACCTGGTCACCCTGGTCGCCGAGATCGGCGACAAGCTCGACGTGATCATGGTCCCGAAGGTCGAGGGCGCCGCCGACATCCACTACGTCGACCGGCTGCTGGCCCAGTTGGAGGCGCGCGCGGGCCTGGACCGGCCGCTGCTGGTGCACGCGATCCTGGAGACCGCCAGCGGCGTGGCCAACGTCGAGGAGATCGCCACCGCGAGCCCGCGCATGCAGGGCATCTCGCTCGGCCCGGCGGACTTGGCCGCGAGCCGCCGGATGAAGACCACCCGGGTCGGCGGTGGCCACCCGGGCTACCTCGTGCGCACCGACCCGGTCGGCGACGACTTCACCGCGGGCCGCACTACCTACCAGCAGGACCTCTGGCACTACACCGTCGCGCGCATGGTCGACGCTTGCGCGGCCGCGGGGATCCTGCCGTACTACGGCCCGTTCGGCGACATCGCCGACGTCGTGGCCTGCGAGGACCAGTTCCGCAACGCCTTCCTGCTCGGCTGTGTCGGCGCGTGGAGCCTGCACCCCAAGCAGATCGCCATCGCCAAGAAGGTCTTCTCACCGGCCCCCGAGGACGTCGCGTGGGCGCGGCGGGTCATCGCGGCGATGGGCGACGGCACCGGCGCGGTCATGATCGACGGCAAGATGCAGGACGACGCCACGGTCAAGCAGTGCCGGGTCGTGGCCGAACTGGCCGACGCGCTCGCCGCCCGTGACCCGGAACTGGCCCAGGCCTACGAGGCCGCGACCAAGGAGGCTTTGGCCGGTGAGTGACTCGACGCTGTCTGGGATTGGTTCGATGCCGCGCCCCCGCCGGTCCGTCCTCTATATGCCGGGCGCCAACGAGCGCGCGCTGGAGAAGGCCAAGACCCTGCCCGCCGACGCGCTGATCCTCGACCTGGAGGACTCCGTCGCCCCCGACGCCAAGGCCGAGGGCCGCGAGCGGGTGTGCGAGGCCGTCGCGAACGGCGGCTACGGCAGCCGTGAGCTGACGATCCGGGTCAACGGTCTTGGCACCGAGTGGCACGCCGACGACATCCGGGCCGCGGCCAAGGCGGGTCCGGCCGCGGTCGTGGTCCCGAAGGTCAACAGCGCGATCGAGGTGCACGCCATCGAGCGCGCCCTGGAGTCCGCGGGCGCCCCGGACCACACCGCGATCTGGGCGATGGTCGAGACACCCATCGCGATGCTGCGGGCGCACGAGATCGCGTCGGCGTCGGACCGGCTGACGGTGTTCGTCATGGGCACCAACGACTTGGCCAAGGAACTGCACGCCGAACACGTCCCCGGCCGCGCGCCGCTGCTCGGCGGGCTGTCGCTGGCCCTGCTCGCGGCGCGGGCCACCGGCAAGGTCATCCTCGACGGTGTCTACAACGACGTGAAGGACCTCGACGGGTTCGCCGCGGAGTGCCTGCAGGGTAGGCAGTTCGGCTTCGACGGCAAGACGCTCATCCACCCCGGCCAGATCGAGCCGTGCAACCAGGCGTTCGCGCCGTCCGACGCCGAGATCGCCCAGTCCCGCAAGATCATCGAGGCGTTCGAGGCCGCCGCCGCCGAGGGGCGCGGCGTGGTGACAGTGGACGGTCGGATGATCGAGAACCTGCATGTCGACAACGCCCGCCGAATCCTCGCGGTGGCCGCCGCGATCGACGATCTGGGCTGACCGCTTGGGTTCCGACCGCCCGCGCCGAGTCACTCGGCGCGGGCGGCCGCGTTTCGCGCGCATTCTTTGACCTCGCGGGGACGCGAAAGGTTGCTCCGAAATCCGGGCGAATTTCCGCGCGTCCGCAATCAGTTGTCTGGTGACGATGTGTTGCTGAAACGCGCTATGGTACTGCCGATGTTCACCCGTTCGGGCTCCTTGATCCGCCGCCCGGGGGGTACTGAATTGTCGCCGCTCCGGCGAGTAATCGCCCCGCCTTTCTCGCCACAGTGCGAGTGATGGGGACTAATCGAGACGGAGAAGAGGAACGATTCTGGTGCTCGATGAGCAGGAGGAAACGCCCGTGCCGTCGCGGGCGGCGGGCAGACGCGGTCAGGCCGCGTTGAGCAGGCTGCTGACCACCACCGACTTCACCAACGACCGGCTCGGTCCCGACGACCGTAAGCTGATCCTGTTCCTGCTGGTCGTCCTGGTCGACAAGCACGACTGTCTGACCGAGGCCTATCGCGCCGTCGCCGAGCGGTACGGCCACCGGCCCGGCCACTGGGCCCACGGCAGCGATCTGGGCGACCTGCAGAAGAAGTGCTCCAAGTTCCTCGGCCGCGGTGCCCGCAGGCGGCCGCGCTGGGAGGAGATCGTCGACGTCCTCGCGGTCGCGGTGTCCGAGGAGAACCGACCCGTGATCACCGCGCTCGCCGCGGGCCTCTACTGCCGCGCCGCGACACTGCGCAGTCCCGGAGGCGGCTACACGGGCGAGATCCGGCTGCCGTCGTGGATCGACGAGCCCATCGTGACCCGCGGCCGGATCCACGACTCGCTCGTCGCCGTCACCAGCCGTCCAAACGAAACGGAGCAACCCGGCGTGCGTGACTCCGCCGTCGCCGCGGTGCTCCACGCCCGCCTGCGCGACCAGCAATCCGAATTCCAGCGCCGCGAACACCAACTCCGCCGCGAAGCGGGCGAGGCGCGCCGCCGAAGTGACGCCCTGGCCGAACTCGCGCAGCGCTACCTGCGCCAACTGCACCCCGACGCGGGCGACGACCACCTGCGGCGACTGTTCCTCACCGACATCAACGCGGGCATCGATCGGCTGCCCGAGGGGAGGGGCTGACGGCCCGCGCGGTCATGTGGGACGACCTCCGAGGCGAGTAACATCGACCTTGGAAGGGAGCCCGCCATGGTTCTCGTCTACGTGCTGGCCTCGATCCTGTTCGCCGCCGCCATAGTCCTTGGTACGTGCACAAGGGTTGTGCGCCAATACGAACGCGGCATCGTCTACCGCTTCGGCCGCGTGCGCCCGCGCGTGCGCCAGGCTGGTCTCGCCGTGCTGCTGCCGGTCGCCGACCGGCTGCAGAAGGTCAACATGCAGATCGTCACGATGCCGGTGCCCGCGCAGGACGGCATCACCCGCGACAACGTGACGGTCCGGGTCGACGCGGTCGTCTACTTCAAGGTCATCGACCCGGTCCTGGCGATCGTCTCCGTGCAGGACTATCAGTACGCCGTCGGCCAGACCGCGCAGACGTCGCTGCGGTCGATCATCGGCAAGAGCGACCTCGACGACCTGCTGTCGAACCGGGAGCGGCTCAACCAGGGCCTGGAGATGATGATCGACAGTCCCGCGCTGGATTGGGGCGTCCACATCGACCGGGTCGAGATCAAGGACGTCGCGCTGCCGGAGTCGATGAAGCGGTCCATGTCCCGCCAAGCCGAGGCCGAGCGCGAGCGCCGCGCCCGTGTCATCTCCGCCGACGGCGAGCTGCAGGCGTCGCACAAGCTCGCCGAGGCCGCCAGGGTCATGGCCGACACCCCCGCCGCGCTGCAGCTGCGGCTGCTGGAAACGGTCGTCGAGGTCGCCGCGGAGAAGAACTCGACGCTGGTGCTCCCGTTCCCGGTCGAGCTGCTCCGCTTCCTGGAGTCGGCGACGGGTAATCGGTTCGTTACCGAGCCGGAAAGACACGAAACGGTTACGGAGCAGGTCGCGGACGTGACAGGACGTGAAAGGTTGTCGTGACATAACGCACAGATCACGGTCCGGGCTTGCTTTGCCCCCCACCCCGCGGGTGAGGCTATGCCCATGGGTAGACACCGCGACACCTCATCGGAAGGTCTTCTGAGCTTCTTCGGCGGACGACGCCGCCAGGCCGACGACCTCTTCGCCCGCAGCTTCCGCTCCTGTGACGGCTGCGGCGCCGACGTGTACATCCTCGCCGAGGAGTGCCGCGGCTGCGGTGACGAACTGGTGCTTCGCGCGGGCTGAGTGGTCCTGCGCACTTCTGTGACGCGAACGGGCGTTAACCGGTAGATACTGCTGGGTAACCAAATGCCCGTCTCGCCTAGGGAGCTCGTATGGCCCGCCTCGCCCAGACTGCCGGACTGACCGACGTCCAGCGGGAGATCCTGTCCACGGTCAAGGACTTCGTGGACAAGGAGATCATCCCGCACGCGCAGGCCTTGGAGCACGCGGACGAGTACCCCACCGACATCGTCGAGGGCATGAAGGAGATGGGCCTGTTCGGGCTCACCATCCCGGAGGAGTACGGCGGCCTCGGCGAGTCGCTGCTCACCTACGCGCTCGTGGTCGAGCAGATCGCGCGCGGCTGGATGAGCGTCTCGGGTGTCATCAACACCCACTTCATCGTGGCGCACATGGTCAAGCAGCACGGCACGGACGCGCAGAAGGCGCACTACCTGCCGAAGATGGCCACCGGTGAGGTCCGCGGCTCGTTCTCCATGTCCGAGCCCGACCTCGGCTCCGACGTCGCCGCGATCAAGACCCGGGCCAAGCGCGACGGTGACGACTACGTCATCGACGGCGCCAAGATGTGGCTGACCAACGGCGGCTCGTCGAACCTCATCGCCCTGCTCGTCAAGACCGACGAGGGTGCTGACAAGCCGCACCAGAACCTCACCACGTTCCTGGTCGACAAGCCGTCGGGCTTCGGCGAGGTCGTCCCCGGCCTCACCATCCCCGGCAAGATCGACAAGATGGGCTACAAAGGCGTCGACACCACCGAGGCCGTGTTCGACGGCTTCCGCATCGGCGCCGACAAGGTCCTCGGAGAAGCGCCCGGCAAGGGCTTCTCCTACATGATGGACGGCGTCGAGGTCGGCCGGGTCAACGTCGCCGCCCGCGCCTGCGGCATCGCGATCCGCGCCTTCGAGCTGGCCGTCGAGTACGCCCAGCAGCGCAAGACCTTCGGCAAGGCCATCGCCGAGCACCAGGCCATCGCCTTCAAGCTCGCCGAAATGGCGACCAAGGTCGAGGCCGCCCACCTGATGATGGTCAACGCCGCCCGCCTGAAGGACTCCGGCGAGCGCAACGACGTCGAGGCGGGCATGGCCAAGCTCATCGCCTCGGAGTACTGCGCCGAGGTCACCCAGGAGTCCTTCCGCATCCACGGCGGCTACGGCTACTCCAAGGAGTACGAGATCGAGCGCCTGATGCGCGAGGCGCCGTTCCTGCTCATCGGCGAGGGCACCAGCGAGATCCAGAAGACCATCATCTCCCGCGGCCTCCTCCGCGAATACAAGTCGCGAGGCTGACCCACTCACGCCGAAGGGGCCGCCACCCAGTGGGTGACGGCCCCTTCGCGTCAGATCAGCTCAGGTAGTAGCCGAACAGGTCGACCACGACGTGTGTTGTGCCGCTGTTGTTGTAGACCAGGATCTTCCCGTCGACGACCGGGACCGTGACCTGGTTGGGCACGGTCTGGCCCGCCTCGAAGTTGAGGTTCGAGGTGTTGGGGTTGGGCGATCCGTACGGGAACACCGTGAGGTGGCTCCGCGCGGTGGCCTCGGTGGCGGTGACGTTGAGGACGACCGACTTCGTGCCAGCGGGCAGGCCGGGGATCTCGACCGCGCGCGCCTCCCGCTGACCGATGCCCGCCGCGCCACGGGTGTCGAGCACCCGGCGCGGCTGGGCGGGCACGAACACGGACTCCATCGACTGTTTGAAGTAGCCCACCACGTCGATGATCACGTGGACGTCTGCGCCGTGGCTGTAGAGCACGCCCGCGGTGTAGTACTGCGCCAGCGGGATGAGTACCTGGTTCGCGCCGGTCCAACCCGCGGTGTAGTTGATGTTCGACGTGCCTGGGCGGGTTGCGTTGAGGCCGTACAGGGTGATGTATCCGGGCCCCGTCGCCCCGGTGACGGTGAGGTTCACCAGCACGGCGGTCGCCCCGTCGGGGGCTCCGGTCTGGAAAGCGTTCTCGAGGCCGTGTCTCGTCGGCCCGCCCCAGTCGACGCGGGTGTCGAGCGCGCGGCGCGGCTGTACGCCGGTGTACATCTGCTGTGCCGTCCGGTGGTAGTAGCCGAACAGGTCGACGATGGCGTGCGCGCTGCCCCGACCGTTGTACAGCCGGACCTTGCCATTGCTGACCGGGACCGTGACCAGGTTCGCCGTGGTCTGTCCGGCGACGAAGTTGAGGTTCGAGGTGTTCGGCCGCGCGGTGCCGTCCGGCCATACGGTCATGAAGCTCGCGGCCGTGGGTTCGGTCGCGGTCACGTTCAGCACGACGGCGGTCGCGTCGGCGGGAACACCGTCGATCGTCAGCTCACGGGCGTCCTGGCTGATCGGTGTCCCGGTGTTCCGGGTGTCCAGGAGCCTGCGGGGGGACACCGGGACGAGCCCGCCGCCGCCCGCCGGGAAGGACACTGGGATGTCGCGGGACACGATTGAGGACTGGTCCGCCGCGTCCGCCGCGTAGACCGAGACCCGCACCGGTTTGTCGCTCGCGTCCGGCCTCACCTCGAGGGAGAAGGTGAACTGGCCCGCGAGTATCCGGTCGGGCTGTCGAGAGTGGTGGGATCCGGCTGAGGTCGAGATGCTGAGACTGGTGACCCCTGGACTCCAGGACTTGACGTTCACCGTGGCCTCGACCGTCGTATACAGACCGCCCGTGAGCTTGCCGGGTGTCAGTGACACCAGCGTGATCTCCGGCGCGGGTCCGGTCATCCTGGTGAAGGTCGGTGCCTGGGCGTTGCCGTGCGAGGCGCCGAACGCGGAGACATGGCCGAGCTCGTCGAACACGAGCAGGCTGGTCACCGCGCAGGACGCGGTGAGCACCGGGACCCGGATCGCCACTGACAGCTTGGTCGATCCCGCGGCGGGCAGGGTCTGCGCGCCCGCGACGCACGGCGCGGCCACGGTCAGCTCGACCTTGGTGATCGGCGAGGGCGCGACCGCGGTGGCGGTGAGCTCCGTGGTCTTGTCCTCCCGCCAGGTGTCCACCGACTTGACGAGCAGGTCGCTGACCTTGATGTCGGTGTTGTCGGTCACGGTGATGGCGGGGACCGCCGGATCGGCGTAGGTCGCGTGGTTGCCGACCCGGTCGCTCAACTCCACGGCGGCCACCCGCCAGGTCCCGTTCGGTGTCCCCGCCGGGATGACGACGTCCTGGAATCTCCAGTTGTCGCCGTACGGGAGCTGTTCGTAGGAGGTGTACGCCGGGGTCGACCAGGTGAGCTGCGCGCCGCCGGGGCCGCTCAGGGTGTATTTCGCCTGGTAGTAGCCGGCCCCCTGCTCGAAGGGTGTGAGGTAGTACTCCGACACCGTGCCCGTGGGGCCCACGAAGCGGTACGGGGACGGATTGCGGTCGACCAGCGAGGTGAGCGTCGGGGCCGTCGTGTCCGCGAATGACTTGGCGGTGAACGCGTACTTCGGACCCGATGGCAGCTCGGCGTCAGCGACCGCGACGACCTGCCACGTCGCGGTCTCGGCGTTGGCGAACCTGGGGACCGTGAACTTGTAGCGGTAGGTCTGCCAGCCGTCGGACTCGCTGACGAACTCGGCTGGGTACTGCGTGACGCCGCTCTTGCCGAAATAGATCGGCCGCGTCATCGGGGAGGCGAGCCCCGACGCGCCCATCATGCCGATCTTGGCCTGTCGGATGGTGTTCGACGCGCTGACCGTGAACGTCAGCGTGTTCACCGTGGTCCCCGGCGTCGCGTCGACCTCCGACGCGGACCACGAAAGGTCCTTCAGCACCGTCGCGGCCGACGCGGGCCCCGCTGTGACGACGATCGTGGACACGGCTAATACGACCACGGCCGCGAAAGAGCGCAGCCTTCTTACCAACGCCATAGTGAAACCCCTACCCCAGAAAGCCGCGTGCGAGGGCCCCGAATCCTCGTCTGCGCGGACGTTTGGCCGAATGATAGGTCCCAGGGAAGGCTCCAGGACAGCCCAATGCCTGGTCGGGTTCGCACCTGTCGTCCGATGTTGGCAGGATGGAGAGATGACCGGTGCGTTTTCGGGCTCCACGCGAGCCAACCAGGGTCTGCCCAAGGTGCCGACACCGCCCAGCGGCTGGCCGATCGGTTCCTACGGCACCTACCAGGAGGCACACCGGGCGGTCGAGCACCTGGCGGGCAACGAGTTCCCGGTCGAGGAAGTGACCATCGTCGGGGTCGACCTGATGCTGGTCGAGCGGGTCATCGGGAAGCTGAGCTGGCCGAAGGTGCTCGGCACCGGTGCGCTGTCGGGAGCCTGGTTCGGCCTGTTCGTCGGCCTGCTCTTGGGGCTGTTCAGCACCCAGCAGACCTCGTTCGCGCCGATCCTGGTCGGTCTGTCCGCCGGTGTGGTGTTCGGGCTCGTCTTCGCCGCCGTCGGCTACGCCAGCACGCGCGGCCGCGGCCGGGAGATCGCGTCGGCGACTCAGCTCGTCGCGGGCCGTTACGACGTGCTCGCCCAGCCGCGCAACGCCGAGAAGGGCCGCGACCTGCTGGCCAAGCTCGCCATGGGCTCAGGTGGCATC
>Ga0247823_10005090_pt1 | contig 10478 bp, 11 predicted proteins | sample 13C_PalmiticAcid_2_FD_192426 | JGI IMG/M metagenome (GOLD analysis project Ga0247823, IMG submission 192426) | Soil microbial communities from agricultural site in Penn Yan, New York, United States - 13C_PalmiticAcid_Day30 | ecosystem: Environmental > Terrestrial > Soil > Agricultural land...
ACCAACGCCTCCGCCGCTGATCGAGTCGCTGGCGGTGGCGGAGGCGTTGGTGACGTTGGGCTGCGAGCAGGCCGGGTACGCCAGCCAGACCCGGTCTGGGGATTCAGCACGGTCGGTCACCATCACGCTCGATGACATCCGCGAACGGGTCTACGGGTCGCGTCTGGCGCGTAAAGCACGGACGAGGGCGGTGTAGCGATGGCGACGGTGACGATCTCCGGTCCGTTCTTCGATGGCCGGAACCCGCTGATCCGCAGGGAATTCAAGGACGAGGGCCTCAACCGGGTCGGCGGCCAGGCCCTCGCGGACGTGCAGACGAACCTGAACCTGTCGATCCAGAACCCGACCCCGTACTACGAAACGCAGATCACCAGCGAACGCCACGGCGACACCCAGATCGTGCACGACCGGGACATCATCTACGGCCCGTGGCTGGAGGGCACCGGATCCCGCAACGCGACCACCCGGTTCAAGGGGTACGCGTCGTTCCGGCGGGCCGCGCAGGAAGTCGAGGGCAAGGTCGACGGGATCCTCGCCCCGGTCAAGGACCGCGCAGTGAGGGAGTTGAACGGATGAGCCTCGGATTCGACGCCCTTCAAAACGACATCATTTCCCACGCGCAGACGCTCGGCGTGTTCGACAAAGTCGACGGCCACGAAACGAAAAACGCGCCCGGGCTCGGCGTGTTCGCCGAGGTGTACGTCGACACCATCGACCCGATCCGCTCGTCGGGGTTGGCGGCCACGTCATGCAGGCTCGGCGTGAAAGTCCGGATCACAACCGACATGCGCGGCGACCCACAAGACGGGATCGACCCCCGCATCGTGGCCGCCGCGGACGCGTTCATCGGGTCGATCCACACGGACTTCGAACTCGACGGGGACGCCCGGCACGTGGACTTGCTTGGCGCGTACGGGGTTCCGCTGTCCGGGCGAACCGGGTACCTGTCCCGCGGCAGCGAGCAGTACCGGGTGATCGACGTCATCGTCCCCATCATCATCTCCGACGCCTGGGAGCAAACAGTATGAGTACCGCGTGGCAGGACCGGCATCCGAGCGTCGCGCACTTCGCGCCGCTGTTCGCCTACGACCATCTCCCCGAGCGGCTGCAACGAGTGTCGAGGCCGTGTGCCGCACTCGCCGACGACATGCTCCGTCTCCTCCCAGACGGCCCGGAGCTGACCGTCGCCCTGCGGAAACTGTTGGAAGCCAAGGACGGATTCGTCCGGCAGGCCGTCCTCAACCAGGACAAGGAGGGCTGACATGGGCAAGTCCAGCGGCCTCGGCGGCGCGCTCTACATCTCCGGGTTCGATGTGAGTGGTGACATCCAGCAATTCACGATCGCCAGTCCTCGGCAGACGATCGACGTCACCGCCATCAACAAGCACGCGATGGAACGGATCTTCGGCGCGCGTGACGGCAGCATCGACGCCACCACCTTCTTCAACCCCAGCGAAGTCGCCGGGAACGCGATCCACGAACGACTGTCCCCGCTCCCGACCACGGACCAGCTCGTCACCGTCGGACCGATCGCCGTCGCTGTCGGAGCCCCCGCCGCGTGCCTCATCTCGAAGCAGCTGAACTACGACGGGAAACGCACCACCGCGGGCGAGGTCAACTTCGAGGTGTCCTCCCAATCCAACGGCTACGGCCTGGAATGGGGGAAGCTCCTCACCGCCGGGGTGCGCACCGACACCGGCGCCGCCACCGGCACGGGCGTCGACTTCGGTGCCGGGTCCCCGCCGGACCTCGACGGCGACAGTCTGTTCGGGTTGCAGGCCTACCTGCACGTGTTCAGCTTCACCGGCACCGACGCGACGATCAAGCTGCAGCAGTCGACGGACAACGGGGTCGGCGACGCGTGGGCCGATGTCACCGGAGGCGCGTTCACTCAGGTCACCGCGGATCCGGTGTTCCAGCGGATCGCGACCGCCGACGACCAGGCCGTCGAGCAGTGGCTGCGCGTCACCACCACCACAACCGGCGGGTTCACCGACCTGAAGTTCGCGGTGGTCGTCTGCCGTAACGACGTCGAAACCCTTTTCTAGGAGATTCGCTATGGGAGTCAACGGAGTCGCGCACTTCAAGATCGTCGCGCCGATCGGCACGCACTGGCGCGCCGGCACTTGCGAGGAAGACGACTGCGGGCAGTTCATCAACGGCTGGCAGACCGTGTGCGACGAGACCACAGACCTCGGCCAGCAGCAGGCCGCCTACATTCGTAGCGACACAACCCGTCGGCACACCGAGTCCCGCGAGGACCCGACCGGCACAGGGGTGGCGCGCACGGTATTCCGGTTTGAGCCGGGGCAGCGCTGTTTCCATCAGCACCGCGTCCCGCTCGGCCGACCGGAGTTGTTCCTCGTGCACGGCGAGCGCGGAGCCTCTTCGACCGTCCACTCCGGACCGGATGCGTGGCTCGATGACTTCCGTACCAACCAGACCCGTCTCGACCGCATCATCAACGGATAAGGAGCACCACCATGGCTAAAATCAGCGGCCTCGGAATGACCACGCTGTCGGTCGACGACGCGTCCGGCACCGCGCGGGACATCCGCAACGACATCACGAACTTCGACATCGCGACTCCGCGTGCGACGCAGGACACCACCGGTGTGGACAAGTCGGCGATGGAACGGCTGCTGCTGCTCGCCGACGCGTCGGGCACCCTCACTGGTGTCGTGAACCCGTCGGCGAACCGGGCGCACGCCGTCCTGGCGACCGTGTCCTCGACGAGCGTGAACCGCACCATCACGATGACCGTCGGCGGCGTCACGCTCGCCAACGAGTGCGTCATCACCGACTACGCCGTGAAGCGCGCCGCCAGCGGCGAACTCACCTACGACTCCCCGTTCGCGCTTGCGGATGGTGCTGTGCCCACGTGGGCCTGACCGGATAGGACTGTCCACATGGGATTCAACGCCAACCCCACGACCTACCGGCTCACCTTCGAAGACCCCGCACTCGAAGGCCTGGTTGTGCGTGTCCGCCGCGGTTCGGTCCAGATCCGATCCGACTTCGATGCAGCTACGTCGTGGCGCGGCCAGTACGAGGTGTTCATCCAGACGCTGGTCGAGTGGAACCTCGTCGACGACAAGGGGAGTCCGCTGCCGATGACCGTGGACAGCCTGCTCGCCACGGAGGACACGGTCGTCGCCGCGATCGTCGACGCGTGGGTGCAGGCGGGACGTCCGTCTGTCCCTTTAGAGCAGCCATCGACGCCTGGCGTGACCGAGTCCGCGCCGCCGCCGCTGACGGCGGAGACGAGGGACCTGGAGCTGGAGGCCTCGATGACCATGACGCCCCTCGCGAGCTGAAGTTCGTGAGGTGGGTGCTGGAGACGGCACAGCGGTTCGGGATGTCCCCGACTGCGGTGCTCGACTCCGACGAACGTTTGTTGCAGCTGCTGAACATCGAGAAGTACGCGTACCGGGAGGAGGCGAGCTAGGCGGTGAACGACGTCCGCATCAACGTCCATTGGGATGACCCCGACGGCGACAAGTTCGCCGCTACACAGAAGGCCAAGGCGAAGAAGGCCGGTGGCGCCGCAGGTGACGCCTTCTCGGGAACCTTCAGCGGCCGGCTGTCGACCGGTGTGGCGGACGCCGCGGCACAGTCGGGCGCCCGGCTACGCGACTCCCGTGGCAGGTTCCTCAAGGCCGGTGAGGAGCTGGGGGATGCGGCCGGGGAAGGTATCGAGAAGGGCACCTCGGAGGGGGCGCGCCGCGGCGGGAAGGCCGCCGAGGGTGAGCTGGGTCGTGTCGCCGGTCGGGCGAACAAAGCGTTCGACGCGAAGATGTTCGGTGGCTTGTCGCTGGGTCTTCCGGCGGCGGCCGCTGTCGGTGTGGCTGGTGTCGCGACGGCGCTCGCGTTGGTGCCCGCACTGTTTCTCGGTGTGGCGGCGGCGGGGTTGGCGAGCAACGAGAAGGTCGCCACTTCGTTCGGGACGCTGGGGAAGCATGTAAAGACCACGGTGCAGGAAATGTCGGCTGATCTCGCCGACGAGGCGCTGATGGCGTCCGACAAGCTCGGCGCCAGTTTCGACCGGATGGCACCGCAGATCGACGCGGCGATGTCGGCGTCCAGCGCCTATGTCGACGACTTCACCGACGGTATTACCGGGCTGGCGGAGAATGCGATGCCGGGCCTGCTCACGGCGACACGGGCTGCGGGTCCTGCCGTGCAAGGGCTCGGGTCGTTCATGAGGCAGACCGGTGCCGGCGCTTCGGAGATGCTGACGAACATGTCTCGTGGTTCGGCTGATGCCGGGGCGGGCATGGTCCGGCTCGGCGGCACGGTGCGGAACGCGTTGGCGTTCGTGGGGGATCTGACTGCGAACTTGGCGTCGAATCACCGTGAGCTGGGCATCCTGGACTCGGCTTTGACCCAGGTTGAGCAGGCGACGCTTTCGCTGACGACGGCTGGTTCCGGGGCGGTCGGTTTCCTGCATGGTTTCGGGTCGGCGGGTGTGGGTGCCCTGTCGGTTGTGAATGGTTTGGTGTCGGCGTTGTCGTTGATTCCGGCGCAGGTCACACAGTTTGGTGGCTCGTTCCTCGCGGCGGGCATGCTCATGCGGCAGTTCGGGGTCAACGCGGGCGCGAGCTTCGATGGGCTCGGTCAGCGGATCAAGGACGCTCAGGGGAAGGGCGCCCAGTTCAAGACCGCGATGTCCGGGTTGCGTGACGCCGCTTTGAGCCCGGCCATGCTCGCGACGGCCGGTTTGTCGATTGCCCTGTGGGGGCTGGGGGAGGCGCAGCAGAAAGCTGCGGCACGAGCACAAGAGCACAAGAACAACGTCACGGAACTGACCGACGCGATCCGTAAGGACAAGGGCGTCGTCGCCGAGGCGTCGATGGAGACGATCGCGCATTCGCTGGCGCAGAAGAACGCGGCCGCGAACCTCCAAGCGACGGGGGTCAGCATCGGAAAGGCCACGGTCGCGGCGAGCGGTAACAGTCGGGCGATGCGTGAAGTCACCGACCAGACGAACGGGTGGATCCAGTCTGCTGGGCAGAAGGCTGGTGCCCAGCAGAAGGACATCGACCTGATCAAGAGCGCGAATCAGTTGCTGCTTCAGCAAGGCGGCGCCTATTCCGAGCTACACCCGACGATGAAGGCGGCTGGGAAGTCGCAGGAAGAGCTGACCGCCAGCAGCGAGGCGTTCCAGCGGGTGATGGCCCGTCTCGGCCCGCAGCAAGCGAACCATCTGCTGCAGATGTTGAACGGCACCGGCGCGGTCGGGCAGCAGGCGCGGGCGGTCCGTGAGGCGTACGACTCTTATCAGCTTCAGGAGCAGGGTCTGACGGACCTTTCTGAGGCGCAGATCCGGGCCCGGGACTCGACGACTCAGCACACCGAGGCCATCTACGCGCAGGTGAACGCGTCGCTCGGATTGCGTGGTGCGCAACAGAGTTCGAAGCAGGCGCTCGACGAGTACAACAAGTCGCTCAAGGGCGGCGACGAGGACGCGAAAGCGGCGGCTCTGTTGCGGCTGGAGCAGGCGTGGCAGAACGAACTTTCGGCGGTGCAGAAGAACACCGAGGCGCATTCGCAGGCGCCGACGGCGGAGGGTAAGCACGCCGAGGCGATGGCGGCAATGAACTCCCGTGCAGTCGAACTGGCGAACACGTTCCAGGGTTCGCTTCCTGCCTCGCTGGCCGAAACGATTGGGCAGTTCACGGTCACGCAGGCGAGGGCCGCCGGGCTGACGGTCGCGATCGACGGCACCGGCCAGGCGGTGTATCGGCTGCCGAATGGCAAAGAGATCCGGATTGCGGCGAACACGGGGCAGGCGATAGCGGCGATCGACGAGGTCAGGCGTGCGGCGGACCGGTTGTACAACAAGACCGTCACGCACACGATCATCAACCGGGTCGTGAACCTCCAGACTTCCGGTGGCGCCTATCAGCCGAGCCTCACCGGGCAGCGTGCGTATGGCGCCTCGGGTGGTTTGATCAAGACGTTGCCGACGAAGGCCTTCGCGATGGGCGGCTTCTCGGGGCTCGCGTCCGGCGGCTCGACGATGGTCGACATCACCGGCGGCGGATTCCTCCGGGGCCCGGGCACGGGAACCTCCGACTCGATCCGGGCGCTGTCGTCGGCTGGCCCTGTCGACACCTCGGCGGGCGAGTTCGTGATCCGTGCGACCCAGGCCCGGAAGCACCGGTCGTTGCTGGAGGACATCAACGCCGGCGTGAACGGGTACGCCGGCGGCGGCATGACCGGTCGGTCGATGGTGAAGCATGGGTCGGTTCCTCAAACCGAGTGGGATTCGTTGTACGCCTCCGGGTGGCGCGGGGATCCGACGGACGGCATGGAGGCGCTGTATGCGCCGTCGTCCGCGCAGGGATCTGGGCGTGGGCCGCGTAGTGGTTTTGTGGGTTCTGGCCGGGGTGCTGCTGCACAGGTCGAGCTGGTGGTGAGTGGTGGTGGCGGTGATTTCGAGCGGATGTTCGCCGAGTTGATTCGCCGTTACGTCAAGGTCAATGGTGGCGGGAATGTTCAGACCGCGTTCGGGCAGAGGTGAGCGGCGATGACTTTTCCTGCTGTGCCTGAAGATGTGGTTGCGGAGATCTTCGTCAACGATGCGTGGGTCGACATCGCCAGCGACATCCGGTTATCCGATCAGATCACCACGACGTACGGGTTTTCGTCGGTGACCCGGTCGTCTGCTCCGCAGCCTGCGTCGTGTTCGTTCACGGTCAACAACCGCAGTGGTGACTACAGTCCGCGTAATCCGCTGGGCGCGTATTACGGATCACTGGGGCAGAACACTCCGTTGAGGGTGGCGTCCCGCGTCGCGACGGATTCGTTTACGCGGTCGACGTCGAACGGGTGGGGAACGGGCACGACGGGGCAGCCGTGGACGACGCCTGGTACCGCGGCCCGCTATGCGACCACCGGCAGTGCTGGGACATTGCAGTTCACCGCGGCGGGTCAGTCGCTGCTGGCGTATCAGGCGGGGCAGCTGTTCCGGGACGTCGAGGCGGCGGCGGCGTTCACGTTCCCGTTCAGCAACGTCACCGGCGGGACGGTCGCGTGCGGTGTCGTCGTGAACGGGGTCGCGACTGATGACTACTTCGTGGCGCGGCTGACGATCTCGACGGCCGAGGTGATGACACTCGACATCGCGCACGTCGGGCCCAGCTCGGTCGACACCATCGTGACTGGTGTGGTCGTGTCGAGCTTTTCGTTCACTGGCCAGAAGATTCGGATCAAAACGCAGCTGTCCGGGCAGACGTTGCGCGCGAAGGTGTGGCCGGCCGCGAGTGATGAGCCGTTCGCATGGCTGGTCGAGGGCACTTATGTGTCTGGTGCTGTCGAGGGCACGGTGTACGCGGATCGGGGTAAGGGCTGGGTCGGTGTCTATGGTGCGACTGGGTCTGGTAACTCGAATGTGACGTTCGTGTTGTCGGTGGACGATCTGGATGTTCGGGTCAATCAGTTTCATGGTGAGGCGACGTCGTGGCCGACTGAGTGGGACACGTCGGGGAACGATATTTACGGTCGGGTTGAGGCTGCCGGGTTGCGTCGTCGGTTGACGCAGGGTCAGACGAGTTTGCCGTCGACGTATACGCGCGCGAATGTGAATACGTCTCCGGCGCATCTGCTGTATTACCCGTGTGAGGATGGTTCGGAGTCGACGGAGATCGCTTCGGGGTTTCCCGATCGGCCTCCGATGCAGATTGTTACGACGAATGGCACGCCGCAGATGGCGTCGAATTCGGATTTTGCTCCGGGGTCGGAGCCGATCGGGAAACCGAACGGGTCACGTTGGTTCTCGCCTCGTGTGGCGGCGTCGGCAACCGGGGAGATCCAGCTGATTTTCTTGCTGTCGGTGCCGGATTCGGGTGACACGAACGGTGCTACTCTTCTTCAGATTCAGATGACGGGCACGGCCGGTTTCTGTGATGTGGTGTACGGAACTGGCGGTACCGGCGAGATCTACTTCGTGTTTTATGACCAGGCCCGTGTGGCTGTCCACACCAGCGCTGGTCTTGCGGGATTGTTCAATGATCGCCCTGTGCAACTGTCCGTACAGCTGACACAGAATGGCGCGAACATCGACTACGTCCTAGCGCAGCTAGAACCCGGCAAGTCGATCGGTTTCTCCAATGGTGGAACGGCGGCGGGCTACACCATCGGTGCTCCACGTGGCGTGTTTGTCGACCCCTATGCGCAGGTCGCTTCGTCCGCGATCGGGCACGTGGCGCTACGCAACGACATCACCAGCATCTACGCCAACGCGTCGGCGCTCAACGCGTACAACGGTGAGGGTCTCCGGCAGCGCATGATCCGCCTGTGCGGTGAGAACGACGACATCAACTTCGAGCGCACCAGGTCCACAATCGACGACCAGGTCGAACTGGGGAAACAGAAACGACAAGCGTTCCTGAGCCTGATGGACGAAGCCGCGAAGTCCGATATGGGTTTCCTCCTGGAATCCCGCGACATCATCGGCCTCGTCATGCTCACCATGCGCGCGCTCTACAACCGTGAAGCGTTCGTCACACTCGACTACAGCGCAGGCCAGGTGCAGCCGCCGTTCATCGCTGAAGACGACGACCAGCTGGTCATCAACGACTTCGCCGCCACCAAGATCGACGGATCCTCCTATCGCGCCACGAAAGAAACCGGGCCGCTCGCGCTCACCTCCCCCACCTCCGGCGAAGGCGTCGGACGCTACGACGACTCCGACTCCTACAGCCTCGAAAACGACAGCGACCTCCCCGACATGGCCTCGTGGACCGTGCACGTCGGCACCGTCGACGAATCCCGCTATCCCAGCGTCCGTGCCGACCTGTCCAAACTCGCGCTCACCTCGACGCAGCTGTACCTCGACCTGCTCGGCGTGTGGGTCGGGGATCGGGTCGAGATCACCAACCCGAAAGCCGGGTTCATCGAAGGCGCCATCTCACAGATCGTGTACGGATACCGGCGGAGGTTCGGCGGGCAACACCACACCATCGAATTCGTGTGCGCACCCGCGCTGCCGTACACCGTCGCCGAGGTCGCCGACGAGACCGGCGACACCAATCCGTGGCTCGGCCGTGCCGACACCGACGGCTCCACCGTGAACACCACCGCCTCGGCGGCGGCTACGAGCCTGTCGGTCGCTACACCATCAGGTCCACTGTGGACCACTGTGGCGGACGACTATCCGCTGTACCTCGACGTCGGCGGAATCCAGGTACGCGCCACCGCCTGCTCCGGCGCCAGCAGCCCGCAAACGTTCACCGTCGACGCGCTCCCGGTCGCGCGCTCGGCAGGCCTGTCTGTATCCGTCTGGCACCTGCCGGTCGCCGCCCTGTAGGGAGAGAAGAATGCCGTACTGGTCCGCCGGGCAGAAGATCCGGGCATCCGACCTCAACACCATCACCCCAGGCAACGAACAGGGCGAGTGGACTATCGCCGCGAACCTCGCGATCGGCACCCCCACCCTGATCAACAACTGGTCCGCCTGGTCCGGCGCCACCATCGCGGGCATCTCCCACAGCTCCGGCGTGTTCACCGTGACCGATGGCGGGATCTACACGATCTCGCTGTCCATCCGGTTCAGCGCTACGGCCGCCGGCGGGCATTACTGCTTCATCACCGGGGTCAGCACGGAGATCTGGGCGAAAAGCTCCGAGACCGGCACGACGAACGTCGCGTGTACGGCTACGAAACGGATAGCCGCGGGCGGGACGATCCGCTGCTACGGCTACTCCAGCCCCGGCAGCAACGCGGTACACGAGCAGGCGGGGGACCTTGTCACCGGCGTCACGATCTACCGGTTGGGCCCGTAACCAATGACCACAGTGGACAGAAGGAAGCACGAAAGGGGTGTCGGTGAGTGACCTCAAAGACCTGCTCATTGGAATCGCAACTCTCGTCGGCTCGCTCAGTGCCGCGTTCGTCCTCATCTGGAACACCGTCGTCGGCCCCCGACGCGGCAACAACAAAGAGGTCGCACGCAAGGCAGCCACGGAGACCGCGGAGAAACTCCTCGACGCAGTGGCCGACGGCGAAATCACACCTGACGAAATCGACGACATCAAGAACTCGCTCCGCCGGGAGGAGCCATGACGAGTGAGCAGGCCCGCACCATCGTCGACCAGGCGACCAGCCACGCAGTGCGAGACGTCCGTGCGAGGCACACGACCTGGGTCGCGTTCGCCGTGCTGCTCGCGTCGATCGTGCTCGCCGCGTTCTGGTTCGGGCCGCGGCTCGCCGAGGTCGACGACCGGTCGCAGGCGCAGGACACCCGAATCGGGCAGCTGGTCGCGCAGGCGGACAAGAACGCCGCCGACGGGCAGGCCCTGCGGGACCAGGTGGTGCGGCTCGGCGGCACGCCGGTCGTCGAGCCCGCGCAACCCGGCACCGCGGGCGCCACCGGCGCGACGGGTCCGGTCGGGCAGTCCGGCCGCGACGGGCGGGACGGTGTCACCCCGCCGTGCATGGCCGAACCGGATCGGTGCCGCGCCCGCTGCGCCGAC
>Ga0247823_10005091_pt1 | contig 10478 bp, 6 predicted proteins | sample 13C_PalmiticAcid_2_FD_192426 | JGI IMG/M metagenome (GOLD analysis project Ga0247823, IMG submission 192426) | Soil microbial communities from agricultural site in Penn Yan, New York, United States - 13C_PalmiticAcid_Day30 | ecosystem: Environmental > Terrestrial > Soil > Agricultural land...
GTAGTGGAGAAACCTTCCGGCGGCGAGCTTTGCCCGTGATCCTAGGTCGTTGTCCGTCATGTCGGGCCAATCGAAGCTGTCGGGATGGCGCGGCAGGGGAATGACGTTCCACTCGGTGGCGCGGGTTCCGCCAGCCTCGTTGCCGCACCAGCGGACATCGGGACCCTTGCCGAAGATCACGGCCTGCGGTGCCAGCGTGCGGATGACTTCATACCACGCGCGGTAGTGATAGGTCTGGCCGCCCTTCTGTTTCGGATGCGCGCCATCGAACCACACCTCGTGCACTGGCCCATACTCGCTGAGCATCTCGTAGAGCTGGTTCAGCATGTAGCGGTTGTAGTCGTCGCACTCGAAGGTGAAGACCGGTGCATCCTTGGGACGATCGGCGCGGATCTTGTCCGGAGCTGTCTTGAAGGAAGCGGGGTCGGTGGGGATGGTCGTCTTCCGCGGAGTACTACCGTTCCCGTAGAGGCCATCCTTCGACTCGATCTGATAGAGATCGGCAGGGGAGAGATAGATGCCGAATTTCAGCCCGTACTTCGCGCAGGACTTCGAGAGTTCCCGGGCGATGTCCGCTTCTCCATTCTGGAAGGGCGAGTTCTTGATCGTCTGGTGATTCTCGTAACGCGACTGCCAGAGCACGTAGCCGTCGTGGTGCTTGAAGGTCATCACTACCGTCTTCATGCCCGCGGCCTTGAGCGTTTCGCACCACTGATCGGTGTCCAGGCCCTCGGGAGCGAAGGTCTTCGGATCTTCCATCCCGTCTCCCCACTCGCGGCCGGTGAAGGTGTTCGGACCGAAGTGAATGAAAGCGATGAACTCGTTCCGATGATACGCGAGCTGCCGCGGAGCCGGCACGACATGAGCTGCCTTGGCAACGATTGACTCGAGCGATTCACCCGGCTGGATCGCATGCAGAGGGGCAAAGTCGTCGGCTCCGCACAGCACCGGGAGCAGCGCTCCCAAGCCGCAGGCCCGGGAGAGAAGAGTGGGTATCGAGGCGATCATTTGCCTCATGAAAGGCATCTTGATGGTGAAAACCAGCGTTATTATGTCGCCTTCGGTGTCGACCGACACCCGACGGAAAAAGAAAAGCCGCCCCGGCTTTCGCCGGAGCGGCCCATGCATCGAGGACCCCTCGATGAACCCAAGAGATGGTTTACTTCGTCAGTTGCAGGCGGCCGAAGAGCTTGCCGCTGACGTTGAAGGTCCGCGGGACCTTCACGGTGATGAGGTCGGCAGCGGCATCGTTCTCCACCACGGTGACGATTACTCCATTTGGATCGGTGGAGGTGGTGGCGGTGATGGTGGCGTTGGCCCAGGCCGTGAGATTCGCGCCATACTGGGCGACCTGCGTCGTCATGCTGGCTTCCGCGTCGTCACGACGATGGAAGGTGAGCGTGATGTAGTCCTGATCGAGGCTGAGTGTCGGCAGGATCGAGGAATCGCTGGCGAGCGGGTTCCCATCGAGGTAGAACTCGGTGAGGTTCTCCATGCCGTCCTTGTCCGGATCATCGGTCAGGCCGTTCTCCTTGCCGGGCGTGCCGTTGAGACCCTTGGCCGATGCCCATGCTTCGAATGCGCCGCCGACCACGAGGCTGCCGGTGCCGGAGAAGTAGGAGCCGTAGGTGGCGTGGCTGGAATTGTAGGTGCCAACGGGGACGGTGGTGCCATTGATCACCAGCGAGCCGACGATGTCGGACACAGCGGTATTGAGCTCGAGCACGGCACCGTTGTTGATCACGACCTGTGCCGTGTCGGCGATCGAAGCCGTGGCGAGTGCCAGCTTGCCTTGTTCGACGGTGGTGGTGCCGGTGTAGGCGAGGGCCGTGGTCAGTGTCAGCGTGCCGGTGCCGGTCTTGGTCAGGGCCAGCGGGGCGGCGGCACCATCGCGGAGAATACCCGCATAGCTGGTGTCGGTGCCGGATCCCACGGTCAGCGTTGCCGGTGTGGTGGCGTGATAGTTGCCGATGGCACCACCGGCGCCTGCGAGGCTGGCGAAGCTGTGGCTGTGGCCGTTCAGCTTCAGGATGGCATTGTCGACGACCAGCGGGCCGGTGCTGAAGGCCTGGTCACTGCCGGCAACGACGGATCCCGCCGGGCGGCCATTGATCTTCGTGGAGGCGTAGGTGTTCTGACCCGGGACCGTGGGATTGACGATCAGGTTGCCGTTTTCTGCCACGGGGTCGCCGGAGTAGAACTCGCACTGGAAGGCTCCGGTGATGGGACCGCTGACCGTGAAGTTGGTGCCACGCTGTGCCATGATGCCGGAGTTGTCGGTCAAGGTGATGCTGCCTGCCCAGGTGGCGGTTGCCCCACCCGCGAGGCGAAGACCGCCAGGATAGCCGCCGTTGGCACCGGGTTCACCCCAGCCATTGCCGGCGATTTCGATCGGCGTGGTGTAGGCATCGGGGCTGCCGAAGGCGAGGAACTGCGCACCCGGCAGGATTTGGATCTTGGAAGCCGTGCCGAGTGCGGTCTTGCCCGTGTTGGTTCCCACGCGGCCTTTCTCGACGCGGAGTTCGCCGGTGAAGTCAACGTCCAGGTTCAACGCTCCCCAATCGGCCAAGCCAGTGGCGGCCTGAGCGGAATTGAGCGCGATGTTACCCGCTCCCCGGATGCCCCCAGGCAGTGCGGCTGCCGTGGCTTGATCGAAGCGCAGCGTTGCTCCGGCTCCGACGTGATAAGTCGCACCACCGGCAACCCCATTGGTGGTGCCGTTTCCAAATTGCAGCGTGCCTTGATTGACTTGGACGCTGCCGGAGAAGGTATTGGTCGCGCTGGTAATGATCTGAGTGCCGGTGCCGGTCTTGGTGAAGGTGGCGTTGCTGAAGCCATCCAGTGCTCCGCCAAAGGTGGCGGTGCCCGCGGGATTGAAGACGACCTGGTCGTTGTTGATCAGCGGACCGGTGAGGCTGCCGTTCTGCGTGCCATTGCCGATCTGCAGCGTTCCCATGTCCACCGTGGTGGTGCCCGTGGAGGTGATGGCAGTGAGCAGGGTGACAGTGCCCGGGTTGGACTTGAAGATCGGGCCATTGCCGCCGATCGATCCCGTGCCACTCAGCGTGTAGTTCTTGGTGTCGTTGTTGAAGGTGACGCTCTTCGGCGTGACCGCGACATCCAGCGTCACGTTGAGATTCGTGCCGCCGTTCGCGCTGTCGTCGAAGAGCACTACGTCGCCATCGATGTATTTCTCAGGTGTGGCACCCAGAAGCCAGTTGGTGGTGGTGTTGATGTCCCAGGTGGAATTGGTGTTGCCCTTCCAGCGGAGCGGATTGATGGCACTGACCAGCAAGGTGACCGCGCCGTTCGAGTCGATGATGTCGGCGACCACGCCGCGGGGCGAACTGGCGAATTGGAAAGCATCGATTCCATCGCCGCCGATCGAGCCGCCGGTCGGATAGCCGATCAGCGGGAATTCACCCGTGGCGATCGTGGAGGGGAATGTCACCAACACGGTGCCGGTGGGGGCGAGGCTGGATGTCGCCTGAATGGCGGGTGTGGCGGTGTTGAGAGGATCGAAATTGCCGATGGTAACGAGGGATCCATTGGCAAGGTTCAGGTTCGGCACGGTGAAAGCATTTGAAGTGCTGCCGGTGGCAGCCAACGTGGTGCCGCCCGCAACGTTGAGACTTCCGGCGATCGATCCGCCGGTGGTCACCTGCAGTGTGCCGCTGTTGACGTTGGTGGCCCCGGTGTAGTCGCTGGCACCGGAGAGGGTGAGGGTGCCGGAACCGCTCTTGGTGAGGCCGCCGCCGCTGGTGTCTCCCGCGTGGAGGCCGGTCTGGATGCCGACATTGAAGCCGTTGGTGTCAAACGTGAGGCCGCCACCCTCGACCTTCACGTAGGGGCGCACCGTGTTGAGGTTGGTGGTGCCGTTCACTCCGATGCGGAGGAAGTCCGGCTCGTCCGCGAGCGCCTTGATGGTGCCGCCATTGGCCACGATGTTGTTGTTCGTGGCGCTGGGCGTGCCGCCGCCGGAACGGATGGAGGAGGTGGAAAGGGTGCCACCGTTGAGGTTGAGGTGAACGCTCGTGCCGCCAGCGGTGTTACTGTCCTTGCGACCGATGTTGATGAACTGGTTCACCGTGAGAGCGCCGGAGGTCACAGTCACGTTTCCATTGGCACCGCCGGAGCCGATGCTGAGGCCGCCGCCGGAGATGGTCATGGCACCGGTGCCGGAGATCTCGATCGCTCCGTTGTAACCGGGCGTGGCGCCGATATCGAAGTACGGGTTCGTGCCGCCCATCGCGAAGGTCAGTGACCCGGTTCCGGAGACCGTCGCCTTGCTGACGGCGGTGTTGGCGGGGGTTCCGCTGGTGCCAGCGATGTTCGCATCGTCATAGCCGAGCCGGTGTTCTGCGAATCCATTGAACGCGAGTGAGCCGGCGGAAACGTTCACCGAGGCTCCATTGGTCGCCGTCACGCGGCGCGTCGGGCTGTTCGGTGCCGAGATCGTGGCGGTGCCGCCGGCGACATTGAAGGAATCCGGCGTGGTGCCGCCGGCGCGGCCAGCGAGGAATCCACCGTAGATTTCGGGGATGGCGTCCGGGGTGAGAGCGCCCGTAGCCGCGACCGTGGCGGAGAAGGTGCCGCCGTTGAGATTGAAGGTTCCGGTGCGGGTGGCACCGGCGCCATCGGAGATCTGGATCCCGCGGTTGACGGTTACATTCACGGTGCCGCCATTCTGAGTGAAGGTGGACTGACCCGAGCTGGAGCCGATGAAGTATTGGGAGTTACCGGCGGCGAGGGGGGCGAGGCTCAGCGAGCCGGTGGTGCCGACGGTGAAGGTGGGGTTGCCTCCGTTGCCGATGTTGAGATGGGTGTTGTGGGAGAGGGAGAGGGAACCGTCCAAGGTGGTATTGGCCGCGCGATTGACGGCGACCGTGGAATTTGCGGTTCCTCCGGCGTTGATGATGACGATGTCGTTGTTGGTAGGCACCGTCGGGTTGCCACCGGTATTCCAGTTGGCGCCGGTGTTGAAATTGTTGGCAGTGTTATCGGTGCCGATCCAGGTGGAGGTGGCCGCAAATGCCGCGGATCCCGGCAAGAAGATGGCGACTTGGGAAGCGATGAGCAGAGGACTGCAGAACTTGGGATTCATGGGTTGGTCGAGGTCGAGGTCAGGGATGGCAAGGGCCGGACACAATGGGGGACCGGTTCCCAGCGATTCAGGTGGGGATGCGGCACAGCCTCGCGGATGTGCCGGTGCTCTCCATGACCCCCAACGCGACAATCCACCTCATGCGGCAAACGACGCCGCGGAAGTATGGGTTGGCCCGTGGGTTTTCAGAAGGCACGACGTTCCATGCCTCCGGTTTCAACCGGGTTTAAAAAATCGTTCACGGTGTAGTGACAGAAGCGTCACTCCGCATGCACCACCGGCGCACGCAGCAAGGCCGTGCCGATCTGCTTGAAGGCAAGGTCGCCACCCGTGCGGTTGCTGATCAGCAAGCCTTCGACCGGTGCCGGATCCTTAAGCCAAATGCTTGCGATGACCGGCGCTTGTGCAGTGCCTCCATCGTGCATCGTCACTCGTCCATCGAGTCCATAGCAAACGGTGAGCTGATGATCCCACAGCGCGCACACCGGTGTCAGCGGCGATGCCTGGCCGCCGCCCTTGAGTTGCCAGCGGTGGGTGTCCACCGCAGCGGCATTCAGACTGAAGATCTCATGCCCCTCCGCATCGACCATGGCGACTGCCTCGATGCCATCCATCCGCTGCACCTTGTCGTGCGACCATGACGGTGGTGTCAGCGAAAAGGAAAAGACATACACCGAGCCGGTGCCACCCGGATCGTGCGGAACAAGGCGCGCGAGCAGACGGCGGGCGCCGCCCGAGGTATCCAGGCGCTCCTTGAGGATCTCGGTGGGGCCCTTGGCTTCCTCCAGGACTTCCCACTTCTGGCCGACCGCCGGCGTGTGATTTGAAACCAAGGTATTGTCGGGAACCTTGAAGTCGTCGCGGAACAACGCCAGCTCCTCAGGCAAGCCGGAGCGGAAAGGGATGACCGGTCGTGCCGTCGGCGTGATCGTGCCGTTGCCTTCCAGGCGGACCGATTCTCCTGCGGAAACCTTCGCGGGTCCGCGTCCGGCGTGCGGCGAGACTTCCAGATTGCCTGCAGTCACTTCAAGGAGCGCCGCTTGATCCAGCAGGATCTGGCAGACGAATTGTGTGCCTGATCCGCTCACCGTTCCGCCGGGAGTTTCGATTTTGAAGGGTTGGCCGCCGGGCTCGACTTGGAAGGATCCACGTCCTTCGAAGATGTGGATGTCCCCTTGGTCATTCACCAGCTCGATGGCGGCGGGACCTTCGAAGTGAGCTAGCGCGCCCTTGCCGAGATGAATCGCCGCAGTCCCACGCTCCAGTCGCAGGAGCTCGCCCGGCGCCCAGCTCGCACGGTCCTCGCGCTGGGCGATGGTGATCCGGCTGTCTGCACTCGCGGTGATCGCAGGGCTATTCGCATGAACGGCATCCTGGTGGCCCCCTTGATCCGCGATCCAGAAGCCCGCAACGATGGCAGCCGCAAGTGAAGCCACTGAGGCGATCGCCGTTCGCGGCGTAAAGAACCGGCGCTTTTTCGGCGGCGAGAACAGTTCCGAAATGTGGGCACCTTGGCCTTCCTCGCGCTCGGCCAGCATCTGGTCGAGAAGCATCATGTCATAGCAGGCCTCGCGAGCCGCAGGATCCTCCGTCAACAGGGCGCGCAAGGCTTCCTCGTCCTCGGGGGCAAGTTCGCCCTCGATCCACGCGTTCACGAGTTGGTCTGCTTTCGATTTCATTCGTGTGCTTCCAAAAGTCGTTGGCGCACGCACTCCCGCAGCAGCGTGCGCAATTGAAAGAGGCGAGCCTTGAGCGTGCCTACACTCCGGTTGGTCGATTTCGCGTGGCTCTCCAGCGAGCCTGCCGACCAGTAGCGGTGGTGAATCAGTTCACGATCCCGCGCGCTGAGTCGCTCCATGCAGCGCGAGAGGGCGACCCGGCGCTCCGGCAACTCATCGACTGCCTCGGGCAGCTCCACGGCGAAGCGCTCCAGCAGTCCGTCATCGAGCGGCGAGCATTGGCGCCGCCGCAGCTTGCGGAGATGGGACTTCACCTCGAAATCCGCCACCCGGTAGGCCCAGTTCCGGAAATTCGTGCCAGGCGTGAAGGTCTCGCGCTTCCGCCACAGCGTCACATTGACCGCCTGCCGGATGTCCGCGGCCAGATGGGCGTCGCCGCACAGCATGCGGATGAACACGAACAAGTCCGTCTGGCAATTCGTCATCGACGTGACGAACTCCTCGAGGTCCTGGGCTTCTTGGCGTTCTTCCACCTACTTGCTATGACTTTCGCAAGCTGGAGGTTTACGCGGAATAAAAATCGTCCCGGGATTTTACATGGTTTTTCCCTGATTCCCGCTGAGGACCTCCACTGCCAGCAGGCAGGCAGCCGTGCGGGTTTCCACATTTAATGCCGTGAAAATCTCCAGCACGTGCTTTTTCACCGTGCTCTCGCTGATGCCGAGGATGGTGGCGATATCGCCATTGGTTTTGCCCTGGGCCAGCCACAGTAGCGTCTCAGCGACGCGCGGGGTCAGGCTGAAGGCGGCCTCGAGCGGTACGGCAGAGCTGAAATCCGGGTCGAAGGTGGCCACCGCCGTTTGTCCGGCTCGGGTGAGTCGGGAGGAAATCGCATCGAGCAGGTCCGCCTTGGCGACTGGCTTGGTCAGGTAGTCATCGGCCCCCAGATTCATTCCGGAGCGGATGTCGGGCTTTTCGCCCTTCGCCGTCAGGAAAATGAACGGCGTCGCCTTGGTCACGGCATCGGCCCGCAGCTCGCGGAGCACGCCGTATCCATCCAGCTCCGGCATCATCACGTCGCAGAGGATCAGGTCGGGCTTTTCCCGCAGCGCGGCCTCGACCCCGATGCGGCCGTTCTCGGCGACCACCGGGTGAAACTGCTCCAAGCGCAGGATGGTCGCCAGATTCCGGCGCATCTCGGGCTCGTCTTCGATAATGAGGATCGTCTTTTTCATAATCTGTCAGGCTGGGGAAAACGGGATCTCGACGGTGAAGGTGGTGCCGCCGCCTTCCAGGCTCTCGACGACAATGGTGCCGCGGTGCAGCTCCACGCTCTGCTTCACGATCACCAGGCCGAGGCCAGTGCCGGGTGTCTGGCCGACGTTTGAGCCGCGCCGGAAGGTTTCGAAAAGCACCGGTAGATCTTGCTCGGGGATGCCGATGCCCTCGTCGCGCACCACGAAGACCAGCGAGTCACCGCTGCGCGTGGCGCGGAACATCACCGGGTCACCCGGCGGCGAATACTTCACCGCATTGCTCAGGAGATTCAGCAGGATGTGGCGCAGCAGGCTCTCATCCGCCAGCGCTGCAACCGGCAGATCGCGGGTCGAGAATTCGATCGGGCAACGCGCGTCGGTGGTCGAGCGCACTTCATCGACCATGCGCCGGCACAGGCCCGCGAGATCGAGCGGCCCCGGAACGAATTCCATGCGACCGGAGTCGAGCCGGCCTAACAGGAGCACGTCCTCCATCAGCCCGGCCATGCGGCGCGAGTTCTTGATGATGGAAACGAGCTGTTCGCGACGCTCCGCCGGGTCGAGCTGGTCGAGGTAGTCATCGAGGATTTCCGCGGACGACTGGATGATGCCGAGCGGCGTGCGGAACTCGTGGGAGACCATCGACACGAAGTTGCTCTTCAGCTGGCTGAGCTCGCGCTCGCGTTCAAGTGCGCGCTTCAGTTCTTCCTCCGCGCGCTTGCGTTCGGTCATGTCGATGATGACCGCCTGCATGTAGTTCTTGTCGCCTTGCGGGATACGGCTCAGCACGACCTCAATCGAGACGTCGTGTCCATCGGCATGGCGATGGGTCCAGTCGAAGCGCGCGGTCCCGGTGGCGAGACACTTCTTGATCTCACGCATCGCGACCGTGGCGGAGAGCTCGCCATTCGGTTGATACTCGGGCGCCACCTCGGATGGATGGCGGCCGATGAAGAACGATGGATCGTGACCGAACATCGCCGCTGCGGCGGGGTTCACTTCCGAGAACAGGGTGTTCTCATCGTGAAGCATCACCCCTTGTCGCGATTCTTCGAAGAGCGTGCGGAATTTCTTCTCCGATGCCCGCAGCGCTTCCTCGGCGCGCTTGCGGATCGAGATGTCCTGGGTGATGCCCCACAGCTCGTAGTTGCCCCCTTCGCGCTCGATCAGCATGCCGCTGATGGTGATCTGCACGCGGTGGCCGTCGCGGTGGATGTATTCTTTCTCAAAAGGACCGAAGTGCCCGTTTTGCTTCACCGATTCGAGGATCTGGTTCTCGTCGTCGTTGTATTCCGGCGGCGTGATGTTCCAGTAGCTCATCTGCTCCACCTCTTCCCGCGTGTAGCCCACGACTTGGGCGAAAGAGGAATTCACCTGCAGGAAGTTGCCTTCCCAATCGACGCGCGCCATGCCGACAGGCGAGTGCTCGAAGAGCGCCTTGAAGCGCTTCTCCGACTCGCGCAGTTCCGTGGTGCGTTCGGCGAACTTCGACTCGAGCGATTGGTTCAGCTCTTGGATCGCGATCTCGGCTTGCTTGCGAGCGGTGTCGTCTTCGTGAACGCAGACCACTTCCACGAGTTGGCCGCTGTCGGGATCGACGACCGGGAACATGGTCGAGCCGATCCAGCGAACGCCCCTTGCAGGTTGGTTCTCCCCGATGCGCATCTCGAAGGGGATCGAGGGAATGCTGACCACCTCTCCGGAAAAGGCGCGCTCGATGTGATTGTTCAGGCCGGCCGCTTTGAGTTGAGGATCCTGGCGGATATTGAACTCGCTGAGGTCCGGCATGACCGGCTCGAAGAGCTTGCGGAAGGCGGCATTGACCCGGCGGCTGGTGCCATCCGGTGAAAAGATCTGGATGCTGATGGGCGCCTGCTCGAAGACGCGGCTCCAGCGTGACTCGGAGACGCGTAGGTCGTCTTCGATGCGCTTGCTGTGCTCTACATTGCGCGTGACGGTCAGGATGACTTTCTTTCCCTCCGACTCCATCACGGTGGCCACGATGTCGACGCGGGTGATGATATCGTCGAGCCGCTTCATCAGCCAATCGAAGCGATGGCTGCCTTTTTCCAAGGTAAGTCGCGTGTGCTCGGCTACGGCTTCGGTAGAGAGTCGGCCATCCGATTGGTATTCGGGAGCCAGAGAGGGGGGTGAAAGGCCTAACACCTCCGCGCGGGTCTTCGCTCCGATGGCTTCGGCGGAGGCCTCGTTGCAATCGATGAAGCTGCCCGTTGCCGGGTCGATCAGGGTCATGGCATCGGCGCTGCGCTCAAAGAGCACGCGGAACCAGTCGCCACCCATGGCGGATGGCGGGAGAGTAGGGCCGGAGCGCGATTCCATGGGTCATTTATGGGGCGAATCCCTAGGCTTGGGAAGGCGCGGCCTTTGCACCTTTCGGCCCATTTACGAGGTGCGGCCGGGAGCCGCATGTTTCCGCCC
>Ga0247823_10005092_pt1 | contig 10477 bp, 12 predicted proteins | sample 13C_PalmiticAcid_2_FD_192426 | JGI IMG/M metagenome (GOLD analysis project Ga0247823, IMG submission 192426) | Soil microbial communities from agricultural site in Penn Yan, New York, United States - 13C_PalmiticAcid_Day30 | ecosystem: Environmental > Terrestrial > Soil > Agricultural land...
GTATTATTCCAATACGCATTTTAACAAGAAGCATATGAGTAAAAAAGATGCAGCGATTGTTTTTTGATTAACTTTGTCCGCTCAATTTTTAGATGAAAGCCTGAATAAAATGGGAAAAATACATGCCGCAATCACCGCAGTAGGTGGCTACGTTCCGGAATACATCCTTACCAATAAGGAACTGGAAACCATGGTAGATACTACAGATGAGTGGATACAGACCCGCACCGGAATCAAAGAAAGACGTATCCTCAAAGGTGAAGGTCTTGGTACTTCCGACATGGGCGTTAAAGCCATCGAAGACCTGCTTCGCAAAACCGGCACCAACCCGCTCGATATTGAACTGGTGATCTGCGCGACCACCACTCCAGATATGCAGTTTCCTGCTACCGCCAACGTAATTTGTGACAAAGCCGGGCTTAAAAAAGCCTTCGGTTACGATATCAACGCTGCTTGCTCAGGTTTCCTGTATGCCCTGACCACAGCTGCGCAGTTTATCGAAGCCGGCCGTCATAAAAAAATCATCGTGGTGGGTGGCGACAAAATGAGTTCCATCATGAACTACGAAGACCGTGCTACCTGCATCATCTTTGGTGATGGCGCCGGAGCCGTGCTGCTGGAACCCCGCGAAGACGGAACTGGTCTGATCGACAGCATCCTCAAAAGCGATGGCGCCGGCCGTGCCTACCTGCACCAGAAAGCCGGTGGTTCGGTTAAACCTGCTACCATCGAAACGGTGATGAACAAAGAACATTACGTGTACCAGGAAGGCCAGACCGTATTCAAATTTGCGGTAACCAATATGGCCGATGTAGCTTATGATATCATGAGCCGCAACAACCTGGTTTCTGACGATATCAAATGGCTGGTACCTCACCAGGCCAACCTGCGCATCATCAACGCTACAGCGGAGCGGATGGGCCTGCCACTCGAAAAAACCATGATCAACATCCAGAAGTTTGGCAATACCACCAACGGTACCCTGCCCCTCTGCCTCTGGGAGTGGGAAAACCAACTCAAAAAAGGCGACAACCTCGTGCTGGCAGCCTTTGGTGGTGGTTTTACCTGGGGCGCTACTTACATCAAGTGGGCCTACGACGGCGATCAATACCAACAGAATTAATACGGAAGCAACCCCAACGGGTTGCTTTTTTGTTTTACCTTCATAACCTACCCCAACACCGGTTTTATGCGGTTTCACCTGTTGTCTTTATCCCTGGCTGCACTCGCAGCAACAGCTTTATACAGCTGCTGCACCAAGGCCAAATGCGTGGTACCTTCACCGGCATTGGTGATCGATTTCCGGCAGTCGGGCCTGGGACCGGCGGATACGGTAGGCGTAGTGGCACTCAACAGCCAGACCGGTGTAGCCGAATACAAAGAGCAGTACAACATTTCGTACGAAGACACCACCCTTTCACTGCCGGTAAGCACCCTGCAAACCCTGCTGCCCGATATGCATGTGTACAACCTCGTGCTGCTCACCAAAAATGGCCGCACCAATACCATCAGCAACATCAACGCTACCCTGGTATCCAAAACACTGTCGTGCAACAGTTGCTTTCTTTCGCCCGGCGACCGCCAGCAGACCATCGCTTACGAAAATCCAACCCTTGTGTACCAGGGCGTGCAGCAGCAGGACTGGCAGGTAGTGATCCGATAACCCATCATTATTTCATGGTTCGCATTTACCTCGAAACTTATATCGAAGCCCCTATCGAAAGGGTGTTTGACCTCTCGCGCAGCATCGACCTGCACCAGCATTCGACCCGGCAAACGAACGAAAAAGCCATTGCCGGCCGCTTATCCGGCCTTATCGAACAAGGTGAATCGGTGACCTGGCGGGCCAAACACCTGGGAGTTTACCAACAATTATCAGTGACCATACCTGCTATGAACCGGCCTCATAGCTTTACCGACCGCATGCTGCGCGGCGCTTTTGCCAGCATGCAACACGAGCATCTTTTTGCGGTGAAAGGCAGTGGTACCCGCATGACCGATATCCTCAATTTTGCCGCACCACTGGGCATCCTGGGTCGATTGGCAGAATGGCTTTTCCTGAAAAAATACATGACCCGCTTTTTACTCATCCGGAACGAAACGATTAAAACAGCAGCGGAAAGTGAAGAGTGGCGAAAGTTTGCACCACACACATGATACACTATAAAACAACAATCCCGGCACTTTGGCCGGGGTTGTTGTTTTGTCTTATTTAAGGTTTATCGTTTTCCTCCTGCGGCGACGCACTTTCATCATCGCCCTGTTTCTCCCGCAGCCGTTTATTGCGCAAGCGCATCACCGGGTGGTTGATGGGACTGAGTGCCGGACGATCATCGCCGAGCAGCACACCCCAATGGCGGAACTCATCGGTACGGTCGAACACAATTTTGAGGATGGCCATCACCGGCAGCGACAGGAACATGCCCGAAATACCGGCTACAGAACCACCAATGATGACCCCTACGATACTCATGAGGGCATTGATTTTTACTTTGGAGCCTACAATGCGCGGCATCAGGATATTGTTGTCCAGGAACTGCACCACGGCAATGGAGATGAGCACGGTAAACACCTGGCTCAGGTCCTGCGAAGAAGTGAGTGTAAGCAGCACACCCAGCAGGTTACCGATGAGCGCACCGATGTAGGGAATCAGGTTGAGTATACCGAAAATAATACCAATCAACAGCGCGTGTTTGATGCCAAAAATCGCGAGCGCACCACCCAACAATACTGTGATGTAGGTAATTTGAATGAGCAGCCCAACGAGATAACTTTTGATGATTGATTCTATTTCCTTCAGTCCCAGCTCTACCTGCTCGTGGTAATCGCGGGAGAACCACAGGAACACAAAACGCAGCAGCAGGTTTTTGTAATACATGATGAGGAACACGTAAATGGGCAGCAAACCCACAAACACAAACACCGACGACAGCGACACGGCCGCACCACTCAGCATGGAACCCGCATTGCTCACCATTTTTTCGCTCTGCTGTTTGAGCAGTGTTACCTGCTGGGTAGAGGAAAAATGCATTTTTTCATTGATCCAGGTGCTGATATTGTTGATGTGTGCATTCACGTTTTTCTGGATCTCCGGAAAATCAGAAACCAGTATGGATACCTGGTACGAAAGGAACCCGACGATACCGGCGATCATCAATGCGCCAATCACGATGGAACAGACAATGGCTACGGCTTCGGGAAACTTCCACTTTCGCAGCAACCTGAAAATGGGCAGCAGCAGGATGCTGATGAAAAATGCCATGAGAATGGGCATCACAATCTCTTTGCCTACCGATATGACAAACACCAGGGCACAAAGGCCCAGTAACTCTATCGATCGCTTGACGGTTGCAGGTAATTTAATATCCATATGGTATCGCTTGGTTTCTACAAAATACTGAATATTTGCGCAAATACGCGCCTATGCTCCTTTGCCACTTCAAATTTAAAGCCATAATCATCCCGCATTGCTTTTGTTTTCCGAATTTTGAAACACAACAACACCTTCACCTATGAACGGGCTCATCGACCATTTCAGGCAATTCAATATTGTTCCGCAGGAAGAACTGGAACGCGTAGCGCCGCATGTCCGCGAAATCAGGCTCGACAAAAACGAACACTGGCTGCGCCCGGGACAAACCTGCCGGCACCTGGCCTTTATACAGTCGGGCCTGCTGCGATCTTACTTCAATGGTAAAGGCGAAGAGCATACCAATTGCATCCGTTTTGCGGGAGATGTGATGACGGCGTATACCAGTTTCATCACTGGTCATGCCAGCCTCGAAGGATTGCAGGCCCTTACGCCATGCACGCTCGAAGTGTTGCCCAAGGATATCATGGAAACGCACTACCGCACCAGCAGGGCCTGGCAGGAACTGGGCCGCATGTTTGCCGAGCTGGCTTACATTGAGCTGGAGGAAAGGGTACAATCCTTTCAGCTGCTCACTGCTGCCGAACGGTATGCCCAGCTGATGGACAAACATCCGCAACTCATTCTCGAAATTCCGCTGCAGCATATTGCCTCCTACCTGGGCATCAGCCGCGAAACCCTGAGCCGCATCCGAACGGCAGGTGTACCGGCTTACCGGGATCATTGATTTTTTTGACTTTTATCACAATCGCGCTCAAGGCAGAAGGGTAGCTTTGCCATATACAACACCCCCACCCCTTATGAGTTTGCGCATTTTAGTCATCAACGGCCATCCCGACGCCCAAAGTTATGGTGCCGCATTGGTCGAAGCCTATGTACAAGGAGCTGCCCGCCACGAGGTACGCCAGATACATATCCACCAGTTACAGTTCAATCCTAACCTGCAATACGGATACCGCCAACGCACTGAGCTGGAACCAGATCTGCTGGCGGCCCGTGAAGATATCCTTTGGGCACAGCACATTGTTATTGTCCACCCCGTGTGGTGGGGCGGATTGCCTGCGTTGTTCAAGGGTTTTCTCGATCGGGTGCTGCTACCCGGTTTTGCTTTCAAGTACCGCGACAACTCTGTTTGGTGGGACAAACTGCTCAAAGGCCGCACTGCCCACATCATCTGTACCCTCGACCAGCCCGGTTTTTATTACCGGTTTGTGAACCACCGCCCGGCCGTTCACCAGCTCAAACGCATGACCCTGGAGTTTTGCGGCATCAAACCCGTGAAAGTAACCACATTTGGACCGGTGCGCAATTCCACACCGGCCCAGCGTGACAAATGGTTGCAAAAAGTGAAACAACTGGCAGCTGCCCAATAAATCAGGTCTGCAATTCCTCCTGTAACTGCCGTTGCAGCGCAGCTTCGAGGCCACCCAGGCTGTGGCGCAGCTGTTCAAACGATTGCAGCACAAAGTATTGCTCCTGCAACACATCGGTGCGGTAGTCGGTTTGCAGCATATCTTCCAGGCCAAACGGCCGGTGTATGGCACCAGGCGCCAGGCTGTTACGGGTTTCGCCCGGCGATGACATGATGCCTGCGCCAAAAACCTTGGTCTGCCCTGCTTCGAGGATGAGTCCAAACTCAATAGTGAACCAGTATACCCGGCCCAGCAATTCCACAGCCCTGGAATCGTGCAGCCAGCGCAAGGCGATACTGCTGAAACCTTCGAGGAAGGCAGCGTAATCGGTATTCACGAGCAGTGGTGCGTGGCCAAATACATCATGAAACATATCGGGTTCTTCAATGTAGTCGAGCTCGGCCATCGTGCGCAGCCAGCAGGTGGCGGTGAATCTCCGGCCTGCCAGCGCCTGGAAAAAAGCGCGTTGCGGCACCAGGTCGGGCACCACCTGCAATGCCCAGCCGGTAGCGGCGCGCATCAGCGGGTTTACTTTTTCAAAATCAGGAATATGGCCGGCCTCAAAGCCAATGCGTTGCAGGGCCTCCAGGTACAGGCGGCTGGCGGCAGGGGCCAACAATGCCATCTGGCGGTTAAACAAAGTGTGCCATACCGCAAAATCTTCAGCGGTGTAAGCCTGGTAGTCCTGGATGGATGGTTTTATTCTGTTCATAAAAACGGGTTTAACAAGTTTGAAAAATGGATTCAGACATTGTAAAACCACGCGGCCACAGGCAGAAGAAAGGAAACTGTATCAAACAAAAAACCCGGCTCCTGCACGGAACCGGGTGATGTTTACAATATGGTAAGCATATACTTTAACCCCTATCCCGGCCCTGGTAGTCGGAATAGTAATAATAACGGGTTTGGAATATGTTAGGTCTCGAAATCATGTGTAGCAAAGAAAGGTATAATTGCGCAAACAACCAAAACGCCGCTGCCGCTCCTGTCTGTTACTGCAACACCGCGGCAGGCATTCTCGGGGAATTAAGCTACTTTTGTGACCTGTAAATTCCCCCCTATATCATGAGCAGTAAACTTAATTTAGAAGGCTTTGGTACACTTTGTATCCATGCCGGCCACCAAAAAGACGCGAATCGCAGTCACCTGACTCCGATTTACGCTACGTCTACCTATACGTTCGACAATGCCGAGCAGGGCATGGAACTGTTTATGGGCAAGCAGAAAGGTCATATCTACGGCCGTTTCGGTAACCCTACTTCCAGCGAAACCGAAGGTAAAATTGCCGCCCTCGAAGCTTTTGGCCTGAAAGACGCCAACGGCGAACCCCTGAAGTTGAAAGCGATGCTGCACAGCTCCGGTATGGCTGCAATCTCTACCCTCATTCTCGGTAACGTAAAAGCCGGCGAAAAAATCCTGACCCACTACTCGCTGTATGGCGGTACGCAGGAGCTGATCGAAAAACTGCTGGAAGGTCTGGGCATCGAAACCATCATCGTAGACCTGGGCGATCTGAAAGTAGCAGAAGAGACGATCCAAAACAATCCCGATATCAAACTGGTGTACCTCGAAACACCTGCCAACCCTACCCTGAGTTGTGTAGACATCGAAGCCATCACCAAAATGGCCAAGGCGCATAATATGCTGGTGAGCGTAGACAATACCTTTGCTACCCCTTACCTGCAACAGCCCTTTAAATACGGTGTGGATTTCGTGATGCACTCTACCACCAAGTTCCTGAACGGCCACGGCACTGCTGTTGGCGGTGTACTGGTAGGTCACGATAACGAGCACATGCGCACCCGCATGACCAAAACCTTCCGCCTGCTGGGTGGTCAGGCCAGCGCATTCGATGCGTTTGTACTCACCAACGGTATGCGCACCCTGCACGTTCGGATGGACCGCCATTGCGAAAACGCAGAAAAAGTAGCCGCTTTCCTGGCTGCTCACCCTGCTATCAGCAATGTGAACTACCTGGGCCTGGCCGATCACCCGGATTATGAGCTGTGCAAAAAACAAATGAAACACCCCGGCGCCATGATGAGCTTTGAGCTGAAAGGTGGTTTTGAAGCCGGTAAAAAATTCATTGATGGCCTGCAAATGTGCGTGAGCGCTGTATCCCTGGGTACCTGCGACACCCTTATTTCGCACCCTGCCTCTACCACCCACGCCGGTGTACCTGCCGAAAGCCGCAAGGAATATGGCATTACCGATGGCCTGGTACGTGTAAGCGTAGGTATCGAAGCCGTAACCGATATTATTGCCGACCTCGAGAATGCCCTGAGCGGCCTTTAAGAACAACGCAACGACTATATGCAGATCCCCACCCTCCCCCGGGTGGGGATTTTTTTGGCCCTTAATTATTAATTCTCAACATTAAATTCCTTACCTTGTTGGTAATAAAAAACATGCATATGAAAAAAATCACGCTTGGTCTTACTGCATTAGCTATGATGGCCGCCAGCACATCTTTTGCACAAGGTTTTTACCTTAAGGCGGGTGTGGGCTATAATTTCCCGATGGGTCAGCAGGAATTCCTCCGCAATGATATCAACGCGCTGGGCGGCACCTACTCCGAAACGCTGGTAAAAGCATCTTACGGCAAGGGTTTCAACCCCGGTATTGGCGTAGGCTACATGATTACCAAGTATATTGGCGTGGAACTGGGCGCTAACTTCCTGCTGGGTGGTAAAACCGATGCCAAAATCAATGCCCCGATCCTGAACGGCAACAATGTAATTGGTTCCAGCGAAACCAGCATTTCATCCAAAGCCGTAGGCATCACCTTATATCCTGCTATCAAACTGATGGCGCCTGCTTACAGCAAAGTATCGCCCTACAGCCGCATTGGCCTGGCCATTCCGGTATGGGGTAAAATCAATACCACCATCGATACCAAGGCTACTATTCCTTCCGGTACTTCCTCTGACTACACCAAACGCGAAACCAAGGGCCAGTTCACTGCCGGTCTGCATGGCGCATTGGGTGTGAACTACGATATCAGCGACAACATTGCCCTCTGGGGTGAGGTAAACGGTCAGATGCTGAACGTATGGAGCAAAACCCAGGAAGTTACCGAACATAAAGTGAACGGCACCGATATGCTGAACACCGAAAACACTTACTCTAAAGAAACCACTTACGTGAAGGAAGTGAATTCTTCAAGCAACAACTCGGCTTACAACCCACTCGGTTATGATGCCAGCAAGCCTAAAGACGTACTGCGCGAGCAGGTATCTTTCCACAACGTAGGCATCAGCATTGGTGCTTCTTTCAAATTCTAATACAGGATTCCACTGTCATAAAAAAAGAGCACCTGACCGGTGCTCTTTTTTTTGTCTATCCACAAAAAAGGAGGTCCGTTCGGGACCTCCTTTTTCAATATCGCAAATACCTCAGGCTTAGTTGATGCCTTTGGTTTCTACTTCTTTGGCAATTTTCTTAACCAGCCCCTGCAATACGTTGCCGGGACCAACTTCGGTAAAGGAAGCACCGCCATCAGCTACCATTGCCTGCACACACTGCGTCCATTTTACAGGAGCTGTGAGCTGTGCAATGAGGTTTTGTTTGATGGCAGACGGATCGGTTACCGCCTGGGCGTTCACATTCTGATACACCGGGCAAACGGGCGTACCGAAAGGAGTAGACTCAATAGCCACACGCAGTTCTTCCTGGGCAGGCATCATGAGCGGAGAGTGGAAAGCACCACCTACCTGCAATACCAGCGCACGTTTGGCACCGGCGGCTTTGAGGGCTTCGCAGGCCAGCTCAATACCTTTGATGCTACCAGAGATCACCAGCTGACCAGGACAGTTGTAGTTGGCAGGCACCACTACCTCGCCGCTTTCGGCAGCTACCTGGGCACAAACTTCTTCAACTTTGGCATCATCAAGGCCCAATACGGCAGCCATGGTAGAAGGATTCAGCTCGCAGGCTTTCTGCATGGCATTGGCGCGGAGGCTTACCAGTTTAAGACCATCTTCAAAAGTGAGGGTACCATTGGCCACCAGCGCAGAAAACTCGCCCAGTGAGTGACCCGCTACCATTTCAGGCACCAGTCCACCGGTGGTTTTATACAGGATTACCGAATGCAGGAAAATGGCAGGCTGCGTTACATTGGTCTGTTTCAGATCTTCGGCCGTACCATTGAACATTACATCAGAAATGCGGAATCCGAGAATATCATTGGCTTGCTCAAATAAAGCTTTGGCTTCGGCATTGTTTTCATACAACTCTTTGCCCATACCGGGGAACTGTGCTCCCTGACCGGGAAATACGAATGCTTGCTTCATACTTTTAATATTTGGACGGCAAAAGTAGAAACTTTCGGCTAAGACACAAAAAAGCCGCCAGCATTAGTACTGGCGGCTTTGGTTAAATACCGAAAACTATTTCATCACCGATACCTTGCGGCTCACCACACCCGATGGCGTGGCTACCTGCAACCGGTACAGGCCGGAGGGCAAATCACCCAGATCGATCCGCTCTTAAATGTTCTGTTGTAAACCGAAATTTCGGTTCCATACTTTAGCACCGGTTACATTGTACAGCGACAGGGTTACATCCTGCGCACGCTGTAAATCAACAGCAGCGGTAATCGTATTGCGGTCCGGGTTGGGATAAGCTTTTACCTGTGCATCCGCCAGTTCGTACGGGGCTATACCGGTGGTAAAACTCTCGTAATAAAACTTCGTGTACTGGTACATTCCGGGAAAGCCATCTACCCCGGTTTGAAGCCTGTCGAGCAGGCCATTGTTCCAGATGTATTCTTCCACCTGCGGATCGTTCCAGCCACCGGCAAAGTCCTGGAAGACCGTCGTGCTGCTGGCCACTTCGTTGGCCGAATTGTAAGTGTATCCGATTTTGTAAAACACTTCCCAGGTACCGGTCATATCCGTTTCCACGATGGTAGAATCTACGTACCCGTTTTTATACTTCACGGTTTCCCGGTATTTCAGTACCGGATTGCTGCCCACCAGGCTGTACTCTTCATACAATTCCTGCCTGCCCGCGTTGTACCCGATGTATTGAATACCCATCAACTGCCACTGGCCGTTGTTGTATGAGTAATTGCAGGAGCTGTCTATCTGCCCAGCTGTATTGTAATGGTAGTCGGTTTTACGACTCACTTCCCAGGCGGTTCCGCTCCAGGATTCCACCTGCTTTTCTTCGAGTCGGCCCTGGCTATTGTTGGTATAGCTGGTGCGGGAAACATTTTGCATCGAACCGCCACCCTGCGTTTCCTTGTAAATAGAGGTCTGCATTTTGCTATCTGCATTAAAAGTCTGATCATACTGTTCCGTAAGATCCCAGCTAGAACCATTGCTGGTATATTGCTTACTCTGGTCACAATCTACCTGGTCGTAAGGCGAATATACGCCCATCACATAAGACACTTCAAATGCTCAACGGGTACCACCATAGGATAAACGTAAAGAATCTGAAGTCTCGTTTGTGGTACCGTCAAACACTCCAAAAGCAATACCGGTAATCCGGTGCGCAGTGCCGGCGGTTTTGGCATTCCCGCTGTTCATCACTTGCAGCAACCAGGCTTGGGTGATCGCTTTTTGCATCTTTTCCTTGGCGGAAGTGGGCTGTGCCGCAGCGGACAAAGCCATAGCACCTGCAAGGACGATGCTGATTGACAGGGAAATGGATGGTGTAAACTTGTTCATAATTATTTGGAGTTATTGAT
>Ga0247823_10005093_pt1 | contig 10475 bp, 9 predicted proteins | sample 13C_PalmiticAcid_2_FD_192426 | JGI IMG/M metagenome (GOLD analysis project Ga0247823, IMG submission 192426) | Soil microbial communities from agricultural site in Penn Yan, New York, United States - 13C_PalmiticAcid_Day30 | ecosystem: Environmental > Terrestrial > Soil > Agricultural land...
ATTCGGGGCGGTTCGCGCGGTCGGCAAGCGCCTTTTCGATGCGGCTGAGTGCGCGTTCGATACGGCCGATGGCCAGGCTGGATTCGTCGAGATCGAGTTCCATAGCGAAGGGTTAGCAGCGGCGGGGAGGGGGTGCAATTGCCCTGTCGGTCCAAAATGCGCGGATTTTCCATCACGGGCGGTTGACTCCTGCTCCCGCCGCCGCAAAGGGCTGTGCGCATCCAGACCGGACGCACCGTTCGGCCCAATCCCAACCTTTCCGGGGGACCAATGACACTGCCCGAACGTCAGCTCGCCAACGCAATCCGCGCGCTTGCGATGGATGCCGTACAGGCCGCAAACAGCGGCCATCCGGGGATGCCCATGGGCATGGCCGACGTCGCGACCGTCCTTTATTCGGATTATCTGAAGTTCGATCCCGCCGATCCCAAATGGGCCGATCGCGACCGATTCGTTCTGTCGGCGGGCCATGGCTCGATGCTCGCTTATGCAACGCTGCACCTCGCCGGCTATGCGCGCCCGACGCTGGGCGACATCCGCAATTTCCGCCAGCTCCACAGCCCGTGCGCCGGCCACCCCGAGAATTTCGAGCTCGCAGGCGTCGAGACGACGACCGGCCCGCTCGGACAGGGTCTCGCGACGTCGGTCGGCATGGCGATCGCCGAGCGGCATTTGAATGCGATCTATGGCGACGCCCTCGTCGATCACCGCACTTGGGTGATCGCCGGCGACGGCTGCCTGATGGAAGGTATCAACCACGAAGCAATCGGACTTGCCGGACATCTCGGTCTCGGCCGCCTCACAGTATTGTGGGATGACAACAAGATCACCATCGACGGGTCGACCGACCTGTCGACGAGCGAAGATATTGCGGCGCGTTATGCGGCGACCGGCTGGCATGTCGAAAGCTGCGATGGCCATGATCCCGCAGATATTCGACGCGCGATCGACGCCGCACTGGCCGATCCGCGCCCTTCGCTGATCGCGTGCCGTACCGTTATCGGTTTCGGCGCCCCGAACAAGCAGGGCACGTCGGCGACGCACGGCTCGCCGCTGGGTGCCGACGAGGTCGCCGCCGCGCGCAAGGAACTGGGCTGGACGGCCGAGCCGTTCGTCATTCCCGCGGATATCGCTTCGGCGTGGGAAGCGTTCGGCGAGAAGGGCAAGGCACTTCATGCCGAATGGAATGATCGCCTCGCAAGCAGCGACAAGAAAAGCGAATTCTCTGATCGTCTGAGCGGCAAGATCGTTCCGGGCGATGCGTTCAAGGCCTATCTCGACGGGCTCGTCGCCGAGCCGCCGAAGGTCGCGACGCGCAAGGCGTCGGAGAATACGCTCGGTGCACTGACCGCTGATATCGCATCGCTCATCGGCGGCAGCGCCGATCTGACCGGTTCGAACAATACCAAAACGTCGTCGACCAAACCACTGACGAAGAATGATTATTCAGGCCGCTATATTTATTATGGCATCCGCGAATTCGGCATGGCCGCGGCGATGAACGGCATGGCGCTTCATGGCGGCGTGGTTCCTTACGGCGGTACCTTCCTGGTGTTCGCGGATTACTGCCGCGCCGCGATCCGCCTTTCCGCGCTCCAGCAGCAGCGCGTCGTCTATGTGATGACGCACGACAGCATCGGGCTTGGCGAAGACGGCCCGACGCACCAGCCGATCGAGCATCTCCAGTCGCTTCGCGCGATGCCGAACCTGCTCGTCCTGCGTCCCGCCGACGCGGTCGAGACCGCCGAATGCTGGGCGCTCGCGCTCGCGCAGGAAAGCCGGCCTTCGCTGCTCGCGCTGACCCGCCAGAACCTCCCGCCGCTCCGCCATGACGTCAGCGAAAATCTTTGCCTGAAAGGCGGTTACCGCCTTCGCGATGCTTCGGCTGCGCGCAAGGTCGTGCTCGTCGCGACGGGTTCGGAAGTGTCGCTCGCGATCGAAGTCGCCGACAAGCTCGAGTCTGCCGGACACGGCGCCGACGTCGTTTCGATGGTCTCGACCGAACTCTTCGACGAACAGACGGCGGCTTATCAGGCCGATATCCTGCCCGACGACGCGCTGATCGTGTCGATCGAGGCGGGCACGACCTTCGGCTGGGAACGCTATACCGGCCGCCATGGCCTGCGCTTCGGTATCGACAGCTTTGGCGCGTCGGCGCCGATTGAAGACCTATTCAAGCATTTCGGCCTTACTGCCGATGCTATCGCCCCCCAGATACTGGCAAAGCTCGGCAATTAAGGACCGGCTTCTCCCACGCAGAAAGGAATTTTCGACATGGCAGTGAAGGTTGCAATCAACGGTTTCGGACGTATCGGCCGCAATGTGGCGCGTGCGATTCTGGAGCGGAACGATCACGATCTCGAACTGGTGTCGATCAACGACCTGGGCGATGCCAAGGCGAATGCCCGCCTGCTCCGCCATGACTCGGTGCATGGCGCGTTCAACGGGACCGTCGAAATCGACGGCAGCGACCTGATCGTCAACGGCAAGCGCATCCAGGTGACTGCCGAGCGCGACCCTGCCGCTTTGCCGCATGCCGCCAACGGCATCGACATCGTGATGGAATGCACGGGCTTCTTCACCAACAAGGCTGGCGGCCAGAAGCATCTCGATGCAGGCGCCAAGCGCGTGCTGATTTCGGCCCCCGCCAAGGAAGTCGATCTGACCGTCGTCTATGGCGTCAACGACGACAAGATCACCGCCGATCACCTGATCATTTCGAACGCATCGTGCACCACCAACTGCCTCGCGCCCTTTGCCAAGGTGCTGCATGAAGCGATCGGGATCGAGCGCGGGCTGATGACGACGATCCACGCCTATACCAACGACCAGAAGATCCTCGACCAGATTCACGACGATCCGCGCCGCGCGCGCGCCGCTGCGATGTCGATGATCCCGACCTCGACCGGCGCAGCCGTCGCCGTCGGCCTCGTCCTGCCCGAACTCAAGGGCAAGCTCGACGGCTCGTCGATCCGCGTTCCGACCCCGAATGTCTCGGTCGTCGACCTCACCTTCACGCCGCTCCGCGACACGACGAAGGAAGAAGTCAACGCCGTGCTCAAGGCGGCCGCCGAAGGGCCGCTCAAGGGCGTGCTCGGCTATACCGAGGAGCCGCTGGTTTCGATCGACTTCAACCATAATGCGGCCAGCTCGACGATCGACAGCCTCGAAACCTCGGTGATCGACGGCAAGCTGGTGCGCGTGCTCAGCTGGTACGACAATGAATGGGGCTTTTCGAACCGCATGATCGACACCGCGGGCGTGATCGCCAAGTTCCTCTGAACCGAAGGGAAACGTCGATGACCGCGTTCAAGACCCTCGACGACATCGGTGACGTCACCGGCAAGCGCGTTCTCGTGCGCGTCGACCTCAACGTCCCGTTGTTCGAGGGCGCGGTCAGCGACGCGACGCGAATCCAGGCGGCGATGCCGACGATCCGCGAACTGTCGGACAAGGGCGCGATCGTCCTGCTGCTCGCGCATTTCGGGCGGCCGAAGGGGGCGAAGAACCCGACGCAGTCGCTCAGCCTCGTGATGGGCGGCGTCGAGGATGTGCTTGGCCATTCGGTCATGTTCATCCCCGAAGCCGTCGGCGAGGGCGCGAAGGCGGGGATCGCGGTGCTCGCCGCGGGCGATGTCGCGGTGCTCGAAAACACGCGCTTCTATCCCGGCGAGGAAAAGAACGATCCGGCCTTTGCTGATGCATTGGCCGAAATCGGCGATATTTACGTCAACGATGCCTTTTCGGCCGCGCACCGCGCGCATGGCTCGACCGAAGGCATCGCGCGCCGTCTGCCCGCCTACGCCGGCCGCGCGATGGAAGCCGAGCTCAAGGCGCTCGACGCCGCGCTCGGCAATCCCGAACATCCGGTTGCGGCGGTGGTCGGCGGTGCCAAGGTGTCGTCCAAGATCGACGTGCTGCGTAACCTCGTCAGCAAGGTCGATCATCTGATCATCGGCGGCGGCATGGCGAACACCTTCCTCGCCGCGCGCGGGGTCGACGTCGGCAAGTCGCTGTGCGAGCACGACCTGGTCGATACGGCCAACGCGATTTTTGACGCCGCCGACGCCGCAGGCTGCACGATCCATCTGCCCTATGACGTCGTGGTGTCGAAAGAATTCGCACCGAATCCGCCGACGCGCACCGTGAACGTCCATGAAGTTGCGGCGGACGAGATGATTCTCGACGTCGGCCCTGCCGCGGTCGAAGCGCTCGCCGATGTGCTCAAAAATTGCCGCACATTGGTGTGGAACGGCCCGCTCGGTGCGTTCGAGACCCCGCCGTTCGACACCGCGACCGTCGCGCTTGCGAAGACCGCCGCGGCGCTCACCCGCGAAGGCTCGCTAATCTCGGTCGCGGGTGGTGGCGATACCGTCGCCGCGCTCAACCATGCCGGCGTTGCCGGCGATTTCACCTTCGTTTCGACCGCCGGCGGCGCCTTCCTCGAATGGATGGAAGGTAAAGCGTTGCCGGGCGTCGACGCGCTGAAGGCCTAGACTTTCCGACCGCATTGCATCGCGTCCAAGGGGTCGCTATGCGCACCGCAACATACGTATGCAAACAACCGGAGATCCTATGACCACCGTCCATGCCGCCATGCTCGACCAGATCAAATCGGGGCAGGGCTTTATCGCCGCACTCGACCAGAGCGGCGGTTCGACGCCCAAGGCATTGAAGGGTTACGGGATCGAAGCCGACGCCTTCTCGAACGACGAGGAAATGTTCGGCCTGATCCACGACATGCGGAGCCGCATCGTGACCGCGCCGTGCTTCAACGGCGAGAAGGTGATCGGTGCGATCCTGTTCGAACGCACGATGGACGGTGACGCCGGCGGCAAGCCCGTTCCTTCGCTGCTCTGGGAACGCGGCGTCGTGCCCTTTCTGAAGGTCGACAAGGGTCTCGAAGACGAAGCCGATGGCGTCCAGCTGATGAAGGCGAACCCGGGCCTCGACGAGCTGTGCGAACGTGCGGTCGCCAAGGGCGTGTTCGGCACCAAGATGCGCAGCGTCGTCAACCTCGCGAACGCGAAGGGCGTGAAGGCGATCGTCGAGCAGCAGTTTGCCGAAGCCAAGCGTATCGCAGCCCACGGGCTGGTGCCGATCATCGAGCCCGAAGTGAACATCAAGAGCGCCGAGCGTGACGGCGCCGACCGCCTGCTGCTTCAGGAAATCACCTCGGCACTCGATAGCTGGGACGGCGCTCCCGTCATGCTCAAGCTGTCGCTGCCGGCCGAAGCCGGGCTGTTCCAGCCGCTGGTCGATCATCCGAAGGTGTTGCGCGTCGTGGCGCTGTCGGGTGGTTTCGCCCGCCCCGAAGCCTGCGTCGAACTGGCGAAGAACCCGGGCATCATCGCGAGCTTCAGCCGCGCTTTGCTCGAAGACCTGCGCCACCAGATGAGCGACGACGAGTTCAACGCGTCGCTTGGCGGCGCGATCAAGGAAATTCACGCGGCCTCCGTGGCCTGAAGTGATGGGAGAGAGGTGGCAAGCCGTCGACGACTATATCGCCGGCAAATTGCTGGGCGCTGACGACGCGCTTGCCACCACCCTCGCGAACAATGCCGAACAGGGCCTGCCGCCGATCGACGTGTCGGCGACGCAGGGAAAAATGCTGTTCCTGCTCGCACAGATGGCGGGAGCGAAGCGCATCCTCGAGGTCGGGACGCTCGGCGGATATTCGACAATCTGGCTGGCGCGCGCATTGCCTGACGGCGGATCGCTCGTGACGCTCGAACTCGAAGCGCACCATGCGCAGGTCGCACAAACGAATCTGGAAACTGCAGGATTGGCCGACAAGGTCGATATCCGTGTCGGTCCGGCGGCAGAAGGCCTCGCCGCGATGACCGACGAGGCACCCTTCGATTTCGTCTTCATCGACGCCGACAAGCAGAGCAACAGCCACTATGTCGCCGAAGCGATCCGGCTCGGCCGTCCCGGCACGACGATTATCGTCGACAATGTCGTGCGTGAAGGCGGTGTAATCGACGCGGAAAGCGATGATGAGCGCATCGTTGGCACCCGCGCGCTTTTTGACATGCTGAGCGATAACCCGCGCCTCGACGCCACCGCTATCCAGACGGTCGGCGCCAAAGGCTGGGACGGGTTCGTGTTGGCGCGGGTTCGCTAGCGGTCGGGATCGAAGCGGAAATCGAACCGATATTCATCCATTTCGATGCGCTTGTTCAATTGTCGCGCCGGACGAACCGCCTCGATCCCGATCACGCCGCCCTTCACCTGCCGCAGTTCGCCGACGACGAGCTCCATTTCCGTATCTTCCGGCCATTTGGGATTCAGATAGGTGATGCGGACACGCACGCGTCCGGGTGAGATGCAGTCCACATCTATAGGGCAGCGGCTGTCTTCGACCATCTTGACCGGTTGCGCGATCACGCCGCCGAGATCAGCGACACGCCCCAGCCGGGCATCCTTCGCACCTGTCCAAGGGTAGGTCGTGAAACCCGACACTATGAGCATCAGCAGCGGCAACAGTATAAGGATCGAGAGCGGGCGCTTCATGCTCCCATGCTTAGTCGATGCCACCGGAGCCTTGCAAATATCGTTGAGCCGCCGCTGATCAGAGTCCACCGGCAAAGCGGAAGCTGAAACGATAGTCGGACGGTTTCGGGATCACGTCGGTCCTCTTTTCGGGCCGGACCGATTCGAGCGTGAACTGCCCGTCTGCAAGCTGCACCGGCTCGCCCAGCGTCGCTTCGAACGGCTGTTTTTCGCCATTGCCGCGAATCCACACCATCTTCACCCGCACGCGCCCGGCCCACACGCAGCGCGCGTTCATCGGGCAACGGCTGTCTTCGAGCACTTCGACCGGCTGGACAAGCGGGCCGTCGACATAGGCTTTCTGCCCGAGTGCGACGTCGCTGCCGCCCTGCAGCGGCGCGCCGCGCGTCGTCGCGCAGGCGGAGAGAGCGAGGGCGGCGGGGAGGGCGAGGATTGCGAGGCGGTGTATGTTCTGCATTTGCCCGCCTTTGACGTCGCCGCTATGAACGCGCCATGAAAGCACCGACCTGCCAACTTTACCTCATTTCGCCGCTCGACGTCGGCGGCGATTTTTCCGATCGGCTCGCCGAAGCGCTGGGCGCCGGCCCGGTCGCCGCGTTCCAGTTTCGCGTCAAGAATCTCGACCAGCATGAGGCGGCACGGCTCGCCGAACCGCTGCAGGCGATTTGCGCCGCGCACGACGTCGCGTTCATCGTCAATGACGATGTCGCGCTGGCGAAGCGGTTGGAGGCAGATGGCGTGCATCTGGGGCAGGGCGATGGCGATCCCGCGGAAGCGCGCAAGATATTGGGGCCGCAGGCGCAGATCGGCGTGACCTGTCACGCGAGCCGCCACCTCGCGATGGAAGCGGGCGAGGCGGGCGCCGATTATGTCGCCTTCGGCGCCTTTTTCCCGACGACGACCAAGGCGGTCGAGCATCACGCCGATCCCGAAATTCTCGAATGGTGGCAGGGCATGTTCGAACTGCCGTGCGTCGCGATCGGCGGGATCACGGTCGAAAATGCGCCGGTGCTGATCGAGGCGGGGGCCGACTTCCTCGCTGTATCGGCCGGAGTATGGGCGCATCCCGACGGACCGGCGGCCGCAGTGCGCGCGTTCGGCGCGCTCCTCGACGATCAACCCGCCGGGTAATTGCGCCCCGGTGTTTTCGGACCCTCTTTGAAAGCAGGCTGCGGCGCCGCATCCTTGCGCCAGCCAAAAAGGCCGGCGCAAGGTGCCCCGCGCGACGAAGTTGCTGCGTTGCCGCGCGGAGGCGGCGGGATAAGGTCCGAAAGATCGATACTCATCATGGCGGCTGATATGGGGTTGATGTCGCGCGACATATTGGACCGTAACGTCAAAAGCATATCGGCTCGTCGCTTTTGGCGTTTTGGTCCAACGAACTTCGGTTCGTGGCTTTTTGCTTGCACTGTTTGCGGGGCCCCGCAAGACAGCGGACGGGGAGAATTTTGATGACCGACACCACCACGCCGACCTCGCGCGGGCGCGAACTGACGATCCGCGCGATCCTGCTCGGCGGCCTGCTGACCTTGGCGTTCACCGCGGCGAATGTCTATCTGGGGCTCAAGGTCGGCTTGACCTTTGCGACCTCGATCCCCGCGGCGGTGATTTCGATGGCGCTGCTGCGCTATATGGCCGGGTCGACGATCCTCGAAAATAATATCGTCCAGACGATCGCGAGCGCAGCGGGCACGCTGGCGGCGATCATCTTCGTGCTGCCCGGTCTTGTCATGGTCGGTTACTGGCAGGGCTTCCCGATGCTGGAGACCACCGCGATCACGATGCTCGGCGGCATTTTGGGCGTGCTCTTCTCCGTGCCGTTGCGCCGTGCGCTGGTTGTCGATTCGGACCTGCCCTATCCCGAAGGCCGCGCCGCCGCCGAAGTGCTGCAGGTCGGCGCGGCGAGCGCCGAAGGCGCCGAGGAAAATCGCGCCGGATTGTCGGCGTTGATGTGGAACAGCCTCGTCGCAGCGGGGTTCACGCTGCTCACCCAGATGAAGCTCGCGGGCGCCGAGGTGGCGCGCTGGTTCGCGGTTGGCACCGGCGCGACCGGGATCGCGGGCGGGCTCGCCTTCGCGCTGTTCGGCGTCGGGCATCTCGTCGGCCTGTCGGTCGGCGTGGCGCAGCTGGTCGGCATGGTCACCGGCTGGTGGGTGCTGCTGCCGATCCTGACCCAAGGCGGACTGGGGGGCGAAACGGGCGATGCCGAGACGCTGGCGAATACGGTGTTTCGTGCCGACGTGCGCTTCTTCGGCGCCGGCGTGATCGCGATCGCGGCGGTCTGGACGTTGATCAAGATCGCGGGTCCGGTCATCGGCGGCATCCGCTCTGCGATGGCGGCGAGCCGCGCGCGGCAGGGCGGGCAGACCCTCGCGATCGAGGAACAGGATATTTCGATCAACTGGGTTTTCGGCGGATCGCTGGCGCTGATGCTGCCGATCGGCTGGCTGCTCTGGACCGTGCTGGCGGGCGGACCGCTCGCGGGATCGGCGATGATCCTCATCGCGGGCGCGCTCCTCTTCATCATCATCATCGGACTGATGATCGCGTCGGTCACCGGCTATATGGCGGGCCTGATCGGCGCGTCGAACTCGCCGGTGTCGGGCATCGGCATCCTCGCGATCATTGCGTCGTCGCTGTTGCTGCTCGGCCTGCTCGGCCGCGGCGGCGGTGAACAAGAAATCGCCGCGATGGTCGCTTATGCGTTGATCGTCACCGGGCTGGTGTTCGGCATCGCGACGATTTCGAACGACAACCTTCAGGATCTGAAGACCGGACAGCTCGTCGGCGCGACACCGTGGAAGCAGCAGGTCGCGCTGATCATCGGCGTGATCTTCGGTTCGCTCGTCGTCCCGCCGGTGCTCAACGTGCTCAACGAGACCGTCGGCTTTGTCGGTGTTCCAGGTGCGGGACCCGAAGCGCTGGCGGCGCCGCAGGCGGGACTGATTTCGTCACTCGCAAAGGGCGTGCTCGGCGGCGATCTCAACTGGACGATGCTCGGCTATGGCGTGCTCGCCGGCATCGGTTTCATCATTATCGATGCGCTGCTCGGCCGCGCGGGCAAGCTGCGGCTTCCGCCGCTGGCGATCGGGATCGGTATCTATCTGCCGATGGCGGTGATCCTGCCCGTCGTGATCGGCGCGATCGGCGGCTGGTTCTATGACCGCTGGGCGGCGAAGCGGCCGAATGCGAGCTTTGCGCACCGCATGGGCGTGCTGACCGCGACGGGGATGATCGTCGGCGAAAGCCTGCTCGGCGTGTTCTACGCAGGCACCGTCTATGTGACCGATAATGACGCACCGCTCGCGGTGACCGGCGACGGCTATGCACCCTATGCGCCGTGGGTCGGGCTCATCCTGTTCGTCGCGCTCGTCTGGGCCAGCTATCGCCGCACGCGCCGGCTGGTCGTCGCGACGCCCTGACTTGCCCTTCGGAGCGCACGCGGCTAAAGGCGCGCTCCTGTGACCGGCATATTGCGATATGCCGGCGGCTCTTTCCATCCTTGTCTAGTGAGTGTGCGCGATGAAAATCACCGGCGTTGAAATCCGTCCCGGCAATATTATCGAATATGAAAAGGGGATCTGGAAGGTCACCAAGATCCAGCACACCCAGCCGGGCAAGGGCGGCGCCTATATGCAGGTCGAAGCCAAAAATCTGATCGATGGTCGCAAACTCAACAACCGCTTCCGCAGCGCCGACACGGTCGAAAAGATTCGACTCGACACCAAGGACTTCCAGTTCCTCTATGCCGAGGGCGACGACCTGGTGTTCATGGACAAGGACACGTTCGAACAGATCAACATCGGCAAGGATGTCGTCGGCGAAGCGCATGAATTCCTGCAGGACGGCATGGACGTCGTGCTCGAGCTTTGGGAAGAACGCCCGATTTCGGTCGAACTCCCCGAAACGATCGAAGCGACGATCGTCGAGGCCGACGCGGTGGTGAAGGGGCAGACCGC
>Ga0247823_10005096_pt1 | contig 10475 bp, 9 predicted proteins | sample 13C_PalmiticAcid_2_FD_192426 | JGI IMG/M metagenome (GOLD analysis project Ga0247823, IMG submission 192426) | Soil microbial communities from agricultural site in Penn Yan, New York, United States - 13C_PalmiticAcid_Day30 | ecosystem: Environmental > Terrestrial > Soil > Agricultural land...
CAGCTGATCCCCCCAATTCACGCGGAGGCAGACGAATGCGCGCACTCACCTGGCACGGCAAGCACGACGTGCGGATGGAAACCGTTCCCGATCCCGAGATCCTCAACCCGCGCGACGCGATCATCAAGATCACTTCGACGGCGATCTGCGGATCGGATCTCCACCTCTACGACGCCTATATCCCGACGCTGGAGCCGGGCGACATTCTCGGCCACGAGTTCATGGGCGAAGTCGTCGACGTGGGGCCGAAATCCACGTTGAAGAAGGGGCAGCGCGTAGTGGTGCCCTTCACCATATCGTGCGGATCGTGCTTCCATTGCTCGAAGCAGCAATTCTCCGCGTGCGAGAACGGCAATCCGGCCGAGAACCAGGACCTCGGCCAGACGCTCTATGGCGAGCCGATGTCGGGGCTGTTCGGCTATACCCATCTGACCGGCGGCTATCCGGGCGGGCAGGCCGAATATGTCCGCGTGCCGTTCAGCGATGTCGGCCCGATCGTGATCCCCGACGGGTTGGAGGACGACAAGGTCCTGTTCCTCTCCGACATCTTGCCGACCGGCTGGATGGCGGCGGAGAATGCGCAGATCGAGCCCGGCGACACCGTGGCGGTGTGGGGGTGCGGGCCGGTCGGGCTGTTCGCGGTGCAATCGGCGTTCAAGATGGGCGCGCATCGGGTGATCGCGATCGACCATTTCCCGCACCGGCTCGCGCTGGCCAAGCGGTTCGGCGCCGAGACGATCAACTTCGAGGAGACCGACACCTATGAGGCGCTGATGGAGATGACCGGCTCGATCGGCCCAGACGCGGTGATCGACGCGGTCGGGCTCGAGGCGCATGGCTTCTTCGCCGACAATGTCGTCGATCAGATCAAGGCCTCGACCTTTCTCGGCACCGATCGTCCGCATGCGCTGCGCCAGGCCATCGTCGCGTGCCGCAAGGGCGGGCGGGTCTCGATCCCCGGCGTCTATGGCGGCTTCGTCGACAAATTCCCCGCCGGCGCGATGATGGAGAAGGGGCTGCAGATCCGCACCGGACAGACGCATGTGCAGAAATATCTGCCGCAATTGCTCGAGATGATCGGAGAGGGCGAACTCGATACCACTTTCCTGATCTCGCACCGGCTGCCGCTCGAACAGGCGCCCGAGGGCTACCGGATGTTCAAGGAGGAGCAGGACAGCTGCACCAAGGTGGTGCTCAAGCCGGGCATGGCAGCCTGACGGAAGGATTTTTGAGATGGCGAACAAGCTGGCAGTGATCACCGGGGCCTCGACGGGCATCGGCAAGGAAATCGCGAAGATCGCGGCGCGCGAGGGATATGATCTGATTCTCGTCGCCGACGAGCCGGCGATCGACGCGGCGGCGGGCGAACTGGGCGGGTCCGGCGTTGCCGTGGAAGCGGTCGAGGCCGACCTTTCGACCTTCGAAGGCAACGACCGGCTGCTCGCGGCGACCGGCGGGCGACCGATCGACATACTCGTCGCCAATGCCGGGCTGGGGCTGGGGCAGGGTTTCCTCGTGCAGGATGTCGCCGATTGGCGACGGGTGATCGACACCAACGTCACCGGCACCACCTATCTGCTCCAGAAGGTGCTCCAGCAGATGGTCGCGCGCGATTCGGGCAATGTGCTGATCACCGGATCGATCGCCGGGCTGATCCCCGGCGCGTGGCAGGCGGTGTATAACGGCACCAAGGCCTATCTCGACAGCCTGTCCTATGCGCTACGCGAGGAATTGAAGGATACGCAAGTCAACGTCACCGTGCTGATGCCCGGGCCGACCGAGACCGAGTTCTTCGCCCGCGCCGGCATGCTCGACACGCCGGTGGGCGAGTCGGAGAAGGCCGATCCGGCCAAGGTGGCGGCGGATGGCTGGATGGCGATGACGGAGAAGAAGCCGCATGTCGTGTCGGGGTTCGTGAACAAGCTTCAGGCGGCGATGAGCCATATCACTCCGGATTCGATCAACGCGAAGCTGCATACCGCACAGGCCAAGCCCAATGACGAGGGCGAGAGCCGCGGGGGAATGTAACCTTCTCCTTCCCCGCAAGGGGAGAGGGCCGGGGAGACGGCTGTCGAGGGCATCCCGATTGCCCTCTCCCCCGAAGGGGAGAGGGAATTCGGCGTCAGACCGTGTCTTCCTGGCCGATCGCGGCGCGGACCATCGCGTTCCAGATCTCGGCGGGATCGGTTCCCGCGGCGCGGCCGGCTTCGACCATTTCAGGGGTGGGTTCGCGCAGGGTGCGGAGCACCGACATCGCGCGGGGAAGCTCCTGCTCCCACACCGCATCGACCGCACCTCCGGCGCTCTCGTCCTGCCCTTCGCCGTTGATGCTGAGCGCCTCGGCGGCGATCACGCGGGCGATTCGCTCGACGGGCGAAGTCACGGAAATGTCGGTCATTCTGGCTGCTCCCATGGCGGTTCGATGACGGGCAACGCTTGCCGCCCGCGCCGCGTTCCTGCCTAGGCGGCGAGCGCCGGTGCGGTCCGCGGACGCGTCACGCCGTTGCCCGATGCGCCGCCGGCGATCAGCGGCAGGGCAGTGCCGCAAAAGGCGCACTCGGCGGTGAGCCGTCCGATCATCCAGTGCGACTTGCCGCAGCCGGGGCAGTGATTCGTTTCCTGCGGCCGATACGCGATGCGATAGCCCGACAGTGCCTGACGGAGGCCGAAATCATACATAGGTCGTCTCCCTCTGATCCCGTGCGAAAACCGGCAAGGTGCCTGCGTTGTTCCGCTCCCGGCTCGAAACGGAGGCGACGAGGCGTGCTTTCCCGCCGACGAGTGACGCAAAAACCACATCCGATGAACGGGGGCTAACGGACGCATTCAGGCTCACACCATGTGGGGTGTGGCAGAAGAGTCGGCATGTGGAGGCAAGAACCGCCCCCGAAGGAGGATGAAATGATCAAGTCTCTGTTCACTGCCGCGCTCGCCGCGACCGTCACCCTCGGCGGCATGGCTGCCACCCCCGCCGCCGCGCAGGATTATGGCCGCGGCTATTATGAGCGCGATTATCGCGACGGCTATCGGGACGACCGCGGCTATCGCGAGGACCGCCGCGAATATCGCCGCAGCTATCGCGGCTATCGCAACCGCAATTATCGTCGCTGCTCGAGCGGCACCACCGGCACGATCCTCGGCGCCGTCGCCGGCGGCCTGCTGGGCGGCGAGATCGGCCGCGGCAGTTCGTATCGCGGCCGCAGCACCACCGGCACGATCATCGGCGCAGGCGCCGGCGCATTGCTCGGCCGCGAAGTCGACGGCGGCGATTGCCGCGGTCGTCGCCGCTAACCGGCGCTGAAACCAAAGCAAGGGCGTCCGCTGCGCGGGCGCCTTCTGCGCATCTGTCGGGAAGAAGCTGGAGGCCCGACCGGGAATCGAACCCGGGTGCGAGGATTTGCAGTCCTCTACGTCACCACTCCGCCATCGGGCCTCGAAAGCGAGGGCGCGAAATGCGCGAGGGGGGTGGCGCTGTCAACATAGTTTCAAAATGAGCCCGGCTTCGCTTGGCGGCGACGCTGCAGCGCGATAGAAGCGCAGCAACGTTCAACAAGTGTATTGCGCAGCTAATACGGCTGTGCAAGAAAGCCGGAGTGATGATGACCCTTCAGGTCGATCCTGCGCCCGTCGAAGCCCGCCGCTTCGAAGCGATGCGCCATGCGATGGTCGCGAGCCAGCTGCGTACCAACGCAGTCAATGATCCGCGCGTGGTCGAGGCGATGGCCCGGGTGCCGCGCGAAGATTTCCTGCCGCCCGAGCATCGCGGCCTCGCCTATCGCGACACGTTGCTCCCGCTTGCCGGCGGACGGCGCCACAATTCGCCGCTCGCCACCGGGCTTCTGCTCACCGAGGCGCATGTGCGCCCCGAAGATCATGTCCTGCTGATCGGCGCCGCCGGGGGCTATGCGGCGGCATTGCTGGCGCTGCTGGCGAAGTCGGTAGTCGCGCTCGAGGAAGAGGATGCGCTGGTCGCGATCTCCCGGCACGCGCTTGCCGGGGAGGCCAAGGTGGAAGTCGTGCAGGGCGCGCTCAACGCTGGATGGGCGGCGGCCGCACCCTATGATCTGATGATCGTCGACGGCGCGGTGGAGCAGCTTCCCGATGCCCTGATCGCACAAATCAAGCCCGGCGGGCGCGTGCTCACCGGCGTGATCGACCGCGGGGTCACCCGGCTCGCCGCCGGCCGGCGCACCGAAGGGGGCTTCGGCCTGATCGACTTCATCGATATCGAATGTACCGAATTGCCAGGTTTCCGACGCCTACGGACCTTCACTTTCTGAAAAAAGAAGACACTGAATGCGACTGACCACTCTGCTGCTGGGCGCGAGCCTGACTGCACTCGCCATGCCTGCCGCGGCGCAGACCGTGACGACGCGCACCGGCACGTCGACTCCGGTGACGGTCCAGACGGCACCGCCCACCGCGACTCCGGCATTGGCGCCGGCGGCGCAGCCGACCACGACGCTGCGCGACGCACTGGTCCAGGCGTACAACACCAATCCCGATCTCGCCGGGGAGCGCGCCAATCAGCGCGCCAATGACGAGAATGTTCCGATCGCGCGCTCGCGCGGACTTCCCGGTGTCAATTCGACCGGGTCGCTGAGCAACAGCCTGTACGATACCGATGCGCGGTTCGGGCCGACCCGGACGGGGCGGCTGGGGCTCGATCTGTCGGTCCCCGTGTACAGCGGCGGCGCGGTGCGCAATTCGGTGCGCGCGGCCGAGACTCGCGTCGAAGCCGGGCAGGCCAATCTGCGCGGCGCCGAATCGGACATCTTCACCCAGGCGACGACGGCCTATGTCGACGTGCTGCGCGACGAGGCGATCGTTCGGCTCAACCAGCAGAACACCCGCGTGCTCGAGGTCAACCTCCAGGCGACGCGCGACCGCTTCGAAGTCGGCGATCTAACTCGCACCGACGTCGCCCAGTCGGAGGCGCGACTCGCATTGGCGCAGAGCCAGCTACGCACCGCCGAGGCGCGGCTGATCGGCAGCCGCGAGAATTACATCCGGGTGATCGGCACCCCGCCGGGCGTGCTCGCCGCGCCACCGGCTCTGCCCAATCTGCCCGACGATGTCGTCACCGCCGAGCAGACCGCGCTGGCCAACAATCCGTTTCTCGAGGCCGCGCAGCTCGCCCGCGACGCATCGCGCTACGATGTCGACGTCGCACGGGCCGGACGCTTGCCGCAAGTGAGCGTCGGCGTCGGCGGCGATTATTACAATTATCTCGGATCGGTGGGCTCGCAGGCGCGGGCGCAGGGGCTGCAGGGCGACGGCGTCGCCACCACGCTGGGCGCGCAGCTGACCTTGCCGATATTCCAGGGCGGACGCCCAGCGGCGCAGGTCCGTCAGGCCCAGGCGCGGCAGGGAGCGGCGATCGAGCAGGTCACGCTCACCGAGCGCGGCGTGATCGCGCAGGCGCGGTCGACCTTCGCTTCGTACCAGAGCGCGCTTCGCGTGATCGAGTCGACGCGAGTCGCGGTCGAGGCCAACCGGCTCAGCCTCGAAGGCGTCCGCGCCGAGAACAGCGTCGGCACGCGCACCATCCTCGACATCCTCAACGCCGAGCAGGAATTGCTCAATTCGCAGGTGAACTACGTCACTGCCGAGCGCGATGCCTATGTCGCCGGCTTCTCGCTGCTGGCGGCAATGGGGCGTGCGGAGGCCAAGGATCTCGGCCTCGACGGTGGGCCGCTCTACGATCCGGCGGCCAATTACGAACGCGTCCGCGGCCGTTGGGGCGACTGGTCCGACGACCCCGCTCCGACCGGCACCAGCACCCCGACCACCGGCACGCCGGCGCAGGGCGCGACGGTCCCGCCAGGGCAGCTGGATCCTTTGTTGCAGCGATCGGTTGACACAACGCCCCGAAATCCCTGATTTAACCACAGTCAGCCACAGGAGACGTGCCGGCTATGGGGGATATCAGTACCGAGCCGTCGATGGAGGAGATCCTCTCCTCGATCAAACGCATCATCGCCGAGGAAGGCGATGCGGCGGTGGCTTCGCGTACCCGCAGCCGTAAGCCCGCAGCGCCGGTTGTTCCCCCGCGCGCGCCGCGCGGCGAGGCCGAGGATCCCGAGGAAGAGGCGGTTCTCGAACTGCGCGATCAGGTCGAGGAATCCGCCGAGGTGCCGGCCGCCGTGCCAACGCCGGCCGCCGCGCAGGCGCCCCGCCCCGAGCCGATACTGTCCGAACGCGCCGTGGAGGCGACACGGGGACCGCTCGAGGCGCTGTCGCGGATCGTGGTGAAGCCCGAGGTGGCGGGATCGGATACGCTCGAGGGAATGGTTCGCGAGATGCTCAAGCCGATGCTGCGCGACTGGCTCGACGCGAACCTGCCGCAGATCGTCGAAGCCATGGTCGCGCGTGAGATCACCCGGATCACCGGGCGGAATTGACCTTCGATTAAGTCCTCCCCCGCTGTGCGAGGGAGGATTTTACGGGACCCGATTGTCTCAATCGCGACCATCTGCTTATCTCCAGCCATGAAGTCTCTCCTGCTCGCGGGCGTCGCGCTCGCTTTCGTCGCCGCGCCGGCCCAGGCGCGTGATCTTACCATTCAGGACGTCGCCATGCTGTCGCGCGTCGGCGGACCCGCGGTGTCGCCCGACGGCAAATGGCTGGTCTGGCAGCAGCGCGAGACCGATCTCGCCGCGAATCGCGGGCGCTACGACCTTTGGCGGCTCGATCTGGGCAAGAAGGGTGCCGCGCCCGAGAAGCTCGTCGCCGAAGCCGAGGTCAACGAACTCGCGCCGCAATTTTCGGCCGACGGCACGACCGTCTATTTCCAGTCGGACAAAGGCGGCGAGGACGCGGTGTGGGGCGTCCCCGTCACGGGCGGCGCGCCGACGCAGCTGACTCACATTCCCGGCGGATTCAGCGGCTTCAAGGTCGCGCCGACCGGCGACAAGATGCTGGTCTGGGCCGATCGCAAGCCGGGCGCGCCGAGCCTCGAGCCGGCTATGGTCAAGAAGGACGCCAATGCCGGCTCCGGCCGGGTCTATGACCAATTGTTCGTGCGGCACTGGGACACATGGGCGAACGGCGACCGCTCGCAATTGTTCGTGCTGCCGTTCGGGCCCGGCGGTGCGACCGGCAATGGCGTGGCGATCGGCGGGCAGCTGGTTGGCGATACCCCCTCCAAGCCGTTCGGCGGCGGCGAGGAATTGAGTTGGTCACCTGACGGCAAGACCATTTATTTCGCATTGCGCGAGGCCGGGCGGATCGAGGCGAGCTCGACCAATCTCGATATCTTTGCCGCCCCCGCCGACGGATCGGCCGCACCGGTGAACCTTACCGCCGACAATGACGGGACCGACAATCTCCCGACGGTCTCGCCCGATGGCAAGTGGCTCGCTTATTTCGCTATGAAGCGCCCGACCTACGAAGCCGACCGGCAAGTGCTGATGCTGCGCGACCTCGCCACCGGGCAAGTGCGCGCGATGACCGAGGGCTGGGATCGCTCGGTTGCCTCGATCGCGTGGGGGGCGGACAGCAAAACGCTCTACGTCACCGCGCAGGACACGCAGGAAGAACCGATCTTCAGTGTCGATGCGAAGAGCGGCGCAGTGACGCGGCTGACGCAGGAAGGCGTCGTCTCGGCGGTGGTGCCGACCAAAAGCGGCGTGGTGTTCAGCATGAACAGCCTGACTGCGCCCGACGATTTCTACCGGCTTTCGGGCAAGAAGGTGAGTCGCCTGACTTCGGTCAATGCGGGCAAGCTCGCCGGAATCGACTTGCCCAAGGTCGAGCGGTTCAGCTTCACCGGCGCGAACAACGACAAGGTCTGGGGCTATGCCGTCCGCCCGGCGAGCCTCGCCGAAACGGCGAAGGCGCCGATTGCGTTCATCGTCCATGGCGGGCCGCAGGGATCGAGCAACAATAGCTGGTCGTATCGCTGGAACCCCGCGGTGTTCGCGGGGGCGGGTTATGCCGTGGTGTCGGTCGATTTCCACGGCAGCACCGGCTACGGCCAGGCCTTTACCGACGCGATCCGCGACAATTGGGGCGGATGGCCGCTCGAGGATCTGCAAAAGGGGCTCGCCGCGGCGTCGGACAGGTTCGCGTGGCTCGATAGCGGCAATGTCTGCGCGCTCGGCGCTTCCTATGGCGGCTATATGATGAACTGGATCGAGGGAAAATGGCCCGACCGGTTCAAATGCATCGTCCAGCATGACGGCGTGTTCGATGCGCGGGCGATGGCCTATGAGACCGAGGAGCTCTGGTTCGACGAGTGGGAGCATGGCGGCAAGGCCTATTTCGAGGACCCCGCGGCGTTCGAGAAATGGAACCCGGTCAACCATGTCACTGCGTGGAAGACCCCGCAGCTGGTGATCACTTCGGAAAAGGACTTCCGTATTCCCTATACGCAGGGGCTGGCGGCGTTCACTGCGCTCCAGCGGCGCGAGATCCCGTCGAAGCTGCTGGTCTTCCCCGACGAGAATCATTGGGTGCTCAAGCCGAAGAACAGCATGCAATGGTATGGCGAAGTGCTGGGGTGGCTGGGGAAATATACGTTGCGCAAGGAGGACGTCGTGGTCGGCGGCTGCGACAAGCCGGTCTGCGAGTGATTTGAACCTCACCCCTTATTCCCCTCCCGCGAGCGGGAGGGGAACGCTTGTGTCGGGCGTTCGCCCGAGGCTAAAGCCCGCGCATGACCGAGCTTCCCAAGACTTTCGACCCCGCTGAAATCGAATCCCGCTGGTATCAGCATTGGGAGGCGGAGGGCCTGTTCGCCCCCGAGCGGCCCGGCGCGGATCCATGGACCCTGGTCAATCCGCCGCCCAATGTCACCGGCAGCCTGCATATCGGTCACGCGCTCGACAATACGCTGCAGGACATTCTCGTCCGCCATGCGCGATTGAAGGGCAAGGATGCGCGTTGGGTGGTCGGTACCGATCATGCCGGCATCGCGACGCAGATGGTGGTCGAGCGCCAGCTCAACGCGAAACAGCAGAAGCGCACCGACTTTACGCGCGAGGAGTTCGTCGCGAAGGTGTGGGAGTGGAAGGAAGAGAGCGGGGGTGAGATCACGCAACAGCTCCGCCGGCTCGGCTGCTCGATGGATTGGGCGAACGAGCGCTTCACGATGGATCCGGGCTTCTCGAAAGCGGTCCTCAAGGTCTTCGTCGAGCTCCACAAGCAGGGGCTGCTCTATCGCGACAAGCGTCTGGTAAACTGGGACCCGGGCCTCGGCACCGCGATCAGCGACCTCGAGGTCGAGACGGTCGAGGTAAAGGGCAATTTCTGGCACCTGCGCTATCCGCTCGAGGACAATAGCGGTTATATCCAGGTCGCAACGACGCGGCCCGAGACGATGCTCGCCGATATGGCGGTGGCAGTGAATGCCAGCGACGAACGCTACGCGGCCTTGGTCGGCAAGAAGGTGCGGCTGCCGATCACCGGACGGCTGATCCCGATCATCACCGACGACCATGCCGATCCCGAACTGGGCTCGGGCGCGGTCAAGATCACCCCGGGGCATGACTTCAACGATTTCGAAGTCGGCCGCCGCGCCGGGATCGAGGCGCGCGACATGCTCAACATGCTCGACGCCAAAGCGCGGATCACCCAGACCAGCGACGGGCTGATACCCGACGATCTGCTCGGGCGCGACCGGTTCGAGGCGCGGGCGCTGGTGGTCGAGCGGCTCAAGGCCGAGGGCTTCCTCGTGTCGTATGTCGACAAGGAAGGCGCCGAGCACGATGCCGAGCCGCGGACGATCCAGACGCCCTATGGCGACCGTTCGGGCGTGGTGATCGAGCCGTGGCTGACCGACCAATGGTATGTCGACGCGGCGACGCTGGCGAAGCCGGCGATCGAGGCGGTGCGCTCGGGCGCGACGAAGATCGTCCCGAAGAGCTGGGAAAAGACGTACTTCAACTGGATGGAGAACATCCAGCCGTGGTGCGTGTCGCGGCAATTGTGGTGGGGGCACCGGATCCCGGCCTGGTTCGGGCCAACCGTATTCGAGCACGATGGTGTCCGTTACCATCAATATCTCAACGACGTTCTCTTCGATCTAAACAAGAACCAGCCTAGCGATGAGCAGGTTTTCGTGGGAGAAACCGAAGCCGACATCGTTGAACGCGCGACCGAGTTTTATCGAACTGAGAAGCTCCCAAATCCGAAAATTGTCTTTGTTGATACTCGCGAAGAAGCGCGCCTAGCGGGTAATGGCGAGGACGGCAGCGTCGTGGCATTGTTCCGCGACACCGACGTGCTCGACACCTGGTTCTCCTCGGCGTTGTGGCCGTTCGCGACGATGGGGTGGCCCGATGCGGACGTGAAGGCGCTCGGCCGTTACCCCAATGACGTGCTGATCTCCGGCTTCGACATCCTATTCTTCTGGGATGCGCGGATGATGATGCAGGGTTTGCACTTCATGAAGGAAGTGCCGTTCAAGACCTTGTATCTCCACGGTCTGGTGCGCGCCGCGGACGGGCAGAAGATGTCCAAGTCCAAGGGCA
>Ga0247823_10005097_pt1 | contig 10474 bp, 10 predicted proteins | sample 13C_PalmiticAcid_2_FD_192426 | JGI IMG/M metagenome (GOLD analysis project Ga0247823, IMG submission 192426) | Soil microbial communities from agricultural site in Penn Yan, New York, United States - 13C_PalmiticAcid_Day30 | ecosystem: Environmental > Terrestrial > Soil > Agricultural land...
GGTGCTGGCCTTGCTGCCGTGGAAGGACGAGGACGACCTGATCGCGCAGTGCAACGACAACATGTTCGGCCTGGCCTCGGGCATCTGGACGCGCGACTTCAAGAGCGCCTGGCGCATCGGGCGCGCACTGCAGACCGGCACCGTGTGGATCAACACCTACAAGGTCTTCTCCATCAGCACCCCCTTCACCGGCGTGAAGATGAGCGGCTACGGCCAGGAGAAGGGCCGCCTGGGCATCCTCGAATACACCAGCCAGAAGAGCTTCTATTGGGGACTCAATGAGGCGCCCCTGCCTTGGAGCCTTTGATCAAGGGTCCAGGCCACGGACCAATGAGGACACGGGGATGTCGAGCGCAAGCGACAGGTTGCGCTCGCGCTCCACCGAGCTGACGTAGTTCGTGTGCAGGTCGGCCGCCTCGGCCAGCTTTTCCTGCGTCAGGCCGCGCTCCTCGCGAAATCCCCACAACGCCGAGCCGAACGTCAACGGGGCTTTCTCTTTTGATGGGACCTTGGGATGATGTGGCCGCATCAATCCAGTCCCAAAAACCAAAATGGGCTACGTGATTGCTCACGTAACCCATGGATATTTTTGGCGGAGTGGACGGGGCTCGAACCCGCGACCCCCGGCGTGACAGGCCGGTATTCTAACCAACTGAACTACCACTCCTGGTAGATGACGTTCGTTCTTGCGAACCAAGTGCCAACCACTTGTTGCCTACTTGCCTTGCGGCTTGTTTGGCGACCCTACGGGGATTCGAACCCCGGTACTCACCGTGAAAGGGTGATGTCCTAGGCCTCTAGACGATAGGGTCATAACCTGGACTCAAAGAGCCTTCCATTGTAGCAGCGACAGAGCTTGTTTTTCTGCCGATGCCGCGATGAAAACCTCTTCGCGACTTCAAATTTTGGTGGAGGTAAGCGGGATCGAACCGCTGACCTCTTGCATGCCATGCAAGCGCTCTCCCAGCTGAGCTATACCCCCACAGGGTTTGTTGATCCGCCCTTTGCAACTTCGTTGCACAGTGCGTTTCAGCAAGCCTCAAATTATAAGCTATTTTTTCAGCCGTTCCGCAAACGGCTCAAAACAACTTCACGATCCTGCAGTTCCAGCACCGCGTCGAGCGACGGCGTCTGGGCCGTGCCCATCACCAGCACCCGCACTGGCATGGCCAGCTGCGGCATCTTCAGGCCGTGCGCGGCGAGCACTTCCTTGATGGCGGCCGAGAGGCTGGCCTTGTCCCAGGCACAGGTCGCCAGCTTTTCCGCCAGGGTCGCCAGCACGGGCTTCACGGCGTCGGTGATGTGTTGCGCGCGCTCGTCGGCGTTGGGCGTGATGTCGGCGTAGAAGGCCTTGGCCCAACCGGCCAGCGCCACGGTGGTGTCGCAGCGGTCCTTGAACAGGCCGCAGATGCGCGGCAGGCGGTCGTCGGCCTCGATGCCCTGCTGCCGCAGGTGCGCGGCCACCAGCGGCGCGAGCGCGTCGTCGGCCATGGCCTTGAGGTGCTGCGCGTTGACCCACTTGAGTTTGGCCTCGTCGAACTGCGCGGCGCTGCGGCCCAGGTGGTCGAGGTTGAACCACTCGAGGAACTGCGCGCGGCTGAAGATCTCGTCGTCGCCGTGGCTCCAGCCCAGGCGCGCGAGGTAGTTCACCATGGCGTCGGGCAGGTAGCCTTCGTCGCGGTATTGCGTGACGGGCTTGGCGCCGTTGCGCTTGCTCATCTTCTCGCCCTGCTCGTTGAGCACGGTGGGCAGGTGGGCGTACACCGGCGGCTCCTTGCCGAGCGCGCGGAAGATGTTGATCTGGCGCGGCGTGTTGTTCACGTGGTCGTCGCCGCGGATGACGTGGCTGATGGCCATGTCGATGTCGTCCACCACCACGCAGAAGTTGTAGGTGGGCGTGCCGTCGGGCCGCGCGATCACGAGGTCGTCGAGTTCGTCGTTGCGGATCTCGATGCGGCCCTTGACCTTGTCGTCCCAGGCCACCACGCCGCCCTGCGGGTTCTTGAAGCGCAGCACGGGCTTCACGCCTTCGGGCACGGGCGGCAGGGTCTTGCCGGGCTCGGGCCGCCAGGTGCCGTCGTAGCGCGGTTTCTCTTTCGCGGCCATCTGCTTTTCGCGCAGGGCGTCGAGTTCGGCCACGCTCATGTAGCAGGGGTACACGAGGCCGCTGGTCACCATCTCGGCGAGCACCGCCTTGTAGCGGTCCATGCGCTGCATCTGATAGAAGGGGCCTTCGTCGTGGTCGAGGCCGAGCCACTTCATGCCTTCGATGATCACGTCCACCGCGGCTTGCGAGGAACGCTCGAGGTCGGTGTCTTCGATGCGCAGGATGAAGGCGCCACCGGTGGAGCGCGCGAACGCCCAGGGGTAGAGCGCGGAGCGGATGTTGCCCAGGTGGATGAAGCCGGTGGGCGACGGGGCGAAGCGGGTGCGGATGGGTGCGGACATGTCAGAAGGAAGAAAGACCACGGTCAAGGTCGGCCTGGATATCGCCCAGGTGCTCCAGCCCCACGGCCACGCGGATCAGCCCCTGCACCACGCCCGCCGTCTGGCGCTGCGCTTCGGTGAGGCGGCCGTGCGAGGTGCTGGCCGGGTGGGCCACCAGCGTCTTGGTGTCGCCGAGGTTGGTGGAGAGCGACATCACCTGCAGTGAGTCGAGCACGTGGAAGGCGCGCTGGCGGGCTTGCTCGGGATCGGCGCCCTTCACTTCGAAGGACAGCACGGCACCGCCGCAACCCGATTGCTGCGCCATCGCCAGCGCGTGCTGCGGGTGGCTGGCCAGCCCGGGGTAGTAGACGCGGGCGACCGAGGGGTGGGCCTCCAGCCACTGCGCCAGGGCCAGGGCGTTGGCCGACTGGGCGCGCATGCGGATGTCCAGCGTTTCCAGGCCCTTGAGCACGACCCAGGCGTTGAAGGGCGCGAGCGTCATGCCCGAACTCTTGAGCACGGGCAGGAAGGTCTTGGTGACCAGGTCCTGGCTGGCGCACAGGGCGCCGGCCATCACGCGGCCCTGGCCGTCGAGGTACTTGGTGCCGGAGTGCATGACGATGTCGGCACCGAAGGCCATGGGACGCTGCAGGGCTGGCGTGGCGAAGCAGTTGTCCACGCACAGCAGCGCACCGGCGGCGTGCGCGATGTCGGCCAGCGCACGGATGTCGCAGACCTCGGTCAGCGGGTTGGTCGGCGTCTCGGCGAACAGCAGGCGGGTGTTGGGCTTGACGGCCGCCTTCCAGGCCGCGATGTCGGTCTGCGACACGAAGCTGGACTCGACGCCGAACTTGGCGAGGTCCGAGCCGATCAGCTTGATGGTGGAGCCGAACATGGAGTGCGAGCACACCACGTGGTCACCGGCCTTGAGCAGGCCCAGGCACATCATGAGGATGGCCGACATGCCCGAGGCGGTGGAGATGCAGGCCTCGGCGCCTTCGAGGGCGGCCAGGCGCTGCTCGAAGCTGGCCACCGTGGGGTTGCCGTAGCGGCCGTAGGTGAAGCCGTCCTCGTCGCCGGCAAAGCGGCGCGCGGCCGCTTCGGCGCTGGGCTGCACGTAGCCGCTGGTGAGGTAGAGGGCTTCGGAGTTCTCGCCGTACGGGCTGCGTTCGACGGCTTCGCGCACAGCGAGCGTGTCGCGGTGCAGTTCGGGTTTCTTGGCGTTCATGAAGGAAGGTGAGGTGTCAGACGACCTGGGCATTGGGCAGCGCGAGGCGCGAGGTGTCTTCCTCGCCCTCTTCGCTCTGGTCGCGGCCGGCGTTGAGTCGGGCGATGTCGGCCGGCGTGATGTCGCCGGTGACGTAGACGCCATCGAAGCAAGAGGCGTCGAAGCCTTCGAGCTTGGGGTTGAGCGAGCCGATGGCCTGCTTCATCGCGTCCACGTCCTGGTAGATCAGCGCGTCGCAGCCGATGATCTCGCGCACTTCCTCGACCGTGCGGTCGTGGGCCACGAGTTCGCCGGGCGTGGGCATGTCGATGCCGTAGACGTTGGGGAAACGCACGGGCGGCGCGGCGCTGGCCAGGTAGACCTTGCGCGCGCCGGCGTCGCGCGCCATCTGCACGATTTCGCGGCTGGTGGTGCCGCGCACGATGGAGTCGTCCACCAGCAGCACGTTGCGGCCCTTGAACTCGCTGCCGATGACATTGAGCTTCTGGCGCACCGACTTCTTGCGCACGCCCTGCCCCGGCATGATGAAGGTGCGGCCCACGTAGCGGTTCTTCACGAAGCCTTCGCGGTACGGCAGGCCCAGCAGCTGGGCCAGCTCCATGGCGCTGGGGCGCGAGGATTCGGGGATGGGGATCACCACGTCGATCTCGTTCGGCGGCACGGTGGAGACCACGCGCTTGGCCAGCGTCACGCCGAGGTTCAGGCGCGCCTGGTAGACCGAGATGCCGTCCATCACGGAATCGGGCCGGGCGAGGTAGACGTATTCGAAGATGCAGGGGTTGTGGCTGACCTTGTCGGCGCACTGTTCGAACTGCATCTGGCCGTCGAGGTCCACGAACACGGCTTCGCCGGGCTGCAGGTCGCGCTCGAGTTCGAAGCCGTTGCCTTCGAGCGTGACGGACTCGCTGGCCACCATCACGCCGCCGTCCTTGTGGCGGCCCAGGCACAGCGGGCGGATGCCATGGGGATCGCGGAAGGCCAGCAGGCCGTGACCGGCGATCAGCGCCACCACGGCGTAGGAGCCCTTCACGCGCCGGTGCACGCCGCGCACGGCGGCGAACACGTCGGCCGGCTTGAGGGTGATGCCGCGCGTGACCTTTTCCAGCTCGTGCGCCAGCACGTTGAGCAGCACCTCGGAATCGCTCTCGGTGTTGACGTGGCGGTGGTCGGTCTGGAACAGCTCCTGGGCCAGCGCCTTGGCGTTGGTCAGGTTGCCGTTGTGCACCAGCACCAGGCCGAAAGGCGCGTTCACGTAGAAGGGCTGCGCCTCTTCTTCGCTGAAGGCATTGCCGGCGGTGGGGTAGCGCACCTGGCCCAGGCCGCACAGGCCGGGCAAGGCGCGCATGTTGCGGGTGCGGAAGATGTCGCGCACCATGCCCTTAGCCTTGTGCATGAAGAACTTGCGTCCCTGTTGCGTCACGATGCCGGCGGCATCCTGGCCGCGGTGTTGCAGCAGCAACAGCGCGTCGTAAATGAGCTGATTGACCGGGGTCTTGCTGACCACGCCCACGATTCCACACATGATTGAATCCTCAGGAAAACTAACGGATATATCGGGCCACGGCCTCGGGCAACAAGGGCTTGATCTCGTGCAGCGAGGCCGACAGCACGGACGCGGTGGTCGACTCCCGCCACCACGCGGCTCCCTCCATCTGCGTCAGGCTCACCACGAACGCCACCGCCAGCAGGATCACCCCGCCGCGCACCAGGCCGAACGCGCCTCCGAGCACCCGGTCCACCGGTCGCAAACCGACCGAGGCCACCAATTTCTGCACCAGCCAGGCCACCAGGCCGGCGGCGAACGCCACGACCACGAACACCAGCACGAAACCGGCCGCCAACCGCATCGGCGGCGACAGGCCGTCCATCGGCAACCAGGCCCCGGCTTCCTCGGCGAAGGCCTGGGCCAGCACGAAGGCCATCACCCAACCCGCCACCGACAACACCTCGTACACCAGACCGCGCCACAGTCCCAGCACCACCGACAGCAGCAAGGCCGTGAGCAGCACCCAGTCGGTCACGGCCATCTGCGCTCCACCCGGCCCGACGTCACAGCGTCAGAACGGCTGCGGGCAGACCCAGGGCCTTGACACGGGCGGCGGCTTTGTCGGCGTCGGCGCGGTTCTCGAACGGTCCCACGCGCACGCGGATGCGCTTGCCATCGGGCGTCTGCGCCTCGTGCACATACGTCTTGAGTCCCGCGCCTTCGAGTTTCTGGCGCACGGCGCGCGCGCCGGCCGCTTCGGAAAACGCACCGACCTGCACCACGAGGCGCTCCGCGCTGGCGGCGGCGGCCGGTTTGGCGGCGGCGCTGGCGGGCGGCTTGCCTTCGAGCAGCGCGCGGGCCCGGTCGGCCTCGGCGGGCGGCGGAGCAGCAGGCTTGGCCGGTGCGGGTGCGGCGGCCACGGGCGCCGGGGCAGGCACTGGGGCCGGCGCCGGTGCGGGCTTGGGCGCTGCCTCGACCACTTCCTCGCGGGCCCCCAGGCTTTCACGGGCCGGCAGCGGCGCACTGCTGGCGGTGGCGGTGGCGGTGGCGGGCGGCTTGGCGGCAGGCGTGCTGGCTGCAGCGGCGGCGGCGGGCTTGGCGACCGGTGCGGGCGTGTTCTTGGCCGGGATCTCGATGGGGATGTCGACGGCGATCGGGCGCGGCTGGGTATCGAACAGCAGCGGGAAGCCGATCACGCCCAGCAGCACCAGCACGCTGGCGCCGATCAGGCGGTGGCGCGCGCGGCGGCGCACGGCCTCGATGCTCTGCGGCGGAGGGGTCGAGGCGTTGCCCTGGGAACCTGAACGGGATTTGAACATCGGGGGGACCGTGGCGATAAAGGGCTAGGCGGACAGGTGTTTCGCCGACAGTCGGGGCACGCCGTCCTGCAATACGCCACCCACGGTGTAGAACGATCCGAAGACCACGATTCTATCAGCGGGGTCTGCGGCGGACACCGCGGCCCGCAGGGCGTCCATGGGGTTCGTGTGCCTTCCCGCCAACCGGCCCTTGCACTGGGGATGGGCCTCCAGCTGCTCGGCCAGGGCGGCGGCCGAGCTGGCGCGCGGCAGGGGCAGGTCGGTGAGGTGCCAGCGGTCGATCAACGGCGCGATGCGGTCCAGCATGGCGCCCAGGTCCTTGTCGGCCATGGCGCCGAACACGGCGTGCGTGGTGGGGTAGAAGCCCATGGCGTCGAGGTTGGCCGCGAGCGCCGCCACCGAATGCGGGTTGTGCGCCACGTCCAGCACCAGGGTGGGCGTGCCGGGCACGATCTGGAAGCGCCCGGGCAGCTCCACCAGGGCCAGGCCGTTGCGCACCGCCTGCGCCGTCACGGGCAGCCGGCCGCGCAGGGCCTCCACCGCCGCCAGCACGCCCGAGGCGTTGACCAGCTGGTTCGCGCCGCGCAGCGCCGGGTAGGCCAGGCCGGCGTAGCGCCGCCCGCCGTGCGAGGGATGCATGGCCCAGCCCCACTGCTGCTGGTCGCCCGCGAAATGGAAGTCCTTGCCCACGCGCCAGAGCTCGGCACCGATCTCCAGCGCGCGGTCCAGGATGCTCTGCGGCGGCACCGGGTCGCTCACCACCACCGGCCGGCCGGTGCGCATGATGCCGGCCTTCTCGAAGCCGATGGCCTCGCGGTCGTTGCCGAGCAGGGCCATGTGGTCCAGCGCGATGCTGGTGATGACCGCGCAATCGGTGTCGATGATGTTCACCGCATCCAGCCGCCCGCCCAGGCCGACCTCCAGGATGGCGACGTCCAGCCCGCTGCGCGAGAGCGTGCGCAGGATCGCCAGCGTGGTGAATTCGAAATAGCTCAGGCTGATCTCGCCGCCCTCGTCGCCCGCCTGCCCCTTGCGGGCCACCTCCACCTCGGCGAAGGCCGGCACCAGGTCGTTGGCGGCCACCGCCTCGCCCGCGATGCGGCAGCGCTCCTCGAAATGCACCAGGTGGGGCGAGGTGTAGACGCCGGTGCGGTAGCCCGACTGCGTGTAGACGGCTTCCAGCATGGCGCAGGTGGAGCCCTTGCCGTTGGTGCCGGCCACGGTGATCACCGGGCAGTCCAGCGCCAGGCCCATGCGCCGGGCGACGCGCTGCACGCGCTCCAGCCCCATGTCGATGGTGACCGGGTGCAGGCGTTCGGCGTGGTCCAGCCAGTCGGCCAGGGTGGAGGGGTGAGCGGGCACGGGAATGTCGAGCATGGGCGGGATTGTCCCATCGCGGACACCGCCCCGGGGCCGTGGGGGACATGGCGGACAATGCGGCCCATGATCACCGTCCATGGCATTCCCAACTGCGACACCGTCAAGAAAGCCCGCACCTGGCTGACGGACCACGGCGTCGAACACCACTTCCACGATTTCAAGAAACAGGGCGTGCCCGAGGCCGCGCTCGACCGCTGGCTGGCCGCCGCCGGCTGGGAAACCGTGATCAACCGCAAGGGCACCACCTGGCGCCAGCTCGACGAGGCCACGCGCACCGGCGTGAAGGACGCCGCCAGTGCCCGCGCCGTGGCGCTGGCGAACCCGAGCGTGATCAAGCGCCCGGTCGTGCAGTGGGCCGACGGTGCCATCACCGTGGGCTTCGACGCCGCCGCCTGGCAGCAGCGCCTCTGAGCCGGCGCGGCGCGCCCCGGCCTGCGGCCTAAAATCGCGGTTTCGCCTTTCGTCTTCGCTTTACCTCCCCTCCAACACCATGAGCACCACCCAATTCGACGGCGTGACCGTCAACACCCAGGCCAATGTGTACTTCGACGGCAAGTGCGTGAGCCACGGCATCACCCTGGCCGACGGCACGAAGAAGTCGGTCGGCGTGGTGCTGCCCGCCACCCTGACCTTCAACACCGGCGCGCCCGAGATCATGGAATGCGTGGCCGGCGGCTGCGAGTACCTGCTGGCGGGCACCACGGAGTGGAAGAAGTCCGGCCCGGGCGACAAGTTCAACGTGCCGGGCAACAGCAGCTTCCAGATCCGCGTGACCGAGCCCTACCACTACATCTGCCATTTCGGCTGATCGACCCTCGCCGCCGAAAGACCGCCATGGCCACCATTCTTCAGAACCTCCCCACCCAACAGAAAGTCGGCATCGCCTTCTCCGGCGGCCTGGACACCTCCGCCGCGCTGCTGTGGATGAAGCAAAAGGGCGCGATCCCTTACGCCTACACCGCCAACCTGGGCCAGCCCGACGAGCCGGACTACGACGAGATCCCGCGCAAGGCCCTGGCCTATGGCGCCGAGAAGGCGCGCCTGATCGACTGCCGCACGCAGCTGGCCCATGAAGGCATCGCCGCGCTGCAGTGCGGCGCCTTCCACATCAGCACGGCCGGCGTGACCTACTTCAACACCACACCGCTGGGCCGCGCGGTGACCGGCACCATGCTGGTGGCCGCGATGAAGGAGGACGACGTCCACATCTGGGGCGACGGCTCGACCTTCAAGGGCAACGACATCGAGCGTTTCTACCGCTACGGCCTGCTGACCAACCCGAGCCTGAAGATCTACAAGCCCTGGCTGGACCAGAAGTTCATCGACGAGCTGGGCGGTCGCGCCGAGATGAGCGCGTTCATGACGGCCAACGGTTTCGGCTACAAGATGAGCGCCGAGAAGGCCTACAGCACCGACAGCAACATGCTGGGCGCGACGCACGAGGCGAAGGACCTGGAGCACCTCAACAGCGGCATCCGCATCGTCAACCCGATCATGGGCGTGCCGTTCTGGCGCGAGGACTGCGCAGTGAAGGCGGAAGAGGTGACGGTGCGCTTCGAAGAGGGCCAGCCGGTGGCGCTGAACGGCGAGACGTTCGCGAGCCCGGTGGACCTGATCCTGAAGGCCAATGAGATCGGTGGGCGCCATGGTCTGGGCATGAGCGACCAGATCGAGAACCGCATCATCGAGGCCAAGAGCCGCGGCATTTACGAGGCCCCGGGCCTGGCGCTGCTGTACATCGCGTACGAGCGTCTGGTGTCGGGCATTCACAACGAGGACACGATCGAGCAGTACCGCATCAATGGTCTGCGCCTGGGCCGGCTGCTGTACCAGGGCCGCTGGTTCGACCCGCAGGCGATCATGTTGCGCGAGACAGCGCAGCGCTGGGTGGCGCGCGCGATCACGGGCGAGGTGACGGTGGAGCTGCGCCGTGGGAACGACTATTCGATCCTGAACACGGACAGCCCCAACCTCACTTACGCGCCGGAGCGGCTGTCGATGGAGAAGGTGGAGGACGCGCCGTTCTCGCCGCTGGACCGCATCGGCCAGCTGACCATGCGCAACCTCGACATCACCGACACGCGGGCCAAACTGGGCATCTATGCCAAGAGTGGCCTTCTGTCTCTGGGTGAAGGTTCGCAGATGCTGAAGCTCGAGGGCGAGGGCAAGTAAGGCCTTTCGCTCTTCTCTACCTCGCGGGATCGGGGCGCCGTGGCGCTCTGCTCCGCGGGTGTCCCCCGACCCGGCTTCGCCGGGTCTCCTCCTTTACCCCGCTGCGCAGAGCGCCACGCCACCCCGATCCAGGGAGATGCTGGCGCTCGCCCTCTTCCCTCTTGTTGGCGTGCCTAGGTGTGGGCGGTCCGACGACGTCGGGTGGTTGGCGCAGCGAAGTAAAGGAGGAGGCGGCACCAGCCGCCGGGGGACATTCGCGGAGCCGACCACCCGGCGGCGTCGGGCCCGAAGGCAAGGCCGGCGTGAAACCGGAAGTTGAACTCAGACCACCACAGGCTCAGGCTCCAGCAAGATCCCGAACCGCTCATACACACTGGTCTGAATGGCCTTCGCCAGGGTCATCACCTCCCCCCCGGTCGCCCCACCCCGGTTCACCAGCACCAGTGCCTGCTTCTCATAGAC
>Ga0247823_10005098_pt1 | contig 10472 bp, 6 predicted proteins | sample 13C_PalmiticAcid_2_FD_192426 | JGI IMG/M metagenome (GOLD analysis project Ga0247823, IMG submission 192426) | Soil microbial communities from agricultural site in Penn Yan, New York, United States - 13C_PalmiticAcid_Day30 | ecosystem: Environmental > Terrestrial > Soil > Agricultural land...
CGACTTCTCAGTCGCCCTGCCCACCTGGGGCAGCGGGGTCGGCGGCACCCGCTTCGCCAAGTTCCCGATTCCCGGCGAACCGACCAACATCCACGAGAAGCTGGAGGACTGCGCTGTGGTCCAGCAGCTGGGCCGCGCCACGCCGCGCGTCTCGCCCCATTTCCCTTGGGATCGTGTCGCTGACTATGTGGGTCTGCGTGAGGAAGCCTCCGCGCTCGGCCTTGGCTTCGACGCGGTAAACTCCAACACCTTCCAGGATCAGGAGGGCCAAACGCTTTCCTACAAGCACGGCAGCCTGACCGCGACCGCCCCCGCCGTGCGCGCCCAGGCGATCGAGCACAATATCGAGTGCATCGAGATTGGGCGGGTGCTGGGCTCCAAGGCCCTGACCGTGTGGCTTGCGGACGGAACCAACTTTCCAGGCCAACAGAGCCTGGGCGCGTCGCTGGACCGCTATCTCGACAGCGCGAGCCAGATCTACAAGGCGCTCCCGACGGATTGGCGGATGCTGCTGGAGCACAAGATGTTCGAGCCAGCCTTCTATTCGACGGTCATCTCCGACTGGGGATCGAGCATCCTGGCCGCGCAGCATTTGGGGCCCAAGGCCCAGTGCCTGGTGGACCTCGGCCACCATGCGCCGAACGTGAACATAGAGCAGATCGTCGCCCGCCTGCACCGCTTCGGAAAGCTGGGCGGCTTCCACTTCAACGACAGCAAGTACGGCGACGACGACCTGGACTGCGGCAGCATCAACCCCCACCAGCTGTTCCTGATCTTCAATGAGCTGGTCGAGGCCGAGCTCGCGCCCCGCGACGGCTTCAACCCGGCCTACATGATCGACCAGTCGCACAACGTCACCGATCCGATCGAAAGCATGCTCTCCTCAGCCGAGGCCATTCTGGGCGCCTACGCCAAGGCCGTGATCGTTGACCGTGAGGCCCTCCGCCATGCTCAAGCCGACAACGACGTGATGATGGGCTTCCAGGCGCTGCGCCGCGCCTACCGCACCGATGTCAGCCCGATCCTGGCCATGGCGCGCCTGGAGGCCGGAGGCGCCATCGACGTGCTTGATATGTATCGGACCAGCGGCTGGCGCGATCGCAAGGCCCAGGAGCGCAAGGCTGTCGGGCTTGGCGCCGGGATCGTCTGAACCGACGAAATGATCGGAGTTGATTGCAGTCGGCCGCAAACCGACTGAAATAGGCCTCGCAATCAATCATCGAGGACTCGCATGCACGCCGCTGAACGCGAGCAATTGATCCTGCAGATGCTGCAGGAGCGCGGCTTCATCGGCTTCAAGGAACTCGATCGCCGGGTCGACGCCTCGCCGGCCACCCTGCGCCGCGACCTGGAACGCCTGGCCTCCGAAGGCCACATCGTCCGGGTCCGCGGCGGCGCGCGTCTCGCCGAGATTGAAACGCCGGCGGAGAGCGACATCCAGCGCCTCACGGGCGTCCCCTTTCACGAAAATATCGGCCGCCAACCACAACAGAAGGCCGCCATCGGCCGAGCGGCGGCCGCCCTCTGTCGGCCGGGCGAAGCCGTGATCATCGACGGCGGCTCGACCACCTTGCAAATGTGCCCGCATCTCGAACCGCTGGGCCTGCAAGTCCTGACCAACTCGCTGCACATCGTCAGCGCCCTCCTCCCGCAGCCGAACACCCGCATCTCGATCCCGGGCGGACAATTGTTCCGAGAACAGAACATCGTCCTGGGCCCCTTCGACGAGGATGGGGTCAGCCGCTTTCACGCCACCCGGATGTTCATGGGCGCCCAGGCGGTCGGCCGCCATGGCGTGATGCAGAGCGACGTGCTGCTGGTCCAGGCCGAGCGCCGGCTGCTGAGCCAAGCCGACGAGATCGTGCTGATGGTCGACAGCGGCAAGTTCGCAGCCTCCGCCGCCCACGTGCTGTGCGCGCTGGAGGATGTCGCGATCCTGGTCACAGACGACGGCCTCGGCGACGAGGCGGCTCAGTACGTCGAGCGAGCCGGCGTCAGACTGATCGTGGCGCCGGTCGACCGGTAGGCCGCTCTGCGCCCTTCCAGCCGTAGAGCGCCACGACCGCGAAGCATGCGGCAGGCAGCAGGAAGGCGGTCGGGGTTGCGTACTGCTCGGCGATCAACCCCATCGGATAGGGCAATAGCACCCCTCCGCCGATGGCCATCACCATGATCGATGATCCTCGCTTGGTCCCCGGGCCAAGGTCGGCGACGCCGAGCGTGAAGATGGTCGCAAACATGGTCGACATGAAGAAGAAGCTGGCGATCAGGGCGACAGCCGAAATCTTGTCGATCCCCGCGGCGACCACCAGGCAGAGGACGACATTGACCGCGCCATAGAGGGTCAGCACGGCGCGGGGCCGGAACTTCAACAAGAGGGCCGTGGTGGCGAACCGTCCGATCAGATAGGCGGCCGCGGCGATCGAAAGCAGGAAGGCCCCATCGCGCGAACTCAGTCCTGACCAGGTCTCGACGACCAGGTTGATGAAGAAGGCGCCGATGCCCACCTGGGCGCCGATGTAGAGGGCCTGGGTCGCCACCCCGAACACGAAGTGGCGCCGCGCCCACAAGCGCTGGCCCTGGCCGGCCTCCTCCTCAGCCGAGGGAGAATGAACCGCGTCGCCGACCTCCGGCAGATAGGCTCGCGCCACCACGGCGGCGAAGATCAGCACCAGGACCGAGATCACCAGATAGACCAGTTGCACGGCCCGCTGCTCGCCGCCGGCCGCCTCGGTGAGCGTGCCGCCGAAGAACAACGAACCTCCGATCAGCGGGCCTAAGAACACGCCGAGCGCATTGAAGGATTGGGCGAGGTTGAGCCGCTGCGGCGCCCGTTCGGGCGCCCCCAGGACGTTCACATAGGTGTCGGCGGCGGTCTCCAGGAAGCAGAGGCCGCTCGCCAGCACGAACATCGAGCCGACGAAGTAGGGGAAGCTGGCGGCCTGGGCCGAGGGAATGAACAGCAAAGCGCCCATGGCGGTGACCGCCAGCCCGAAGACGATCCCGAATCGGTAGCCCTTGGCCTGCAAGAGGAACCCGGCGGGCAGGCTCATCACCAGATAAGCGCCGAAATAGGCGATCTGCAGCCAGGTCGACTGCGCCTTGCCAACGTGCAGCGTCTCCTGGAAGTGCTTGTTGAGCACGTCGAGCAGCCCATAGGCCAACCCCCAGATCAGGAAACAGCCGATGGCGAAGGCCAGCGGCCCCCTCAAGGCTCGATCGGCGATGGGGTTTGCCGTCGACGCCACTGTCTCGATCGCCATCGGTCGTCCCCCTAGCCGGCGGTGAAGCGGTAAGCGCCTGGCCCGGTCGCCAGCACCACCTTCGCAGCGTCGCGGCTCACCACGCGCACCTCGCCAGATCCGTCGACCGGCTTGCCGCCAACCCGCACGACGGCGCTCGCAGCGGCCGGAATATGGATCTCCGCCGTGGTGTTAGGCGGCACGCTGACGTCCAGGCTGAAGCCGGCGTCGCTCCGCTTCCAGGTGGTCGAGATACGGCCCATGACCGAGTCGTAGGTCCCGCCGCCATCCGGCAGACGGGCGTCATCCAACGGGCGGATGCGGATGCGCTCGAAGCCTGGCGTCAGCGGCTCGATGGCGGCCAGTCGCCGGTAGAGGAACCCAGCCACCGCGCCGAAGGCGTAATGATTGTACGAGTTCATGGCGACGTCGCCGGTGTCGCCGTTCCAGCGCTCCCACACCGTCGTCGCCCCCTTCATGACCATGTGGCCCCAGGATGGGAACGCGGTCTGTTTGAGCAGGGCGACGGCGACGTCCTCATGGCCATGGTCGGCCAAGGCGTCGAGGATGTAGGGGGTGCCAAGGAAGCCGGTGTTGAGCCGGTAGCCGCGCCCGGCGATGTTGTCGGCGAGCTTCTTCGCCGCCAGCGGCCGCAGAGCCTCCGGCAGCAGGCCGAAGTGGAGCGCCAGGATGTAGCTGGTCTGGCTGTCGTTGCCGACGCCGCCGTCAGCTCGGACATAGGCCTTCTGGAAGGCCGCCCCGATATTTTGGCGCAACTTGGCATAGCGCTCGGCTTCGGCAGTGCGTCCTGTCGCCCGCGCCATCTGCGTCATCAGCTCGGCGTCGTAGGCCCAAAACGCCGTAGCGATCAGGTCCTTGGGCGTGGTCGGAGCCTTGGGATCGACGGCTTCGGGTGAAAGCCAATCGCCGTAGTCGATGCCGCGCCGCTTGCTCCACAGGAAGTCCGGATTGGCGTCGCCGATGTGCTTAAGCCACCCCTCCATGGCCGCCCAGTTTTCGTCGATCACGCCGGTGTCGCCGTACTGGCGATAGAGCGTCCAAGGCAGGATCACCCCGGCGTCGGCCCAGCCCGGCGATCCGTCCCAATTCGCCGGGAATGGCGTCACGTCTGGGAACGAGCCCTTGACCTGGGCAGAGCGCGCATCGCCCATGAACCGCCGCGTGAAGCCGTTCACGTCCATGGTGTAGCTGGCGGTGTTCCAGAATACCTGGGCGTCGCCCATCCAGCCCAGCCGCTCGTCGCGCTGCGGACAGTCGGTGGGAATGCCGACAAGATTGGACCGCTGGCTCCAGAACCCATTGCGCCAGATCCGGTCGATCAGCGGATCGGAGGACTTCAGCACTCCGGTGATCGCGCAGTCGCTGTGGATCACGACCCCTTCGATGGCGTCCTTCGGCGGCGTTCCCGGATAGCCGGTCAGCTCGACATAACGGAAGCCATGATAGGTGAAGCTGGGCTCGTAGACCTCGGTCCCCTGCCCCTTCAGCACATAGGTGTCGCTAGCCCGCGCGCCGCGAAGATTGGCGGTGTCGATGTGACCATCGGGGCTGACCACCTCGGCGAAGCGCAGCAGGACAGGGGTCCCCGCCGCGCCCTTCACCTTCAGCCGCACATGGCCCGAGAAGTTTTGGCCGAAGTCGTAGACGTGCACGCCGGGTGCGAGGGTCTTCATCAAGGCCGGCGCCAGGCGCTGGGTCTCGCGGATCGGGGGCGCGACCTGAGCAGCGAAGGCGAGCTCCGGCGTTTCGACTTTTCGGGTCGGCTCCCAACTGGCGGCGTCAAATCCAGGCGACGCCCAACCGGTCTGCTCGCGCCGCGCGTCATAGACCTCGCCATTGTAGATCTCGGCGCTCAGGATCGGCGAGGGGCCAGCGCGCCAGGCCTCGTCGGTGATCAGTCGCTCGATCGTCCCGTCGGCATAGGTCAGTTCGAGTTGCGCCATCAGCCGGTTGGGCGGCGGACCGAAACTCCAGCGGCCGTTGTTCCAGCTGAATGCGCTGCCATACCAACCGTCGGCCAGGACGGCTCCGATGGCGTTGTCGCCCGTCTTGATCAGCTCGCTGACGTCGTGAACCTGGTAAAGCACACGCTTGCGGAAATCGGTCGATTCCGGCGCGAGCTTTCCCGTCCCCACCCGATGACCATTGATGTGCGCCTCGTAGCCGCCGAGCGCGGTGGCGTAGAGGCGGGCGCGGGCCAGGGGCTTGCTGACCGTGAAGTCTCGCCGCAGCAGGGATGCGGGCCGCGCTGGCCAGGGCGGGCTAAGCCCCCAACTCTGGGCCGATCCGGTCGGAACCCACCCGTCATCGGCGGTCCAATCGGCTCCCTCGGCCGACCGCGTGCGCCAGTCGGTGTTGGAGACGATCCGCAGCACGCGGCCGTCCGCCAGGGTGACCCGCAAGAGCGCAGCCAGGACGGCCGGCGTCTTCGGCAGGGCGGCTGGATTTGTGGCGATCTCGACGCCCAGCACATTTGCGCCGGCTTGCAGCCGCTCGCCGGTCGAGAGCTCGCGCATCGTACCCCACAGGGGCCGCCAGCCCGGTTGGGGTAACTCGGCGCCATTGAGCCAGACCGTGGTCAGCTCATCCTTGCCGGTGACGAGAAGCTCGGCGCGCACCGGCTTCTCGGGCAAGTCGAACTTCAGCCGGAAGCGGCGCGGCTTGGCGTCCGCACCAGTGTTGCCGAACAGCCAGATCATGCCGGCCTTGCGGTCGTCCTCGGCTTCGGGGTCGGGCGCGGCGATCCAATCGGCCTTCCAGTCGGCCTTCTCAAGCAATCCCATTTCCCAGGACGACGAGGCGCTGACGATCGTCATGGCGGCGCTGGCCGTCCAGACGCTGACCTGCCAGGCGAGACGTTGGCGCGAGACGAGTTTTGGTCCCGCCCAGGCGATGTCGAAACTGCGGGAGCCTTCAACTCGTCCGCTATCCCAGAACCACGGCCCAGAACCAAGTTCAGCCTCGGACGCCGCGACAACGATCCGATAGGCGGACTGGCGCAGGCCTGCCGCCTTGCCGTCCAGCCGCCACGAAAAGCGCGGCGTGAGGTACTCGAGCCCCAGCGGGCGGTCGAGATAATCGACGCGAAGGTCAATAACCTTGGCGGCGGGGGCGGCCATCGCCGCTCCTACGCCAGCCGGGCTGGCTGTGGCGCCCACGCCGGCGGCCATCAGTAACGAACGCCGCGATACACCTCGCCCCTCCCTCACTTGCCAGGAACCTTGCAGGTGAAGCTCGTAGCCTCGTCAGTAGAGCCCTTGCCGTCCCAGACCGCGACCTTTGGATAGGCGCAGAGCGGACGGGTGCGCAGGGGCTTGGCGCCCGGCATATCCAGCAGGCTGGCGTATTCGTTGTCGTACTTGGTGGCGATCACGCGATCAGGCGCTTGCCCCTTCTCCACCCACTTGGCCACCGTCTCGAGCATGTCGAAGGTGTTCGGACCAGGGCCGCCCAGGCAGTGCGAGACGCCCGGAGCCATGAACAGGCGCGCAAAGCTGTCGGTCTTGGCCGCGCCGGTCTTGGTGCGGACGGCGTCGAAATACTCGATCGACGCATACGGGCTGATAGCCGCGTCGGCCCAGCCGTGGAACATGATCAGCTTGCCGCCGCGACGATGGAAGGCCGACAGGTCGGGGTTGTCCGAAGGCAAGATATCACCGACGGCCGCCTTAGCGTCGATGAGGGCCTTGCCCAGATCGAAGTCGGCCGGGAAGTCCCAGGTGGCGTCCGAATAGACCATGTTGCGGAAGAACGAGCGGGCGAAACCCGGGTGCTGAGCCTTGGCGCCAGTGATCCACAACGTCCAAGCGTTGGGAACGGCCTCGCCGCCCGCCGGGAAGCCGGGGAAGAGCTGCTTGCCGCCAGCGTCGCGCGGGCCCTGGTAGAGGGCGCGCAGGGCGGTGACTTGGGGCGCGGTCAGGCAGTCGGGACCGTCCCCGGACTTGCACTGGATGGTGCGCGGATCGAAGCGGCAGGCGCGTGGGTCCTCGATCACGCCGTCTTCGACGCCGTCGATCTTATCGCAGAGCGCCAGGGCGGCGGCCTGGATCACCGGCAGCTTCTCGTCCGGGATCATGCTGGCCGGGTTGGCGTGGGCCGACTTCCAGGTCCACGCCATCGAGGTCATCAGGCGTAGCCAGGCGTTGGCCGGGGCACCGGCGACGATGCCGTCGAAGTCGCCCGGATAACGCTGCGCCTCCATTAGCGCCTCGCGGCCGCCGTCCGAGCAGCCGTGGAAGTAGGAGTATTTCGGGCCGGACCCGTAATAGGCGGCGGTCACGGCCTTGGCGAACTCGGCGGTGACGTGGTTGGCGCGATAGCCGAAGTCGCGGATCAGTTCAGGCTGGTTCAGCGCCCAGGAGGCGTCCTCACCCGTGCTGCCGTCGCCGCTGTGACCGAGATCCGTTCCGGCGGTGACATAGCCGCGATGCAGCGCCGGGCGCATGGCCAGGCGCGGCTGGCCCAGGCTGCCGCCATAGCCGCCGTTGCCGGTGGCCATGAAGCGGCCGTTCCAGTCCGATGACGCCGGCAGCCAGACCTCGACCTTGATATTCGAGGCCGGCGTCGGCTTCAGCGTCGCCTCGACCCGGCAGAAGGCTTTCATGGTCGGCAGCGGTGGAATCCCGAACACGCCGATCTCCACGCCTTCGCCCGTCGCATAGGGCTTGGCCGAGGTGATGGTCGCGTTCTTCAGCTTCAGGCCGGCGAGATCGGCGCAGTCGGCGGCCTGGGCCGCGCCCGCGGCCAGCAGCGCGCCTGCTCCAGCGGCAAGGGTCAGGGCCCATTTCGAACAATTCATGGCCGAGGCGCTCCGTAGGTGCATCACGTGGTCGGGACAGGGGTAAGGCCGGCTCGCGCGGTGATCTCCGCGACCATCTGGCCGTGGGTCTTGCGATCAAGCGGATAGAACAAGATCAGGCCGAGCGAGATCAGGGCCGCGGTCGCGGCCGGGATGCCCAGGCCTTCGGTGTGGGAGAACAGGAGGTAGAGCCCCGCCGCCGGCCAACAGAGACTGAAGCCGAAGTCCCCGGCGCCGATGGCGACCTTCCGGGCGACCGTCAGCCACGCTCCCCGTGCCATGCCCACTCCCCGCTCGCTCCTGCACAGCGCCCCTAGGCAACTCGGCCGGACGTCTTATTCACCACTTGCATAATGAACGCACAATGGCGCCGAGAGACGAAATGTCAAAGCTTCAGATCGATGTTCGCGCAGAGAATTTCATCGATCTCGCTGGACGCTGAGTGATCCTGCGCGGAGTCAATCTGGGTGGCGACCGCAAGGTCCTCTGGCCGGATGGCGCACCGATCGGCCCAGCGCTTTTCCGACGATCGCAGTGCGTCAGCTCCGCCGGCTGATGGTCAGGCGGTGGCCTGCTCGGCCAGGCCGAGTTCGGCGATCATCGCGGCGCGAATCTCGAACTTCTGGATCTTGCCGGTGACGGTCATCGGAAAGCTCTCCACGAACCGGACATAGCGCGGGATCTTGTAGTGGGCGATCTGCCCCCGACAGAAGTCGACGATCTCGACCTCCGTCGCCGTCTCGCCGGTCCGCAATTTCACCCAGGCGCACAGCTCCTCGCCGAAACGGGGATCGGGCACGCCGACGACCTGGACGTCCTCGACCTTCGGATGGCGGAACAGGAACTCCTCCACCTCGCGCGGATAGACGTTCTCGCCGCCGCGAATGACCATGTCCTTGATGCGGCCGACGATGTTGCCGTAGCCCGCAGCATCGATCACCGCGAGGTCGCCCGTGTGCATCCACCCCTCGGCGTCGACCGCCTCGTCCGTCTTCTCCGGCTCATCCCAATAGCCCAACATCACCGAGTAGCCGCGGGTGCAGAGCTCGCCGGTCTGGCCGCGCCGCAGAACAGCGCCGTCAGCGCCCACCACCTTCACCTCCAGGTGCGGCTGCACCTGGCCGACAGTCGAGACCCGCCGGTCCAGCGGATCGTCGCATGCGGTCTGGAAGCTGACCGGGCTGGTCTCGGTCATGCCATAGGCGATGCCGACCTCGCGCATATGCATGCGGTCGATGACCTTACGCATCACCTCGATCGGACAGGGCGATCCGGCCATGATCCCGGTGCGTAGCGACGACAGGTCGAAGCTCTCGAACTGCGGGTGTTCCAGTTCGGCGATGAACATGGTCGGCACGCCGTGCAGGGCGGTGCAGCGCTCGGCCTGCACGGCCTGCAAGACCGCCAGCGCCTCGAAACCCTCTGAGGGATAGACCATGGTCGCGCCATGAACCACGCAGGCGAGATTGCCCATCACCATGCCGAAACAGTGGTAGAGCGGAACCGGAATGCAGAGCCGGTCGCCAGCTTGAAGCCCCATGGCTCGCCCGACGAAATAGGCGTTGTTCAGGATGTTCCGATGCGACAGCGTCGCGCCCTTGGGCAGGCCCGTGGTGCCGCTGGTGAACTGGATGTTGATCGGCTGATGGCGGTCCAGATGGCGCGAGATCGTCGCCAGTTGCTGGACCTGCTCGGCGCCGGCCAGGCCGGCGACCGCCTCGAAATCGATCCAGCCCGGCCGAACCTCGCCGCCGATCTTGATGAGGCTCCTAAGGTCGGGCAACCGCGCTGAGCTGAGGGCGCCCGGAGCCGAGCCGGCGATCTCGGGCGCCAGGGTCTCGATCATCCCGGCATAGTCGCTGGTCTTGAAGCGCTCGGCGGCGATCAGCGCCTTCACCCCCACCTTGTTCAGCGTGTATTCAACCTCGGACAGTCGGTAGGCCGGGTTGATGTTGACCTGGATCAGGCCGGCCCGCGCGGTGGCGAACTGGGCCAGCGCCCATTGGGCGCTATTGGGTCCCCAGACCCCGACGCGGTCACCTGGCCGAAGGCCCAGGGCCAGCAGCCCCGCGGCCAGAGCGTCGGCCCGGCGGCCGAGTTCGGCCCAGGTCCACCTCACGCCCTGGTAAACCGAGACCAGCGCCTCGGCGTCGGGCCAGCGTTGCACGGCGAGATCAAGCGCCGCGCCGATCGTGTGTTCAAGCAAGGGCGGAGTCATCGCCCCGCGCACCAGACTGAGGTCTTCGGCCACTAAGGAACACCCTTCGAAAGGTGGGGGCGGAGCCCAAGGCGCCGCCCCCAGGGGAGGATGCTAGTATCGCACGTTCAGCGCCACGCCGAAGCGGCGGAACGCGTCGCCCGTGAGCACCTGGCTATAGGAGCCCGTTCCGCCGCTTCGGCGTGGCGCTGAA
>Ga0247823_10005099_pt1 | contig 10469 bp, 8 predicted proteins | sample 13C_PalmiticAcid_2_FD_192426 | JGI IMG/M metagenome (GOLD analysis project Ga0247823, IMG submission 192426) | Soil microbial communities from agricultural site in Penn Yan, New York, United States - 13C_PalmiticAcid_Day30 | ecosystem: Environmental > Terrestrial > Soil > Agricultural land...
GCTGACGGTAACCTAAAGTATTACGTGCCCCCTCAGAAGGTCACCGAGCTCGAGGTCGCGGCGTACGACCCGAACGATGTTGGAAAGCAACAAGAGCTCGAGGACATGTTCCAGGAATCGGGTCTGGATAGCCCCGTGGATCTTTTGGCGAAGGCTTCCGCCGGAGTTGGTGGGGTATGCCAGGCCCCGGGTGCCACGGTCCAGCGTCGGTTGCTCCAGCCGTCTCGCCGCATCCAGCGCGAAATCAGGGCGAGGTCGCAGGCGCGTGACTATGCCGGCTGGCTCTACTCGAAGCTCAAGGCCCGGGGCAGCGACGGCTGGGATGTTGCCTGTAGCGACTTTGTGACTGGACTTCTTTGGCTCGTTGGTCTTGACGAGGCCATGGAGAAGGGGGTATGCGCCGGAAAGGAGCGTAAGTCGAATCCGAGCTGTTTCTCACACTCCCTTTGTACAACGATTGTTGACGTTTATGTGCGCGCCAGTCTACGACAATCGTGATGCCTTCAAGTGTATCTTTGGTGGCTGCAAGACTTCGACGACCACTACCAAGACCACGACGTACGACTTCGACTACGCGTGGAAGATTGACTTCCCCTCCATCCAGGGCTGGCTCACCCAGACGGGCCCCAACAAGCTCATCTCTTGCGTCAACTGCGGCTTCTCTGTGTCCAACATCGCCTTCTCGGGCAAGATCGTCGTCAGCATCACTGAGGGCGTCATGACCATCAAGTCGGCCGATGTCACGCCGGGAATCAGCGGCACCGCAAACATGATTGTCCGGCTGCAGTCCGATGGCGCGTACAGCGGGGACTGGAGCTACAACTTCAACTCGGTCGAGCTCGGCGCCATCCAGATGGACAGTGCCTTTAAGATCTCGCCCACCATCCTCTACGGCATCGGCGTCGACTTCTCCACCGACTCCAAGGTCGATGTCACCGGCGGTGCCACCTTCTCCTGGAACGATGCCGCGGCGCCGATCAACATCATGAGCCGTTCTCTCGTGAGCCAGCGGAATTGGCAGCCTTCGGTGTCCCTCACCACCCCGTCGTTCCAGACGGGAGCGACGGTCAGCATCAAGCCGTACATGCGGTGGCTCGTGCAACTCAGCGTCGACATCTACGGCATGGTCAAGATCTCGCCTTCCATCTCTTCGCAGACGGTCGTCGGCATCGAGTCGACGTATTCCTACACGGCGGCCAACGGGTGCCCCGCCAACTCGCTCAAGGTCAACACCTACCTCAACACCGCCAACACGGTGTCCTTTGGTGACGGCACTGGCGCAGCCTTGTACAGCGGGCAAGTCGGCAACGCGAACCAGTGCTTTGGCGTGCCCGGCGTGCTGCCCTCTGCCGAGGAAGTCCAGTCCCTGAAGGCCGTAGGCGGAGCCTACTGCACATCGTACATCAACTACATGCCTCCGGTGACCGTCGCCTACTCCACCTCCACATCGGTCGTGCCCAGCACAACCACCTCGTTCTCCACCAAAACAATCACGTCCACCACGACCCTCTACGAGTTCCCGACGATCAGCGTCGACGTGTACTTGACCAGCACCGTCTCCGCTTCCACCTCGACCGTGACGGCCACGGACAAGACGCCCAATTTTAGCTACATCAACTGGAAGCGTGATGTCGCTGAGGCGACTGCGGCCCCGACCCCGACCCCGACCACGACTGCTGCTGGTGGTGGCGGCGCACTGAATAAGCGGCAGGCCATTGCGCAACCGAGCATGCTCGCCGGGTGGGACGCCACCAGGATCTCGTACGCGTGCAAGCAGGTCGCCACCGGCACCTCGACCAGGACCGCCACGATGACGACCACCGTAACGTCGGGCGTCGTGACGGCCACCGCGGTCATGACCGTCAACAAGAACGGACCCCTCGTCACGGAAACCTACACGTACACGATGGGCCGCTTCTTGGGAGCGACGACGGAGACGGTCGCGGGCACGGCGACCCAGACGGTGTGCCCGACCCCGCAGGCGACGTCCTGCTTCAAGCTCCAGGTGCACGGCGCCCCCTGGGTGGAGGGCAAGTACATGCGGTTTTCCGAGTGGGGCGGGTTCCAGCCGGACGTGACCGACTACGAGTACGACACCTTCTACCTGTCCTCCAAGGGGCACCTGATGGGGTACACTGCCACCGGGGTGACCATGTTCCTGGGCAAGAGCTTCCCCTGGGTCTGGGACGGCTTCTACGGCGAGGTCATGTTCCTGGACGCGAGCGGTGGCGGCCCCGGCGCGGAGTTTGCGACCTGCTGGAAGGACCCGGATCCGTGCTCCAAGGGGTTTGAGTGCAAGGTCACCGAACCCGCCGAGTTTGTGGGGATGTCCATCCAGGTGCCCGTCTACGAGCCGTACGACGACTGGAGCGGGACCTTTGCGTACTGGGCCTCCAACAGCTTCCGGCCCTGCTGGGGGCTTGTCACTGATGGTCTTCCGTGGTACGTCTCTGTCCCCATCAGCTTTACGTATGAGGATGTGCCCTGCCCGTGCTACTGAGTTTGGATGAAGGGGCCCGAAGGTAGTGGAATTTACTGTACATACCTGAATATAGGGTTCACTTTTTTTCGTCGGATTTGTCTTCCTCTACAATCTCGGGGTGTTTTGGCAGAGGGGCACCGAATGTATATATTTTCCATGCCTGCAAGCGCAAAAGCATATCCAAAAGAATCCGAGCTTCAGCTGTTCCACAGGCTAGGTACATGTATATATCATGGCGCACGCAGCACAGGGTGCCTGAGTAACGTACTTACTTAGGCAGATGTCATGCACCGGGTCAAGGTGTAGTCTATCGTCAATCTGGAGTACGGACTCCAGCGCTCGGCTGCAGAGCGCGGCTTCTGCGACTGCGGATGTCTTCCATCCTTCTTCGCCTATTCTTTCGTCCACAACCTGCTATTGGCGCGGATTAACGTTATTCTGGATCCTGTATCCGGCTTTAAATTCAAAACACCCCTCTAGGAACATCGGGGGCCCGGTTAATATCGCTCCCGGCTTAGGGTTGGCTTGGGTTACAATTTACCGGTTTCCCGGTGATCTTTGTAGATCTCTGGGATCGCTCCGTGACTGATTGAGCAACGTTTCCGGGTCGGCCGGTGTTGGCAATCCTGGTGGAATTCCTATCCTGGGGAATGAGCCCTTGGCGCCCCCATGGGGCCTTGAAAACTTGACGTGTTCCCTCTCTCCTCTCCCGGGGAAATGGTCTGTATCTCCTTCTTCCTCAGCGTCAGGCTCGCCCGTTACGATGCGGCTCGCGTTCGCACTCTCTCCCATGGCGGTGGCATTGGCCGCAGCCGATCTGCATGTCAAGAGAGCCGCCATCGATGACTGCCTCGCCGCCGCCAAAGTCCCGGTTGACGTAAAGAACTCAACCGACTGGAAGGTTGACGTTCATACCTTCAACCAGAGACTTCTCTACACGCCCGCTGCTATTGCGGTCCCCACTACCGTGCAGCATATCCAGGCCGCTGTCTCCTGTGCCGCCAAGGTCGGAGTCAAGGTCACCCCGAAATCTGGCGGGCACAGCTATGCATCGTTTGGTCTTGGTGGCGAGGATGGTCATCTCGTTCTGCAGCTCGACCGCATGGACCAGGTCACGCTTGACCCGGAGACCCAGATCGCGACAGTCCAGCCAGGAGCGCGACTTGGCCACGTTGCTACGGCGCTTTACAAGCAGGGGAAGAGGGCATTCAGCCACGGGACTTGCCCGGGGTACGTCAGATCACTCACTATTCCCGGCCTGACCTCGCTTTGTTCCTAACATCATACCCTTTACCATAGTGTGGGCGTTTCCGGGCACTCGCTACACGGCGGCTTTGGCTTCAGTTCGCACACACACGGGCTGGCCGTAGATTGGATTGCCGGTGCGACCGTGGTTCTCGCCAACGCTACCGTGGTCAACGCTTCCGAGACGGAAAACCAGGACCTCTTCTGGGCCCTCCGGGGTTCCGGATCCAACTTCGGCGTCGTGGCCTCCTTCAGATTCAAGACCTTCGCCGCGCCGTCCCTGGTCACCACGTTCGAGATTAACCTGCCTTGGAGCAATGCTACTGCGATCGCGGATGGTTGGGGCCAGCTCCAGAACTGGCTCAAGGCCGACATGCCGGCGGAGTTGAACATGCGAGTCCTGGGCAACGGGTTCCAGACCCAGCTGCAAGGAATGTACTACGGCAACTCATCCACTCTTAAAATCGCCGTGCAGCCTCTCCTCGGTAAACTGAACTCGACACTTTCGAACGTCCAGGAGTCCGGTTGGATGGATGCCTTTGGGCATTACGCCTACAGCCAAGAAATTGACATCACGCGCCCGTATAGCCAGGTATTTCGCGCCCCCTCGAACCTGGCCGTGTTATTTTAATGCCCGCTGACATGAACAACTAGGGCGAGACATTCTACTCCAAGAGCCTGGTGACCTCGGCACTCCCATCCTCCGTTCTGAAGAACGTCGCCGACTACTGGGTCAAGAAAGCCAGGTCCAACAGACGTTCCTGGTACATCATCATCGACATGTACGGGGGCGCAAACTCGGCCATTACAAAGGTCCCAGCAAACGCCACTTCCTTCGCCTACCGCGACCCCGAGCGCCACCTCTTCCTCTACCAGTTTTACGATACCTCGTGGGGAACCTACCCGGCCGAAGGGTTTGATTTTCTGGAAGACTGGGTCGAGACCTTCACCAACGGTTTGGACAAGACGCAATGGGGCATGTACATCAACTACGCAGATCCGCTCCTGAACCGGACCCAGGCGCAAGACGTCTACTACAGGCAGAATCTGCCTCGCCTCAAGCAGCTGAAGAAGCAGTTCGATCCCACGGAAGTCTTCTACTACCCGCAGGCCGTCGAACCAGCCAAGGCGTGAGACTGCTTGGCGAGGTGGCCGTCTGGACAGGCGAGGCCAGGGTGGACTTTGCTATTTACCTAGGTAATATCGAGATGATAGATGTGCCGAGAGAGCGAAGGTCGGCTTGGGACGGGTATAATAGCTGGTTGGAATTAGAAATAGACTTTATGTTGCGTGGATCCCATCTTGTCACCTCCCTCCAGACATACTCCTCAGTTCTCCTCCTTCGCCAAAAGTTTGTACAAAACGACGCCATCTGCGTCGAGAACATAGGTAGGTGCTTTCCATGATTATGGTAGTCGCATAAGCAAGCAGACCATAATTATCTGAAAGAATCCCAGCAATCTCTTTTTCAGAGGAAGTCGTGAGGGAGGCAGGTCCAAGGACCACAACAGTGTGGAAGCAATTTTGAAAGGGGTGCGGGCGAACTCAACACTTAGGTACCAAGTTGGGTAGGTCAGGTACCAACAGGTTGATGGGCAAGGCGAGGGAGGGGTTGGGTTCGATGAAAAAACGGGAACTCCCCAGCTTCTTCTCATCGCAGTTCTGTGGCGCGTCTGGTTTTGTTCCGTACGTGAAATTTTGGAACATTTGAAGCAAACGGAGAAGAAAAGACCTTAGGCCGCCATCCGTCTGCAGTGAGGCCCGCCGCCCAAATTTTGCGTGAGACAAACGGCCGGTGTGCCCTGTTCTTCTGCCTCTTTCCCCCATCTTCTTCAGGGCCTGTTCCTTTTTTTCTAACACTGGCATGCACAGTCCCCAATTTGCTCCTCCGTCAATCACATCCACCTAGTCCGACCTTTGCTTCTCTTTTCAACCCAAACAACGAACGCATCACATAAGAGACCTGGCCTGCCATGTCTCAGTTCAGACAATGGCGAGCCTCGCTCAAACCAACCCGCGTCGACATCGTCGGCGACTTTGCTGGGAGAGGCCTCTTTGCCATCCATGGCGAGGCAATGCTCACCTACTATCTAGAGCATGCGCGTGTTGATTTCGATTGTAAGCTCATCTTCCCGCCATCCTGCTGATATCTTTGCACTTGCTGATGGTTGGTTCGCTAGACAGCTTCCAACTCCTGCATCTTGTCCACGCCATCGAGACGTTTCTTGCGAAGCTGAGGGACCGAGGATGCAGCGTCAACATTCTCTGGTTTGAGGAAGAGGCCGATGTCTGCATGCCTACCGAGATACGCAGCGACAATTTACGCGCCAGCAAATACCGCCTGGCTCGCGCCGTGCTCATTCAGCATTTCTCCTGCCCGACCATCCTCCAGGAGGCTGTATCCAAGTTCAGCCGCGTATTTCCAAACCTCCAGAGCTGCGACTTCCGCGAATACCTCGACAACAATCCTCTCCATTTCTTCCTTGGCTCCAATGCCCACGATGAGTGTCGCGAGGTCGACGGGCACAACACAGCCCTGGAGATGCTGTATCGGATAGCATCAGCCGGATACTGCGTCGCGTTTATTGAAGGAGTCGAGTTCAAGAGCTCCAAGGTTGCCAGCCCCAAAGTCCTCGTCCGGGATTGTCGCTGACGACTGAAACCTCCGCAGGTATACCTCTCCATGACAACTCCCAGGGGTAGCTCCACTCCTTTAGTTGGGCGGGAAGAACAGTTTGCACTTCCTGTTGCTCCTTCATCCCACATGGTCGAGACGATGAACAGGCTTGCCGAACTCAAAAGCGCCGAAGGGCTGACAGCGCGGGAGTTTGTCTCCATCTCCGCGCTCGCTGTTGTGCTTTCTTCCGGCGTTGAGGGGGCCAGCAAACAGAAGATGTTGCGGTCACGGGAGGTCGCTGCTGTTCTCCTTCATCTCGTTGTGTTGCGCCATTGTGGCCTCCAGCAACGAAGCTTCGCCAAGCCAGAGTTTGGGAAGATGGCAACAACCAACACCGCATTCCTTGCCGAGTTCTTCGACACCACTCGAGACGGTCTCACTGCTTGGTTTGAGGGGGATCATTCAAACTTGGAATGGGACACCTTTGATTTGTTTGATGGATGCCTCTACCTCAACGTCTTCACCGCGCTGTCGAATACCCGGTTGCCACAACAATTCTCAGAGGAATTGGCCCGGATGGCACAGCTGCTCAGCACCTTGAGCGGTGCTCACATCGACATCGACGCATTGCTCGACCTCTCCGCTGATACAGCCGACACGGCCAGCAACATTGATCCGCCATGCCAGGACCGTCCGCCGGAGACGACGCCTCCTGTGCTCCCTTTCAACCACCCGATCATGGATCAGCACCTATCAGACGTCCGGCTCCAAACAGATAGCATCCTGACTGAGTCCTCTATCTCGGGAAAGATCTTTCAAGAGTTGGCGCACTGGCACAACGCTCGGGCGCCCGTTGACCCAAAGCACGTTCCGAAGCCTAGGGGTTTCTTTGCCAAAAAGCGGCACCAGAAGTTCATGTCTGATACGATGGCCTACTCCGCTAGCCTGACGGGCGCCTCTGGAAAGAACATCGACCCGGAAACCATTGTCGTCCAGGATCCAACGGCAAAGCTGAGGATCCCTGCGACAGGACGTCCCATCATTAAAGAGAAGGAAAAGGTGCCTCGGACGAAGAACGGAGTTAACAAGAGCAACAAACAAAAGGCGCTTGAGCACGGGGAGGCTCGAAGACAAGAGAAGCAGGCCGCGTTGTCTCAATCCGTTGCTGCGAGTTGGAGGGAGCGCTGCCGGGAATTTGAGAAACAACCATCCCTCGTCAAGCGTTACTTGAGGACTGAGGCGTATGCCTTGGCCTTATCCAACTCTCACTGGCAGATCGTGGGCTCCGAGGCGCTGTTGTATCTTGTCGACGTTTTGTTGCAGATGCCGAGCAGTCCGCAAACGCCGAACTCCTCTGGTAAGCACCCGTGACGCTCCTGACTTCCTGCTATCACCGCTGCTTGGACTGATAGCTGACGTGTGTCCTTTGACTGAAGATTTCGCTCTCCTTGCCATGATATGGTCAAAATCTACGGATGCTGCCAAGCTGCCGCTCACTCACGAAGTCAGCTCTCGACTTCGGTTGGTAGGGGAGAACCTCCAGATTGCGTTCCAACATCACGCTGGTATGTTCCCCGCACCCAGCCGACCCCTCGCCTTCAAGCCCATTGCACTCAAGGGAATGAGTTTGTTGCCCTCGCGCGTCACCTCCCGCGAGTTCTTGCTTGAACATTGCGGGCCGTACCTGGAACGAAGCTTCGAGTCTGCGCCAGATTCCCGTGTTCCATCCTTCCACCCCGATGCCTGGCAACGCAAGGTGCTCGACACCATCGACGCCGACAAGAGTCTGCTCGTCGTGGCACCAACCTCGGCAGGAAAGACGTTCATCTCGTTCTATGCCATGAAAAAGGTTCTGCAGGCGAACGACAGCGACATCCTGGTCTACGTGGCGCCCACCAAGGCACTCGTCAACCAGATCGCTGCCGAAATCCAGGCGCGCTTTTCCAAGCATTACGGCAACCGCGAAGGCCGGTCCGTCTGGGCAATCCACACAAGGGACTATCGTGTCAACAGCCCCAAGGGGTGCCAAATCTTGGTGACAGTACCCTCTATGCTGCAGATCCTGCTGCTCGCTCCCGTCAACGCCAAGCGGCCCACGGACTTTTCGCGCCGGATCAAGCGCATCATCTTTGACGAGGTGCACTGCATTGGACAGTCCGACGAGGGCGTCATTTGGGAGCAGCTCCTGCTGCTCGCCCCGTGCCCCATCATTGCCCTCTCTGCCACCATTGCGAACCCGGACGAGTTTAAATCCTGGCTTGAGCGGTCCCAGACCGCGAAGGGGTTTGAGCTCGAGATGATTGTGCACTCGTCGCGGTACTCGGACCTCCGCAAGTTTCTCCACGACCCGGTGCCGTTGGTGTCAGAGTTCACCGGTCTTGCTCCGGTTGAGCGGCTCCCCTTCCCGGGGCTGGACTCGGAGCTCAGGGGAAGTGGCTCTACACCGTTCCTCTTTGTCCATCCCATCGCGAGCATGGTTGACAGAAACCGGGAAACACTCAACGACACCAGTATGGAGCCAAGAGATTGTCTGACGCTTTGGAGATGCATGAAGAGACATCAGAGCTCCGAATACACAATCTCCGCGGCTCTGGATCCAGAGAACGCTTTGCCGGAGCTGGTTCGGAAATCCGATGTCGTTCGATGGGAGACCGCGCTCAAGGATCGGCTTGCCGAGTGGATGGTCGATCCGAAATCTCCGTTCGACGCTTTGCAGGAGGAACTGCGTGGCCAGCGGTACTCGCAGTTGGCCCAAGACTACACTGATACCCCGTGCTCAAGCAGCGGTGCGCCTTCCGTCGATGCCCCTGGCAAGTGGCCGCTGGTGTCGAGCCGTTCTGTTTTTTCCCTCTTGACGGATCTGCGCGCGAGCGGCGCGCTGCCGGCCATATTGTTCAATTACGACCGCACGAAGTGCGAAGCCATTGTCGCTCGGCTCTTCCAAGTCCTGACCTTGGCAGAGAGCAAGTACCGCGAGACAAACCAGGGGTGGATCGCCAAAATAACCGAGTTTGAGGCTTGGAAAAAGGCTCGCGAGGTTGTCAAGGCCAAGCAGACAAAGAAGAAGGCCAGTACCAGGGCAACCGGGTGTCGTGGAGAAGACGATGGGGATGAGCAAGGAAAAGCCCACTCGCAACGTGAGGCGGCCAGTCGGGATGTTAGCAAGTGGGAGAGTTTCGATCCCGATGCACCGCTCGCCCAGTTCAGCTTTGCGGACACTACAAAAATGACGAACGAGGAGCTCGAGGAGAGACTCCAGACAATACAAGCCGACTCGGTCCGTCGGCCCTTCATTGATGCCCTGCGTCGCGGCATGGGTGTGCATCACGCTGGTATGAATCGACAGTACCGCCAGGTGTACGTTTTATCATCCCCTCCTTTCTTTCCTTATATTTAGACATTGTGAACTGACGGACAACCTTCGCATTCTAGAGTCGAGATGTTATTCCGCAAGGGTTACCTCACTGTTGTCGTCGCAACGGGAACCCTGGCGATGGGCATCAACATGCCGTGCAAGACGGTCGTCTTCACTGGCGACTCGATCTTTCTCACAGCCCTCAACTACCGGCAAGCTTCCGGTCGTGCGGGCCGGCGAGGGTTCGACGTGCTCGGCAACGTCGTCTTCCACAACATGCCGCCGCACCGCGCGCTCGAGATCATGTCGGCAAAGCTTCCCGACCTGCGTGGCCAGTTTCCCACCTCGGTCACGCTGATTCTGCGCCTGTTCATCCTGCTCCACGGAACAAACAACTCGAGCTTTGCTGCTGATGCGGTCAACTCCTTGCTCACCCAAAACAGGCTCTACCTCGGAGGCCCAGACGCAAAGATGTCGATTGCCCACCACCTCCGCTTCTCCATCGACTACCTCCGGCGTCACCACCTGCTCTCTGCCTCCGGCGAGCCGCTCAACTTTGCCGGTCTGGTCGGCCATCTCTACTACGTAGAGTCCGCGGCCTTTGCATTCCACGCGCTGCTGCAGGAAGGCTACTTCCACGAGCTCTGCGCCGACTTCTCCGCGTACATGAACCCAACCAAACGGCGCGACATGACCCTCGAGCTCGTCCTCACCCTCAGCCATCTCTTCGGGCGCATCCCCCGCAACATGACCCGCCCCAACACCTCCAC
>Ga0247823_10005100_pt1 | contig 10468 bp, 12 predicted proteins | sample 13C_PalmiticAcid_2_FD_192426 | JGI IMG/M metagenome (GOLD analysis project Ga0247823, IMG submission 192426) | Soil microbial communities from agricultural site in Penn Yan, New York, United States - 13C_PalmiticAcid_Day30 | ecosystem: Environmental > Terrestrial > Soil > Agricultural land...
CGCGTAACTGTCCTGCACCGGCGCCGCCCGCGGCGCCTGCAACGAAGGAGTGGTGAATGAAACTCTGTGGATTCGACGTCGGGCTCGACCAGCCCCTGTTCCTGATCGCCGGCCCGTGCGTGATCGAGTCGATGCAGTTGCAGATCGATGTCGCCGGCCGCCTGAAGGAGATCACCGGCAAGCTGGGGATGAACTTCATCTTCAAGTCAAGCTTCGACAAGGCCAACCGCACCTCCGGCACCAGTTTCCGCGGCCCGGGCATGGAAGAAGGCCTGAAGGTGCTGGATGCGGTGAAGAAGCAGGTCGGCGTACCGGTGCTGACCGACGTGCACGAGTACACGCCGATGGACGAAGTCGCGGCCGTCGTCGACGTGCTGCAGACGCCGGCCTTCCTGGTCCGCCAGACCGACTTCATCAAGAAGGTCTGCTCGGCGGGCAAGCCGGTCAACATCAAGAAGGGTCAGTTCCTGTCGCCGTGGGACATGAAGCCCGTGGTCGAGAAAGCCAAGTCCACCGGCAACCAGGACATCATGGTCTGCGAGCGTGGCGCCTCGTTCGGTTACAACAACCTGGTCAGCGACATGCGTTCGCTGAGCGTGATGCGCGATACCGGGTGCCCGGTGGTGTTCGATGCGACGCATTCGGTGCAGTTGCCGGGCGGGCAGGGCAGCAGCTCGGGTGGCCAGCGCGAGTTCGTGCCGGTGCTGGCGCGCGCGGCCGTCGCCGTCGGCGTGGCCGGCCTGTTCGCCGAGACCCACCCGGACCCGGCCAAGGCCCTGTCCGATGGCCCGAACGCGTGGCCGCTGGACAAGATGGAAGCGCTGCTGGAAACGTTGCTGGCGCTGGATACGATCACCAAGAAGAACGGGTTTCTGGAGAGTTCCGTCTGAGACGCGCGCGCTCCGTTTTTTTTGCGCTGCTGATTGCGTCGACAGCGTACGCAACGTCGGCTTTTGGCTGCACGATAGGCTCGCAGGTCCTTGAGCAGGACCTGCCGGATGCGTTGTCAACAAACGAGTTCGCCTTCGTCGCAACGCTGACGAAGTACGTGCGTCTTTCTCCCATATCGGGTAGGGAGTACTACCGCGGCGGCATCGATTTTGAGGTTGCCGAACAGATCAAAGGTTCAGTTGGAGCCCGTGGACAGCTCGTCGAAGGGACGCCCGAGCCCGCCTTTCAGGGCTTGCCGCCAGGGCCCGCCTGCGGCCCTTTTGTTGCCACGCCGAACAACAAAGGCGCTACATTTCTGATCTTCGCCTCCCGCGACAGCGAATCGGGTCATCTGCGCCCGGATCCGCGGTCACTTAGGCTAGATATCCCGGGTGCCGAACCTGGGAAATGGCTTGACCTTGTCCGAACAACCCACCACGACACTCTGACCCCATGACCACCATCGCCAAGATCCACGCCCGCGAAATCCTCGATTCCCGCGGTAACCCCACCCTCGAAGCCGAGGTCACGCTGGAAGACGGATCCTTCGGTCGCGCCATGGTGCCGTCCGGCGCCTCGACCGGCACCAAGGAAGCCGTGGAGCTGCGCGACGGCGACAAGACCCGCTACCTGGGCAAGGGCGTGCGCAAGGCGGTCGAGAACGTCAACACCACCATCGCCTCCGCACTGAAAGGATTCGACGGCAACGACCAGGAAGGCCTGGACCGTCGCCTGATCGACCTCGATGGCACGGAGAACAAGGGTCGCCTGGGCGCCAACGCGCTGCTGGGCGTCTCGCTGGCCAACGCGCATGCGGTGGCGGCCTCCAAGAAGCAGCCGCTGTGGCAGTACCTCGCCACCGGCGACGTGAGCCTGCCCGTGCCGATGATGAACATCATCAACGGCGGCGCGCACGCGGACAACAACGTGGACTTCCAGGAGTTCATGGTGCTGCCGGTCGGCTTCGATTCGTTCGCCGAGTCGCTGCGCGCCGGCACCGAGATCTTCCACTCGCTGAAGTCGGTGCTGAAGGGCCATGGCCTGAGCACGGCGGTCGGCGACGAGGGCGGCTTCGCCCCGGACTTCCGCAGCAACGTGGAAGCGCTGGACACCATCCTCGAGGCGATCGGCAAGGCCGGCTACACCGCCGGCGAAGATGTGCTGCTGGGCCTGGACGTGGCCTCCAGCGAATTCTTCGACAACGGCAAGTACCACCTGGTGGGCGAGAACAAGCGCCTGACCAGCGAGCAGTTCGTCGACTTCCTGGCCGACTGGGCCGCGCAGTACCCCATCATCACCATCGAGGACGGCCTGGCCGAGGACGACTGGACGGGCTGGAAGCTGCTGACCGATCGGATCGGCAAGAAGGTGCAGCTGGTCGGCGACGACCTGTTCGTCACCAATCCGAAGATCTTCAAGGAAGGCATCGAATCCGGTACCGCCAACGCGATCCTGATCAAGGTCAACCAGATCGGCACGTTGAGCGAAACGCTGGAGGCGATCTCGATGGCGCACCACGCGGGCTACGCCGCGGTCGTGTCGCACCGTTCCGGCGAAACCGAGGACACCACCATCGCCGATATCGCGGTGGCCACCACGGCGACCCAGATCAAGACCGGCTCGCTGTGCCGCAGCGACCGCGTGGCCAAGTACAACCAGCTGCTGCGCATCGAAGAGGCGCTCGGCAGCCAGGCGCGCTACGCCGGTCGCAACGCCTTCGTCTCGCTGAAGAAGTAATCCATGCGCAAGGCGCCCTGGCTCCTGCTGGTGCTGGTACTGCTGCTGGGATGGCTGCAGTACAAGTTCTGGTTCGGCGTCGGCAGTTCGGGCCAGGTCGTCGCGCTGGAACAGCAGGTCGAGGCGCAGAAGCGCGAGAACGCGGGCCTGCAGGAGCGCAACGACGCGCTCGCCGCCGAAGTCGAGGACCTCAAGTCCGGCGAATCGGCGGTGGAGGAGCGGGCGCGCAGCGAGCTGGGCATGATCAAGCCGGGCGAGAAGTTCTATCGCGTGGTCGAGCCGGTTCCCGCCGCGCCCGCGCCGGGGGGCGAAGCGGCTCCCGATGCGGACGAAGAGGCCGCGCCCTGATGGCGGGTGTCTGGGCGGTGGTGCCGGCCGCCGGTCGCGGTACCCGGTTCGGGAGTGAGCTGCCGAAGCAGTACCTGAGCGTGCGCGATCGCCCCCTGATCGCCTGGACGCTGCAGGCGCTGTTCGCCCATGACGCGGTGGAAGGCGTGGTGGTGCCGGTATCCGAGAACGACCCGGACTGGCCCGGCTGGAGCGAATATGAAGGTCGGCCGCTGGTCACCTGCACCGGCGGCGCGACGCGCGCGGCTTCGGTGCTGGCCGGGCTGCATGCGCTGCCGAGCGGCGTGCGCGCGGACGACTTCGTCCTCGTGCACGATGCGGCGCGCCCGAACCTGGGTCGCGAAGACCTGGCGCAGCTGCTGGAGCGCGGCCGCAACGATCCGGTCGGCGCGATCCTCGCCGCCCCCGTGCGCGACACCCTCAAGCGCGCGGGCGACGATGGCGGCATCGACGGCACCGAGCCGCGCGAACGCCTGTGGCGCGCTTTCACGCCGCAGCTGTTCCGTCGCCTGCAACTGACGCGCGCGCTGGAAGCGGCGACGGCCGCCGGCATCGAAGTGACCGACGAAGCCATGGCGATGGAGCGGCAGGGCCTGCGGCCGCTGCTGGTGGAAGGCGCGGAAAGCAACTTCAAGATCACCACGCGCGCGGACCTCGAGCGGTTCGAGTTCGAACTGGCGCGCCGCGCCTGACCCACGACGGTATCGCCATGCCTGACACCTTGAACATCCGCATCGGCCAGGGCTTCGACGTGCACGCCTTCGGGGAGGGCGACCACGTCATGCTGGGGGGCGTTCGCGTGCCGCACGAGCGCGGCGTGCTGGCGCACAGCGATGGCGACGTGGTGCTGCACGCGCTGTGCGACGCGATGCTGGGCGCACTGGCGCTCGGCGACATCGGCAAGCATTTTCCACCGTCCGACGATCGCTGGAAGGGCGCCGACAGCCGCGCTTTCGTGCGCCACTGCGACGCCTTGCTGCGCGAGCGCGGATGGCGCGTGGGCAATGCCGATGTCACCGTCATCTGCGAACGTCCGAAAGTCGGTCCGCACGCCGACGCGATGCGCGCCTGCGTGGCGGAGGATCTGTCCATCGATGCCGACGCGGTCAGCATCAAGGCCACCACCAGCGAGAGGCTGGGTTTCACCGGGCGCGGTGAAGGCATCGCGGCGCAAGCGGTGGTCCTGCTGGTGAAGGCGTGAGCGAGACCCTGCCGCGCGCATTCGGCGCGCCCGTACTGGCAGCGCGTTTCCGCAGCGCGCCCGAAGATTTCTTCGTCGAAGAACTCCCGGGCTTCGAAGCCTCGGGTGAGGGCGAGCACCTGCTGCTGACGGTCGAAAAGCGCGGCATGAATACCGCCTTCGCGGCCAAGCGGATCGCCGCGTGGGCGGGGATCGCGGAGATGGGCGTCGGTTACGCCGGCCTGAAGGATCGGCATGCGGTGACGCGCCAGCGCTTCAGCGTGCATCTGCCGCGCAAGATCGCGCCGGATCTGGCCGGCCTGGTCTCGGACGATCTCAAGGTCATCGACGCGTCCTGGCATTCACGCAAACTGCCGCGGGGTGCGCTCGCCGGCAATCGCTTCGAACTGATCCTCCGCGAGGTGAGCGGCGATCGGGAGGCGATCGATGAGCGGCTCCGTGCGATCGCGGCGCACGGCTTGCCCAACTGGTTCGGCGAGCAGCGGTTCGGCCGGGATGGCGGCAACGTGGCGGCGGCGTTGGCGATGTTCGCCGGCCGCCGGGTGCGTCGGGACCAGCGGTCGATCCTGCTGTCCGCAGCGCGCTCGGAACTGTTCAACCGCGTGCTCGGGAGTCGGCTCGCGGATGGCAGTTGGAACCAGGGCCTGGAAGGCGAGGTGTGGATGCTCGCCGGCAGTCGCAGCGTGTTCGGCCCGGAGCCTTGGAGCGGGACGCTGGCGCAGCGCCTGGCGGACTTCGATATCCATCCGACCGGCCCGCTGTGGGGCCAGGGCGAGTCGCGGACGCAGGGCGTCGCGCGTGCAGCCGAGGATGCCGCGCTGGCGGGCGATGAAGCGCAAGCATTGAGGACAGGACTGGAGCAGGAAGGGCTCCGGCAGGAGCGTCGTGCCCTCCGCCTCAAGCCGGAGGGTTTCGAGTGGCGGTGGCCGGACGCATCCACGCTGCAGCTGCAGTTTGCGCTGCCGCCCGGCAGTTACGCGACCGCCGTGCTGCACGAACTCGGAGACGTAAGTGAGGCGTCGCGATCCTGAGCCGTTCGTCGGAAAGCGCATCGCAGTACTGGCGGCGCGTGCGGGCGGGCGTATAAGCGGAAACAGCGGCGGCGGATCGCCTCATCGTCGGCCGCGAGGGTGGTAGATCGTTCCCGCTTCCAGGAGGTTGCCATGAGTCGCCTCAATTGCCTTTCCTGTGCCGTGTTCCTCACCGTGCTGCTCTCCGGATGCGCCAGCACCCAGACCGCACGTATGTCCGACAAGACGCTCATGCAGCGGCAGACCGATGTGGATGAGGTCTACGTGGGCTACGTCAACGCCATCGCCAAGCAGCGAGGCACCGAAGTGATGTGGGTGAATCCCCCCAAGAAGCGGATGTCGGGCCCCATCGCGGCCACACCTTGATCCGTTCCCGGGGCGCGGCTAAGCGCGCCTGGCCAGCAGCACGAGAACCGCGCCGGTGCCACCCTGCGCGGCCGGAGCGGAATGGAACGCCAGCACGTCCGCGCGCTGGCGCAGGATGCGGTCGACCACATTCTTGATGACGGGTGCGCCCGCGTCGGAGCGCTGGCCCTTGCCGTGGATGATGCGCACGCAGCCGTGGTCGTGCTGGTGGGCCTCGGCCAGGAAGCGTCTCAGCAGCCCTTCGGCCTGCAGCGCCGTCGCCCCATGCAGGTCCAGTTCGTCCTGCGCGGAGAACTGCCCGCGCTTGAGGCGCTGGAACACGCGCGGCGGCACGACATCGCGACGATGGCTGAGCACGTCGCCCGCCGCGTGGAGATCGAACGCCTCGAGCCCCCGCTGGAACTCGCTGCGCGCATCCGTCTCGTCCTGCTCGGCCATGCGTGCGCGGGGTTTCGGAGGCGCCTTGCGGGGCGCCGGTGGCACCTCATCCAGGCGCCGAACCTCGCCGATCGCATCGCGGAACAGGGCGGCATCGTCGTCGTCGGGGGGCGAGGGCTTGGCCATGCCACCAGCGTAGCGGCATCGCCGTATCGCGACCAGATCGCGCAGGCGCGGGAAGCGCGGGCGTGGTTCCGGTATCATGGGGCGTCCCCGAGGAAACCCATGCGCGTACTGGTCAGCAACGACGACGGCGTCGACGCCCCCGGCATCCGAATCCTGGCAGAAGGCCTGCGCAGCGCAGGTCACGAGGTGTACGTGGTCGCACCCGACCGCGATCGCTCCGGCGCCAGCAATTCGCTGACGCTCGATCTGCCGATCCGGCTCAAGCGCATCGATCACTACACCTGCAGCATCGCCGGCACGCCGACCGATTGCGTCCACCTGGCGTTGACCGGAATGCTGGAGTTCGAGCCGGACATCGTCGTGTCGGGCATCAACAACACCGCCAACCTGGGCGACGACGTCATCTATTCCGGCACCGTGTCCGCCGCGATGGAAGGCCGTTTCCTCGGTCTCCCGGCCGTGGCGATGTCGCTGGCCACGAAGAACCACGATGCGAAGCACTACGAGACCGCCGCGCGCGCCGCCGTGGAGATCGTCGCGCGCCTGAAGGCCGATCCGCTGCCCGCCGACACCATCCTCAACGTCAACGTGCCTGACCTGGCCTGGGCCGACGTACGCGGTTTCGAGGTCACGCGCCTGGGCAACCGCCATCGGTCGGAGCCCTGCGTTCCGCAACCCGATCCGCGTGGCCACACCGTGTACTGGATCGGCCCCGCCGGCCGCGAGCAGGACGCCGGTCCCGGCACCGATTTCCACGCCGTGCGCACCGGGCATATTTCGATCACGCCGATCCATGTCGACCTGACCCGTTACCAGGCGCTCGAGAAAGTGGCTGGCTGGGTCGGCGGGTTGACGGCGGCCCTGGAGGATTCGGCGTGACGCCGCGGTTGCGGCTGCAGCCCGAAGCTGTGGGAATGGGCATGACCTCGCAGCGCGTACGCGACCGCCTGGTCGAAAGGCTGCGCGAATCCGGGATCGCCGACGAGCGCGTGCTCAACGCCATCCGCACGCTGCCGCGCCATCTGTTCGTGGACGAAGCGCTGGCGACGCGTGCCTACGAAGACACCGCGCTGCCGATCGGCCACAGCCAGACCATTTCGCAGCCGTGGGTGGTCGCGCGCATGACCGAAGTGCTGCTGCAGAACGCACCGAAGAAGGTGCTCGAGATCGGTACCGGTTCCGGCTACCAGGCCGCCGTGCTCGCAATCCTCGGCCTGGAGGTCTACACGGTCGAACGCATCGGCGACCTGCTGCGCCAGGCGCGCAAGCGCCTGCGCCAGTTGGGCATGAACGTGCGCAGCAAGCACGATGACGGCCGCATCGGCTGGGACGAGCACGGTCCGTACGACGGCATCATCGTGACCGCCGCCGCGCCCGCGCTGGTGCCGGTGCTGGTCGACCAGCTCGCGATAGGCGGCCAACTGGTCGCACCGGTAGGCGGCAGCGGTTCGCAGTCGCTGGTGCGCCTGGTGAAGCGCGAGGACGGCAGCGTCGAGGAAACCACGCTGGCGCCGGTGGTCTTCGTGCCGCTGCTGTCGGGCACGCTGGATTGACGCCGTGACGGATACGCCACGTGCCACGGGCATCGACCCGGCCGCTTCGCTCGGCCAGCAGCTCGAGGACATCATCGAGCGGCTGCCGCCGGACACCTTGAGCCTTGGCGAACTGCTGGAAGTCTTCAGCGACGAAGGCCTGCTGCTGCTCACCATCCTGCTGACCCTGGTGTTCCTGATTCCCGTCTCGATCCCGGGCGTGAGCACGGTGTTCGGTGCGGCCATCCTGCTGGTCGGCATCAGCCGTCTGTTCAACCGGCCGCTGTGGTTGCCCGCGCGCGTGAAGCACAAGGCGTTGCCCGCCGACCGCCTGCGACCGGGGCTCACGGGCGGACTGGTGTGGGTGCGCCGGATGGAGAAGATCAGCCGGCCGCATCGGCTGCGTTTCTTCGTCGACGGGCCAGGGCAGGGCGTGTTCAACAACCTCGCCTTCATCCTGGCGGCGCTGCTGCTGATGGCACCCTTCGGATTCGTCCCATTCAGCAACACCCTGCCAGCCTTGGCCCTGCTGCTCAACGCCATCGGCTTTATCCAGCGCGATGGCGGCGCGATCCTGCTGGGCCATCTGGCGAACATCGGGACGATCATCTACTTCAGCGTGCTGATCGGTGGCGGCGGCGTGGCGGTACGCGAACTCTTCCAGCGGCTGACCGGCTGACGCCGCGGCGCCGCGCCCCGTGAGGACACGACGAAACGCATGACCACGACGCACCGCACCGGCTTCCGCATGACGCGCGCCCTCCTGATCGGCTTGGCCGTGGCGATGCTCGCCGCCTGCTCGACCACGGTCGTGCGCACACCCGGCGCGCCGTCGTCGACACGCCCCTCTTCGCAGGCCAAGCCCGGTGCGACCGTGCGCGTGCAACGCGGCGACACGCTGTACGGCATCGCCTTCCGCAACGGTGTCGACGTGAAGGACCTGGCGGCCTGGAACGGCATCGCGCCGCCGTACACGATCTACCCGGGCCAGTCGCTCAAGCTCTATCCCGCCGGTGGCAGCCGCCCCGCAGCGACGACGACTCCAACGCGCCCCTCGACGGGCACGTCGACGCGTCCTACGCCCCCTCCGGCACCAGTGACGCGTCCCGTCGCGACGCCTGCGCCGGCCAACAGCGGGTTCGCATGGCGCTGGCCCGCCGATGGCCACCTCATCGGCCGGTTCGTGAACGGGGATGCCACCAAGCAGGGCGTCGACATCGCCGGCAGCAACGGCCAGGCCGTGCGCGCAGCGGCCGATGGCGTGGTGGTGTATTCCGGCGCTGGCCTCGTCGGCTACGGCGAACTCATCATCGTCAAGCACAGCGAGCAGTGGCTCTCGGCCTACGGCCACAACCGCAAGCGCTTGGTCAACGAAGGGCAGAGCGTGAAGGCCGGTCAGCAGATCGCCGAGATGGGCAGCAGCGGCGCGTCGCGCGAGATGCTGCACTTCGAGATCCGCCACAACGGCAAGCCGGTCGATCCGCTGCAGTACCTGCCGGCGCGATGAGTCTGGTTCGGGCGCGACGCGGCCACCTCGCCGCCGCGCTGTTGGTCACTGCGCTGTGCGTGCTGGCCGGCTGCGCTTCGACAGTCCGCGAATTGCCACCCCAGACCACGCCGCTGGACGTGGCGACGCTGAACCTCTGGCACGACAAGCAGGATTGGCCACACCGGCAGGACCTGATCGTCTCCGAATTGCGCAGGCTTGCCCCCGACGTGATCGTCCTGCAGGAAGTGCTGCAGGACGCGGCGCTGCCCAATCAGGCGCAGGTGCTGGCATCCCGGCTCGGTTATGAGTACCGCTTTTTCTCCGCCGATGCGCCCACGCAGGCACGCCGCTACGGCAACGCGATCCTGGTCCGGGGCACGATCGACGCCTCCCGCGAAGCGAAGCTGGTGCCGCTTGACGACTACCGCACCGCTGGCTGGGTCCGCGCCACCGTGCGGGGCCGGCCGTTGAACGTTTACGCCACCCACCTGCACCACACACCGCCGGGTGGCGCGATCCGCGCGCAGCAGATCGCGGGCCTGCTCGATCTGGTCGATGCTACGGCGGGCGACGTGCCGTCGGTGATCGGCGGCGATTTCAACACCCGCTCGGACACGCCGGAGCTGACGGCGCTGGTCGCGCGTTTCGCCGACGCCTATGCGGATGCGCACTCCAGCGAAGACTCCAACACGCCTGCGCATGCCACGCTCAATCCGCGTCTGAGCCATCCGCCCGTGCGCATCGACCATGTCTTCGCGCAACTCGGCGTCTTCCGCGTCGTGGACGCACGCATCTTCCTCGACAAGGCCGACGCCACCGGCGCGTGGCCGTCAGACCATTACGGCGTCTGGGCGCGGGTCGCGTGGAATGAGGGGGTGCGCAGGTGAACCTGGTGTTGCAGTAACCGAGGTTAGCGGGGCGCCAACAGGAAGCCCGCGACGACGCGCCGGGATTCACCGGCCAGCACGTTGAACGTGCGCGCCGCGGCGGCGTTGGTCATCACTTCCAGTCCCACGCCCTGGCGCAGGCATGCGGCCATCACGACGGCAGGGGGGAACACCTGGCGTTCGCCGGTGCCCAGCAGGATCACTTCCGGCTGGAGGGCGATCAGCGGGGCCAGGTCCTCGGGGGTGAGGGCCGCGCTGTCGCTGACGGACCAGGGTTCGATCAGTTGCTGGGGCGACAGGATGAAGCTGGCGGTCAGCGTGCGGTCGTTCACCCTGGCGTGCTGTCCGTCGGCGGACCGCAGGGTGAAGGCGTAGTCGGGCAG
>Ga0247823_10005101_pt1 | contig 10467 bp, 7 predicted proteins | sample 13C_PalmiticAcid_2_FD_192426 | JGI IMG/M metagenome (GOLD analysis project Ga0247823, IMG submission 192426) | Soil microbial communities from agricultural site in Penn Yan, New York, United States - 13C_PalmiticAcid_Day30 | ecosystem: Environmental > Terrestrial > Soil > Agricultural land...
CCGGTGCGCCAGCGGAGATCGAATTCGCCGTTGCGCGAGGTCGCGACGAACTCGGCCAGCTCGATCGGCAGCGGCGTATCGTCGCCGCCGTTGGTCAGGCCGAAGTTGCTGAAGCCCTGCAGTCCGATCCGGTGCGCGGTCGGCACACCGATCGTGCCGGTGCCGGGAACGTCGGTTCCGTTGAGGTACCACGGGCTCAGCTCGTCGACGCGCTTGAGAATCGCGAGCGCCGCCGGATCGGTGACGCAGCCGAAGCCGGTCGCCGTCAGGTCGAGACTGTAGGTGCCGCCGGCCAGGCCATTGGCCGCGGTGAGCGTCCAGAAGCCATCGGGGCAGACGCTGTTGTACGTGTCGCCGTTCTCGCTGAGCGGCAGGCCGAACGTGCCGGGATCGGTCGCGTGGAAGCTGCCGGTCACCGTGCCGCCGGTCGACGGCGCCGCGGTGAAGCTGAGCACCGCCGGACGATGCCAGATCTCGGTGCCGATCGGATACAGGACGTTGGCGACCGTCGAGGAGGCGAACCACCGGCGGAAGTTGCCGACGATCGTTCCCGAGGTCCACTCGAGCGTGCCGCGCGAGCCCGTGCTCTGGCCGAGGATCAGCGTGTCGGCATACGTCAGGATGTTGCCCTGCGTCATGCGCAGAATGGCCGTTCCGTTGACGCGGAAGTTCGTCAGCAGCAGCAGTCGTCCACCGGTCTTGGCGACCTCGACGTTGATCGAGTTCGTCATCTGCTCGATGTCGTAGGTGCTTGCGGTCTGATCGGTCGTGCCGACGAAGCGAAGCCAGCACTCGTCCGGAACGAGCTCGGTGAACTCGCCCGCGCTCTGGTCGAAGTCGCCCGTCAGGTTCATCGTGCCGGTGCCGTTGCCGCCGCTGAGCTCGAAGAGCCCGTCGTCGTCCTGGATGAAGTCACCGCCGACGTTGAGGATCATATCCGCCGGACCCTGGTTCAGCGTGACCTTCTCGGCCGGGTGCGAGACGATCAGATCGCCGCCGATCGTGATCGTGCGCTCGTGCGCCTCGGTCTGCGAGAACTCGAGGCTCGTGCCGCTGATCTGCAGGATGATGAAGTCGTTGCGCACGGTCACCAGATCGTACGCGTTCTTGCTGCCGCCGCCGCCGGCGCCGGTCATGTTCCACTTCAGGTCATAGAACGACTGGCCGAGGTTGCCGATGGCTCCGGCGCTGGTGCCGTTGCCGGCGATCTCGCAGGTCGATCCGTCGGCCCACGTCGCGGTCGGCACGGTGCCGTTGTTCTGGCCGTGAACGTAGAGTCCACCGCTCTGGAACTTCAGCTCGGCGCCTGCGCTGACGGTGATCGCCGCTCCGTTGTGCGAGAGCTTCAGCACGCCGGTGACATCCATGTCGATGCCGGTGCCGTTGGCGATCGTCAGCGTGCGGTTGTTCGTGTTGGCGTCGACGGTCGCGCCGCTCTCGACGATCACCTGGTCGACGGTGACGTCGGCGGTGATGCCCAGGATCGCGCCGCTGCGCACGGTGATCACGCCGTCCGCGCTCGTCGGTGAGGTCGAGACGTCGGACCACGAGCCGCTCTGGTACTTCTGCCAGACGGTCGTGCCGTTCCAGTTCGCGGTCGTCACGGCCGCGCGCGTCTGGTAGTCGCCGTCGCTCTGAGCGCTGGCAGTGCCCGCTGCCAGACCGAGCCCGATGGCCGATAAGAGTAGGAGGTCTCTGAGGTTCATGCCCGTGATCTCAGTCGGTGTATTGGAGGAGGTCCTTGAATTGCGCTGTCGGCAACCGCTCGATGAGCAGGTGCAGGTCCGAGTCCATGATGAGGTGTTCCGAAACGCTCGGCATGCTCGGCGCGGCGTCCGGTCACGCGAGTGCGTGACGGTGCCACGACGGCATGTCGGAATACGCGACGATCAGGTCGCTGTATCGGCTGGATTCAGAGGGAGTAGCGCCGGAACCGGGGAGGAGCGCCGAGCCGAAGAATGCCAACTGCCATTGAGCCGTACGAGTAGGGCGCGTAACGACTCGAACAACATCGAGGAGACACCAAAATCCCGTATCGAGAACGGGATCTGCGCATCGTTCGAGTTGGAGGGGACACTTCGCCTGGACCTAGCGGTGGACGTGGCTGCCCAAACACTGCACGTCAGGTGCGAACATAGGGCGGTTGGTGATACTACGCAAGCGGCAGGTCCACCGCCCCGTCCCGCGCACGAACGACGAAGGCCGGATCACCCAGGGGTAATCCGGCCCGAAAACGGCAATCGGGGGAATGTCTAGAAGACGTATGCCTGCCACTCCTCGAACTCGAGCTTGCCGCCGCGCCGCACCTCGACCCGACGGTAATCGAACGACTCGTTGAGGCAGACCGGCCTGTCCGTGCGGATGAACTCCTCCCAGACGCTGATGCTCGGCGAGTGGTAGACCTTGACCTCGGTCCCGTCATCGGCGATTCCGGTGAAAACGAAGCGGAAGACCGTGTCCTCGGACACCGTATGCCCAAGCAGCAGTCCCCCGTAGTTGGTCATGACTTCCTGTTTTGAGAGCATCCTGCACCTCTCCGGACTCTGTTGTTGGGCCAACGGGTGACTTTCCGTTATCAACCTAACAAAGCCCACACCACAGGAACATGACGGTCGACAGGTTTCGCGGGGCGGAGCGCCCGTGTGCTGATCGTGCGCCGACACTATTTCGCGGCCGCGCCGCTGAGCCAGCGCTCGCGCGCGCGGGTCTGACGGTCGGTCGCGTTGCGGGCCGCCTCGATGCGCAGCGGACGCCGGTCGAGCTCGCCGACCGTCGCGGTCTTCGTCAGAAGGCGGGAGCCACGGAAGAGCGTCACCTCCACACGATCGCCGGGACGCTTCATCTCCATCACCGCCTCCCACCGCCGGCCGTCGACGCGCTCGCCGTCGATGGCGACGATCTGATCGCCGGCGCTGATGCCGGCGCGTTCGGCCGGAGAGTCCGCGAGCACGTTGACGACGGTCACGAGCTCGCTGGCCGCGCGCGCCTTCGCGTCGCCGAGAGCGAGGCCGAGGTAGATCTGCGGGGTTTCGGTCTCGGGCTTCTCTCCCTTCGCGCGACGACGGGCCGACTTCGACGGAGCGCGCCGGATCTCGAGTCCGACATGTCGCAGGTAGCGCGCGTAGTCGATCTCCTCGCGCTTCTCGACGAGCGACTTGAGGAAGCTCTTCGCAGCGCGCCCGGCGACGGACTCGACCGCGGCGTAGACATCAGCCTCGGTGTAGCCGGTGCCGCGCAGGTAGTAATCGCCGATCTCCTGCAGCTCGTAGTGGCTGCGATAGAGCTCGCGGATGACGTCGTCGAGCGAGCGCCGGTCGTTGGTCAGCCGGCGGATCTCCATGTCGAGCATGAACGCGACGACCGCGCCCTTCGGGTAGTAGTTGACGTAGGTGTTGCGGAGGTTGTTGACGGGCGCGCCGGGATTGCGCTGGCTCGTCATCAGCCACGTGTCGAAGCTCGACTCGCGCAGATTGCGGTGCGCTCGACCGGGCGATTGATCGACGGTGTTGATCTCGGAGGCGAGCTCCTTGAAGAGCTGACGATCATCCCACACGCCGGCGCGGCGGAGCATGAGGTGCCCGTAGTACTGCGTGAATCCCTCGGCGAACCACAGCAGCGTCGTGTGCAGCTCGCGCGCATAATCGAACGGACCGAGCTCGACCGGACGCAGTCGCTTAACGTTCCAGATGTGGAAGAACTCGTGCGACGCGACGCCGATCAGATCGTTGTAGGAATCCTCCTTCGTCACGTGCCCGGCGAGCACGAGCCGCGTCGACGCGAGATGCTCCATGCCGTCGCCGTGCGGCGCGGCAGGATCGATGTTGACGAGGAAGTAGTACTCGTCGAACTCCGGTCGGCCGAACGTCGCGGTCTGCGTGCGCACGGCCTTCTCGACATCGCCGACGAAGCGATCGAGGCGCTCGCGCACCGCGGCACTGCGCCGCCACGCGTCGCCGGCGGCGAGGTCGAGGACGACGTGATAAGTGATGCCCTCGAGCTCGAAGCGGCGCACGAGGGGCGTTCCGATCTCGATAGGTGAATCGATGAGCACATCGTAGTTCGGCGCGACCATGACGCTACGTCCGGTGCGGCGGCGCGACTTCATCGACGAGTAGGATTTCCATCCCGCGGGCGCGACGATCTCGAGCTCGATCGGCTCGGCCTGACGACCGACGACGTAGGCGAACACCGACGATCCGTTGACCGAGGCATGGCGATCATCGAGCTGCGAGAACGTGCCGCTCAATGTGTCGGCGAACATGCGGTACGAGACGCGCACGCGCTCGTGCCCCGCCGTCGCGATCCTCCACGTCCCCTTGGCGACCTTGTCGCACGCGAGCACCGCACGTCCGGCTCTGGCCTCGACCTCCTGTACATTCCGCGCGAAGTCATAGATGAAGTACCGCCCCGGCGACCACGCCGGCACTTCGACATCGATCTCCGCCGCACCGGCGGTGTCGAGCTCGATGGTGATGTGGAAGAGGTGGCGGTCGGGGTTGTGGAGACTTAGCGTGTACGAGATCATGTTCGATGTTAGATGTCAGAGGTCAGATGTCACAAGGCAGGATGTCGAAGGGCCGGATGGCCCGGCGCCGGTTGGGCTTGTGGTCGATGCGCATAAGTGAAAGGGCTTGCGTTGGCGCAGTTTGGTGGGCGACATTTGTGCACCCCGCCACATCTCGCAAGCTCTCTAGACCGGAGAAGCCATGACCTCGAGCTCGTTCGAGCATCTCGACGTGTATCGCCTTGCCGAGCGTCTGAGCGATACGATCTGGGACGTCGTCTATGGCTGGCCTTCGTTCGCACGGGCAACGATCGGACGACAGATAGTCGATGCGGCAGACAGCATTTCGGCCAATATCGCTGAAGGCGTCGGAAGATGGTATTTCAAAGACAATCAGCGATGCGTCCGCATCGCGCGAGGCTCGCTCTTCGAAACCCGGAACTGGCTGCGGCGCGCCTACCGGCGCAAGCTCCTCACCAGGGAGCAGATAGCGACCCTGACTCCCATCATCGAAGAGCTGATCCCGCGCCTCAACGCCTATCTCAAATCGATAGGACGAGCAGCAACGATCCGCAAACCCCAACCACCCTACGAATCGAGCAAAGACCCGACCGCCTCGTGACATCTAACCTCTAACATCTGACATCTGACATGCGCCGCGGCACCAATCTCGACACCGGCAACCGCTTCACCACATCCTCAAGCGAACGCTTCGACGACGGCTGGGAGAGCTTTGCCGAGGAGCCCGATCCTCGCACGGAGCTCATCGACGATGCGACGCGCTCGGCGTTTGCGACGAACAACAGTCCCGACATCCCGTTCACGCACTCGATCAATCCGTATCGGGGATGCGAGCACGGGTGTGCCTATTGCCAGGATGGTGACACGCCAATCCTCATGGCCGACGGCAGTCAGCGCGCGCTCGCCGATCTCCGTGTCGGAGACAGGATCTACGGCACCATCCGCCGCGGAGCGTATCGGCGCTATGCGATCACAGACGTCCTCGCTCATTGGACGACGCGAAAGGAGGCGTACAGGGTCACTCTTGCCGACGGCACGAGCCTCGTCGCCAGTGGCGATCATCGCTATCTCACGGAGAGGGGCTGGAAGTACGTCACCGGGTCCGAGCAGGGGCGCGATCGTCGTCCTCATCTCACGCTCGGCAACTCGCTCATGGGCTCGGGGGGATTCGCCTCTCAGACGGCGAAGTCACCGGAGTACGAGCGCGGATATCTCTGCGGTGTGATCCGTGGCGACGGGACGCTCAAGACCTACCGATATGATCGTCGCGACCACAAAGGGGGCTCGACCCAGCGCCGCTTCCGACTCGCGATGAAGGATGCCGAGGCGCTCGACCAGTCGATGCGACTCCTTGGCTCCGCGGGTGTCGGGACGACACGCTTTCACTTTCAGGACGCGACGAGCACGAGCTCGCCGATCGAAGCAATCCGCGCGCAGACATCCCACGCGTTCGAGCGGGTGACGGAGATCATCGAATGGCCGGTCGCGCCGGCTCGCGACTGGCATCGGGGCTTTCTCGCCGGGATCTTCGACGCGGAAGGCTCGTTCGACGGTACGACGATGCGCTTCTCGAACAGCGACGGCTCGATACTGAACGCGATCGAGCATGCGCTCGCGTATCTCGGCTTCACCTGTACCAGGGAGAAAGTCCGTGAGGGAGTCAACGTCCCGATTCACACGATCCGCCTGACCGGCGGCGTCGCGGAGCATCTGCGATTTCTCCACCTGGTCGATCCGGCGATCTCACGCAAGCGAAGCATCGAGGGGCTCGCGATCAAGTCGAGCGCGCGTCTCGACGTCGTCGAGATCGAGCCGCTCGGACGCATGCAGGAGCTCTTCGACATCACGACCGGGACGGAGGATTTCATCGCCAACGGCGTGGTCAGCCACAACTGCTACGCGCGACCCGGGCACGAGTATCTCGGCTACAACGCCGGCATCGACTTCGAGACGAAGATCGTCGTCAAGCGCGACGCCGCGCGGCTGGCGCGTGAGGAGATGATGAAGAAGTCGTGGAAGCCGACGGCGGTCTCGATCAGCGGAGTGACCGATCCTTATCAGCCGATCGAGCGGAAGCTGGGCATCACTCGGAGCATTCTCGAGACGATGCACGAGTTCCGCAATCCCGTTGCGATCATCACGAAGAACGCGCTCGTGCTGCGCGATCTCGATCTGCTGGCGGCGATGGCGAAGTACGGAGGCGCGGCGGTGTTCCTCTCGATCACGACGCTCGATCGCGATCTCGCCCGACGACTCGAGCCACGCACGTCGTCGCCGGCACTGCGGCTGCACGCGGTGCGCAAGCTCACCGAGGCCGGCGTCCCGGTCGGCGTCGCGATGGCGCCGCTGATCCCCGGACTGACCGACAGCGAGATCCCCGCGCTCCTGACGGCGGCCCGCGAGGCGGGCGCGCGCTGGACATTCTCCGTGATGCTGCGCGTTCCACTGGCGGTCAGGCCGATCTTCATCGACTGGCTCGAGCGCGAAGAGCCGGGCCGCGCGGCCAAAGTGCTCAACACCCTGCGCGACATGCGTGATGGCAAGCTCAACCTCAGCGAATACGGCAGCCGAATGGGCGGCACCGGCGCCCGCGCCGACGCGATCGGAAGTCTCTTCGATTTGACGGCGCGGCGACTTGGTTTCAACGATGAGGAGATTCCGTTGACCACCGAGTCGTTTCGGCGGCCGGGGCGGGATGGGCAGATGGGGTTGTTTGGTTAGATGGTAGAGGTCAGATGATAGATGTCACGAGGCGGGAGCTTGCGTCCTCCTTCTTCACACAACGGCGCCCATCGTCCTCCTCGACGAGCGCAGCGAGTCGGGGATCTGTCTTCGGCGGTAGCCGTGCCGGACGGTACCGCTACCGCGGAAGAGAGATCTCCGCTGCGCTTCGCTTGCGAAGATGACGGTGGCGCATCACTCGGGGAGAAAGACGATGGCCTCCTTCTCACAAACGGCGCGCAACGTCATCCTCGACGAGCGCAGCGAGTCGGGGATCTGTCTTCGGCGGTAGCCGTGCCGGACGGTACCGCTACCGCGGAAGAGAGATCTCCGCCGCGCTTCGCGTGCGAAGATGACGGTCACGCGGCCGCGCGGGAAAGACACGCCTCGTGACATCCAACATCTGACCTCTAACATCTACCATCTCAAGGCAACCTACCCTGCGGCCCCGCCAACGCATCGCCCGCCTCGGCCGCCACTTCGCCGCGTCTTGCGTGATGCGGATTCTCCTTGAGATCCGCTTCGACTTTCTCGCGCTCGATCTCGGCGCGGCGGCGCTCGCGCCAGCGGAAGGCGGCGCGCAGCAGCAGGCCGGTGACCGGGATCGCGACGAGCATTCCGCCGAGACCCATGAAGTAGCCGAACAGCAGCAGCGACGACATCACCACCAGCGGGTGCAGGTCGGTGTGCCGGCCCATGACGTGCGGTCCGATGATCGCCGTCTCGATCACCGACTGCGCGGCGAAGAGCACCGTCACCCACAACGCCGCCATCGCCGGATCGGGCATCGTCAGGGCGGTCAGCAGCACGAGTCCCCAGGCGATGATCGCGCCGAGATACGGTATCAGCGCGAGCACGCCCGTCACGACGCCGAGCAGCAGCGCGCCCGGCACGCCGATGATCGCCAGTCCCACGCCGATGAACGCGCCCTGGAAGACGCTCGTGATCAGGTCGCCGCGCAGATAGCCACCGACGACCTCGTGCATGTCGTTGAGCATCCGCTGCGAGCGCACCTGGTACTCCTGCGGGATGAACGAGTAGATCGTCGCGCGAATGTGCCAGTAATCCTTGATGAGGTAGAACATCAGGAAGGGCACCATCACGACGTTGGTGACCACCGCGATGATGTTCGAGATCGCGCCGGGGAGCTCGCGCGTCATCTCGTTCGCCTGGGCGAACACCGCTCCCTCGAGTCCGCTGATGCGGGGAACGACGTAGCGCTCGATGATCATCTGCGCCTTCGGCTGCGGGATGCCCGTCAGGCGCGTCAATCCTCCTGAGCGTGCCCACGTCACGAAGCTGTCGGTGACCCTGTCGATCGCGCCGAGCGCCGTGCCGAGCTGCGCGATGAGCACCGGCACCATGTAGCCGGCCACCACCGCAATGAGGCCGACCAGGATCAGGCTCGCGACGAGCGCCAGGATCCAGCGCTTGATGTAGAAGCGCCGCTGCAGGTACGTCACGACCGGATCGACGATGTACGCGAACAGAAATGCGAAGACGAACGGCACCAGTACGCTGAACGCGGTCACGCTGATCCAGAGGACCAGCAGGATTGCGCCGACGACGAGCAACGGACGGATCTTCGGCTCCGCGCGGAAGGGCCACAGGAAGATTCCCGCGAACAACGCGATCACCACCGGCGAGATCACCGCGCGCACGTCGTACATCAACAGACCGATCAGGATCACCCCCGCACTCACCATCAGCACGCCGTACAAGGTCGTCGGGACAGGGAAGGTGTGGGGAAAGAACCGCAGGGGCCGCGTCCGCCATCGACGCGTGCGCGCACCGTGGGGCGCCATCGCCGAGTGATCGACCTCCTCGGGTGTCTCCCTCGGCGATTCGATCGTGCGCGCCAGCCTGCCGTTGCGATTCGGCGCTCGCTCGCTCCGTCCGACTGTCGTACCCTGCGCGAATCGGCTCATGTATCGGCTCTCGTGTACTCAGTTCCTCGTTTTCATCCCGAAACTGGTGCACTGCATAGCCCGTGCCGAAGGCAATAAACTGTCGGGCATCGAGTCTCTCCAGTGACCCGTCGGCACTTCGCCGTTGTGCGACCGAACCGATCGTGTATGCCGGTCGAGCCTTCGCAACAGCGGCGGGACCACTCGTGAACGTCGAATCGAGCCTATGTACCGGATCCTTCTCCCCCTCGTTCTCCTGTCGACCATGCTCGCGCCCGGCGTGCCGTCGGCGCGTGCGCAGCAGCCGCAGATCGGCGGCGCGGCGCCGGCGAATCCCAGCTCGAGCGCCCTCGTGCTCGCGCGCGTGAAGTACTCCGGCGGTGGCGACTGGTACAACGACCAGGAGGCCGACGTCAACATGCTCGAGTATCTGCGGAGCAACACGTCGGTCAACGTGCGCCCGCAGTTCGAGTATGTGGAGCTGACGAGCGACAACATCTTCAACTACCCGATCCTCTTCCTGACCGGGCACGGCAACATCGACCTTTCGCCGGCGGAGGCGCGTCGGCTGCGCGCGTACCTCGACAACGGCGGATTCCTGTACATCGACGACGACTACGGCCTCGACACGGCGGTGCGGCGCGAGATGCGCAAGGTCTTCCCCGAGCAGGAGATGCGCGAGCTGCCGTTCGACCACCCGCTGTACCACTCGTACTACGAGTTCCCGAACGGACTTCCGAAGATCCACGAGCACGACGCGAAGCCGCCGCAGGGCTACGGCCTGTTCACCGACGGCAACCGCCTCTGCGTCTACTACACGACCGAGACGAATCCCTCCGACGGATGGGCCGATGCCTCTGTGCACAACAATCCCCCCGAGAAGCGCGAGGCCGCGTTCCGGATCGGGACGAACATCGTCGTGTACGCGCTGACGCGCTGAGCGACGATCGCCCGAACGCTCTCCCACAGGCCCGCCCTTGCCCTCGGCGGGCCTGCGTCGTAGTTTCCCCGGACCCCCCCGATCGCCGACCTCCGGGATTCCACTCCAAAGCCGTCATCCATGAACCGCACCAGCACTCGCATACCTCGTACAGCGCTCGCGTCAACTCTGGCGACGGCCGCCATCGCAGCCATGATCACCCTGTCGTTGTCGGCGCCCCTTGCGGCGCAGACCGCGGGCGGGGGCGTCGTGCCGATCGATCCGAACACGACCGTCGGTCGGCTCGACAACGGGCTGACGTACTACATCCTGCCGAACAAGCTGCCGGCGAAGCGCGCCGAGCTGCGGCTGGTCGTGCGCGTGATCGTCAAGCC
>Ga0247823_10005102_pt1 | contig 10466 bp, 5 predicted proteins | sample 13C_PalmiticAcid_2_FD_192426 | JGI IMG/M metagenome (GOLD analysis project Ga0247823, IMG submission 192426) | Soil microbial communities from agricultural site in Penn Yan, New York, United States - 13C_PalmiticAcid_Day30 | ecosystem: Environmental > Terrestrial > Soil > Agricultural land...
GCTCATGAGCATCAGCACGTTTTTGGCGTCGGACTTGGTGCCGTTGAAGAAGAGGGGCGTGGTGCAGGGGGTGGGGAATATCGCGCACGGGTGAGTGTTTGTTGTTGTTGCTGTTGCTGTTGCATGTCGGCGAATTGCGTGGTTGGTTGGAGTTGTGCTGACGATGTTTGCTTGGGGCAGGTCAGGGGCGATGCTGGGTGGTGTGTTGGGCGGGTTCATTAATGACACTTCGCCTTTGGGTTGGCGGTTGGCTTTCCTCATCCAGGTGCCCATTGTTATGGCGTCAGGGGTTCTGGTGTGGTACCTCGTCGATGTCCCGCCAAAGATCTCCAACAAGTCGCTGCTCGCGCGGATCGACTATGGCGGGGCTTTCTTGACGGTTGGGTTTCTTGTTCTGGTGCTGCTCGGCCTGAATGCGGGTGGAAATTTGGTTCCCTGGACTGACCCTCTGGTCTTGACCACCATCCCCTTGGGCGTTGCCATGCTGGGTGCCCTGGTGTGGTGGGAAAGACGGGCAATGCAGCCCATCATCCCTGTCCGCTTGCTTGTTGACCGGACCGTACTCACCGCATGCATCACCAACTTCCTCGGGTATGTCTTTCGCTTTCCGTTGGTTGCAGAGATGCTTCTGGACGTCGCTGACAGCAGACTAGCACGATGGCAGTGATGATGACCCTGTTCTATGTGCCCCTCTACCTCCAGGTGCTCGGCCACTCGGCAACCGAGGCCGGTCTCCGCATTCTGGCCTCATCGCTGGGTGTTTCCTTTACGTCCATTGGATGCGGCCTCATCATGAAGAAGACGGGCAAGTACGTCGTCCTCGGCATTGCCGTGCTCACCATGTTCACGACCGGCATGTCTCTGGTTGCGACACTGGATGACAATGCGCCGAGCTGGGTTCCATTCGTCGCCATGGCTCTGCTCGGTGCAGGCTATGGCGGAATGCTGACCGTGACGCTTCTTGCTTGCATCGCCGCTGTCGACCACACACATCAGGCCGTCATCACGTCGGCGACATATGCATTCCGCTCCGTGGGTGCAACCTTGGGCATCACCGTGGCGTCGGCCGTGTACCAGAACATCCTCAGGGCGCGGCTGTGGGATCGGTTTGGCGACTTGCCAGGCGCCGCCGACGAGATTGAGCGTATCCGCGACGACCTGAGCGAGCTGACAAGGCTGCCCGAAGGCTGGTACGAGGGTGTGATTGAGTCCTTCATGGAGGCATTCCGGGGCGTGTGGATTGTGGCTTTGACCCTGGCTGTTGCGGGCTTGATCAGCGTCTCCCTGATGAAGCAGCACAAGCTGCACTCGAACTTGGCTCGGCAGGAGGAATAGAGGCATGGGCATGGTTGATGAAGTTGACCCAGAAGTTACGTGTCGAGACTGACGAGACATTTGGATAGAAACTGGGAACAAAAAGAATAGAGGCCGCAATTCGAGGGCTCAGCGATAGGTAGACATGATATAGCTACCTTAGCGTTTATGCAGCGTTTACCACAGACAATATGGTCATCGCACACAATGTGATTGAGGCGATCCGTGGAAAACATCGAGGCGGTGAATCGTCAAGAAATTGGGACACCAATGTGCAACTTCTGACGACCACCCAGGTACCCGCCTCACAGTGAAAAACGAAGCACAACCTCAGGTTGTCGGTTTGCATCAGTGCGGCCCCATTTTCACTGACCCGGCTCAGAAACCAACCTGGAATCTCTCCATGGGAACGGGCGAGGTGCTCTGAGCAGAAACCAAGTCCCTCCATGAACCTTTTGCTAAGAGTGGTAGTCGAGAGGAATTTTTTCACATACATAAGGTAAAACCTGGTCGCACTAGCACGCGGTACTTTGCATTCACTCGGCTTGAGACTGGAGGTTTGCACCTGCCGTCTAGCACCACGGTCCCACGGGAGTCATCACGCGTGCGTCCCGTCCCTGCCTGATGTACTGCAATGTCGTGATGCAAACTAGCAGGAAGGACCGGGGTGCAGAAAGGAGAGCAACACAACACCCGGGCAGCTTCGTTCCTGTACCTTCCATTCCACTTCTTGAAAGAAAGGAATGGCAGGATGCATGGAACGCAACACGGCGTCACTGCGATTGCCAACTCAGGGTCGGCAGCCGAGACCCATCTCCAAGTCCTTGTCAAGAATTGTATTCCATTGTTTACTTGCCCCTTTTCTGTTGGCCATCACCAATTGTCGTCACGCACCCAGACTAGCAAAACAGTCAAAAGGGGGAATGGACCAGCTGAATGCACCGATGTCGATTTGCACGGAACTCCTCATTACTGCCAACACGCCATGTTATGTCCATGACCGCGTAACCAGCTACCATCCTATTGAAGCCATCCCTATGATCATGAGGAATGTTGTTTGACACTTCTGTGCAGCTACCACGCAGATGCCAGTTCAGTCGGATAGCACTACCGCCTATCCCGGTGACCAAGTGACGATGCATTGTAATAACTCCGAGTTCTCAAGCAGGAGCTGTCAGGAATATCGGCTCACAGACTTAATTTTTTTACTTCTTCTGCTGAAGCTGTAGTTAACATGCAGCTTGTAGTCCGGGTGGAAGCTCGCCATGCTGCTCATCAGCTTGTACCCGCTCGAGCGGGTATAGCGCACGAACTCGCCGCGCGCCATGCCGCCGCGCAGCCGCGCGATGCGCGCGTGGTAGTCGCCGACTTTCTTCTGGAGGGACTTGAGCTGCGCGTCGGTCGTGAAGCGGACCGTACAGGCGGCGTGCTCGGTGTCGAGCTTGCCGTCGGCAAAGTACGTCGCGAACTTGATGGTGGCTTTGCGCGTGGTGGCTGCGGCCTTGGGCGTCGGTGCCAGTTGGGGACGTTCTTGTAGGTGATGCGGGAGGTGACATCGAACATGACCCGTGGGCGGGGGGCGACAGGAAACAAGGCGCGCGAGCGACATCAGCACACAGCATCCGTGCTCTCCGCCAGTCTCACGCTCCCCGCAGGGCTCACAGGGCTATGATTCCCACGTCACAGCACAGATTCAAAGTCTGTATTAAGACCAAGACAAGGGTCCTATCTATGGATCTGTGAAGACATTAAACAAGGTAATCATACAAAAATCGAAGATAAATACAGCGCCTCCATCAACCTTCTTTCCCTCTCAGCTCCCACTCGAACGAGCGCCCATCACCAGGTGCATGGAACCTCGGGCACGTACCACGTCCAGCAAACCTTCTTGGCGGGGCAACGTTTTGTCCGAACCACGGCAAACGCGCCCGGGTTGCCCTCGAAGGCGATGCAGCGCTTTGCCCTGGTTGTGAAAGTAGAAATGGCCCCTCCTACGGTCTTTATGCCAGTCCAGGCAGAGCGACCACATACCAGGGACAGGGGGATCTTGGCAGCCGTGTTTAGGATCCACAGGATGTTGGACTCTACCGCCGAATGTCTGCCAAACTCCGTTGGAGAACTTTTCCTGCCTGGTCCAGGGGTCTGTCTCGACATCGGCTACCAGCATGTCGGCGTTGGCGAGGGAGACAAGCGCGGCGAGGGTAGCGAGGGCGGTTTGGAAATGCATGGTAAGGCTAAGTCGGGCTCTGTTAGGAAGCGCTCTGATTGATTCGGTGCTGGATCGCGCGAATACGTACAACGTGGGCGCCGGGCGAGACGCGTGTGGCAATGTTTTGTTTGTCTCGGGATGGGTGCACTGGTGAGGCCTGGACTTTGGCGGTTCTGGTGGCGGGAGATGCTGGATGTTTTATGTCCACATTCTTGTCTCTTGTTCCTGCCTGAGGTACGAAATTAAACGTCGGCGTCAAAATCAGGATTGAAGGGTGCGGCTCTACGTAACGTTAACATCTTGGCAAACAGAAGGATCAAAAGGTTCAGTGTGGCGTCGCTTGGAGATGATGGCCAAGGGACCCAGGATTTATTATGAAGGAACCCGGTATAGTATGGCAGGCATGGTGGAATCGTGTTGTGAGACAATCTTTATGTATAATGAAAGTGGAGATATCTTTGATTATAAAATTTTATGTATAAAATTTAGGAAAACAACTGTAGTTTCGTTTTAACGGAAATCTGTTGACGAGTAGGGCTAGATAATAAAAAGTACTATATACTTTTTATCAAAATGCGCGAGTACAATACGATGCCCACCCAACAGACCCCATCATCCAATGCATGACACACCATTCACTCCTCGTCACTGCTTTCGACAATAAACCCTGCCCTTGCCCGCGGCCGAGCCCTGGCAGCTGCCTTGGCAACGGGCATGTCATCATCCTCTTCTTCTCCGTCTCCGTCTGCAGTCTCCTCAGCCGCTGCTTTTGCGACCCGGCTTGGGCTCGATGACAAAGGGGTGTCATTCGTAACGGCCTTGCTGGACTGGGTGGACTCGATAGGATCCACATCCATGTCGTCGTCGTCTCCATCGTCTCCGTCCTCGTCACTGCTAAGCTCGACAACCTTCTTCTTCTGGGCTGGTTTCCTCCTCTTATTTGGCCTGCCCGCAGGTGCCTCTGTCGAAGACGACCGGCTCCCACTCGCGGCCGTCCCCTCGTCATCTTCGTCCTCGCTGCTCTCAGCCAACACCACATCAGACTTCCTCTTCCTTGCCTGTTTCTTTTGGCCCTTGGCCGACGACGCCGGCGCGTCATCTTCTCCGCCAATACCAAGCAGCGCCTCCCAGGTCGACATGTCCACATCCGAGGGCTTAGCGCTCAGCCCGAGCTTCGCATTCCTGGCCTCTTGCATTGCCAGCTCCTTGGCGAAGAATTCCTTGTCTGCCTCTACATCCGACTTGTCGTCTTCCGGATCCACATACATGGCACTCTTGATCTTGCGCGCCTTCTCGAGCTCCTTCTGCCGTCTCGCGCGCGCCTTGGCCTCGAGCTGTTCGTCGGTGGGACCAGCCGCTTCTTCGCTCCCCTCACGGCGACGCCGCTGTCTCCGCTTCTTGGGCGGTCCGTCCTCTGCCGTCCGTTTGCGGGCCGTGGGGCCGCCCGCTGGGAAGAGGATCCCGCTCCCGTCTTGGTCCCCGTCGGAGCCGTCGTTGATGAGGTTGTTTATGTCCTCGCCGTCGTCGTCGTCGTAGGCCGCGCGTTTGCGCGGGGCGGATTTGCGGCGGAGTTGATCTTCGGCAAGCTCGCCATCTTCGAAGGTGGGAGGTGTGAACTCGGCTTTGTTGATGAGCGAGATGATTTCTTTGAGGTCGTCGGCGGTGACGGTGCCGGGGACGACCCAGATAGAGTCCGGGGACTCGTCGAGAGTTGGGGCGAGGCGCTCGAGTCCGACGAGTTTCATGAGGAGGCGGAGATGCGGGTTTTTGAACATGGCTGTGCGGCGAGCATCGTTGTCTGGGCGGATGGTGGAGTGTGGAGCAGTCTTCGCCGTGCTGTCTTGGGCTGCCTCGTCTGCTGCTTCGCCATTGAGCCGCTCAGCTTCCAAAGCCTTCTCGGCGTTCTCCCAGGCACGGCGCTCGCTCTCTGCTTCGGACAGCTGCTTCTTCATCCACTCCAGGTGGTCTGTCTGGTTTCTGTCTAGCAGGACACCAACTACGATGGCAATCTGCTGGTCCCGTTCTACTTCACGCTTGAACTCGAGCTGCGCCGCCGGCCTGGGGTTGCTGGAGATGGTCTGCTTCTCATGGCCATATTCCAGGAAGTGCGCCGTACTGTTGATTTTGGAGAACAGCAGCTCAGTGAACAAGACTGGCCGCTCTTCAAGCTTTTTGGTGCATTTCCTGATGACCTGCCTCGCCAACTCGTCCCAATCCTTGTACACGGACGAGTTCTTTTCGAGCGGCTCGGGTCCTTTGATCATGTTGTAGAACAAGTGAATGATGTCGAGGCGGAACAGCATGACGCTCATTTCTTGTTTGAAGGCGACTCGGTGGAAATACCGGTGGGCCCGCTTCAGCTGCGAGTCGTCCAGATCCCGATAAAACTTGGTGAAGCTGACGAATGTGTCAACCACACCTTGGGGGATGAATCTCGTTGCGAACCGCTTGAAGTCAAACTTCCTCTCTTGGCTCGTCTTCTCGGCTTGCCTCTCGTCGTCGGCCGAGTCATCTTCGGCGTCGGCCTGGTCTTCGTCGCCTTCCGCAGCCTTGGCGGCCTTCTTCTTCCGCCGTGTCCTCTTTCGAGAGCGGACTTGCAGGTCGACGTTCTGCTTCGAGTACGACTCGAGGATGCGGAGGAAGGTGTGCGTGAGTTCGGTGCAGGCATCGAGGTACTCGAAGCCCTGGTCCTTGTAAGACCGTACAATGTTGGCTATCGCATCGTGTGTCGTCTCCTCGTAGAAGAGACGGCTGAGGATGTTGTCGGCGATATCCGCATTTTCTTCGTTGCGCGAGTCCGACATTTCCTTGACGGTGAGGAGGATCTGGGTGAAACAGCGCATGATGGTCGTCAATAGCGGCCAGTCCTTGTCGCCGTAGGCCCGGTCCAGGGCTCGGTTCATGGTGATGAACATTTCCTGGTTGAGCACCTCGGCGACGAGGTTGAAGCTCCCCACCTCGTCTTCGGTGGGGGGTTGCTTCGAGTCTTTCTTCGCCGTCCGACGCATCCGCTCTGCCTCGAGAAACCAAGATACCAGATAATAAAACTGGCCGTGGTGGTAATCGAGTACGTGCGGTGCTTCACGATCAAGAGACTTCCTCACATGCGAGAAGAGGGGATTGAAGCCAGAGTCGATGAACTCGGAGACAAATGACTGGAGTTGCTGGCGGGCTCTCTCATCGAGTGTCACCCGAGGGCCCAAATCCTTGGGCTCCATGTCTTCCCTCCTGGCTCGCCTGGGTGGCCTGAAATTCTTGCTGCTGTCCATCTTCCTCTCGCGGGTCGCGGCGTCGAGCAGAGCATCCTGACCCGAGACGGTTGCAAGCTTCCCGCTCTCCCGCTTGACCCAGATCATGGTGCCGAAGCGGCTGTGGCGGGTCGGCGCGTTTTTGCTGTATGATCTCAACATGGCGGCCTCCTTGCTCATGGCGGAGGTGAGCTCGTTGGCCTTGATCTTGTGCAACTCCTTCTCGCTGACGAACAGCTTGCTTGAGTCGACTCTTTTGACGAGGTGAAAAATGATCTCCATGACGATGACGTCCTCGGTCCGGAAGTCCTCGCCCATGTTGGAAGCAAGAGTCAGGAGCACGATCAGGACGTCCTGGTACGAGAAGGCGTCTACGAGGGCCGATCGCGAGATTTGCGTCTCGTCTCCATCGTACTTGATGCCTGGAGGCGGGCTGATGACGGCAATGTTCCTCAGAAAGAACAAAACCAGCTTGATGATGCCCTGATCGCGGGCCGATCGGTCCCCGTTCGGAATAGCCATCGACGGAAGCGCCACCCGGACAGCGGTGCTGAGGATAGGAGCGGCATCGAAATTGAGAATGGCGCGTTTGTAGCCCAGCTGGGCGAGTTGCAGCACGGGCATGTGGCGGTGGTGGTTGATGGTCATGGCCTCGCGGTCCTTCTCGATGGGCCAGGTGAGGGGCACCATGACCTCGAAGCAGGCCAGGGCGATCCTCGCCTTGTACTTGCTGTCGTTGTCGTTGGGCGGCCACGTGGCCAGGATGTGCAGCAGATCGGAGCCGACGATGTTGGCCTCAGCCAGGCACCGGGCGACGTCCATGCGGTTCGTCTTTTCGTCGTAGAAGCGGACCCATTTTTTGAGGTCGCGCAGCACCTCGAGGGCGTCGTCACCGAGCTTGTAACCGTCATCGTCGTCGATGCTGTATCCACCGAGCTAGAGGGGGGCCAAAGTATCAGCCGAGATGCCGCAACTATCAGTAGGATAAGGTCGGTACATACGGCAGACACCAGGCTGTTGATGTGAGCCCGGACCTGCGGGTGCACTGTGTCGTTGCTGCCCTCTGCGTCCTCCATTTTCGCAATGAAAAATCAGGAAGGCCACAGAGTGCAATCGAGTCCCTGCATGTGAAGCCCAGCGTCAGGAAGCCTGACAATTGGGTTGTGGTGGTGACTTGAGAGCCGGAGACACTGGCGTTTGCTTCGCCAAACGCACGCGCAAACGCGTCGAACGCATCAATCTAACTCTCAATCAGCGCGACGCGTTCCACTCACACCGACCCAAGAGTACAGTGTGTTTTACCGTGCGGGCTATCAAAGGCACTATCAGGAGCACGCTTTGCGCACTGTAGCAACAAGCAGCCAAGCATGTGACATCGGCACAACGGCCCCACTCTTCCAGCTGGCCCGGCATGCACGACCGAGGTTAGCCGCACCTTCCTTGGTCTCGGAGATGCTCGAGGTGGTTGAGCTTCGGCTCACTTCCAGTTTCCCTTTCCATCTCACAAGTCCCGTCTCCCGCAGATACCACAGCTTCCCAAATCATGTCGGCACGGCAAGCGCTCCGGCTTTCGAGCCGCGTGAGATACTTCAGCTCTACGGCCGCACGGCCCGCCCTTGAGGTGAAGCGGCTCGGTGTCATCGGCGCCGGGCAGATGGTACATTCACACCTACCCTTTCCGGACCAATTGATCTCTTGTTTTTGTACTTCTTCCTCATATCGCTGACGTGCATTGAGTACAGGGCCTGGGAATCGCTCTGGTGGCAGCCCAGAAGGCGCAGGTGCCGGTAACGCTGGTCGACTCGTCACAAGCCTCCCTGGACAAGGGAATCGCCTTTGCAGGTTGGTGAGAGCCGGGATGCCATACACTCCCGAAACTTGCCAGCTAAACAACCCCCTTTGACAGAGAAGCTCCTCGCCAAGGACGTCTCCAAGCAGCGCATCACACAGGAGCAGGCTGACGCCGCCCGCGCCCTCCTCCAGCCCACCACCTCGATCGACGACCTTTCCTCTGCCGACTTCGTCATTGAGGCCGTGCCCGAGATCCCCCAGCTCAAGTTTGACATCTTCTCCAAGCTCGCCGAGGTCTGCCCCAAGCACGCCATCCTTGCCACCAACACCTCCTCCATCTCCATCACCCGCATTGCCGCCGCCACAACCGGCGGCAAACCCACCGACACCACCAACAGCTCGCGCGTCGTCTCGACTCATTTCATGAACCCCGTGCCTGTGCAAAAGGGCGTCGAGATCATCTCCGGCCTGCAGACCTCGGCCGAGACCCTCGAGTCCGCCGTCGCCTTCTGCAAGCGTCTCGGCAAGATCACCTCGGTGTCCGCCGACTCGCCCGGTTTCCTGGCCAACCGCATCCTGATGCCCTACATCAACGAGGCCATCATCTGCCTTGAAACAGGCGTTGGCGATCGCGACTCCATTGACGCCATCATGAAGAACGGCACCAATGTGCCCATGGGCCCGCTGCAGCTTGCCGATTTCATCGGCCTGGACACCTGCCTGGCCATCATGAAGGTGCTGCACACCGAGACGGGCGACTCCAAGTACCGCCCAAGCGTGCTGCTGAGAAACATGGTGGATGCTGGGTGGTTGGGCAAGAAGAGCGGGAAGGGCTTCTACGACTACTAGATGAGGATGCGATGTACAATTAGAGCTGGGTGGTGAACGCACACGGACGCAACAACACGACGACGGCACAGAAATGTAACCTCGATGCTCGGACGCACCCTCTGATCTCGGGTCTTGAATCTTGGGTAGGATAGACGTGGCGCGCGCCGCCATGTCCCGTCTTGTAAGCGTAGTATTACCACCCCAAGAGCCCAGCTATTGGGGTGTCGTGCAGCCGTCAGCCGTGGTTGTAGCCGCAGCCACAGCCGCAAACAGCTTTGACTTCATCTCATGGCTGGCTGGCCATCAACTCGAATGGAAAAAGCGAACCAAAACAAAAACCACAGCTTTTCCCCCTACGCAGTGTATGTACACAAAAGGGGCGCCTTACGAAAAGGGGCTACTGCTGTCGCCCAGTCAAACCCAGCACCGCGGTTAACCGAGTAAACACAGCAACAACCCATTTCACCCAAATTGCGTCCCCGCACGTCTCTCAATCTCTCCCCGCAAACCATCGGTAGTCAAGAGATTGGGCCAAAATTGCTGCTATCCTTAGAAACCGGGGAGACTCCACGCTCAGTGATTTGCTTCCCGCACATCTAAATTTGTCGTCATCTCAAAGGACTCACCGTCTCTTGGAGTGGCTGCCTTCATGACATACCTAACGTAGCTGTGTAGATGTGGACAAAGGGGTTCAGGTCGGGTGTGGCAAGAACGGGTCTCACTAACCGCAAGTCTTCCTCGTCCGGGGCAGAGTCACCCACCATCAACGATGGACGAGCCTAAACCGCTGAATGATGGCTCTCATGTCCCCGCCTCGGATGCCAAACCCCCGTGGGGACGAGGTCCGAGCCTGGAGAATCCTTACCATGGTGGGATATGATCCAGGGGACGCTATCCCGTTCAGGTCCCTGCTGGGATGGGTGCTCTAGACTCCCGTCCGTTCGGAAGTTTTATCCTCGCCTCCCGGACGATCGCTCAGCAAAGCCCATGCATGCTCTCACAAGCTGCGCTATAGCGATTTCGAAAGCTCGTTGATATGCTTCTCGGGAAAGGGCGGGGGGAAAGGAAGAAGG
>Ga0247823_10005103_pt1 | contig 10466 bp, 10 predicted proteins | sample 13C_PalmiticAcid_2_FD_192426 | JGI IMG/M metagenome (GOLD analysis project Ga0247823, IMG submission 192426) | Soil microbial communities from agricultural site in Penn Yan, New York, United States - 13C_PalmiticAcid_Day30 | ecosystem: Environmental > Terrestrial > Soil > Agricultural land...
GTTTCGGTCCGCTGCAGCACGCAGAGTTCGCCCATTCCCACGAAGGCCCGGCGGAAACCGTGATCGTCGGCCGGCTGCTCTCGACGAGCTTCATCGCCGCGCTGCCGGCATCGGCGCGCGAGGAACTCGCGCAGCGCATCCGCGCCGTGATCGCGGCCGAACCGGAACTCGTCGGCCGCGATCGCGTCGCCATGCCGTATCGCACGATGGCCTATGTGGCGCAGAAGACCGTTGGCGAGCGGAGCTGAGTCGCCGCGCCGGACAGACGCCTCCGTGACACCGGTCGTGCTGCGGCACCACGCCACTGCGGCGCCCGCTGCGGTGGCCGTAGACTCCGCTTCCAGGACTCCCTCTAGGCTCAGGACAACGCACATGCCCGCCGCCGGCCCCGCTTCGCAACCCGTCGTGTCGCCGCTGACGCGCGCGGCCATCTATCTCGTACTCAGCCTGAAGCCCGAAGCCGACGGAGCCGTCGTGCGCGACCTCGCCGCCGATCTCGCCGCGCTCGTGCGCAGCGTCGGTTTCCGCGACCCGCCGGGCGGGCTTTGCTGCGTGCTCGGCTTCGGCTCGCTGGCCTGGGAACGCCTGTTCGGCGGGCCGCGGCCGGCCGAATTGCATCCGTTCAAGGAGCTCCGCGCCGACGCGCGGCATGCGCCGGCGACGCCGGGCGATCTGCTGTTCCATATCCGCGCCGAACGCATGGATCTGTGCTTCGAGCTCGCGAGCCGCATCATGGAACGCCTGGCCGACGTCGCGACCAGCGCCGACGAAGTGCACGGCTTCCGCTACTTCGATGCGCGCGATCTGCTGGGCTTCGTCGACGGCACGGAAAACCCGGTCGACCAGGCCGCCGTCGACGCCGTGCGTATCGGCGACGAGGACACCGCATTCGCCGGCGGCAGCTACGTGATCGTGCAGAAATACCTGCACGACCTGCGCGCCTGGAACGCGCTACCGACCGAGACGCAGGAACGCATCGTCGGCCGGCGTAAGCTGTCGGACATCGAACTCGACGACACGGTCAAGCCGAGCTACGCGCACAACGCGCTGACGACGATCGAAGAGGACGGCAGGGAAATAAAGATCCTGCGCGAGAACATGCCGTTCGGCCGCGCCGGCCAGGCCGAATTCGGCACTTATTTCATCGGCTATGCGCGTTCGCCGCGGACCATCGAGCAGATGCTGGAGAACATGTTCATCGGCCGCCCGGCCGGCAACTACGACCGGCTGCTGGATTTCAGCCGCGCGGTCACCGGCGGTCTGTTCTTCGTGCCGAGCGCCGATTTCCTCGACGATCCGCCGTCGCCCGGCGCGGCCGGCTGAATCCGTCCCGCCGGCGATGCGAAGCGACCGCGCCGTACCCATGCTGGCGATCAAGTCGCGCCCTGGCGCCGCATCGATGAGCCTTGGTGAGGGCAAGGCCCGATTCATTGCGACCGCACACGTTGCAACGGCTTGTAGAACTCGGCTATCTGCGGAATGAAACGCTGCGGATTTGCTCCGGCGAGGTTGGTCAGCACTACGATGGCCAACCCGTCATCGGGATAGACGATAAATGCGGCTCTGGCGCCACCGATGCCCGCCACTTGTCGCTGGGGAGATGTTTGCAGCACCGGCCATCCAGCAGCCCAGTCGCCATCGGCGCCACTGTTCAGTTTTTCCGGCACCCACATCTTTTGAACATCAGCTTTGCTGATCAATTGGCCGTTCGACAATGCAATGATCCAGCGCGCCACTTCATCTGCCGTGGTCTGCATTCCACCACCGGCCCAAAGGCTGTAAGGCATCTCGTAGATCCATTTCGACAAGCGGTTGCCGTCGTCCTTCGCCAGGGTTCCGCGCGGAGTGGTGGCGTAGATCGTCGCCGCATTGGGAACGAGGTCATAGCTGTCTCCGAATGTCGACAACGGCATTTTTGCTACGGCGAATTGATGCTCTGCGATGTACTGTTCGTAGGAAGTCTTCGTTTGTTTCGCAATGATCCGCGCCAACAAACCATAGTTGGTCTGGTTGTAGGAAAATCGATCGCCGGCCGGCGCTTCCGTTGGCAACTTCTTCACCGCGTTCCAGGCATCCAGTTCCGTGCCGCCGCCGATCAGGCCTTTCTGGTCGACGATCTCCGGCAGGCCCGAGGTATGACCGAGGAGTTGGCGAATGCGAATGCCGCGCCAGGCTTCAGGCAGGTCGTCCAGGTAGCGCGAGACAGGAGCATCAAGATCGACCAGCCCGGCTTCGGCCAATTGCATCATGGCGACGCCTGTAAATGACTTTGTCGCGGAATTGATGGGGAACAGGGTTGTGCTTGCGGCAGGCACGCGGTTCTCGACGTTGGCCAGACCATAGGTTTCGGACAACACGATTCGATTGTCCTTGATGATGGAAACCTGCACCCCGGGGATGCGTTGCTCCTTCATCTTCTGCTGTATCAACTGCCGGGTCAGTTCGTTGGCCTCGCCCAATGTACCTGCAGCGGTGCCAAGGCAAGGAAGCCACAGCAGAGCAGCGGCGATGATCGTTATGGCGCGGTACTTTCCGGACAGCATGGACCTTCCTAAGGCGAACTCGCCAATGATGTGATGACTGACCGCCGCTTGCTTGCGACCTCGTGCCTAGCGGCCTGACGCTGAGATGCGCCGCATGACCTCGGGGTTTGCACCAGTCACCGGAGAGCCGGGACACGGCCCGGCAAGATCGGCCGGGGATTGGTTCGTCAGTCCGATCGCATCATTCACCGGGAATACGATCGGGAAATGTACAAGCGAAGAAACGAAGCCGGGCGTTCGTTCCGGAGGCGCAAGGGCTTCCGGCGCGTCTTTTCGCGGTTCGACAAGCTGGACGTAGTGTTCTTCGCCTTCATCCGACGCGCACTGATTGTGGATGGACTGCGGCAGTGTTGACAGTCCCTAGCGGCGCACGCGCAGCCCGTGCTCGTAGACCAGGCGGCCGCCGAACCAGCCGGCCACGGCCAGTGCCGCGAAAGCGGCGGCACTGAGCGCGAGCGCCAACGTATCCGGCGCGCGCAAAGACAGACCATCCACGCGCAGCAGCAGACTGGCCGCATAGCCGCTCCAGGCCAGGCTGACCCAGAGCAGATGGCGCTGCGCGTCGCGCAGCGCCGGATGCTCCGCCGGCAGCGCGAGCAGATCGGCGAAGCCCGCGGCCATGGCGACGAGCGCGCTCAGCGTGCCGATCGCATGCAGCAGACCGGCGAACCGCCAGGCCGGCTCACCGAGCACGAGACCGAGCAGATCGGCCGCGGTCGCGAGCGACCAGCTTGCGATCGGCAGATGCACCAGCGCCGGATGCAGCGGATGACTCACAGCCCGAGCACCGCGCTGAGCAGGGTCAGGAAGGCCGTGACCGCGACACCCGCATGCACGAACACGATGGCCTTCGGCGCAATCGTGCCGCGCCAGTGCAGCGAGGCGAGATAGAACCCGCCCAATGCCGCGGCGACGAACAGCGCGAGCGCCGCGACGACGCGGCCGGCGGCGGCGCCCTGCAGCACGACGAACAGCAGTACGACGATGCCGGAAGCGCCGAGCGCCGCGTGCGCGGCGGACAGCGCCCAGGGCGCGATGCGCCCGCGCAGCACGCTCGCGGCCAGCACCATTCCACCGACGGCGCCGATGGCGAACAGCAGCAGTGCGATCTTCAACATGATCTTCTCCAGGTTGCGGGCCTCGCGGCCACGGGGTTCAGTCACTGCGGTCCTGCGGCAGCGCAGCGATGCGCTGCATCACCGTCTCGGTCATGCGCTCGCAGCGCGTGCCGAGGAACGGGAACGCCTCGTTCAAGGTCGTCGCGAGGGTGTCGCTGAGCGCCGCATGCAGCAGCCGGCGCGCGCGGTGCAGCCGCGTCTTGACGGTTTCCGAACGCAGGCTCAGCGCGGTCGCGGTTTCCTCGACCGTACAGCCTTCGATCTCGCGCAGTACGAACACGATGCGGAACGGCTCCGGCAGCGCGTCGACGGCTTTCTCGATCAGACGGCGGATCTGCTCCTGCGCGACCGCCGCAGCCGGGTCGACCGCTCCGGCCCCCGGGAATGCGACGATGCGGCCCGGATCCAGCTGTGCGGCTTCGATCTGTTCGACCTCGACCTGGCTGCGCTGGCGGCGCAGGCGGCCGTAGGCGGCGTTGAGCACGATGCGCGTGAGCCAGGTCAGCAGGGACGCCTCGCCGCGAAAGCCGGCGAGATTCGCATACGCCTCCATGTACGACTCCTGCACCACGTCTTCGGCTTCGGCATCGCTGCCGAGCACGCCGCGCGCGACGCGGAACAGGCGCCGGTTGCTGCGCTGCATGAGCTCGCGGAATGCGGCGCGGTCGCCGCGCTGCAGCAGCGTGGTCAGCGCCGCGTCGTCGAGTGCGGCGTAGTCGACGGCTCGCAGGGGGGCGTTCGCGGTCATTCGGTTCTCCTTTGCCCTGACGGATGCAGCACGGTGCACAAGGTTCCCGCTCAGACCGACAGCGCCGCAAGGATGTCGCTGCGCCAGGGCTCGCGGTTGAACTCGCCGAGCAGACGGCGCGTGACCAGATTCACTCCGTGCAGGCCAATGCCGCGTGACGCGATGCAGTCGTGCGTGGCGCACAGCACCACGGCCACGCCGCGCGGCTGCAGGGTCTGCTGCAAGGTGTCGGCGATCTCGGCGGTCAGCCGTTCCTGGATCTGCAGGCGCCGCGCATGGGCGTCGACGAGACGGGCGAGCTTGGAAATGCCGACCACGCGTTCGCCGGGCAGGTAGGCGACGTGGGCGACGCCGCGGATAGCCGCCATATGGTGTTCGCAGACCGAGCGCAGCGGGATGTCGCGCAGCAGTACGAGATCGTCGTAGCCGGCGCCGTCGAAATCGCGCGCGAGCAATTGCGCCGGATCGATCGCATAGCCGCCGAACCATTCCTCGTAGGCGCGCAGCACGCGGGCCGGCGTGTCGCGCAGCCCTTCGCGCGCCGGCGTGTCGCCGGCCCAGCGGATCAGGGTGCGCACGGCGGCCTCGGCCTGCGCGCGCGAGGGACGCGGCGTCGGGCGGTCGGCGGCCGGCGCCGATACGGGATCGCGGACTTCGGGCAACGGCAGGGTCGCATCGAACATGACGGTTCTCGTCGGGCACATGACCGCGCAGATGCAGCAGGGCGCGCGAGGTTCCCGCCCCGGCCGCCGCGTCCGCGGAACCTCGCGCCGCCCCATGCATCCGACCTTGCAAACGCGCAAGATAGGCCGGCCCGTCGACATTCCGAAGGAATCCACAATGGCGCATACCGATGCACCGCCGCCGGGTCCCGATTTCGCGGCCGGCGTCGCCCTGACCGACATACCCGCGACCGGCGTGCTCGCCGGACACGTCGACGGCGAGGCCGTATTGCTCGCACGGATCGACGACAGCTTCAGCGCGATCAGCGGCAACTGCACGCACTACGGCGCGCCGCTCGCGGAAGGTCTCGTCGTCGGTGAGGAGATCCGCTGTCCCTGGCATCACGCCTGTTTCAGCCTGCGCAGCGGCGCGGCACTGCGGGCGCCGGCGTTCGCGGCGCTGGCCTGCTGGCAGGTCGACGTCGTCGGCGAGCAGGTGTTCGTGCGCGGTAAGACCACGCCGACGCGGCCGCCGGCGCCGCGACCGCGACGTCCGCGCGAACGCATCGTCATCGTCGGCGGCGGTGCCGCCGGTTTCGCGGCAGCCGAACGGCTGCGCGAGCTCGGTCATGCGGGATCGTTGACGATGCTCAGCGCCGACGCGGCTGCGCCTTACGACAGGCCGAATCTGTCCAAGGACTATCTGGCCGGTACGGCGCCCGAGGAATGGATTCCGCTGCAGGGCGACGCGTTCTACGCAGAGCGCGCGATCGACCTACGGCTGGCCAGCGACGTCGTCGGCATCGACGTCGCCGCACGCGAGCTGCGCACACGCAGCGGCGAGCGCCACGCCTATGACGCGCTGCTGCTGGCCACGGGCGCCGAACCGCGGCGCCTGGACCTGCCCGGACTGGACGATCCGCGCGTATTCACCCTGCGCACCCTGGCCGATGCGCGCGCCGTCATCGCCGCGAGCGTTGATGCGCGCCGGGTCGTGCTGATCGGTGCCGGCTTCATCGGCCTGGAAGCCGCCGGTGCGCTGCGCGCACGCGGTCTCGACGTGCATGTGGTCGCCCCCGGCAAGGTGCCGATGGAACGCGTGCTCGGCGCCGAACTCGGCGGCTTCATCGCTGCACTGCATGCGGCGCAGGGCGTGCAGTTCCACATGGGTGCGACGCCGACCGGCTTCGACGGCCAGGCGCTGAATCTCGCCGACGGCCGCGCGCTGCCGGCCGATCTCGTCATCGTCGGCACCGGCGTGACGCCGCGCACCGCGCTCGCCGCGACGGCCGGACTCGCGATCGACGACGGCATCCTCGTCGACGAAACCCTGCAGACTTCGCTGCCGGACCACTACGCCGCCGGCGACGTCGCGCGCTATCCGCTGGCCGGCGACACCGCGCGCGTCGAACACTGGGTGCATGCGCAGCGCCAGGGTCAGGTCGCCGCGGCCAATCTGCTCGGCGCCGGTCAGCGCTACATCGAAGTGCCGTTCTTCTGGACCCACCATCAGGACGTGGATCTGCGCTACTGCGGCTATGCCGGGCGCTGGGACGAAGTACGCATCGACGGCGATCTGACGTCGCGCGATTTCACGGCACGCTATTTCCGCGGCGGCCGCCTCGTCGCGGCGGCGTCGGTCGGCCGCGACCGGGAAAACCTCGCGATCGAGGCGCAGCTGCGCGGCGACGCCTGAGGTCGATGCGGCGGCGTTGCGAGCGCAATGCGCAGGAGCGGCGACATGAATCGCCGCTCCCGCTCAGTCGGACAATTCCACGGGCCGCACGGTCAAGGTCAGTTCGCGATCGTGGCGCAGCACCGACACGGCGCAGTCGCGGTCGATGCGTTCGAGATCGAGCAGCCGGTGCAGATCGTCGATGCTGCCGCAGGGGCTGCCCGCAAACCGGACGATCAGATCGCCCGAGCGCAGGCCCGCGCGCTCGGCGGGTCCGCCCGCGGTGAGTTCCATGACCCGCACGGCGCCGGGCTGGTCGAGCCGGAAATGCCGCAGATAGCGCTGCGGCAGCTTCGTGTTCTGACCGGCCACGCCGAGGCTCGCGCGGCGCACGCGGCCGTGCTGCAGCAGCTGCAGCACGACGCGCTGTACCGAGTCGATCGACGTCGCGAAGCAGATGCCCTGCGCGCCGGCGATGATCGCCGTGTTGACGCCGACGACGCGGCCACGTGCATCGAGCAGCGGCCCGCCGGAATTGCCGGGATTGAGCGCGGCGTCGGTCTGGATCACGTCGTCGATGAGCCGGCCGGTCGTCGCGCGCAGGCTGCGCCCGAGCGCGCTGACCACGCCGGCGGTCACGGTCGAGGCGAAGCCCATCGGATTGCCGATCGCGACGACGAGCTGGCCGACGTGAAGCGCTCCGGCCGAGCCCAGGGTCAGGCTCGGCAACGCCGACGGCGCGGCGATCTTGAGCAGGGCCAGATCGGTGTGCGGATCGTCGCCGAGCACGGCCGCCTCGTGTTTTCCGCCGACGGTCGTGTGCACGGTCACGCGCCGCGCACCGCGCACGACGTGGGAGTTCGTGAGAATCAGGCCGTCGGACGTGAACAGGAAGCCCGAACCGGCGCCCATGGCCGGCCCTTCGCGCTCGCGGCTGACTTCGATGGCGACCACGGCCGGGTTGGCCGCGTCGTAGATGCCGGTGACCACGCGCGAATAAGCGTCCAGCGCCGAGGCTTCGTCGCCGCCGGCCGCAACGTCTTCGCGATCGTGATCCGTATCGAAAACGGGAATGTCCATGGCCGCCAGATGGGGCCGCCGCGGACGCAAACAAGCTCGCGCGGCAGCCTGCACCTCGACGCGTATGCGCTGCCGATCCGGTTCGGTGCGCGCATTCGACGCCGCAAATGCTCAGGCTGCTGCCGGACGGATGCGTGAACGTTCGTCGTCTGCCGGCGATGGCCGTCGAACCCTGACCGCAAGGCGGCTGAGCACGGAGCAAAGCGAGTGAGCGCATCGAGACGTGCGGAGCGCGCGCCATGAGAAGGCTCAGCGCCGAAGACGAGATCTCCAGCGGCTGAGCCTTCTGCCGGTGCTCTGAACTGAAGCGCTGAGCGTTCCGGCAAGACGAATGCTCGCGCGACGTGCGTTGCGACACGGTGAGGATGCATCGCTCTCGCGTTCACGGGACTGCAACCGCCGCGACGCGAGCATGGCGGCCCGTTTCGACAGCGCTGTGAGTGAGAGGGAGACAGACATGGCCAACGTAAGCACGGTGATGACGCCGAACCCGGCGGTATGCGATGCGAGCACGCCGGTGCGCGACGTCGCGCGCCTGATGCGGGACAACGACTGCGGCGAGATTCCCGTCGTCGACTACCAGGGCAAGCCGATCGGTGTCGTGACCGATCGCGACATCTGCCTGCGCGTCGTCGCCACCGGCGGCGACGGCGCGACCGCAGCCAGCGACGCGATGAGCTCGCCGGTACGCACGGTGCAGGCAGACAGCAGCCTGCGCGACTGCGTGACCTTGATGGAGAACGCACGCATACGCCGCGTGCCCGTCGTCGACGGCGACGGCAAGCTGACCGGCATCGTCGCGCTGGCCGACATCGCGTTGGCCGGGAAGGACAAGGAGACCGCCAAGGTCGTCAAGGAAGTTTCCGCGCCGGCGAACTGAGCGCCGTCGCGCGCGCAAAAATATCGCGCGTCCCGCCGCATCATGACGGTCGCATCGTGACGGCAGCGCCGCTCAGGACGAGGCGAGTGCGTCGTGGCGATGCGTGCCGGCGGTTGCAGGCTCGCCGTGGTCGACGTCGTCGGCGTCGTCCGGCAGCGCCGCGGCAAGCTGCTGCGCACGCGACACCGCCTGCGCTTCGACGGCGGCCCAGTCCGCCGGCTGCGGTTCCCAAGGCCCCGGCCCCAGCACTTCGGCGATCAGATCGCCGGCGCTCAGACCAAAGGCCTGCTGCAGCGCGGTCGCGCCGCCGTCGCGCGCATCGGCCCGGTTGAGCAGCGATGCATAGCGAAGGAAATCGCGGCCGAGCAGCTGAGTCAGCCGTTCGGCCAGATCGTACGAAAGCAGGTTGCCGTCATCGGGACGCAGGAAGGAATGGCCGGTCCAGAATTCCTGGATCGTCTGCGCATCCCAGAACGCCGCATGCTTGTCGGCCATTTCATGCGGCGCATACAGGCTGCGCCGCGGATCGGCCATCTGTGGCAGCAGATGCTTCTCCATGTTGACCGCAGCGCCTTCGTCGAGCCAGCGCGGCAGCTCGAGATTGCGCAGCTGCGCATGCGTCAGCTCGTGCACGAGCACCGGCTCCATCTGCGCGAGATCCTCGGCCGTGAACACGAAATGGCCGTAGCCGGCGTCGATGAACATGCCGCCGGACATCGCGAACACGCCTTCGCTCGGGTAGTAGTGATCGACGTAATCGTAGTAATGGTCGATCGTATCGAACACGACGATGACGATGGGCCCGTAGCCGTTGTCGGAGGCGACGCCATCGAGCGCGCGGCGTATGCGCCGGCGACTGCGTTCGGCGAAGTCCAACGCGACCTGACGCTCCCGCGCCGGCCACGGCGCGAGCAGGGCGAAGTGCGCGGACTGCGCGACTTCGAACTCGTCGCCGAGCGCCGCGCCGAGCTGCTCGAGCCAGCCGACGGCCGCGCTGCGCCAGAAAGCATCGCGTGCGGACTCGTCTTCGGGTTCCAGTGCGGCGACCGCGCGCCAGTCGGGGATCGGCAGGCGCGCATCGGCGAACCAGCAGTCTTCCGGCAAGGCGAGCGCCGGCACGGCGGAGTGGGCGGACGTTTCGGAACGGCGCGGACCGCCGAACCAGGACTTCAGCCGTGACAGCACCTCAGCGGGGCCCGCATCGCGCGCCGGCGGCGCGCGGCACGCCTAGCCGCATTTGGAATAGCCGCAGTTCAGGCAGGTCGCGCAGCCGTCCATGAGGATCGTCGCGGCGACGTTGCACTTCTGGCACAGGGTCGCGCCGGGCGGGAAGGCGCTGGCGGCGGTCGCCGCATCGCCGACGGCGACGGTGCTTTCGCTGCGGCGCGTATCGGCGCTCACCTCAGGCTTTTTTTTTGCGCCCTGCTCATAGGCCGCGCGCTTCTCGGCGATCAGGGCGCGCTGCTCGGGGCTGAGGTCCGGGTCGTGGATCAGGCCGATCATCTTCATGTGCTGTTCGATCACGGCGCCGAGCTCGGCCACGATCGAGGGCATGTAGACGCCGCCGGCCTTGAAGTAGCCGCCGCGCGGATCGAACACGGCCTTGAGCTCCTCGACGAGGAAGGTCACGTCGCCGCCCTTGCGGAACACGGCCGACATGATCCGCGTCAGCGCCACGATCCACTGGAAGTGGTCCATGTTCTTGGAGTTGATGAAGATCTCGAACGGCCGGCGCGACTCGTGCTGCGTGCCCTGGTTCA
>Ga0247823_10005104_pt1 | contig 10465 bp, 10 predicted proteins | sample 13C_PalmiticAcid_2_FD_192426 | JGI IMG/M metagenome (GOLD analysis project Ga0247823, IMG submission 192426) | Soil microbial communities from agricultural site in Penn Yan, New York, United States - 13C_PalmiticAcid_Day30 | ecosystem: Environmental > Terrestrial > Soil > Agricultural land...
CGTCCTCGGTGACCGGCTCGCCGGTCACCGAGGACGCCAGCTGGAAGTACGCCTGGCTGGCCGGATGGTGGGGCTTGTGGGACACGATCGGGGTTCCCGAGTTCGTCGAGGCAGCGATGTCGACCGCCGTCGCCACCTGCGAGGAGACCGGCATCCCCAGGATGCTCTCGACCTTCTCCACGCTGATGCCGACCTCGTCGTCGGCGCGGTTCAGGAGCAGGTGGCGGTGACCGCGCGCGATGCTGAGCATGTCCATCGTCTCGAGCGCGACCTTGACGTTCTTCAGGGTCGGCACGTCGAGGGTGGCGATGATGACGCACTCGTCGGTCTCGTCGAGGGCGGTGAGCGTCGCGTCGTCGAAGGACGGCGAGGTGTCGACCACGATGTAGTCGAACCCGTCGCGCAGCGCCCTCAGGATGCGCGAGATCAGCAAGGGCGTGATCCGCTCCCGGACGTCCGGGTGGGCCGGCGCGGCGAGCACGGTGAGCGAGTCCTCGTGCCGGGTCAGCAACCCCTCGAGCATCGCGAGGTCGACCGAGTCCTCGGAGCCCACGGCCTGCTCGATCGAGTGGGTCGGGAAGAGCTGCATCGTGATCGCGACGTCACCGAAGGCGAGGTCGAGGTCGACGAGGCAGACCTTGCGGGCACCGCGGTCGGTCAGCGCGAGGGCCAGGTTGACCGACGACGTGGTCTTGCCGACGCCGCCCTTGGGCGAGAACACCGTGACCACGCGGCCGAGCTGGCGGGCGCCACCGGGCCCGCGGAGGGCCTGGTAGAGCTGGTGGGCGCGCTCGACCGCTCGGGTCAGGGCCTTGTCGTCGTTGTTGGTGACGACGACGTCGCGGACGCCGGCGTGCATGGACCGGGCCAGCACGTCGGTGCCGAACTGCTCGCGGACCAGGACCACGCTGACGGTGGGCCGCTTGATGCGCAGGTCCTCGGCGCACTCGAGCGCCGTCGCCAGGCTGACGCCCGGGCCGAGGACCACGACGTACTCGTCGGCGTGCTGGTCGAGCCAGGCATGCATCCGGTCGATCGAGGCGACCGAGTGCGACCCGGTCGGCATGAGCTCGAGCAGGGCTGTGGTGGAGGCGGAATCCGCCTCGACGATGACGGGCATGTCCGCCCCTCTCAGTCGAAGAGGTTCTTGACGGTGACGCCCGGACCGCTCTTGACGTCACTGGCGTCGTTGAGGAGGGCGATCGACAGCTCGCCACCCTTCTCCGCGAAGCGGACCCGCTCGGCCTGCTTCTGCGTGACGGCGACGGTCACGAGCCGCTGGAGCTCGGCGTCGGTCACGTTGCTCGTGCCCTCGCCGTCCTCGTCGGGCTCGACGGTCTGGGTGCCGTCGGCCAGCACGGTGACCCGGTCGAGCAGGACCCGGGTGAGCAGCGGGTGCTGGCCGTCGTCGAGGAGCGTGGAGATCACGGCGATCTCGGCCCCGGCCTTGATGAACTTCCCCACCCGGCCGTCGTCCTTGACCAGGATGGAGATGGCCAGCTTGCCCTCGGGGATCGGCAGCGTTGCCCGAGCCTCGACGTCCTCGAGCGCGCCGAACTTGGCCGGGACGAGCTGCTCGCCGGCATAGATGGTCGTCAGCGCGACCTTGTCGCGCAGCGGGTCCGAGTCCTCGCTGGCGCCCTCGAGGAGCTGGGCCCGAGCGACGTGGGTCAGCTGGACCTTCCCGCTCTCCAGCGCGTCGTCCAGGCTCTCGCCCGGCGCGATCTCCTGCGAGGCGGTCAGCACCTCGACAGTGTCGTACTTGTCAGCGGCGCGCGTGTCCGCGCCGCGCGCGTAGACGAACACCAAGGCAACGCCGAGCGCGGCGATCACCGCTGCGACGACGAGCAACAACCTGCGACGATCCACTTCAGAGCCCTCCCGCTCCCCATGTGATGAGGCAACTGCTCCCCGGATGCAGCGCAGGCTGAGGCTAGCGAGACGAAGGCCACATGGTGAAGCAAATCGGCAAGACCCGGAGATTGATGCACGATCGAGATCCGGGGCATGGCCCGTTGGGACTATGGACCCAGGACGGGAGGGACTTGCCGGGTCACTCGTAGAGCGCGGCGATCTCCTCGCGGCTCTCCCGCATGACGACATTGCGCTTGAGCTTGAGGCTCGGCGTCACCTGCCCGCCCTCCTCGGTCCAGTCGGTCGGCAGGATCGTGAACTTGCGGATCGACTCGGCCTTGGAGACGGCCTTGTTGGCCTCGTCGATGGCGATCTGGATCTCGGCGCGGAGGTCCTCGTCGTCGACGTGGTCGGCGACCTTTCCGGTCTTTCCGTGCTGCTCGGCCCAGGCCGGGAAGGCCTCCTCGTCGATGGTGACGAGCGCGCCGATGAAGGGCTGGCCGTCGCCGACCACGAGGCACTGGCTCACCAGCGCCGAGGCGCGGACCCGGTCCTCGAGGACGGCCGGGGCGACGTTCTTGCCGCCCGCGGTCACGAGGATCTCCTTCTTGCGGCCGGTGATCCGGACGAAGCCCTCGTCGTCGACCTCGCCGACGTCGCCGGTGTGGAACCATCCGTCCACCAGGGCCTCGGCCGTCGCGTCCGGGTTGTTCCAGTAGCCGGTGAACACCTGTCCGCCCCTGAACAGCAGCTCGCCGTCGTCGGCGATGCGTACGGCGGTGCCGGGGATCGGGCGCCCGACCGTGCCCACCTTCTGGGCGTCCGGCAGGTTCACCGTGAGCGCGGCGGTGGTCTCGGTCAGGCCGTAGCCCTCGAGCACGGTGACGCCGATGCCGCGGTAGAAGTGGCCGAGCCGGTCGCCGAGCGGGGCGCCGCCCGAGACGGCGAACTCGCACCGGCCGCCGAGTGCGCCGCGGAGCTTGCCGTAGACCAGCCGGGAGAAGAGCGCGTGCTGGGCCCGCACCCGGACGGGCACCCGCCCGCCGTCGAGGGCGCGGGACCACGCGATGGCGGCTTCGGCGGCCCGGTCGAAGATCTTGCCCTTGCCGTCGGCCGTGGCCCGCTGCGACGCGGTGTTGAAGACCTTCTCGAAGACGCGCGGCACGGCGAGGATGAAGGTGGGCTGGAAGGTCGCCAGCTGGGGGAGCAGGTTCTTGATGTCCGCGCTGTGGCCCAGGCGGGTGCGGGCCTTGATGCAGCCGACCTGGATGATCCGGGCGAAGACGTGCGCGAGCGGCAGGAAGAGCAGCGTGGAGGCGCCCTCGGTGTCGAAGAGCCGCTCGAGCTCGGCCACGGCGACGCACAGCTCGTTCTGGAAGTTGTCGTGGGACAGCATGCAGCCCTTGGGGCGTCCGGTGGTTCCGGACGTGTAGATCAGGGTCGCGAGGTCGCCGGGAGCGGTCACCTGGCGGCGGGTCTCGAGGTCCGTGTCGCTGACCCCGGCGCCGAGCCGGCCGAGCTCGGCGACCGCGCCGCTCTCGATCGACCACACGTGCGCCAGCTCGGGGAGGTCGCCGCGGACGGAGCCCACCCGGGCCAGGTGGGTCGCGTCCTCGACCACGATCGCGCGGGCGCCGGAGTCGGACAGGATCCAGTGGATCTGCTCCTCCGACGACGACTCGTAGATCGGTACCGTCGCGGCTCCGGCGAACCAGATCGCGTAGTCGAGCAGCGTCCACTCGTAGCGGGTGCGCGAGATCAACGCGACGCGGTCGCCCGGCGCGATGCCCGCCGCGATCAGGCCCTTCGCGACCGCCGACACCTCGGCGAGGAAGGCGGCGCAGGTGACGTCCGACCAGCCTCCGCTGCCGTCGGGCCGGCTGAACTGCACCGCGTCGGGGGCTTCCGCCGCGTTGCGGAGGACGTCGTCGGTGAGGTTGCCCGTGGTGGGCACGGTGACGGTCTGCGGGGTGGAGTACTCGCGCACGATCGCAGGCTACCGCCCGTCGTACCGGCGAGTTCTGCGTCACGTCGGGCACGCCACCGGCCAGGGGGACGGTCCGGTAGCCTTCCGGCATGGCCGAACAGACGTCTTCGTCGATCGTTGTCGACGCCCCCGCCGCGGACGTGATGGCCGTCATCGCGGACTTCCCGGCCTACCCGTCGTGGGCCAAGGGCGTGACGGTCGCCGACGTGCGCTCGTCGTACGACGCCGCGGACCCGAAGCAGGCCGGCCGAGCCCGCGAGGTCTTCTTCGCCCTCGACGTCTCGCCGATCAAGGACGAGTACACCCTCGCCTACGACTGGAGCGGTGACGACCAGGTCACCTGGACCCTCGTCGAGGGCAAGATGCTCAAGGCGCTCGAGGGTGCCTACGTGCTGCGCGCGACCGGCTCCTCGACGACCGAGGTCACCTACCGGCTCGCCCTGGACGTCTCCATCCCGCTGATCGGCATGCTCAAGCGCAAGGGCGAGAAGATCCTGATCGACACCGCGCTCAAGGGCCTGAAGAAGCGCGTCGAGTCCGGCGCCTGAGCGCCCTGGAGCCGGCCCTCGTGCGAATCGTCCTCTTCACCGGCAAGGGCGGCGTCGGGAAGTCCACCGTCGCCGCCGGCACGGCTGCGCTCGCGGCCGCCCGCGGCCTCCGCACGCTCGTGATCTCGACGGACGCCGCGCACTCGCTGGCTGATGCGTACGGCGCCGCCGCCGCGGGCTCCGGCCACGGGGGAGCCGAGCCGACCGAGGTCGCGCCCGGCCTCTTCCTGCAGCAGGTCGACGCCCAGCTGCGGTTCGAGCAGTCCTGGGCCGACATCCAGCGCTACCTGCTCTCCGTGCTCGACGCCGCGGGCATGGACCCGGTCGCGGCCGAGGAGATGACCGTCATCCCCGGTGCGGAAGAGGTCCTGGCGCTGCTCGAGCTGCGCCAGCACGCCCGCTCCGGCCAGTGGGACGTCATCGTCGTCGACTGCGCGCCGACCGCCGAGACGCTGCGCCTGCTGGCGCTCCCCGAGGCGCTCGGCTGGTACATCGAGCGTCTCCTGCCCATCCAGCGCCGGCTGGTCAAGGCGCTGCGTCCGGTGCTGAACCGCGCTGCCGGCGTACCGATGCCGGGCGACGCGGTCTTCGACGCCATCACCCGGCTGCACGCCGAGCTCGACGACGTCCACGAGCTGCTGTCCGGCCCCGATGCGAGCGTCCGGCTCGTGCTGACCCCGGAGAAGGTCGTCCTGGCGGAGGCGCGGCGCGCGTTCACCAGCCTGTGCCTCTTCGGCTACCGCGTCGACGGTGTCGTCGCGAACCGGATCTTCCCGGCCGACGACGCCGACCCGTGGCGGGCCGCATGGGTCGCGGCGCAGACCGGCGTGCTGGCCGAGGTCGCCCAGTCGTTCAGCGGGCTTCCGGTCTTCACCTCGGAGTACCAGTCCAGCGAGCCCGTCGGCGTGGACGCGCTCGCTGCCCTCGCCCGTTCCCTGTACGACGACGCCGACCCGCTCGCCGCACCGGTCGGCGACGGCCCGTTCCGGGTGACCCGGACCGACAGCGGGGGAGCGGTCGTCCACCTGGCGCTCCCGTTCGTGACCCGCGCGGAGGTGGACCTCGCGCGCAACGGCGACGAACTGGTCATGACCGTCGGCTCCTACCGCCGCCTGCTGACGCTTCCGCCGGGCCTGGCCCGGCTGCGGGTCGCGGGTGCCCGGGTCGACGACGGAGAGCTGCGGGTCCGGTTCGCCGAGCCCGTCCTGGAGGCACGATGAGCGACGAGCAGAAGCCCGGCCGGCCGGGAGATCGCGGGCACCAGCACGATGTCGGCAGCGTCGGTGAGGAGGCGATGAAGCTCTTCGGCGCGCTCGCCGACCTCGCGAAGCAGCACACCGGCGACGCCGCCGGCGGCCTCGGCGACCTCGCCGGCCAGGCGGCGTCGATGGCGCACGAGCTGAACGACCACATCGCGACCGACAGCGCCGAGTGCCGCTACTGCCCGGTGTGCCGCGTGGTGCACGCGGTCCGGCAGACCTCGCCGGAGGTGAAGGCGCACCTCGCGGTGGCGGCCTCCTCGCTGCTGCAGGCGGCGGCCGGGCTGATGGAGACCCTTCCCGCTGCCCAGGGCACCCCGGGTCAGGCCCGCGGACCCGAGGTCGAGAGGATCGACCTCGACGCCGACGAACCCGACCCCGGAGACACACCGTGAGCACCGCACTGACCTGTGGCATCGACATCGGCGGCACCAAGATCGCCGGTGCCGTCGTCGACAGCGACGGGACCATCGTCGCCGAGGCGCGGGTCGAGTCCCCGGCGACCGACCCGGCCGCCATGGAGACCGCTGCCGCGGCGCTCGTCGCCGGCTTCGCCGCCACCCACGGCATCGCCGCCGTCGGTGTCGGAGCCGCCGGCTACGTCGCCTCCGACCGCTCCACCGTGCTCTTCGCCCCGAACATCGCGTGGCGCAACGAGCCGCTGGGCGCCGACCTCGCCCGCCTGACCGGCCTCCCCGTCGTCGTCGAGAACGACGCGAACGCCGCGGCCTGGGGCGAGTTCCGGTACGGCGCCGGCCGCGACGTCGACGACCAGCTCATGGTCACCGTCGGCACCGGCGTCGGTGGCGGCATCGTGGTCGACGGCCACCTGCTCCGCGGTGCGCACGGTGTCGGTGCCGAGATCGGCCACCTCAACGTCGTACCCGAGGGAAAGCTGTGCGGTTGCGGCAACCGCGGCTGCCTCGAGCAGTACGGCAGCGGCACGGCTCTCGTGCGGGCGGCCCGCGAGGCGGTGGCGGCGAGCTCGCTGCTGGCCCGTGACCTGGTCGACCGGGCCGGAGGCGATCCGGCCGCCATCACCGGACCGATGATCACCGCGGCAGCCCGGGAGGGTGACCGCTTCGCGATCGAGCAGTTCGAGCAGCTCGGGCACTGGCTCGGCCATGGCATCGCCTCGCTGGTCGCCGTGCTCGACCCGGCGGTGATCGTGATCGGCGGCGGCGTGAGCGAAGCAGGAGACCTGCTGGTGGCGCCGCTGCGCGCGACCTTCGAGCACGAGCTGAGCGGCCGCGGCTACCGGCCGACGCCGGAGATCAGGCTGGCCGAGCTGGGCAACCGGGCGGGCGTCATCGGCGCCGCCGACCTGGCCCGCAACTGACGGACGTCGGCAAGGACCCGGGGCGGCCACGCGATGGGCTCGGAGTACTGGATCGGGGTCGACGTCGGCGGCACCAAGGTGCTGGCCGTGCGCATCGCGCGCTCCGGTGAGGTCGAGCAGGTCGCGACCCGCCCGATGCCGGGCCGCACCGCGCCGGAGTCGGCCGTCGAGCGGGTGATCGCCGACGCCGCAGCTGACGTGTCGCTCGCCGGACCGCCCGTCGCGCTGGGCATCTCCGCCGCCGGGCTGGTCGACGCGGCGGGGGAGAAGTACCTCTTCGGGGCCCACCTGCCATGGCGAGACGCGCCGCTCCGGCGACGCGTCGAGGAGCTGACCGGGCTGCCCGTGGTCCTCGACAACGACGCCAACTGCGCGGCGTGGGCGGAGCTCACGTCCGGCGCGGCCCGCGGCTTCGACTCGGCTGTCCTGGTCACGATCGGCACCGGCATCGGCGGTGCGCTGGTGCTGGGCGGACGCCTCGTCCGCGGTGCGCACGGCCTCGCGGGGGAGTTCGGGCACATGCAGGCCGTGCCGGGCGGCCTCGCGTGCGAGTGCGGCCTCCAGGGCTGCTGGGAGCAGTACTGCAGCGGCCGCGCCCTCGAGCGGGTCACCCGGGTCGCGCTCGGGCGGCACCTCGACGGACCCGAGGTCACGGCGATGGCGCTGGCCGGCAACGAGGTCGCCCGCCAGGCGTTCGCCTCGGTCGGCCTGTGGCTCGGCGTCGGTACGGCGGCCCTGGTGTCGGCCTTCGACCCCCAGGTCGTCGTGGTGGGCGGCGGGGTCTCGGCGGTCGGCGACCTGCTGCTGGCACCGGCGCGCGCGGGTCTCCGCGACTCGTTGCAGGGCACGGACCACCGGCCGGTGCCGGACATCGTCCCGGCGTCGCTCGGCCCGGAGGCAGGCGCCATCGGCGCCGCGCTGCTGGCCCGCGACGGCCGGCCCTGATCCCGGCCGATCGAGCCGTCAGAGCACGGCGCCGTCGTCCCAGGGGTCGGGCGGGTCGCTCGGCATCCGCATGACCAGGTAGCCGAACCCGACGAGGAAGGCGCCGACCAGCGCCCACCCGATCAGCTGCGGCATCCGGAGACCGGTGACCACGAAGAACAGCAGCACCGCCGGGGAGCCGAAGACACCGACCCAGGCGAGCAGGCGGTCGGCCGGCGGGCGCGGCAGCGGCGGAGGTGCCGGCGGCACGAAGGACTCGTCGGCGTCGTACCGCAGCTCCTCGGGCTCCTCGTCGCGCAGGTGCGGCGGCAGCTCCCCCGACAGGTCCGGCTCCGGCTCCGGCGTGGGCTCGGCCGCCGCCGGCTCCAGCACCCGGTCGCCGTAGTTGTCGACGATGGCCTGCCAGGCGGCGTCCTCGTCAGGCTGCTCCCGCTGCACGCCCCCAGCCTACGCCGCGCCCGGGCGGCTCAGGACGCCGTCACCCGGGCGATGAAGGAGGCCGACTCCGCGAAGATCGTCGGGGCGTCGTTGTCGAGCGTGGCGACGTGGTAGCTCTCCGGCAGCTCGACGCGGGTGACGTCGGTCGAGGACACACCGCCGAGGATGATCGGCTCGGACCTGCCGTCGACGACGTGGTCCTCGGGCGAGCGGAAGTAGAGCAGCGGGGCCTTGATCCGCGGCAGGTCCGCGATCAGGGCCGGCCAGCTTCCGATGAAGGAGTGGATCGCCTTCAGGGGGGTGCGGCTGTAGCCGGACTCGTCGACGCCCGGCTTCTTGATGTCGTTGGCGATCGCCGGGAACGACGGCACGAGGTGCTTGAGGACCGGCAGCAGCTTCACGTCCAGGCGCTGGGTCGCCAGCGCCGGGTTGACGACCATCACGCCCGCGAGCTGGTCGCCGCGGTCGGCGGCGAGCCGCAGCACGAGGGCGCCACCCATCGACAGGCCGCCGACGACGACCTCGTCGTGCCCGGCGCGCAGCGCGTCGAAGGCCGTTGCGATCTCGCCGTACCAGTCGGCGAAGCGGTGGGTGTTGAGGTCCTGCCAGGTCGTGGCGTGCCCCGGCAGCCGGGGTACGACGACGCCGTACCCGAGCGCGCCGAGGTGCTCGCCCCACGGCCGCATCGACGCCGGCGAGCCGGTGAAGCCGTGGCTGAGCAGCACGCCGATCCGGCGGCCGCCGGTCAGCTCGGGTCGGGCGGCGATGGTCAGGGGCTCGGTCTGCGGCGCGGGGCTCGTGGACATGGCGCGATTGTGCCCCACGCCGCGGTCTCCCGGGTTGTCGCTCCGGATGCGGCCGGGCTACGTCTCGTACACGTCGAGGCACTACGCTGCGACCGTGGCGGTGCCCGACCGGGCGGGTGCCGGGTTGCAACGCGAAAGGTGCGGTCAGGGTGTTCTACTGGTTCCTGAAGTTCGTCGCACTCGGACCGCTCCTGAAGGTCGTCTTCAGGCCGCGCGCCGAAGGTGTCGAGAACGTCCCGGCGACGGGCCCGGCGATCCTTGCCAGCAACCACCTCTCCTACGCCGACTGGCTGTTCATGCCGCTGGTCATCCCGCGGATGGTGCGCTTCGTCGCGAAGGCCGAGTACTTCACCTCGCCGGGCGTCAAGGGCTGGCTGCAGAAGAACTTCTTCAGCGGCACCGGCAACATCCCGATCGACCGCACCAGCGGTGACGCGGCCTCCGGCGCGCTCGTGTCGGCGAAGCGGGTCCTGGCCGAGGGTGAGCTCTTCGGCATCTACCCCGAGGGCACCCGCTCGCACGACGGCCGCCTCTACCGGGGCAAGACCGGCATCGCCCGGCTGACCCTGGAGACCGGCGTGCCGGTCATCCCGGTCGCCGTCGTCGGCACCGACCTGGTGGCGCCGCCGGGCAAGAAGTTCGGCCGGATCACCCGGCCGACGGTGCGCTTCGGCAAGCCGATGGACTTCTCCCGCTACGCCGGCATGGAGAACGACCGCTTCATCCTGCGCTCGATCACCGACGAGATCATGTACGAGATCATGCGGCTCTCCCAGCAGGAGTACGTCGACATGTACGCCAGTCGCGCCAAGGCCGAGTCGAAGAAGGCCGACCACGGCGACGAGCGGAAGATCGCCTCCTGACCCCCACCCGGGCGGCGCTCGCGGTCGAGGACCGCATGTTCCGCGCGCTCGCGGTCCTGCGCGTCGTGGTGCTCGCCTACACGGTGGTCATCAACGCCTACCGCAACAACTACGACCGGCCGGTCCTCGGCTGGGCCTGCGTGGCGATCATGGTGGTCGCGACGTTCGTCCTGATCCCCGTGTACGCCGCCCCCGAGCGCCGCGGCCCCGCGCTGCTGGGCCTCGACCTCGCCCTCGCGGTCGCGATGCTCCTGGCGACACCGATCGCCAAGGGTCCGTGGTTCAACGCGACGATCCCGAGCTACTGGGTCGTCGGCGCGCTGCTGGCGTGGGGGATCCGCTGGGGCTGGCGGGGCGGGACCGTCGCGGCCGTCGTCCTCGGTGCGGTCGACCTGCTCAGCCGATCGCAGGTCGCCCAGAAGGACT
>Ga0247823_10005105_pt1 | contig 10463 bp, 10 predicted proteins | sample 13C_PalmiticAcid_2_FD_192426 | JGI IMG/M metagenome (GOLD analysis project Ga0247823, IMG submission 192426) | Soil microbial communities from agricultural site in Penn Yan, New York, United States - 13C_PalmiticAcid_Day30 | ecosystem: Environmental > Terrestrial > Soil > Agricultural land...
GCCCCGGCGCGGGCCGCCATCATCGCGAGCAATCCGCTGCCCGTCCCGATTTCGAGCACCCGGCTGCCCGGCGTCACCGCGCGTTGCAGCGCCTGGTCATAGGCAAGGTTGCGCGCCAGATCGGCGACGATGACGAAATGCCATTGCGGCACGTCGGTCGTGATGACGTGGCGCGCGATCGTGCGCGCCGCCACATCGCCGTCGGGCAAAGCCAGCACCTGCGCCGCGATTTCGCCCGCACGCGATTTCCAGCCGTCGCTGCTGAACAACAGGGAAAGGGCGGCGAGCGCGGGGGCGTTGCCGTCGGCCTGGCGGACGAGGGCTTCAAACCCGTGCAATCGATCATCTTTGTTCATCGGCGCAATATATCGGGACGCGGCATCGCCACCAGCAAAAGTTGCGGCTTTACGCCGGGACGGTTGTCAGGAAGAAGAGTCGGTCATGGTGGAACCCAGCCTGGTATGCCCGCTCCGGATCGGCATCGCGCGAACCGAGGTCGACGAGAGCGACGCGACGATCGCCGATATGCGCGCGGCGCTGCTGCGCGATGGCGCGGTGTCGTTCCGGCCGGCGTGGGACGACGGGCTGCTCGACACGCTGCTGCAACTGTGCCGGGCCGCCGACTTCCTGCCCGAAACCATAGCGCGCGTGGGGGAGCGGACATATGAGGGGGGCGACAAGGCGGGGCGGCTGCTGCGCTTCCTGCTCGAGCGGCCAAGCTTCCTCCTTTGGGCGCAGGCGATCGCCGGCTGTGAAACGCTGCATCATGTGACCGGCCTGATCGGCGAAATGGCGCCCGGGACGCAGCAGGGGCTCGACTGGCACGACGATCTGAACGACGGCGGATTGCGCCGGCTGGCGGTGACGGTTCACCTGAGCGATGCGCCCTGTGAGGGCGGCAGTTTCGAGATTCGCGAAAAGGGTTCGGACCGCACGCTGTTCCGGCAGGATGCCCGACCCGCCGGGACGATGACGCTGTTTCGCATCGGTCCGCGGCTGCACCACCGCGTCACCCCGCTGACCGGCGGCGGACCGCGCCGGGTGTTCGGGGGCTGGCTCAGCCGATGACGGGCTGCAGCGCCGGCGCCAGATAGGCCGACCCGTCGAGGGTCAGATGCCCCTGATTGCGATAAAGCAGCCGCCCGTCGATGGCGGCGGGGCAGCGGTCGTGCGGACACAGGCGGTCGAGCGGCGACCAGAGGCGCACATCGGGGCGCTGGGTCGCGATTTCGTCGAGGGCGCGATCGACTGCGGCGGCACGGCGCTCGATCGCGGCGCGCGGCTCGGCGCAGCTGTCGGCGCCTCGGCGGACCGTGCAGCGCAGGACGTCGCGGCTGTGCAGGGGCACGTCGCGCGCGATGATCACGCGCAGGCCCAGGCGTCGCGCGGCGTCGACGTCGGCGGCGAGCTGCCGCTCCCATCCAGCCTGCCGGGCGTCCCAGCCGCCCGCGAACAGCAGGGTGCGCAGATTGCGATGGCCCCGTAGACCGGCCAGTTCGGCGCGGACCCGATGTTCGAATGCGGCGCATGCCATCCAGCGCGGATCGCCCCGGCGGACACCAAGGGGCGAACCGCCCGGCGCGCAGCCCGGTTCGGTCCGCGTCAGGATGTGGATGCCCGCCTGCCTGCCCGCGAGGTCGAGCGCGTGGCCGAGCTGGGCGGCATGCGAATCGCCCCATAGCAACAGCGCCGGCCCGCCCGCCGGAGCGCCCGACGCGCAGGGCGCGGGATCGTTGCAAAAGGGAAAGTCGCGCACCGCGCCGCTGCGCGCCGTCCGATATTGCGCCATCAGCGATCCCACCGGGCTCGGCCGGGCGGCCCAGACCCACAGCGCCGCAGCGAGCGCAAGGCCCGCGACGAGCAGCGCACCGCCGCTTGCGAGCGAGCGGGCGGTGTCGCCAAATCCCGCCACGCGCCGCTCGCGGATCGGCATTTCGACCCGGTGGTACATGATGATGGCGAGCAGCAGGGCGAGCAGGGCGAGGCCGGTGTCGCGAACGACATGGATGCCGCCGCCCCATTGGATGCGGGCGAAGGCCAGCAGCGGCCAGTGCCACAGATACCAGCCGTAGGAGACCTTGCCGAGACCGGCGATCCAGCGCTGCGACAGCAATCGCGGCACGACCCCGCGCGGGTCGGCGGCGCCGGCGGCGATCAGCGCGACACTGCCGACGACAGGCAGGGCGGCACGGAAGGAGGGAAAGGGGGTGTGGGCGTCATAGACGAGGATGGCGAAGAGGATCGCCGTGACCCCGAGCGGGGCGAGCCAGCGCGCTCGGGCGGCGGATAGCGGCGGGGCCATGGCGAGCAGGCAACCGGCGCCGAGCTCCCAGGCGCGGGCGGGCAGCAGGAAGAAGGCCGCGCGCGAAGGACCCTGCACGATCGCGAGGGCCAGCGAGGCCGCGACGGCGGCGATGAGGACAAGGCGCAGCGCGGGAAGGACAGGCCGGTTTCGCCGCCGTGCCAGCGCCGCGGTGCCGACGAACGCCAGCGGCCAGAGCAGGTAGAATTGCTCCTCCACGCCGAGCGTCCAGAGATGCTGGAGCGGGAGCAACGTGCTGGCGGGCTCGAAATAGCCGGTCCCGACGGTCCAGAAATGGATATTGGCGGCAAAGAGCAGCGCCATGATCGCCGATCGGGCGAGCGCGACCTGTTCGTCGGGCAGCAGCCAGATGACGCCGGCCACCAGCGTCGCGGCGACCACCAGCAGCAGCGCGGGCAGGAGGCGCCGGATGCGCCGCGCGTAGAAATCGGCGAGGCCGATCCGTCCGTGCGCATCATATTCGTCCGCGAGCAGCCGCGTGATCAGAAAACCCGAAATGACGAAGAAAATGTCGACGCCGACAAAACCGCCGGCGGCGAAGGGCAGGTTGATGTGGCAGGCCACCACCGCCAATATCGCGATCCCGCGCAGTCCGTCGATATCGGCACGATATTCGGTGGTCCGCGCGATAGGGTTTCGCTCCAAGAAGATGCCGGGGATCGAGCGGACAGGATTGGCGGACTTGTCGCGCACTGTTATCGTCAGGTCAATTCCGACAAGATGTCGGTCGAATGCCAGACCGGGGATGCATGACGTGGACGGAGATGAGCGGCGTTTCGCCCCGAGCAAGGCAATGGTGTGGACCGACAATGGCGGCCCGATCCTGTTGTTCGACCAGGACCGGGGCAGCTATCACTCGCTCAACAAACAGGCGTCGGAAATGTGGCGGATGATCGCGGACGGCGCGAACCGCACGCAGATCGTCGCGGCGCTGGCGTCATCCTATGAAGCGCCGGAGGGCGTCCTCGCGGCCGATGTCGCCGATTTTCTGGACAGCGCGACGGCAAGCGGCCTGATCGTCGTTCGCGCATGAGCGGTATCGCCGGGCTGGTCTTTGCGAGCGGGCGGCCGGTCACGGCGGACATGCTGGACCGCCTGGCCGCCGCCACCCCGCACCTCGGGATCGACGGCGTCGGCCGCTGGCACGACGGCCCTGCGGGTTTCGTCCGCTTTGCGCTGCACACCACCCCCGAGGCGACGACCGAAGCGCAGCCGCACGCCGATCGCGCGTCGGGCGCGGTGATCCTGTTCGACGGGCGCCTCGACAATCGCGACGCGTTGCGCGAGGCGCTGGGTCCCGCCGATCCCGGTGCGGCGGCACCCGATTGTGTCATCGTACTGGCCGCGCATGGCCGTTTCGGGGACGAGCTGCCGCAACGGCTGGTCGGCGACTATGCGCTGGCGATCTGGCAACCGGGCACGCGCCGCTTGTTCGCGGCGCGTTCGCCGGTCGGGATGCGCCCCTTTTTGTGGACGCGGCAAGACGATTTTTTCGCCTTTGCGAGCGAGCCGTCGACGCTGATCCGCGGGCTCGGCTTGCCGAAGCGCCTGAACGAAGGCGCGATCGGCGAGCATCTGGCGGCGCGTTTCGTGACCGATACGGAGACTTTGTGGGACGGCATATACCGCCTGCCGCCGGGACATGCGCTTTGCGTCGACGATGGCAGGGTGCGGAGCTGGTGCTGGAACGCGGGGCCGTTCGCGGACCATATGGACTTGTCCGAATCGGAACATGTCGAACAGTTTCGCGCGCTGTTCGACCAGGCGCTGATCGCGACCACGCGGTCGGAGCGACCGGTCGCGGCGCAATTGTCGGGTGGCCTCGATTCATCGGCGGTCGTCGGCCGCATCGACCAGCTCGTCCGCGACGGGCGTATCGGGGCGATGGTCGAGGCGGTATCGGCGCGCTACCCCGGCGAAATCTGTGACGAAGGCGAATGGATCGCCGAGGTCGAGGCGCAATGCGGGATTCGATCGACCATGGTCGAAGGGGCACCGTTCGATGCGATGAAGGCAGCGACATGGTGCGCGCAGACGCTGCACCTGCCGCTGCGCCCCAACACGGCGGGGACGGTCGAGTCGGTGTGCCGCCATCTGAACGATCGCGGTCTGCGCGTCGCCCTGACCGGCGAGGGCGGCGACGACTGGCTGGCCGGATCGCGCGCGCACTGGCCCGACTTGTTCCGGCGCGGACGATGGGGCGGCCTGGTAAGCGAAGCCGGGGCCGCCGGCGCGGGGTGGGGCCGGCCGGTGCGCGCCACGCGGGCGATATTGGCCGGCGCGGTAGGACCTTTGCTGTCGCGATCGCGGCGCGAACGGCTGTTGCGCCCGCATCTCGATTTTTCCCAAGACACGCCGCCATGGCTTTCGCCCGACTGGGCCCGCCGGATCGACCTTGCGGATCGCTGGGCCGACGCGCCGCGCCCGCCGGCGCTCGGCTCCTTCTCGCAGACCCAGCGCTATCGCGTCTATTCGCTGGCGCGGCGGCACATCAACATGGACAATGTATTCAGCTATGCCGCGAGCCGGGGCATCGAGTTTCGCCATCCCTTTCACGATCTGCGGCTGACGCGTTTCCTGATGGGCGCGGCGGGCGACATGTTGCGGCGCGGCGACAGCAAGAAATATCTGCTGCGCGAAGCGATGCGCGACGTCCTGCCCGAAAGGATCCGGCAGCGGACCGACAAGGCCAATATTTCGGCCCCGATCATCGACGCGGTGACGCAAAGACTGGAAAAGCGCCCCTTTCGCGACATGTATGGGGTCCGCAACGGATGGGTCGATGCGGCTGTTCTCGAGCAAATCCAGGCCGAACATCTCGTCTGGCGCGGGGCGGGCGGCGGCGCGCCGCCCGTGTCGGCCTATGCGGCGGTCTGGAACATGGTTGCGACCGACATGTGGCTTGAATATGCGTTCGAAAATGAACGCGGCGAATGAAGGACGATCCCGATGATGACAGAAACCAGCGTGGTGGCGCGTGTCGATACGATGGTGTCGTCGGAAGTCGATGGCGAGGTCGTCATCATGAGCATCGAGAGCGGCCATTTCTTTCGGCTGAATCATAGCGCGTCGCGCATCTGGGACCTGCTCGATACACCCAAGGACCTGGCGACCCTGTGCCGCCATCTGGGCGACCGGTTCGAAATGGATGCCGCCGACGGGCAGGCGGACGTGGTCGAATTCGTGAGCGCGATGCAGGCGAAGGGGCTGTTGACGGTCAACTGACCGGCGGCGCGTCATGCCGTCCGGGCGGCGTGGTCCTGGAGGAATTGCAGCATCAGGGCGTCGCTGGCGCCGTTCGACTGGCGCCGCATCCGCTGTGGCCGGGGCACGGGGTTCGTCGCCCCCAGATCGACCAGCAGCGCACCGATGACGCCTTCGGGATCGGCGACCATATCCTCATAGGCGATCATCCGCGGCGCGATGCCATTGGCGGCGAAGAAGCCGCGCCAGTGGCCATGGCTGAACGCGCCGAAGGCGAGCAGGTCCATGATGCGATCATAATCATAGGCGGCCTGCCCCGAGGCAGGCCTGGCCTGCGATCCGTCGATCACGCGCCATATCCCGGTCTGCGTGGCGACCAGCGACGACACCGCCTGACGCAGGCCGTCGCGGCGATAGAGATAGACATAGTGCGGATTGGGCAGGATGGCCGTCAGCATCGCCGCCATCGCGCGATAATCCTCCGCCGGGGCCGCGTCGGCGGGGCGTTCCAGTCGCGCCGGGTCGTGATCCGGCTGCGTTTCCAGAACGAGTTCGGCGATATCCTGCCAGAACATTTTGATCGACAAGGTGCCATTGGCGTCGGTGCGGTGGCGGTGCATCGCGGCGACGTAGCGATCGAGATCGGGCGTCTGCCACCGTTCGGCGAGGGTGGGACGAAATCCGCGATGCAGATATTCGAGCGGGCATCCCAGCCCGCCGGCAAAGGCGATGGCTTCGCCGAGCAGCGTGCTGCCCGATCGCGGATGGCTGGCGATGATCAGGCTTTTGCGCGGCGCACCGGCCCATGGCGCATAGTCGGCCGTGGCCAGCGAAAGGTCATATTGGGTCACGCCGCCCGCCGATCGATCAGCGGCGCGACCGTGTCGACGACGGCGGGCAGCATGGCATAGCTCCGGGGGTAGGACAGGGCAAAGACGGGCACGTCCGCCGCGACCCGATTGAAGCGGCGCATCAGGTCGGCGTTTTCGACGGGGTCGCGCGGATTGAACGGGACGATCTGCGAGCAGATCATCACCAGCACCTCCGGCCCCGCCAGCGGTTCCAGCCGGATCGCGCTGTCGTCGGTTGCCGCCGACAGAAGAATGATGGCGTTCAGCGGCAGCGGAGCCGACGGACCCGCCGCAGGACGATAGGCATATTTTCCTTCATATCCCGCCATCGGCGACAGATGCGCGGCGGAAATATCCAGCCCGTCAACCGCATCCTGCCACAGCGACACGCCGGGCACGCCGCCAAGCGCCAGCGGACGGTCGCCATCGTCGAGGATCGACATGTCGTCGCTGAAAATCCGCCAGCCCAGATTGCGCGCGAGGGCCGCGGTCGTCGTCGACTTGCCCGAGCTGGAGGCTCCAAGCAACAGCAAGGCACCGGCGTCGTCGCCCAGGGTCGCCGCGTGAATGGGCAGGCGGCCGTGCAAATAGCAAAGTTTGGGGAGGATGCGGCGCACCAGGATTTCGGCAAGCAGCGGCAGATCCGATGGCTGCGGACAATGACAGGCCAGCCGCCGCCCCGTCGCATCGACACGGACGCCGGTCGCGCGATGGCGGAAAATCCAGTCCGACCCGAAGGAATGGAGCGCCAGACCATAGCGGCCGGCCGACTGATGGATCAGGCGCCCGTCGGGCAGATCGTCGAACGACAGTTCGATATGGATGTCGGCGATGGCGAGAGCGTTGGTGGCTGGCAGCGCTACCAGAAAAGGCAGGGGGAATGACGACGACAAGCGCAGGCCGCCGAATTCATAAGAGCATGCGGCCGCCGGTCGATCACGAACGGCCCGCGAGCAGGCGGGATCGGTCAAAACACAGTCCCCAATCCGTCGCGTTGGGGCGGATCAGCTCAGGTTGCTGAAGCCGTCGCCGATGCGGTAGCTGATCCCGCGGGCAACCGTCACCGGCTGAAAATCGACGATTTCGGGCTTGATCCACGCTTCCCGGGCGCCAGCCACGCCATCGTCCGCGTCGTGAAGAATATCTGCGATTTCCTTATCGGTCATGTCGTTTCCCCTGCTGACCTCGACGAGCATAAGCGAGCCTTGCCCCGTGCACAAGCGGTGGCCGACCGACTGATGGGCCAAGCGCCCGTCGCGCAGGTTATCGAACGACGGCTCGATATGGATATCGGTGACAGCGCGAGCATTGGTAAGCCGGCAACGCTACCAGAAAAGGCACGCGAAATGACAACGACAAGCGCAGGCTGCCGAATTCACAAGAGCATGCGGTCGCCGGTCGATCGCAGACGGCCCGCGAGCAGGCGGGATCGGTCCAAACACAAGCCCCTGTCCAGGGCTTTGGGGCGGCTCAGCTCAGGTTGCTGATGCCGTCGCCGATGCGGTAGCTGATCCCGCGCGCAACCGTCACCGGCTGAAAATCGGCGATTTCCGGCTTGATCCACGCTTCCTTCGCACTCGCCAAGACTTCGTTCGTGTTGTGAACAATGTCTGCAGTTTTTTTGTCGGACATGCCGTTTCCCCTAGTGAACTCGCTTACCATAAGCGGGGATTGCCGGGTGCACAAGCGATTACGCCAGTTACAAACTATGACGGATCGTTGATTGTCCGGGGTTGCGGTTCGGCTGCCCCGAACCGTGATCTGTGCTTGAGAGAATTTTCTGTATCATGATCAGTCTCAGGACCTAGGCGAGCCCCAATTGGCGACTATCGAACCTTGGTCTACCGTCGCATCGCCAAGAGGGTTCCATCTCGTAGGGCCCCTCCATAAGCTGCCACGGCGCGTGTTGGACGGCATCGTCTGACGAGCCGATCTGTGCCATTGGATGTTGGGTTTGTCAGCGGCGCCTGGTCTTCGATGGTGCGGGCGGAAACGGCAGCTATAGCCATTCACCTTCCCGAAACCTGCCAGTCCGTGAACGGCCATTAGCATCAACGCTACTTTCCCTCGAACACCCGACGAGATGCTGATTGCAGTAGCGAGCAAAGAAGGACCGACCTATTCTGGACTGGCCCGGCGCAACCAATTCCTCCCACGCGTCAACCGACCGATTCCGGGATTAAAGCTGTTGGTGGGGTCGAGTTCTTGAAAATGCCTCTCGAGCGTTTCCTCGGCATGGTAGAGATGGCCGACGCCGTGCTCTGCGGGGTATTTGGCACCACGAGCCTTGTGAAAAGTAAGGAGCTGCTCTTCCAGGCTTTCAAGTTTGCAGCCCGCAATGGCGACATAATCCTGGTGGAAGACGTGACAGAAAAAATGTCCGTAGGACAGGCTTCGCGCGATTTGCCTTGCCAGTTCCGGCGGCAAGGTCTCGGCCCAGTCCTGCTTGTCACGGGGAAGCGCAATATCGAGCGAGACAAGTCCCGCCGAGGTTTTTGGATTGAGTGCGCGATATCGGATGGCCGCACCCGCCGCTACGAAGCGATGGAGAAAAGCGTCCTCGCCTTCGGCGGGCGAGCAGATCAGATATTCGGCCGCGAGGCCGGGGATCGTGCTGCCGAGATATGTTGCCATCTCGGCGGTCGTTTCGTCCGCGGTGCGGATCAGCAGATGGTGCTCATAGCGATCCCGAAGCTGCCGAAGACGTTTCGGGAGATGGTTCGGGAGGAGGGAGGCGATCGCATGGAGCAGCCGGTCGGCGAGATTGGCCGGGATCAGGGGCAAGCTTGCCGTTGCCCGGTCGATCCACTCTTTCATTCGGTTGATGAGCGGCAGCCGGTGCGTTCCCAGCAGCCGTATAGCAAGGAACATGTCCTTGCCGTGGCTCGCGGCAAGATCGAACGTGCCGCGGTGCATATACTCGGCCGAGATTGGAAGCGTGGTAAAGGTTGAGAGAATGTCGCGGCGGATCTTCGTCAGGTCAGCGGGGTCGTTGGTACCGATGTAGAAGACCTGCGTGCTCTCAGCCTTGGGAAAGGTGTCCGTCCGCACCGCAAAAACGGCGAGATGTCCCGCGCTGCCCGATGCCTCGTGCAGAAAGGACGGGTCGGCGTTGTAGCGCGCAGGCGTCGGTTCGTCGACGCGCCGCACCCGGTCCTCATAGTCGATCGCGGCTTCGGGCGGCGGCGCAACGATCGCCCCGCGATCGAAGCGGCCGGCCTCGAGAGCGGCGAGCATGTCCTCGGGGCCGGCGGGCAGTTCGATGCCGAGGTGATTGACCAGTTCGAGCTCACCCGACGCGCCGCGCCTCGCGAACAGGGCATGCCGCGTGAAGGCGGGACCGCGCTTGATGAGCGCGCCGCCGCTATTGTTGCAGATGCCCCCGATCACCGATGCGCCGAGACAGGAGGAACCGATCACCGAATGGGGCTCGCGGCCCAGCGGGGCCAGCATCCGCTCGAGCTGGTCGAGCGTTGCACCCGGCAGGCTGATTGCCTCGCGCCCGCTATCGATCAGGTGGGCAGTCTGCAGCCTTCGCGTGCTGACGATGACCACCCGCCGATCGTAATCGCCGAACGGCGTCGAGCCCCCGGTCAGTCCGGTATTGGCCGCTTGCATGATCACGATCGCGTCGGCGTCGGTGCAGACCTCGAGGACGCGCCAGAGCTCGACGAGTGTGCCAGGGACTACTGCCGCCGTGGCAGTGCCCTCGCCGAAGCGATACCCCTTGGTGAAGCGCCGCATCGCGGGGGCACGCGTGACGACATGTCGTCGGCCGACGATCCCGGTCAGATGCTTCGCGAGGTCGGTGTTCGCCATTGTGCCTCAGCCGGCCCGTACCATCACCCGCTTGATCGAAACCGCCTGGTTGGTGCGCAGATACTCAGGTGGCTCGACGACTTCGAGCGTGTCGAAGCGGTTGATGAAGGCCGCGATGGCGATGCGCAGCTGAAGGCGCGCCACCATATTGCCCACGCACATATGCTCGCCGTGCCCGAAAGTCAGATGCTTGCGCGCCTCGGGTCGCTCGATGTCGAACCGGTCGGGATCGGGGAAAACGCTCTCGTCACGGTTGGCGGCCGAAT
>Ga0247823_10005108_pt1 | contig 10459 bp, 12 predicted proteins | sample 13C_PalmiticAcid_2_FD_192426 | JGI IMG/M metagenome (GOLD analysis project Ga0247823, IMG submission 192426) | Soil microbial communities from agricultural site in Penn Yan, New York, United States - 13C_PalmiticAcid_Day30 | ecosystem: Environmental > Terrestrial > Soil > Agricultural land...
GCGTTGAGCAGGGCGCTGGCCACACCGGAGTCCGCGGCGTCGACCTGATGCAGCGCGACGGCCTGCATCCCGACGAACAGCGGGCCCATGCCGAGCGCGATCAGCAACTGCGCGGGCAGCACGCTCAGCGCGTAACCGTCGCCGTAGCCGAGCTGGGCCAGCCACAGCAGGCCGACGGTGCCGAGCAGCGCGCCGACGACCATCAGCGGACGCGGGCCGAGCTTGGGCATCAGCGCGCTGGTGACTCCGGCCGAGACCGCGATGCCCACCGGGAACGGCAGGAACGCGACGCCCGCTTTCAGCGGCGAGTAGCCGAGGGTGTTCTGGTAGTAGAAGCTCAGGAACAGGAACATCGCGAACATGGCGATCGGGATCAGCAACGCGGCCAGCAGCGCGCCGCCCCGGTTGATCTCGCCCGGAATGCGCAGCGGCAGAAGCGGATTCGACGAGCGCGCCTCGATGACGACGAAGGCGATCAGCAGCGCGAAGCCCACCCCGAGCAGGCCGAGCGTGCTCCCGGCCAGCCAGCCGTCCTCGGCGGCCCGGCTGAATCCGTACACGATCGCCACCAGGCCCGCCGTCACCGTGACGGCGCCGGGCAGGTCGTAGCCGCCCAGGCGCGGCGCGGGCACATCGCGCACGATGACCGCCAGCGCGCCGAGCAGCGCGACGATCGCGACCGGGGTGTTCATCAGCAGCGTCCAGCGCCACGACACGTACTCGGTGAGCGCGCCGCCCACGATCAGCCCGAACGCGACGCCACCGGCCGAGATGCCGGCGAATACCGCGAACGCGCGGGCCCGTTCCTTCACGTCGGTGAACGTCACCGACAGCAGCGACAGCGCCGAGGGCGCGAGCAGCGCGGCGAACGCGCCCTGCAAGCCGCGCCCGAGGAACAGCTGCAAGCCGTCCTGGGCGAGTCCGGCCAGGGCCGATGCGGCGGCGAAGCCGACCAGGCCGATCAGGAAGATCCGCCTGCGGCCGAGGTAGTCGGCCATCCGGCCGCCGAGCAGCAGCAGGCCGCCGAAGATCAGCGTGTAGGCGGTGAGCGCCCACTGTTTGTCGCCCTCGCTGATGCCGAGGTCTTTCTGGGCGAACGGGAGCGCGATCGTCACGACGGTGGCGTCGAGGATCACCATCAACTGCGCGGAGGCGAGCACGGCGAGCGCCCACCAGCGTGTCGAACTCTGTTGTATCTCAGTAGGTTTCGCATCTATTTCGGTGCCGGTCACCGCGGACTCCTAGTCACTCGAAGGCTCGCGCTCAATCCTGACACCGCGAGACAATTGGCGTCAAGAGCAAAATGTCTGACTGCGACATTTGACGTGCGAGGACAGACGAATCGGGTGGGGCGGTAATCTGGAGGAATGCTGGACTCGACCACTCCGATCAGCGCGGACCGGACGACCGAACCCGCAGCCCCTACCGGGCCCGATCGCGCGCCGACCGGCCTGCGCGAACGCAAGAAGCTGCAGACCAAGGCGGCGATCGTGGAGATCGGGCTGAACCTGTGCGACTCACAGGGCTTCGACGCGACCACCGTCGAGCAGATCGCCGCGGGCGCCGACGTCTCCCCTCGCACGGTGAACCGGTACTTCCCGATGAAGGAAGACATCGTGCTCGCCCCGATCGACGACTTCGGGCTCGCCGTCGCCGTCGCGCTGGGCGAGCAACCGCGCACCGACAACGAGCTACAGGCGCTGTGTGGCGCCTACCTGCAGGTCATCGACACCGAGGCCGATGCCGACGGCGTGCGGTTCCTGCGTCAGTTCCTGCAGATGCAGCGGATCATGCGCGCCAGCCAGGCCGTGAACGCGCGGGCGCTCGAGTACGCCGAGAAGAAGAACATCGCGGTCTGCGCGCGACTGGCCGAGCGGATGTCGACGACCCCGGACGACTTCTCGGTCCGGCTGGTGGCAGGCACCTGGCAGATGCTGTGCCACCTCTCGCTCGTCTCGGTCGAGGACGCGTTGCTCAGCTCGACCCCCGAGGCCGCCGCGCTGGTCACCCGCGACGCCGTTCTGCGCGCCTACCACGAGCTTCGGCGCATCTGCGGCGCCCAGCCGGACCCCGACACGCCAGCGGTCGGCACACCGGCGGCGGAGTGATCCACGGCATGAAACCGGGGGAAGTTTCCGCGCGGGCGCAATCGCCGGTTAACATGTCGGCAAGGTCATGAGTACCAGTGCCAAGCCCCGGCTCGCTGGTCGGCAACCCTCCAGCTGCGGTGGGGTGCTCCGGGTGATGACCGGGCTCCCGAAGGCCGGGAGCAAGCGCGCATCGCAGGAGGCCCCCATGTGTTGTTGTCCGTCGATCCAACCCATCTGACGCGAAACACCGGCGAACAACCCTGGAGCTTTTCATGACCGACTCTGCCCTGCCCGAGAACTGGTCCTTCGAGACCAAGCAGATCCACGCGGGCCAGTCCCCCGACGCGGCCACCAACGCGCGGGCGCTGCCGATCTACCAGACCACCTCCTACACCTTCCGCGACACCGATCACGCCGCCGCGCTGTTCGGTCTCGCCGAGCCGGGCAACATCTACACCCGGATCATGAACCCCACCCAGGACGCCGTCGAGCAGCGCGTCGCCGCGCTCGAGGGTGGCGTCGCGGCGCTGCTGCTGGCCTCGGGCCAGGCCGCCGAGACCTTCGCGATCCTGAACCTGGCCAACGCGGGCGACCACATCGTGTCCAGCCCGCACCTCTACGGCGGCACGTACAACCTGTTCCACTACTCGCTGCCCAAGCTCGGCATCGAGGTCTCCTTCGTCGAGGATCCCGACGACCTGGCGCAGTGGCAGGCCGCCATCCGGCCCAACACCAAGGCGTTCTACGGCGAGACCATCGCCAACCCGAGCAGTGCCGTGTTCGACATCCCCGGCATCGCCGAGATCGCGCACAAGGCGGGCATCCCGCTGATCGTCGACAACACCGTCGCGACCCCGTACCTGATCCAGCCGCTGGCCCACGGCGCCGACATCGTCGTGCACTCGGCGACGAAGTACCTCGGCGGGCACGGTGCGGCGGTGGCCGGCGTGATCGTCGACGGCGGCACCTTCGACTGGACCGTGCGCGATGCCGACGGCAACGCCCGCTTCCCCGGCTTCACCGAGCCCGACCCCAGCTACCACGGCGCGGTCTTCGCCGACCTGGGCGCGCCCGCCTTCGCGCTCAAGGCGCGCGTGCAGCTGCTGCGCGACCTGGGCGCGGCGGTGTCGCCGTTCAACGCGTTCCTCATCGCCCAGGGCATCGAGACGCTGAGCCTGCGGGTCGAGCGGCACGTCGCCAACGCCGAGGCCGTGGCGAAGTTCGTCGCCGAGCAGCCGGGCGTCGAGGCCGTGCACTACGCCGGTCTCGAGTCCTCGCCGTGGTACGCGCGGGCCAAGCAGCTGGCCCCCAAGGGCGCGGGCGCGATCGTCGCGTTCGAGCTGCGCGGCGGCGTCGACGCGGGCAAGAAGTTCGTGGACGCGCTCAGCCTCCACAGCCATGTCGCTAACATCGGTGATGTGCGTTCTCTCGTGATCCACCCGGCGTCGACCACGCACTCGCAGTTGACGCCCGAGGAGCAGCTGGCCTCCGGCGTGACCCCGGGGCTGGTCCGGCTCGCCGTGGGCATCGAGGGCATCGACGACATCCTGGCGGATCTGCGCGCCGGTTTCGCGGCGGCGAACACGTGACTGTGAGCACCGAATCGCCGATCGCCCGTCCCGCAACCGGTGTGGCCCTGCTGCCACCGCCGGACGGGCGACTCGGCGTGGTCGCCATCGGGGACGTCGCGCTGGAGAACGGCGCCGTGGTCCCCGATGTGCGGCTGGCGGTGCAGCGCTGGGGCGAGCTCTCGCCCGCACTCGACAATGTGGTGCTCGTCGAACACGCCCTGACCGGTGACTCCCACGTCATCGCCAGCGCCGACAATGCCCAGCCCGGCTGGTGGGAGGGCATGGTCGGCCCCGGCGCGCCGATCGACACCGACGAGTGGTGTGTCATCGCGACGAACGTGCTCGGCGGCTGCAAGGGCAGCACCGGGCCGTCCTCGCTCGCGCCCGACGGCGCGCCGTGGGGTTCGCGGTTTCCCGACCTGACCATCCGCGACCAGGTCACCGCCGAGGCGCAGCTGCTCGATCTGTTCGGGATCGAGCGGCTGGCCGCCGTCGTCGGTGGATCGATGGGTGGCATGCGGGTACTGGAGTGGATCGTCGGACAGCCGGGGCGGTCGGCGGCCGCGCTGGTGCTGGCCGTCGGCGCCCGTGCCACCGCCGACCAGATCGGCACCCAGACCACCCAGATGGCCGTGATCACGGCCGACCCCGACTGGCAGGGCGGCGATTACCACGGCACCGGCCGCGCGCCGATGACCGGCATGGGCCTGGCCCGGCGCATCGCGCACCTGACCTACCGCACCGAAGGCGAGCTCGACCACCGCTTCACCAATCGTCCCCAGGGCGACGAGGATCCGTGGACGGGCGGGCGCTACGCGGTGCAGAGCTACCTCGAGCACCAGGCCGAGAAGCTGTGTCAGCGCTTCGATCCGGCCACCTATGTGCTGCTCAGCGAGGCCATGAACCGCCACGACATCGGTCGCGGCCGGGGCGGGATCGCCGCGGCGCTGGCCGCGACGACGGTGCCGGTCGTGGTGGGCGGCGTCGATTCCGATCGGCTCTACCCCCTGCACACCCAGGCCGAGCTGGCCGAGGGGCTGCCGGGCTGCGCCGGACTCGAGATCGTGCACTCGCGCGACGGGCACGACGGCTTCCTCACCGAGGCCGCCGCGGTGTCCAAGCTGCTCACCGAAACCATGCGGCTGGCCCGCGAGAACCGCTGACGGCCGGGCCTTTTCAGTCCCGTGTCGTCCCGGCCAGCAGGGTCATGATCGAGCGCACATAGGCCTGCAGCCGTTCGCGCGGATACTCCTCGGGTTCGCTGACCGCGAGCCTGCCGAGCATCTCGGCGACCGTGAGGGTCGAGTTCGCGAGCAGTGCCGCGTCCATCGCCGCCCAGCGCGGTGACATCGCGATGCCCACGCGGACAAGGGCTTCCGCGCGGGCCAGGATCTCCGCCCTGGCCGCCGTCAACGCCGCGCGATACTCGTCCGGCGCGCTCGCCGGGGTCGCCAGGATCAGCCGCCAGCGGGTCGGATTCGCCAGTGCCACACCGACGAACGCCTCGACGGTCGCCGAGGCGGCGGCGAGCGGCTCGGTGCCGACCAGGTTCTCCGGCAGAGTGTCGGCGATCTGCTCCAGACCGCGTTCACGTTCGCGTTCCAGCAGCGCCTCGACGAGTTCGGCACGGGTCTTGAACACGGTGTAGAGCACCGGCTTGCCGACGCCGGCCTCCTGCGCGACGGCCTCCATGCTCAGTTCGTGCAGTTCCCTGCGCTCGAGCACGGTGAACGCGGCGTCGAGGAGCTGGGCGCGGCGTTCGTCCGGTGGCAGGCGCGGGGCATAGCGGCGCCGCGGTGGTCGGTCCTGCGTCGCGGTCACGCGCTCCTCCTGTCGTCGCCTGGACGATACCCCGGTACCGGGCTCCCGGCACCAATCCTACGCAACCGTTGTATTCGTTTCGAGCAATTGCTACGGTGGTGTTGTATTCAATTGCGAGGGCTTCCTCGGCAACTGCAAAGGAGCAGGTGCAATGGCATTCGATGCGTCGACTCTGCGTCGCGACGACTACGGCTTCTTCGGCCCGGACTCCCCCACCTGGAAGGTGTGGGCGGCACCGACCGCGCTGATCGGGTTCCAGCGCGCGGTCACGCTCGAGCACTTCGACCCCTTCCTCACCGCCGCGGTGGCCGATTCGCACGGGATCTACGACAATCCCGCCACCCGCCTGGACCACACGCTGTCCTACTTCCTGCTGGTTGCGCTCGGCGACGGCCGCACCGCCATCCAGGCCGCCGAGCACCTGATGAAGGTGCACGCGCCGATGACCGGCATCGAACCGATCAGCGGCAAGCGCTACAGCGCCAACAGCCCCGACTCCCAGCTGTGGATCCACGTCACCGGTTGGCATTCGGTCCTCAAGGCCTACGAGATGTTCGGCCCCGGCCCGCTGAGTCCGGCCGAAGAGGACCGATACTGGGCCGAGTGCGTGATCGCCGCCGAACTCCAGACCTGCAAGCCCGCGGATGTGCCGCGCAATCGTGACGAGGTGCGCGCCTACTTCGCGCGGGTCCGGCCGCAATTGTGCGTCAGCGAGCGGGCCGTGCGGGCCATGCACTTCCTGCTGTGGCCGTCGGCGAGCAAGGGCATGACGTTCGCCGTCGGTGGCCGCGTGCTGTCGCTGGCGACGATCGCGACGCTACCCACCTGGATGCGCGAGCTCGGCCGGTTCGATCGGCCGGGCATCGTCGACGCGTCGGCGCGGCTCCCGTGGAAGGCGCTCGTGTGGGCCACCGCGCGCCGCGACAACCGCGGACTGATCCTGGCCAGCCCGTTCGTCGCGAAGACGACCGGACAGATCCTGGCCGCGCACGCCGCCGCCGCCCCGCCGCGCACCCGGTCGACGATCAGCCCCGCCGAAGCCCGTGAGCGCTACGGCAACACCGGCACCCGCAGCCTGTGGGAACAGCGGGTCGTCGAGTCCGCCTGATCGCGTCGACCGATCATGGCGCCGTCGCGTGCCTGGCCTTCTCGATGCGATTGATGTTCGTCTCGACCCACTCCCGCAGTGCCGCGATCGGCTCGCGCAGGCTGTGGCCGAGATCGGTGAGCGTGTACTCGACTCGCGGCGGCACCGTGGGATACACCGTGCGCGCGACGAATCCGTCGTGCTCGAGCTGACGCAGGGTCTGGGTGAGCATCTTCTGGGAGATGCCGTCGATGCGTCTGCGCAGATCGGTGTAGCGCAGGGTGCCCTCGGCGAGGGCGTCCACGATCAGCACCGTCCACTTGCCTGCGATGTGGTCGAGGACCTCGCGGGTGGGGCATTTGGCCGAGTAGACGTCGGCGGGCAGGCCGGTGGCCTCGTGAATCGTGCGCACCTCACCGAGTCTAACGCACAAAAAGGTGCCTACTTCCCAATGGAGAGCGACTCTCCGATAGTAGGAATCATGAACACACAGACACTTTCGGTCACCGAGGCCATCCGCACCCGTCGCACCGTCCGCCACTACCGGCCCGAGCCGCTCGATCCCGCACTGCTCGACGAACTGCTCGAGCTGGCCGTGCAGGCGCCGAGCGCCTGGAACATGCAGGACCGCTCGATCGTCGTCGTCACCAGCGAAGCGGGCCGCAAGGCGCTCTCGGCGGCGGCGTTCGGTCAGCCGCAGCCGCTGGAGGCGCCCGCGGTGCTGGTGTTCGTCGCCGATCCGACGGCCTGGACCGGCGCCAACGCCGATATCGCCGAGCAGGCGACGCGCAACGGGGCGTGGAACGAGCAGTTCCTGGCGAAGTTCGACTCGCGCGCCGACTATCACTCGATGCGCGAGCGCGGGCTGCTGCGCGAGAACGCCGTGAAGAACGCGATGATCGCGGCCACCTACGTGATGCTCGCCGCGACCGGGCTCGGACTCGACTCCGCGCCGATGAACGGTTGGGACGAAGCGCTGGTCAAGCAGGCGATCGGCATCGACGCCGACGCCGAGACCGCGATCGCGGTCATGGTCGCCGTCGGCTACGGCGCGGGCACGCCGCCGCACCCCGGCCGCAGGCCGCGGGAGCGCGCGGTGTTCACCGAGCGCTATCTCAGCTGACGCCCAGGGTGTTGATGGTGGCGGCGAGGAAGACGATGGCGCTGCCGAGCGCGGTCAGGGTGGCCACGTCGAACGGACGGCTGCGGACGGCGAGCAGGCCGACCTGCACCGTCGGCAGGCACAGCCGGAAGGCGGCGGCCACCAGGGCCGCGCTGCCGAAGATGATCGCGCCGCGCCGCCACCGATCCCAGGCGACGAACACGATCGCGACCAGGATCAGCGCGCTCACCACGGTCATCGGCAGGTGACTGCGCAGGTACTGCTCCCCCGCGCTCAACCGCACGACCCGATGCTTCCCGGTCGTCTCCGCCTTGTTCACGGCCCCGATTGTTCCAGACGCGGCCGCGCGGCGGGCGCCCCGCGCCCGATCGGTGGGGCGAACCGGGCGCGCGAGCCCGGCATGACAGAGTGATGCGCTGTGCTGCACCTGATCTTTCACAACCCCGTGATCCCGCCCAACACCGGCAACGCGATCCGGCTGGCCGCGGGGACCGGTTGCGCGCTGCATCTGATCGAGCCGCTCGGCTTCGACCTCTCGGAGTCGAAACTGCGCCGGGCCGGGCTGGACTATCACGACCTCGCGGTGGTGACGGTGCATCCCGACCTGGCCACGGCGTGGGCGGCCATCGCGCCGGACCGGGTGTTCGCGTTCACCACCCAGGCCACCACCCGCTTCACCGAGGTCGCCTACCGCGACAACGACGCCCTGCTGTTCGGCACCGAACCGACCGGCCTGCCCGCCGAGGTCCTCACCGACCCACACATCACCGACCAGGTCCGCATCCCGATGCTGCCCGGCCGCCGCTCGATGAACCTGTCCAACGCCGCGGCGGTCGCGGTCTACGAGGCCTGGCGCCAACTGGGCTTCCCCGGCGCCGTATAGCACTCGCTCGAGCGCGACACGAGCGAGGAGCCGATCGCGAATCGATCCTGAGCGCGCTGGACGACGCCCGTGGCGAGTGAGGAGTACGTGCTCGACGCCTCGACCGCCTCGACCGCGTTGCTGCGCAAGGACGCCGTCGGGACCGCCGTCGGACGGCTGATCGAGGCCAGCACCTGCCACGCGCCACATCTCATCGATGCCGAAGTCGGTAATGTGCTGCGCCGCCATGAGCGCGAGGGCCTGATCGACCCCGATACCGCCACGATCGGCCTGCGCATGCTGGCGACGATGGTCGATCGGCGCTATGCCCACCAGGGATGGCTCAGCGAGCAGGACTGGCTGCTCCGTCACACGATCACCTTCTACGACGGCCTCCACGCCGCGCTGGCGGCACGACTCGATGTTCCACTGCTCACCAGCGACGCGCCGCTCAGCAGAACACCCGGATTGCCGTGCCGGGTCGAAGTCATCGACTGAGCTCCGGCGTCAGTCGTCGATGTCGAAACGCTTGAAGCGGGAGGTGGCGCCGCCGGTCAAGCGCACCGCCGATTTGGCGACGCCGAAGTGGTCGGCGAGGAGTTCGATGGCGGCCTTGTTGGCCTTGCCCTCGACGGCCGGGGCGCGGACGTAGAGGGTGAGGGTGCCGTCGTCGGCGACTTCGACCAGTGGGCCTTTACGGCTGTTCGGTTTGATCGTCGCCCGTACGGTCGGCATCGGTCGGTTCCTCCTCGGGTGTCTGCGCGGCCGCAGGGGTTTTCGCGACGGGCGGCGCGGGGCGGCGACGGCGCAGCGCGGTCCGCAGCACCAGCCAGATCACCCCGCCGAGGACGGCGAGGAAGCCGAGCCACGGCACCGCCTTGCCCGCGAAGACGACGGCGTCGTGGAGCCAGTCGATCAGCGAGTTCCACCCGGCGACGATGCCGTCCCAGAAGTTGTCCGGATCGCCGGGGGCGTCCTTGTCGTCGGCGGTGAAGGTGAGGGTGAGCGTGGACAGCGCGACCTGGTCGTCGAGGGAACGCTTCTGCGCGGTGAGACTGTCGAGTTCGCCCTGCCTGCTGGCCAGCGCCTCCTCGGCGGCGATCAGGTCGGCGGTGTTGGTCGCGCCCGCCATGAGCGCGCGCAACCGGTCGACCGAGGCGCGCAGGGCGCTGATCCGGGCGTCGAGGTCCTGCCACTGCATGGTGACGTCGTCGCGATTGGTGCTCACCCTGGTGACGGTGCCGACCCCGTCGAGCCCGGTGATGAAGGCATCGGTCTTGTCCGCGGGCACCCGCACGCTGAGCACGGCGCGCGGCGCGCGGTCGTCGGTACCCGGCTGTTCGGTGCGGCTGTCGATCCGCCCACCGAGCACACGCACCTGCTCGGTGACCTGCGCCGCCGCGCCGATCGGATCACCCGAGGTGACATCGACCGACCCGGTGATCACCTCTTTGCGGTCCGAATCCGGTGGCGCCGGACTCTCTTTCGCCGGCGCCCCCTCCCGATACCCCGGCGCCACCGCCGCGGCGGGGCCCGAGATCGTCGGCGAGGACGCGTGATCGGCCGGACTCTCGCTCACGTCGTTCCCACACCCGGCCAGCAATACCAGCCCGAGCACCCCGACCATCACCACCGCAAGCTTGCGCATGATCGCAGCGTAGTGCGCGAGTGGCCCGAGCGGGCCCACCCGCGGATCTACACGTCGGCGGGCAGGACGCGGAACGCGTCGGCGAGGTCGAGCCGAAGGCCCTCGTACTCGGCCCGGATGAGCTGGGCCGCGGCGAGATCGCGGTGCACGAGCTGGTCCAGCTCGGCGAGATCACCGCAGTCGCAGGTCAGTGAGTTCGGTGGGCGTAGCGGTCGAGTTCGGCGAGGCGGTCGTCGAGGCGGGGGTGGGTGGCGAGC
>Ga0247823_10005109_pt1 | contig 10459 bp, 12 predicted proteins | sample 13C_PalmiticAcid_2_FD_192426 | JGI IMG/M metagenome (GOLD analysis project Ga0247823, IMG submission 192426) | Soil microbial communities from agricultural site in Penn Yan, New York, United States - 13C_PalmiticAcid_Day30 | ecosystem: Environmental > Terrestrial > Soil > Agricultural land...
AACCCCAAGAGCGCAGCCCCCACCCGTCCCGGGGGGACGGCCCTTGTCCAGTCTATCGGGGGTACGGGCTCAGCAGGCCGTTGTGGATCTTCCTGTGGATAACCCGACCAAACCTGGGGACAGAGCCCACAAGCCTGTGGACAACCTCAGTTGAACCGCTCCCGGACAGCCAACGCCGCCCAGAAGTCCCGCAGCCGCCCGAACCGTTCCGCCACCTCAGCCGCGTCCGAGGACTCCAAGGCGTCGAGGATGGCGTTGACGTCCTCGGCTGAGGTGTCCTCCATCAGTTCCTCGTCGTCCAGCAGCTGCACCAAGCCGCCGTAGTCGAGCTCGACGGCCGAGCCTGGGGCGAAGTTCTCCAGCCAGTGGGCCGTGTCGATGAGGACCTTGGTCGGGCCCGCGTCGCCGAAGGTCGATTGGGCCAGGTCCCGGGCGCGCTCGACGCGACGGCGGGCGTCGCCGAGGGAGACGCGCCAGTAGACCTGGCGGCGCGGGTCTTCGCGGGGAGCGATGACGATGTGGCGGTTCTCGGGCTTGACCAGAGCGAACCAGGGCAGTGGAACTGTCCAGGTGGTCGAGACGACATGGACGGCGCCGTTCGGCAGCTCGTTGAGGACAGTCGTCGCGCGGGCTCGGATGACCTCCGGGGAGGCGCTCAGCGCCGCCGTGCGCAGGGTCGGTGTGGAGGTCGCGAGGAAGCCGACCAGGGCCGCCGCCGAGCGGGCGCGGACGTCCAGGGGGCACACCAGGGGGCCGGGGCCGACCTCGGACTGCTCGCAGTGCACCGAGGCCGGGTCGATCACCAGGATGTCGCGGACCGAGCTCGGGGCTGGTCGGCCGTCGGCCAGTTCGCCCGGAAGAGTGGCGGACGCACGCTGTGACTTGAGCCACACTTCACGTTCGCGGATGCCCGCTTCGGCGTGTTCGACGGCTCCGTCCTCCACTACCGCGCGGAGGAGATCGCCTAGTGATCCACCGAAAGAGGACAATGGTTCGTACACCCGGAGGTAGGCGACGAACGGACGAGGCACCCACCCATGCTGTCACGTCCATACCCTGCCGACGCCCCCGGGCACGCTTCGACACGATGTCAGGTTCTGCACACCATGCCGCGTCGCATCGAACCCCTCTGACACGGTACGGTAGTTAGCAGGAATCAACTGTCGACATCTACGGGGCCGCCGTTCCCCCGGCCGCCCCGTCACTGTGCGAGGGGGTCGAGCCATGGGGCGCGGCCGAGCTAAGGCCAAGCAGACGAAGGTGGCCCGGGAGCTCAAGTACAGCTCACACGCCACGGACTTCGACGCCCTGCAGCGTGAGCTGTCGGGCGGCAACGACGACGGTCACGACAACCGTGACCAAGTCGACGACTCGTCCGACGACGAGTACGACGAATATCGGCGATGACTCAGGGTCCGTCACGAGTTGACGGACCCACAAACTCGCCGCACTCCCCCTCCGTAACCCGTGAAGGCCGCCCCACGCGTGGAGCGGCCTTCACGGTCCGACTGTGCTCACCCACAGGCGGGGGCTTCGCACCCACCGTCTCTTTGGCGCGCCCTCAGTACGACACGCGCCGGTACTGGGCGGGCACCGACGCGTCGACCCCCAGCTCGGTCGCCGCGCGCAGCGGCCAGTAGGGATCCCGCAGCAGCTCGCGACCGATCAGGACCAGGTCAGCGGCTCCATCGGCGATGATCCGATCAGCCTGACGCGCCTCGGTGATCTCCCCGACCGCCCCGGTGGGCACGTCAGCCTTGCGCCGGACCGCCTCGGCGAACGACACCTGGTACCCGGGTCCGGTCTCGATCTCGGCATGGGGCACGCTGCCGCCGCTGGACACGTCGATCAGGTCGGCGCCCGCCGCGGTCAGCGCCCTGGCGATCTCGACGCTGTCGTCTACGGTCAGGCCGCCGTCGGTCCAGTCGGACGCCGAGATCCGGACGAACACCGGCACGTCGACCGCCGCCCGCACCGCGGCCACGACCTCCAGCGCGAACCGCAGCCGACCCTCTGGCGACCCGCCGTAGCCGTCGGTCCGGGTGTTGGACAGCGGCGACAGGAACTCGTGCAGCAGGTAGCCGTGGGCCGCGTGCACCTCGACCACCCGGAACCCGGCCTCCACCGCCCACACGGCAGCCTGGGCGAAACGCTCGACGATCGCGGCGATCCCGGCCCCGTCCAGCGCGACCGGCTCCCGGTACGCGGACACGAACGGCTCGGTCGTCGGCCCCACCGGGGTCCACCCGCCATCGGCGTCGGCCACGCCGCCAGAGCCTGCGAACGGGCTGTAGGTGGAGGCCTTGCGCCCCGCGTGGGCCAGCTGGATCCCGGGCACCGACCCCTGCGCGGCGATGAACTCGGCGATCGGCCGCCACGCGTCGCGGTGTTCCGGCGACCAGAGTCCGGCGTCCTGCGGCGAGATCCGGCCAACCGGGTCGACCGCGGTGGCCTCGGTGAACACCAGCCCGGCCCCGCCGACGGCGCGTGCGCCCAGGTGCACCAGGTGCCAGTCGTTCGGGAGGCCGTCGCGGGATGAGTACTGGCACATCGGGCTGACCGCGATCCGGTTGGGCAGCGTGACCGACCGCAGGGTCAAGGGTGTGAACAGCACGAGAGTCCTCCGAGCATTGTTCGTATTCTGACGAACTGCTCAGCGCTCGTCACCGGGCGCGTTGTTCCCGTCTCAGTCCGTGGGCGGCGTCTTGCGGCCCCGCTTGATCTCCCCGCGCTGCTTCTTCGCCGTGATCCGCCGTTCCTTGGCACCCCGCGACGGCTTGGTCGGCCGACGCGCGGGCGGCGGCGGCTCGGCGGCCTGGCGGAGCAGCACGGCCAGGCGCTCACGGGCGGCCTGCCGGTTGGCCAGCTGCGCGCGGTACTCGCTGGCGGCGATGGTGACGACGCCGTCGACCAGCCTGCTCGCCAGCCTGGCCAGCATCCGCGCGCGCAGCTGATCAGGCACCGACGGCGACTGGGCGACGTCGAAGGACAGCTCGACCCGGCTGTCGGCGGTGTTCACGCCCTGCCCGCCAGGACCCGACGACCGGGAGAATCGCTCACGCAGTTCGGCCGCCGGGATCACCAGCCGCGCGGACACCACCAACTCTTCGTTCACATCAGAAAGGATGCCCTACCAGCGCAATCGAGTTATTTCAGCACCAAGCCGGGCTGGGTCGCGAGCCCGATCAGGGCTTCGTCGCCAAGCACCCGCGACTTGCGGTGCTCCGGCCCGTCGCCCGCGGTCTCCAGCAGTTCGACAGCGGTCCCGTCGGGACGCAGGGCGTTCACGCTGACAACCGCGACCGCTCCCGGCGGGGCGGAGACGTCCAGGCGCACCCGGGTTCCGTCCTCGAGTGTGCGGGTCGAGCAGTCCGGCAGCTTGCGGCCGTTTTGAGCGCTGACGCAGTCCATGGCAGGCCGACGCTGGTCGGTGACCCGGTAGACGGCGACGGTGACCGCGCGCTTCCCCGAGACGGTGTCGACCCACGTGACCGCCGTCCCATCCCGCCCGAAGACGAACTCGGGGTCGGGCACCTCGACACCTGGCGGCCACAGCAGCACTCCCGCGTTGAAGGCCTTGTTCAGCGCGGCCACATCGGCCGGATCGAGTTCGACGCCGCCGGGAGCGGCGGGCCGCCGGGTGGTCGACGTCCCCGTCGGAGTTGGACTCGTCGGGGCCGCACTCGGCGAAGTCGACACGGTCGTCGGCTGGACCGCCGGACCGACCTGTCCGGCCGCGCCACGCCCGGTGAGCGACGTGACCCCGAGGACAGCGCCGATCACCACCGCGGCCACCCCGCTGACGGCGACCGCACGCCTGCGCTTCAGGGTGCGCCGACCCGCGCTGATCACCGCGTCCTTGTCGAGTCGCAGCGGCGGCTCCTGATCAAAAGCGCGGCTGAGGACTTCCTTCGCGTCCGTCATGGCCGACCCTCCACGAGCACCCCGCCGAGCAACTCGCGCAAGGTGGCCAGGCCCCTCGACGCCTGGCTCTTGATCGTGCCCTCGCTCTTGCCAAGGGCCTGCGCGGTCTCGGCGACCGACAGGTCCTCCCAGTACCGCAGCACCACGACCGCCCGCTGCCCAGCGGGCAGCGCGCCCAACGCCCGCCGGACGTCCACCGCTTCGTCCATAGTGGACGAATAGGGCGTATCCGGTACGGTGCCGACCTTCTCGCGTCGGCGGAAGCCGCGGCGGGACTCGTCGATCGCCGCGTTCACCATCACTTTGCGGGCGTAGGCGTCCACCGTTCCGCTCCGGTGGATACGCGGCCACGCCACGTACACCTTCGTCAACGTGGTCTGCACAAGATCCTCCGCACGATGCCAATCACCGGCACTGAGGAGAAATGCGGTCCTGCGCATGACGACGGCGCGGCTTTCGAGGTACTCCTCGAACTCCGTGTCCCGGTCAGCCACATGTCCTCCCTTGGTCACCCCGTAGTACGGGGCGACCAAGGGCGAGGTTGCGTCAGAACCTGGGGTGGTCGCCGACCAGCACCGCGCGCGGGGCGTCGGTGTCCTCGGCGGGACGGATGGTGCCCAGGACCCAGGACGGCACGTGGCGGGCGGTCAGCACGGCGAGTGCGCGGTCGACGTCCTCGGGCGCGACCACGGCGACCATGCCGACGCCCATGTTGAACGTCTTCTCCATCTCCGGACGCTCGACGCGGCCGCGCTGGGCGATGAGCTGGAAGACCGGCTTCGGCGACCAGGTGCCGCGATCAAGCTCCGCGTGCAGGCCGTGCGGGATGACCCTGGCCAGGTTGGCCGCGAGGCCGCCGCCGGTGATGTGGGCGAAGGTGCGGACCTCGGCCTCGGCGGCCAGGGCAAGACAGTCCTTGGCGTAGATCTTGGTCGGCTCCAGCATCTCCTCGCCGAGGGTGCGGCCGAACTCCTCGACGTGGCCCTCCAGCGGCATCCGGCCGATCTCCAGCAGCACGTGCCTGGCCAGCGAGTAGCCGTTCGAGTGCAGGCCGGTCGACGCCATGGCGATGAGGACGTCGCCGGGGCGGACATTGTCCGGGCCGAGCAGCTGGTCGGCCTCGACCACGCCGACACCCGTTCCGGACAGGTCGTAGGCGCCGTCGGCCATCAGGCCGGGGTGCTCGGCGGTCTCGCCGCCCAGCAGGGCGCAGCCAGCCTGGACGCAGCCCTCGGAGATGCCCTTGACCAGTGCGGCGATGCGGTCGGGAAGAACCTTGCCGACGGCGATGTAATCCTGCACGAACAGCGGTTCGGCGCCGCACACGACGAGGTCGTCGACGATCATCGCGACCAGGTCGATGCCCACGGTGTCGTGGATGTCGAGGGCCTGGGCCACGGCGATCTTGGTGCCGACGCCGTCGGTGGACGAGGCGAGGATCGGTTCCTTCCACCGGTCGAGCTTGAGCTTGAACAGACCGGCGAACCCGCCGATGCCGCCCATGACCTCCGGGCGGTTCGCCTTCAACGCCCACGGCTTGAGCTTCTCGACAGCCTCGTCGCCTGCCTCGATGCTCACCCCCGCGGCGGCGTAGGTGGCGCTGGCGGTCTCGACCTGGGGCTCGTTGGTGTCAGTCATCGCTCGAATTCGTCTGTCGTGGGTGGTCAGGGACGCTGCAAAGCGTCCTCGGCACCGTACCCGGCGCTGAGAACAGGGGCCGCGCTGCCCGTGATGCCCTTCTCGATCCCCTCGAGCAGGTGCTTGCCGATCCGCGCGTCGTCCGGCAGCGGGATCGGGTACTCGCCGTCGAAACAGGCCGAGCAGAGCCGGGTCCTTGGCTGCTCGCTCGCGGCGACCAGCGCCTCCAGCGAGACGTAGCCGAGCGAGTCCGCGCCGATGGAGCGGCGGATGCCGTCGAGGTCGAGTCCGTTGGCGATCAGCTCGGCCCGGGAGGCGAAGTCGATGCCGTAGAAGCAGGGCCAACGGACCGGCGGCGACGCGATGCGGACGTGCACCTCAAGGGCACCGGCCTCCCGCAGCATCCGCACGAGCGCGCGCTGGGTGTTGCCGCGCACGACGGAGTCGTCGACCACGACGAGCCGCTTGCCCCGGATGACGTCGCGCAGCGGGTTGAGCTTGAGCCGGATGCCGAGCTGGCGGATGGTCTGCGACGGCTGGATGAACGTCCGGCCGACGTAGGCGTTCTTGACCAGGCCGGAGCCATACGGGATGCCGCTGGCCTGGGCGTAGCCGATGGCCGCCGGGGTACCGGACTCGGGCACCGGGATGACCAGGTCGGCGTCGGCGGGGAACTCGACGGCCAGCTTGCGGCCGATCTCGACCCGGGTGGCGTGCACGCCGCGGCCGGAGATCGTGGTGTCCGGGCGGGCGAGGTAGACGTACTCGAACAGGCAGCCCTTGGGCTCCGGGGTGGCGAACCGCGACGAGCGCAAGCCATCGGCGTCGATGGCGATCAGCTCGCCGGGCTCGACCTCGCGGACGAACGACGCGCCGACGATGTCGAGTGCCGCGGTCTCGCTGGCCACGACCCAGCCGCGCTCCAGCCGACCGAGGACCAGCGGACGCACGCCGTGCGGGTCGCGGGCGGCGTAGAGGGTCGACTCGTCGGAGAAGACCAGGCAGTAGGCGCCGCGCACGGTCGGCAGCAGGCGAAGCGCGGCCTGCTCGATGCCGATGTCGGCGGCGGTGGCCGCGAGCAGGCCGGTGAGCAGGTCGGAGTCGGTGGTGGCGCCGTTGCGCGTGACCACCTTCATCTCGATCGCCTTGTCGCGCAGCTCGGCGGTGTTGACCAGGTTGCCGTTGTGCCCGAGCGACAGGCCGCTGCCGGTGGCCGTGGTCTTGAACGTGGGCTGGGCGTTCTCCCAGGTGGTCGAGCCCGTCGTGGAGTACCGGCAGTGGCCGACCGCGACGTGCCCGCGCAGTGAGGAGAGGACCTGCTCGTCGAAGACCTGTGAGACCAGGCCGAGGTCCTTGAAGACGACGATCTGCTGCCCGTCGGCCACGGAGATGCCCGCGGCTTCCTGCCCACGGTGCTGCAACGCATACAGGCCGTAGTAGGTGAGTTTCGCGACTTCCTCACCCGGGGCCCAGACACCGAACACGCCGCATTCTTCGCGGGGTTCAGGTTCCGGTTGGTCGGCGTTGGGGTCGGATGACGCAGGGCCAGTCAAGAACTGGTCGGTGACCACCGAAGCGCTCCCTGTGGACGGAGTGAGGCTGCACCATGAAGTGTAGGTGCTCTTCAGGGTGACACCGACCATCCGACCGTGGGGCGCGTCACGTGCCGCGGGTTGCCATTACCGTGTGCCGGGTGTCCGGACGCGCAGCGGTGATCATCGCCATCGGGGTGCTCGCCGCCCTTGTCGTGGCCGGTTCGCTCGTGCCGATCCCCAGCCCGGCGGAGGTTCGCGCATGGGCGAGTCAGGCGGGCTGGGCCACGCCGGTGCTGTTCTTCGGGGTCTACACGGTGTGCACGGTGGCGCCGATCCCGCGCTCGGTCTTCAACCTGTCGGCGGGCCTTCTGCTCGGCGAGGCCATCGGCGTCGCGGTCGCGATGATCGCCACCGCCGCGGCTGCCTGGATCGCGTTCACCCTGGCCAGGGGCCTGGGCAGGCGCTGGATCGAGCGGCATCTGGAGCGCGACGCGGTGCGGGCGGTGAACGCGCGGCTCAGCGGCGGCGGGACGGCCGGGGTGGTCTCGCTGCGGCTGATCCCGATGATCCCGTTCGCGCCGGTGAACTACTGCTGTGGAATCTCGGCGATCGGGTTCCGGCCGTTCCTGGTCGGCACGATGGTCGGCAGCCTGCCGGGGACCGCGGCCGCGGTGATCTTGGGTGACGCGCTGACCGGCACGACGCCGCCCGCGCTGCTGGCCGTCTACGCGGGGCTGGCCGTCGTCGGCGGAGCCGGTCTTTACGTCGTGCTGCGGGTGAGGAAGCCGGAGACGGTCGAGACGAAGGCGCTGGCGTCGTCCACCCACGGGGAGTGACTCGCTCCGGGCTGCACCACGAATTCCGCGTTCGGGAACAGGTCGGCCAGGTTCCGGCCCGCCGCGGGTGACGGCGCCGGGTCCAGGCCGCCGACCAGCACCAACACCGGCGCGGTCACCGCCTGCAGACCCGCTCGGATCGCCGCGAAGTCCGGGGCGAAGTCCGCGTAGTAGCTCGCCGCGGCCTCTTCATCTCGTTTGGGCTCGGCCGCGAAGTGGGCTTGGGCAGCGGCGTCCCACCGCCCGTAGGCGAACGGGGCCGACCTCGCCCGGAGCGCGAGTCGCTCGCCCGGCTCGAAATCACCCGCGAGGAGCGTATTGATGGCCGCCCGCGCGTCGGGGTACCAGGGTTCGCCCGCGCGCGCGTCGAGCGCTTCCGGTGCGCCGACGAAGTCCAGCCCGACCCCGCTCACACTGGGCGCGATCAGCACCAACCGGCGCAGCCGGTCCGGGAACCGCGCGGCGTAGAGGCAGGCGAGCGAGCCGCCCGCGGAGTGGCCGAGCAGGTCGAACTGGTCCAGGCCGAGCCGCTCGCGCAGCGCCTCGACGTCGTCGACGAGATCTTCGACCCGGCCAGGCCGCGGTTCGAACATGACAAGGTCGGACAGGCCGCCGAGATCACCCAGGTAGGACGGGGGCAGGCCGGGTCCACCTGGCAGACAGACGAGGGTCACAGGCGCACCAGCGGCAGGTAGGCGGTCAGGTCGGCCCGCAGGCCCGATGCGGTCACGCGTCCGGTTTCCACGGCGTCCTCCCAGGTCAACCGGCCCGTGGCCAATTCAAGCCACGTTCGCGGGTCGGTCTCGATGACGTTCGGCGGCGTGCCGCGGGTGTGCCGAGGACCGTCGACGCACTGGATCGCCGCGAACGGCGGGACGCGCACCTCGACGGTGTGGCCGGGCGCGATGTCCTCAAGGGTGCGCAGGCTCAGCCGGACCCGCCGCGGCCACGATGGGGCGCGGCGGGTCCGGCTCGGTGAGCCAGGCCGACACGGCGGCGCGCAGGTCCGACGGGTCGACGGGTTTGCGAGCGGGCACTAGTGCCCCGCCGGAGGTGGTGTCGAACTTCCGATTCGGGGCACTAGGCCTCTGCGGCCCGCTGCGCCTCGGCGAGGACTTCCTCGACCTGGTGCACGAGCTTGCGGGTGTCCGCAGGCGAGATCGTCGTCCACAGCGTGCCGTCCGGCGAACCTCGGCGGACCTGCACGTAGCGGCCGTTGGCGGTGTCGAAGAACGACACCACGCGCGGGCCGCGCACGCGCCTGCCGAGGCGGTCGCGGACGGCGGCGCCGAAGTTCCCGGTGCCCTGGACGTCGCCGATCATGTGCGTCAGCGCTGTCGCGTCGTCGGGTCGGACGCCACGGCCGAGCAGGGCGAGCTCGAAGCTCTTCTGCGTGCCGTCGCTGGCCTTCGCCGCCGACTCGAAGTCGTCGGTGCGCAGGGTGACCGACTGGCCGGGGCCTGCCTGCCAGGTCGGCAGCCCGGCGACGGCCTCGGTCGCCAGTGCCTGCGTGGTGATCCGGCGCAGGGTGATCCGGTCGTCGCTGAGCACGGCCATCGCGGCGTAGTACTCAGTGGCGGCGGTCAGCAGGCGCACGCCGCGACCGGCGAACGCGCGGCCGTCGACCTCGCGGTCCGGTCGGGCGATGATCCCGAACAGGTGCTCGATCTCGGGGTGCACGTCGACCTTGCGGCCGAGCCCGCGCGCGTCCAGGTCGGCCCAGACCCGGTCCTCGATCTGGGCGCGCTCCTCGTAGGTCTTGCCCGGCGACGGCACCTTGACGATCAGCGGCATCGTGCCAGGGGACAGGTGCTCCCATAGGACGTCGAATTCGAGGGCGGAGAGCGAGACGGGCTCGCTCTGCACCTCAACGGCTCCGAACGGCATCACTGCTGGGGGGCTTCGCCGATGACGGTCGGGGAGACCATGCGGTCGTCTCCGAACACGTCTTCGGTCTCCACCAGGTAGTCGGCGAGCTGGTATTCCTCGTCCTCTTCACCGTCGCCGCCACGGCCACCGGTGCCACCGGCGCCCATGCCGCCCTTGCCCGCGGCGCCGCCGCCACGACCGGCGGTCGCGTTGGCGCCGTGCTGGCCGAACTGGCCCGCGCCCGCGGCACCGCCGCGGCCCGCGCCGCCGCGGCCCATGCCGCCGCCGCTATTGCCTGCCTGGCCGACGCCGCCCTGACCCGCGCCGCCCTGGCCGAGGCCGCCCTGCGCACCCGGGCCACCGCGACGGCCGAGCTCGTCGGGCCCGCCGAGGCCCGCACCGGGCAGACCGGGCTTGGCGCCCGGACCGGTGTTGGTGTTCAGCGGCGGCTTGACGCCGGGACCACCCGGGGTGTTCGGGCCGTTGCCGGGACGGTTGACCGGGAGGTTGCCGTTGAAGCTCGGCGGGTTGCCGCCGGTCTGGCCGACCGGGAGCGTCGGGTTGCCCGGGGTGGGCGTCGTCGGGTTGAACTGCGGCGGCACGTAGCCGTTGGGCGTGGTGCTCGCGGGCGGGACGTAGCCCGCGGGGGTCGGGGTG
>Ga0247823_10005110_pt1 | contig 10458 bp, 10 predicted proteins | sample 13C_PalmiticAcid_2_FD_192426 | JGI IMG/M metagenome (GOLD analysis project Ga0247823, IMG submission 192426) | Soil microbial communities from agricultural site in Penn Yan, New York, United States - 13C_PalmiticAcid_Day30 | ecosystem: Environmental > Terrestrial > Soil > Agricultural land...
GTGTTCGTGGTGCCCGAAACCGTCACCTAAAGGCGGCCGAGCCGCACGGCCGAAGGCCGTGCCATCTAGTACGCGCTTTCGCTGGCGGTCACGCCGTCGGCGTATCCGCGGCAGTACTCCCAGCTGACGTAGGAGTGCGGGTCCGGGTCGAACGCGGGCTCGTGCGGGCGCATCCGGCCGTCGTTGAGCAGCTGTTCGAGGCTGGCCGCCAGCAGCGCCCAGTCGTGGTAGTGCGGCTCGTCGCACTCGCCGCAGTCGACCACGATGCCCCGGACCCCGCGCGGGGACAGAAGTGCCTGGTAGACGGCCAGATCCGACAGGTCGCTGAGCAGTTCGTCGCGCTCCTCGCCGGTGATCGGGAGGTGTTCGTCCTCGTCCGGCTCGGTCAGCGCCCGCGCCGGGTCGTCAGGGTCGCCCGCGAACGGGTCGGGCGGCAGCGCCCCGGCGGGTCGCTCCTCCCAGGGGTCGCCCGACGGGAACGGGTTCGGCGGGACTGAGTCATGCGGCACGACCACGCACGGTACCGGGCCGCCCGCCGGACCCGCCCAGATACCATGGTGGAACCGCGCTCTCCGCGTCCCCGCGCGGCCCGCAGCGGGGACACAGGCCACCCCCGAGACCCCGGTCCGGCCGACCGGTCCGCCAGCCATGCAGGAAGGTCCGCCACCCACCATGACCAGCGAGCTCAACGCTGACGGAGTCCCCCACAAGTTCGCCACCCTCGGCCTCACCTTCGACGATGTCCTGCTGCAGCCCGCACAGTCGGATGTGATCCCGAGCACGGTCGACACCGGGACCCGGATTTCGCGCAACGTCACGCTGCGCATCCCGCTCGCCTCGGCCGCCATGGACACTGTCACCGAGGCCCGGATGGCGATCGCGATGGCGCGCCAGGGTGGCATCGGGATCCTGCAGCGCAACCTGTCGATCGAGGAGCAGGCGCGCCAGGCCGAGACGGTCAAGCGCTCCGAGGCAGGCATGGTCACCGACCCGGTCACCTGCGCGCCGAGCGACACCCTCGCCGAGGTCGACGCCATGTGCGCCCGCTACCGGATCTCCGGCCTGCCGGTGACCGACGCCGAGGGCACCCTGGTCGGCATCATCACCAACCGCGACATGCGCTTCGAGGTCGACCACACCCGCCTGGTCAGCGAGGTCATGACCAAGGGCCCGCTGGTCAGCGCCCAGGTCGGCGTGTCGGCCGAGGCCGCGCTCGGCCTGCTGCGCAGGCACAAGGTGGAGAAGCTGCCGATCGTCGACGGCGAGGGCAAGCTGCGCGGCCTGATCACGGTCAAGGACTTCGTCAAGACCGAGCAGTACCCCCACGCCACCAAGGACCCGGACGGCCGCCTGATCTGCGGTGCCGCGGTCGGCGTCGGCGACGACGGCTACAAGCGCGCGATGACGCTGTTCGACGCGGGCGTCGACGTGATCATGGTCGACACCGCGCACGGCCACTCGCGCGCCGTGCTCGACATCGTGACCAGACTCAAGAAGGAACTCGGCGACGCGGTCGACGTGGTCGGCGGCAATGTGGCCACCCGCGCGGGCGCGCAGGCGCTCATCGACGCGGGTGCCGACGGCGTCAAGGTCGGCGTCGGTCCCGGCTCCATCTGCACCACCCGCGTGGTCGCGGGCGTCGGCGTCCCGCAGATCACCGCCATCTATGAGGCGTCGCTGGCCTGCGGCCCGGCCAAGATCCCGGTGATCGGCGACGGCGGCATCCAGTACTCCGGCGACATCGCCAAGGCGATCGCGGCGGGCGCCAGCGCGGTCATGCTCGGCAGCCTGCTCGCGGGCACCGCGGAGGCCCCCGGCGACCTGGTGCTGGTCAACGGCAAGCAGTTCAAGAGCTACCGGGGCATGGGCTCGCTCGGCGCGATGCAGTCGCGCGGCCAGGCCAAGTCCTACTCCAAGGACCGCTACGCCCAGGACGACGTGCTCTCCGACGACAAATTGGTCCCCGAGGGCATCGAGGGCCGGGTGCCCTTCCGCGGCCCGCTGTCCGAGGTCGTCTTCCAGCTCGTCGGCGGCCTGCGCGCGGGCATGGGCTTCACCGGTTCGCGCACCATCGCCGACCTGCAGCAGGCGCAGCTCATCCGGATCACCGCGGCGGGGCTCAAGGAGAGCCACCCGCACGACATCCAGATGACCGTCGAAGCGCCGAACTACACCACTCGCTGAGAGGAACACCCCAGTGCGGGATCTTGTCGACATCGGCATGGGCCGGACCGCCCGTCGGGCCTATGGGCTCGACGAGGTCGAGATCGTGCCGTCGCGGCGCACCAGGTCGTCCAAGGACGTCTCCACCGCGTGGCAGATCGACGCCTACCGGTTCGACATTCCGCTGATCACCCACCCGACCGACGCGGTCGTCTCGCCAACGACGGCGGTCGCGGTCGGTCAGCAGGGTGGCCTTGGCGTGCTCAACGCCGAGGGCCTGTGGGCGCGGCACGCCGACGCCGACAAGGTGCTCGACCGGATCCTCGCCGCCGAGGACGACGACGTCAGCCTCTCGGAGCTCGTCGGGCTGCTGCAGGAACTGCACGCCGCGCCTATCCAGCTCGACCTGCTCAGTGAGGCCGTTCAGCACGTGCGCGACTCGGGGGTGACGGTGGCGGTGCGGGTCAGCCCGCAGCACGCCGCCGAGCTGACCCCGACGCTGCTCGCGGCCGGGGTCGAGCTGCTGATCGTGCAGGGCACGATCATCTCCGCCGAGCACGTGTCGCGTGAGTCCGACGGTGAGCCGCTCAACCTCAAGAGCTTCATCGCCGAGCTGGACATCCCGGTCATCGCGGGCGGCGTGCACGACTACCGGACCGCGATGCACCTGATGCGCACGGGCGCGGCCGGCGTGATCGTCGGCTACGGCAACAGCGCGGGCGTCACCACGACCGACAGCGCGCTGGGCATCGGCACGCCGATGGCGACCGCGATCGTCGACGCCGCGGCCGCGCGCCGCGACTACCTCGACGAGACCGGCGGCCGGTACGTGCACGTCATCGCCGACGGCGACGTCTACACCAGCGGCGACATCGCCAAATCCATCGCGTGCGGCGCGGACGCGGTCATGCTGGGCGCCCCGCTCGCCGCCGCGGCCGAGGCGCCGGGCAAGGGCCTCTACTGGACCGCGTCGGCGGCGCACCCGTCACTGCCGCGCAGCGGCGTGCTGGCGGTGGCCGACCGCGACGGTGTCGACCTGCGGACGCTGCTGTTCGGCCCGACATCGGACCCCGACGGCATGGTCAACCTGTTCGGCGCGCTGCGCCGGGCGATGGCCAAGGCCGGGTACTCCGACCTCAAGGAGTTCCAGAAGGTCGGGCTGACGGTCCGCTCGTGAGGGAGATCCTCGCCACCGACGGCCGGATCGCGCTGACCGTCCAACTGGACAGCGATCCGGCCGCTCTGGCGGCGGCGCACGACGGGCTGTTCGAGGTCGACCCGGACGACCGGCCGCAGCCGCCGCCCGCCACCCTGACCAGGGCCAGCGTGGTCTGGTCGGACACCGATGAGTTGCTCGGCGTGGTGAGCTGGCACCAGGTCGGTTGGGGCCGGACGCGCGCGTGTGCGGCCTGGAACGTGGGCATCGCGCTGCTGCCCACCGCCCGTGGCCGTCGGGCCGGTGTCGGCGCGCTGGCGTTGGTCGCGCGGCACCTGTTCGCGACCACCGACCTCGACCGCGTCGAGGCGGCCACCGACGTCGACAACGCGGCGGCCAACCGCGCGCTGCTCGGCGCGGGGTTCCAGCGTGAGGGTGTCGTGCGCGGTGCCCAGCTCCGCACGGGCGTGCGCCGGGACATGGTTCTCTACGGGTTCCTGCGGTCCGACCTAGTTTGAACGATTCTGTTACTCGCGGTCATAGGAAAAAGCTCTCGGGCTCTGGCCAGGTCGTTCGCCGGGCCTTAATCTCTGTCCATGGCTACGCAACTCACCGGTAACAACCCGGATTTCGATGTCGTGGTGGTCGGATCCGGGTTCGGCGGGAGCGTGGCCGCACTCCGGCTCACCGAGAAGGGCTACCGCGTCGCCGTCATCGAGGCGGGGCGCCGCTTCGCCGACGACGAGTTCGCCAAGACGTCGTGGAACATGCGCAAGTACCTGTGGGCGCCCGCGGTCGGCTGCTATGGGATCCAGCGCATCCACATGCTCAAGGACGTCGTCGTGCTCGCGGGCGCGGGCGTCGGCGGCGGTTCGCTGGTGTACGCGAACACGCTGTACCGGCCGCTGAAGCCGTTCTACAACGACAAGCAGTGGGCCGACATCACCGACTGGGAGAGCGAGCTCGCGCCGTACTACGACCAGGCGTCGCGGATGCTCGGTGTGGTGACGAACCCGACGACCACCCCGTCGGACGAGGTCATGCAGAAGGTCGCCGCGGACATGGGCGTGGCCGACAGCTATCACCCGACGCCGGTCGGGGTGTACTTCGACCAGCCGGGCGTCGAGGTGGACGACCCGTATTTCGGCGGCGCCGGGCCCTCGCGGACGGGCTGCACCGAGTGCGGCTCCTGTATGACGGGCTGCCGGGTCGGCGCGAAGAACACGCTGGTCAAGAACTATCTGTACCTCGCGGAGCAGGGCGGCGCGGAGATCATGCCGCTGACCACGGTCACCTCGCTGCGGCCCCAGAGCGATGGTTCGTACAAGGTCGAAGTGCGCACGACCGGCAAGAAGCTGCGCAAGGGCAAGCGGACGATCACCGCGGGCCAGGTCGTGCTCGCGGCGGGCACCTGGGGCACCCAGACGCTGCTGCACAGCATGAAGGACAAGGGCGTGCTGCCCGAGCTGTCGGCCACGCTCGGCGAGCTGACCAGGACCAACTCCGAGTCGATCATCGGCGCGGCCCGGCCGAAGGTCGACCCGACGCACGACTACAGCAGGGGTGTCGCCATCACGTCGTCGATCCACCCTGACGAGATCACCCACATCGAGCCGGTCCGCTACGGCAAGGGCAGCAACGCCATGAGCCTGATGCAGACCATCGCCACCGACGGCGGCTCGTCGGTGCCGCGCTGGGTGCAGGCGCTGCGGTTCGTCGGCAGGCACCCGATCAAGACCGCTCAACTGCTGCAGGGCTACCGCTGGAGTGAGCGGACGGTGATCCTTCTGGTGATGCAGAGCCTGGACAACTCGATCACCACGTACACCAAGAAGGGCATGTTCGGGCGGCGCAAGTACACGTCGAAGCAGGGCCACGGCGAGCCGAACCCGACCTACATCCCCGCTGGTCAGGTGGCCAACGAGCTGACCGCCAAGCACATCGGCGGCACTGCGGGCGGCACGTGGGGCGAGGTCTTCAACATCCCGCTGACCGCGCACTTCATCGGCGGCTGCGCCATCGCTCCCGACCCGTCGAAGGGTGTCATCGACCCGTACCACCGCGTCTTCAACTACCCGGGTCTGTCGATCGTCGACGGCGCCGCGATCTCGGCCAACCTGGGCGTCAACCCGTCGCTGACGATCACCGCGCAGGCCGAGCGGGCGATGTCGTTCTGGCCGAACAAGGGCGAGGCCGACGCACGCCCGGCGCAGGACGCGGGCTACCAGCGGATCAACCCGGTCGTCCCGGCACACCCGGCAGTCCCAGCCGAGGCGCCCGGCGCGCTGCGGTTGAAGATCGTGGATGTTCGCTGACCGAGGCCAGGACGATCTCGGCCAAGGTCTCTTCGAGGGCGCGGACCCGGTCATGCCGGAACACCACGCGGATTCCGCTGTCATTGGGCAGATCCACCGCGAGTTCCACCGGGCCGCGATAGGGCGCGCTGTCGGAGGGAGGGTTGGTCCACGGCGGTTCGTGCGGCAACGCGCACGGACGCAGGCTGAGCTGTCGGCGGTCATGTCGCGGGTGTAGCGCCGGTACCGCGCACGCTTCTCGCGTTTCCAGCGCGGTGACCAGCATCTCGACCGCCGCGCACTCCAGCAGCAATGCGTAGGTGGTGACTGAACCCGGGTACACCGCCACACGCGAGCGGTCGGGCAGCAGGTCGAAGATCATTGTCGACCAGCGGAAATCCGGTGTGCACGCCTTGATGGTCCACCGGCAGGCGAACTGCGGGACGCCATTCGCCCACCCGAACCCGGTCTCCATGACCTGTTGTGCTCGCAGACCCATCGCGCCTCCCCGGTCGACACCCTGTTCTCGCCATTGAACCGAGGAAATTTCCTTGCCGATACTGCACGATCGGGTGATCCGTCTGGCCATGTCGCATCCACAGCCGCGAGGATCAAGGCATGGGCGAACGCGGACCGGGTCCGGTCATCATGAGGCGGCGGCTGGGCAAGGATCTCCGGGCGTTGCGCGAGAAGACAGGCGTGACGATGGCCGAGGCCGCCGACTACATCGGCGTCGGCAAGCCGACCATGTCGAAGATCGAGCTGGGCAGGCAGAACATCGGCCTCGGCAGCCTGCGCGCGCTGCTCGGCCTGTACGGCGTCGACGGCGGCCCGCTCGATGAGCTGTTGAGCCTTGGCAGGCAGGCCAACCAGAAGGACTGGTGGTCCTCGTACGGCGACACTGTTCCGGACTGGTTCCGCACCTACATCGGCATGGAATCCGACGCCGACCAGATCCTCACCTACGAGTGCGAGTTCATCCCCGGCCTGTTGCAGACCGAGGACTACACCGCCGCCGTTCGTCGCGCGTTCTGGCCAGACCTGAACGAAGACGACCCGCAACGCCACGCCGCACTGCGCCGCGATCGTCAACGGCATCTCGTCGGCGAGGGCGCGCCGAGGTTCCATGCGGTGATCAATGAGGCCGTCCTGCACCGGGTGGTGGAGTCCCCAGCCGTCATGAAGGCGCAGTTGAAGAATCTGGCGGAGCGGGCGAGGCTCGACCACGTGCGGGTGCAGGTGTTGCCGTTCGCAGCGGGTGCGCACCCGGCGATGAACGGCGCGTTCTCCATCCTGCAGTTCGAGGAAGCGGACCTGTCGACCGTCTACGTCGAGATCGAGCCGGGTGGCCTCTATCCAGAGCGTGCCATCGACATCGCCAGGTATAGGCTGGTGTTCAGCCAGATCGCCGAGTTGGCGCTGGATGAGGCCAAGTCCCTCACGCTCATCGGCAAGTTGGCCAAACAGTTGTAGGCCCGACGAAAAGGGGTGCGGGATGACCACCGGACACGACTTCTCCCGCGCCCAGTGGCGCAAGTCCAGCCGTAGCAGCGGCAACGGCGGCAACTGTGTCGAACTCGCGGTCGTCGCCGACGTAGCTGGCGTGCGTGACTCCAAGAACGCTGCCGGTCCCGCCCTGGTGTTCCCGGGCGCGGCGGTGTCGGCGTTGGTGGCGTCGCTTCGGGCCTGAGCGGCCTACGCGGCCATCAGGTGCGTGGTGTTGCGCTGCGGTCTGCGTAACGGGTCGAGATAGGCGGGCGGGGTGAACTCCGCCCGGCCGTCCGCACTGATCCGCACCGCCCATTCGCTCAGGTGCACCAGTCGGTGATGTCTGGTGCAGAGCAGCGCCAAGTTGTTCAGGGCGGTCGGGCCGCCGTCGGCCCAGTGCGCGACGTGATGGGCATGGCAGGCGCGTGGCCTGCGGTCGCAGTGCGGGAACGAGCACCCGCGATCGCGCAGGATCAACGCCCGCCGCAGGTGACTGGGCACGGTGTAGCGGGCCCGGCCAACGTCGAGGATCTGGCTTTCGCCGCCCAGTACGTGCGGCAGCATCTTCGCGTCGCAAGCGATGATCCGCGCGGCGCTCGCGCTGAGCACGCCCGCCCCGTCCAGCAAAGCCGCGCCGACCCGCGATTCCAGCACCGCCAAGGGAATGGTGACGTTGAGGTGCGGGCGCTCGCCGGACTCGGTGGGCAGGTCTGGGGCGGCGAGCGCCAGGTCGCAGATCTGGGCGAGGGCGTCGCCATGGCGTTCGGCCACCGACCGGGTGTCAGAGGGTTCCGACTTGCTCAGCGGCTCGATCAGCGCCTCGAACGTCGCCGCGTCGGCGGCACACAGCTCGAACGCGCCCCGAATCCGCCCGTCGCGCCGTTTGCGCCAGGACAGGTGATTGCGGTGCGCGTCGGGCCGGTCGTCGGGTTCGGGGCCGTCCTGGTCGAGGACGGCGAGCATCCGGTCCGCGCGGACCCGCAACTGCACCGGGTCGGCTGTGCGGGCCTGCTCGGCGAGTGTCTCCTCGAACGCGGAGCGGGCCGCCGCGTCGACCCAGGTCGGGAGCTCGCGGATCGTGCGGGCGATGACCTCGACATGATCGCCGCCGATCGCACCGTCGACCAGCGCGACCCGGGTGGCGGGCAGCGCGGGCGGGGTCTGGTGGCCAGTCGGGGTGAGCGTCGGGCAAACAGCCTCGGCCTGGGCGACCAGCCGCTTGGCGTCCCTCGCACCGACCCTGGTCAACGCCGACACCAGCGCGGCAGGAGACGAATAGCCCGCCAGCCGGTGGATACCGGCCCGGTCGAGTTCGCCGACCAGATCGAGCAGTTCGACATAGCCGGAGCGCAGGCGCTCCACAACCGCGACGATCCCCGCGGCGAGTTCGGGGCCGCGTGAGGCCCAGAACCGCTCGGGGTTCTCGGGGTGGAGCGCCAGTTCCGACATACCTTGATCGTCCACGCGGGCACCGACAGAAACGGGGCCGATCCCGGCCCCGCTCCCACGATTCACCCGATCGAGTCAGACCGTGAAGACCTTCATCACTTCGTCGCCGTAGTCGTTGATGACCTTGACGGCGATCTTGCCCGTCTCCGGCTTGTCGAACCGCTGCGCCTGCCGACGGTCGAGGTGCGCTGACCCGGCACAATGTCGTGCCATGAGTCCCGTGAGTCGTGGTCGCAAGGGCAAGAGCAAGGCGAAGAAGTCCGGTTCGGAGCGGGTGATCTTCGGCGCGCCGGAACCCTGCGGCTGTGTCGCCTGCACCGGCGACGTGAGTGGCCTGATCGACGACACGATGGTGGCCGCGGCCGACGTGCTCGAATGTGACGCTCTCGAAGCGGAGCTGTTCGGCGCGGACATCATGGCGCTCTTCGCCGAAGGGGACTTCACGGACCTGATCGTCGAGAGCCTGGTGCCGGGGATCGAAGCCCGGTCCGGTGCGGCGGCCGTCGCCGCGCTCAGCGCGCTGGGGTCGGTGTCCGATGATCCGGTGGCGAGCGTCGCGCGGGCCGCCGCCGTCAACCGGTCGGCGGCGGGCGCGGCCGCGCCGGGCTGGGAGGGCGAGCTGTCCCAGGCCATCTCGATGACCGAGTCACTCGAGTTGTCCAATGCCGAGCTGACCGTGCTGGTCGCGACGTTCCAGCGGGCGGACCGCAGGCACACGTTCGTGATCTCGGTGGATCCCGCCAACTGTGGCGAGGCCGCGGCGATCTACCTGGCGGAGCCCGAGCAGCTGCCGGAACTGTTGGCCGCGCTCGACGCCGGAGACTTCGTGAACAGGCGGGAAGTGGATCCGGCCGAGTTCCGCTGGCTCGCCGAGGCCGCGTTGGACGCGAGGGCGGTGCACGACGAGGAGGAGGACGCGCCGCCCGCGTCTGAGGAGGACGAGTTCCCGGTGATCGCCGTCCTGGTCCGCGCCCGCCTGCGTGATCTTCCGTTGTCCATCAAGCCCAAGCCCGAACACGGCGAGGTTGTCCACATGCCCTGAGGTTGTCCACAGGTTCACAGGGGCCACTGTCGCGCGGCTTCGAGCGGTGGCACTGTGGGTTTTGTGACTAAAGCATTCGCGTCCAGTGCGGACCTCGCGCGCAAGGTCGAGACGTTCACCGTCCTCGCCGACGGCGTGTACGCGCTGACGGCTGAGGGCGATCCCAATGTGTGCGCGGTCGAGGGCGAGGACTTCCTCGTCTGCTTCGAGGCCAGGGCGACCCCCGTGGCGGCTCGGCGCTGGCTCGACCAACTGCGCGAGCGCACGGACAAACCGGTGCGGTACCTGGTGTTGAGCCACTACCACGCGGTCCGGGTGCTCGGCGCGAGCGCGTTCGACGCGCAGGAGATCGTGACGCACTCGGAGACCAGGCGGCTGATCGCCGAGCGCGGGGAAGCGGACTGGGCCAGCGAGTTCGGTCGGATGCCGCGGCTGTTCGAGGAGCCGGCGAGCATCCCGGGGCTGACCTGGCCGACGCTCACCTTCACCGACCGGCTGACGATCCCGCTCGGCGGCGACCGGGGCGACCTCGTGCTCGCCTACTGCGGGCGTGGGCACACGGCGGGCGACATCGTGGCGTGGCTGCCCAAACACAAGATCCTGTTCGCGGGCGACCTGGTCGAGGCCCAGGCCGCGCTCTACACCGGCGACGCGTTCCACGACGACTGGGCGTCGTCCACTTTGGACAACGTGGCCGCGTTCGGCGCGGAGGTGCTGGTCGGCGGCCGGGGCGCGGTGGCTCACGGGGCGGAGGCGGTGGCCGCGGCGATCGCGCAGAGCAGGCACTTCCTCGACGAGCTGCGCCGGATCGTCGGCGAGGTGCACGGCCGCGGCGGCACGGTCGGCGAGGCGTTCGCCGCCACCCA
>Ga0247823_10005112_pt1 | contig 10456 bp, 10 predicted proteins | sample 13C_PalmiticAcid_2_FD_192426 | JGI IMG/M metagenome (GOLD analysis project Ga0247823, IMG submission 192426) | Soil microbial communities from agricultural site in Penn Yan, New York, United States - 13C_PalmiticAcid_Day30 | ecosystem: Environmental > Terrestrial > Soil > Agricultural land...
CAGCCGCGCGTAGAACGTCTCGGTGAGCTCTCGGTTGGTGGTCGAGTGGGTCGAATCGTAATGGTCGAAAGCCACGCCGAAAGCCGCGAAGTCGCGCTCGTGCGAGGCCTGCATGCCGGCGATGAAGGTTTCCGAGGTTACTCCTGCTTTTTCGGCGGCCAGCATGATGGGCGTGCCATGGGTGTCGTCCGCGCACACGAACCAGGCGGTGTCGCCGCGCAGGCGCCGGGCGCGCACCCAGATATCGGCCTGGATATAGCCGACCAGGTGGCCCAGGTGCAGGGGGCCGTTGGCGTAGGGCAGGGCGGTGGTGACGAGAGCGGTGCGGGTCATGGCGGGGTTCGTGGGGCGATGCGGCGATTATCGCATGCGCCGCGAAAAGCCCTGCCGCAGAAAGCTCCGGCCCGACGTAAGCCGGGCCGGAAGGGATTGCCGATGCGGTGAGGCTACCGTGTTACTCGCGGACCCAGGTCTGCGCGCGGCAGATGAAGGCGATACAACCGGAGACATCCAGTTTGTTGCCGCCGGCCTGCAGTTCGGCCTTGGATTTGTAGGTCTTGCCGTTGGCCGGATCCAGGATGGTGCCACCAGACCATTCGTTGGCGCCGTCGGCCTTCAAGTTCCAGAGGATGGTCATGCCCTTGACCGGCTTGTTCTTGTTGCTGCCCGAGCATTTGTCGCAGACCGGGTTGGGGCCGCGTTCGGAATACAGGACTTCGACCACCTTGCCGCTGTAGGTTCCGTTGGCGGCCTTGGAGATCTCGACGATCGACTTCACCTTGCCGGTCTTGTCGTCGATGGTCTTCCAGCGGCCGGTAGCGTCGGCGGCAATTGCCGACACAGACAGCGCCAGCAGGGGCAGGACCAGCAGAGTGGCGATCAGTTTGTTGCGCATGTTCCCCTCCAGGGAGTATGTGGTTGGACGCGGCCGGCGGCCGCGACTTGCCCCCTTATACCTGCATTCGCAGGCGTATGGAACAGTGGCCGCTGGTCATTCAGCCGATGACGCAACTGGCGCGAAGCCAACCATAAAAAACCCCGCCTTGCGGCGGGGTCCGTGGATCGCGGCAAGCGATGGACTACTCCGACCTGCCGAACGCGTAGCGCATTTCCAGGTAGAACGAGCGGCCATACACATCGAAGTTGGTCGAGCTGTACGGAGCGCCGGAACTACCCGTGTAGGTATTGTCCAACGGAGGCATCGTGTTGAACGCGTTGTTCACCAACACCGACAGGTCCAGCCCCGGCAAAGGCGTATAGGACACGCTAAAGTTGTAGAGCGTGGTCGAACCTAGCTTGCGGGCGAACGGCGCGTCGTAACCGGCTGCAGAAATCCAGGCCTTGTTGTTGGCCGTCGGCCCACGCCAGTTGGCATAAGCCGTGGTGGCGAAGTTGCCGATGCGCCAGGTCAAGGCGGCGTCCGCTTTCTGCTTCGGATCGCGGCTGTAGAACGGGTCGTCCAATAGATCGTTGACCGGGTCATCGGGGTTCAGCTGTTGCTTGTGGCGGAGCTTCCGGGTGTAGCTGCTACGGAAATCCAGGTCGCCGAAACGGCCGATATCGAAGCCGTAGTTGAACGACGCGGTCACCGCTTCCAGCTCCTGGCGCGCGATGTTGACCTTGGGCGTGTAGACCTCTTCGATGTCGCCCAACTCGTTGCGCATCACAAATTCCAGCGCCTGCACGCAGGTCGGAGAAGTGATGTCGTCGATGCCGGTGCGGCAGCGGTATTCCTGCAAGGTCAAGCCATCGATGCTCAGCGTGGCGACTTCGTCGGTGATGTCCCAATTGTGGTAATCCACGGTCAGCGACATCCGATCGATCGGCGCCCACACGAAACCAGCGCTCCACACGTCCGCGTTGATCGGCTTCAGGCCCAGATCGCCAGCCTGGCTGCCGAAGATCTGCTGCGGGCTGATGGTGGAGGGGCAGTTGTCGATATCCTCAGGCAGGAAACCCGCCTGGGCGCATTGGTAGTAGTCGGTGGCCGAAGTGAAGAAACCGCTGTAGCCCTGGTAAAGGTCGGAAAGCGTGGGCGCGCGGAAGGCAGTACCGTACTTGCCGCGTAGCAACAGCGTTTCCAGCGGCCGGAACTCAAGGCCAACGCTATAGGTCGGCTTCTCGATGGTGCGGCCGCTCGCCTTGAAGCTGTCGAAACGTCCCGCCACGGTCACCGTCAACGGATCCCAGACCGGCAGGCGCAGTTCCGAGGTCACCGCATAACGGTCGCGGTCGCCGCCGCCGCTGACGTCGGTCTGGCCCCAGATGGAGCCGTCCAGGAAGCCAGGATCGGGGTTGTAGCGCCATTCCTGCTTGCCGAACTCTCCGACTACCGCCAAACCGGCATCGCCGCCCGGCAGGGTGAACAGACTGGCGCTGGTGATCTGCGCGCGAATCATGCTGTCCTTGGTCTTGGAGTGGGTCGTGGCAAAGCCGCTAAAGCTCTGGAAGTCCTCCGGGCTGATGGGCTGGTAGAACGCCGCGTAGTCCGGGGTGAACACCGGGTAGGCGCCGTAATAAGGATCCAGCCCTTGCTGCGGACCGAGTACGGTATCGATGAAGTACTGATCGATCAGATCCCTGTAACGAACCCAACTGGTGGAATCCAGCTTGTATTCGGCATGGACCACGCCGACGTCGTAATCCCAGTTCGCGCCGATGCTGCCGGTTACCCCGAAATTGACCCGGATCGCTTCGCTATCGTCGGTGCTCATGGTGTTGTTGAAACCGCCCGGACCCATTTCCTCAGGCGCGAAGGCGCGCTGCAGGTTCAACAGATCGTCGAGGTTCGGATCGTAGTAATAGCCCCACGTCCCGCTGGTACCCCACCAGGTGAAGTTCGAGCCGACGTGGTATTTGACTTTTTCCTTGCTGTACAGCACATCGCCATACAACTGCACGTCGTCGTTGATATCGAAGGTAGCGTGGCCATAGGCCTGGAAGGCTTTCTTTTCGTTCAACAGCGTCCGATAACCCGGGGTGTACATAGAACCGCAGTACAAGCCGTCGCCAAAGCCTGGGCGTTCCTGCAATTCCATAGTGCCGCCGAACAGGTTCGAAACATTGGCGCAGTTGTTGGGATCCAGGAAGTTGTAGCTGGTGAACGGGCTGACCACTAGGATGTCGCGGCTGGCGAGCGGCCGGCTGGGGGTGCCATTGGCATTTGTGCCGTTCTGGTTGAACTGGCGGGTCAGGTCGCGCTGATAGGCCCAGATCGGATCGCGTTCTTCGTATTGCAGGCCGCCCAATGCGTTGAAGCGCCCATCGTCCGAGCTGAAGCCGCTGGCGACGGTGAAGCGCGTGCTGGTGCCGCCGCCTTCGGAATACGCGCCGCCGCGCAGGCTGAACTCCACGCCTTCCATCTGCTTCTTCAGAACGACGTTGATGACGCCGGCGATGGCATCGGAGCCGTACAGCGAAGACTGGCCGCCGGGCAGGATTTCGATGCGGTCGACCAGGCCGATGGGGATGCCGCTGATGTTGTTGAAGGTATCGCTGCCGTTGTACAGCGCCGGATAGTTGGACATCGGACGGCCGTCGATCAGGTACTTGACGTAACCCGGCGGCAGACCGAACAGGCTGACGGTTTCGGCGCCCTGGGTGAAGGAGGCTGACGTTTGCGCACCCTGCACCGCGCCCGTGGCGAAGGTGGATTTCTGCAGCACCTCGGAGATGGTGTTGAATCCGCGCGAGCGTATGTCTTCGGCGGTGATGATCGTGACCGGCACGAACGTTTCAAGTTCGGTCTGCGGGATCAACGAACCGGTCACCACGACCTTTCCGAGATTTGTGGCTTCGGTTGAACTGCTTTGCGAGGTGCCTTCATCGGTCTCTTGAGCGAGCACACTAGCGGCCGCAGGCATCAGGATCGCCGCAAGCATCGCGGCAGTGAGGCGGCTTTTTTTCAAGACTGCAGGTTTGCGCACTGACATGGTGTGAAATCCTCAGCTGATTCAAAAAAACGGCCTTCACCGGCAGAATCCTTCCTGCCTGAGCCGTAACTTCAATTTCCCCTTTGGCCTAAACTTAACATGCAGTTAACGCAAGAACAAACTTTGCAATGGGTTTGACCAATTAATGTGATGTTGGATGCTTCATGAAAAATAAAAACCATTAAAAACATTAACTTATCGGGATAATGTCTGTCGGCATGATTTCGATCCGACCCCCGAGCGTTCGCGCCAGAGTCGTTAAATCCACCACCATTTAGCTCAACTTGGTTCAAATCTTTGCACGCAGAGGGTGCAAAGGTCGGGATTTCGAGCGCGAAACCTTCCGGAAAGATCTACAACCATTCCGGAGCCCTTCGGAATCCCTCGCGAAAAGTCTTTTCTTATCTGGAAGGGTTCAATCCCCCGGCTCAGCTTCCATAAAAAAGCCCGGCCAATGGCCGGGCTCAGAAGCACCTGGGCTCGCGTCCAAGCAGGTTAGTGCATTTATTTGGCTGCGGCGGTTCCGGTCGCGCCAGCTCCGCCGATATGCCGGGCGAAGAAGTTCAACATCTCGGTATATAGCTTGAGATTGTTTCCTTCTTTGTAGAAACCGTGCATTTCACTGGACTGAATGATCAAGCCCTCGGGCGGATTCCCGGCTGCGATCAGTGCCTTGTTCATCGCCTCGGTTTGTTCGGGTACTGCGCGCACATCGCGGGCGCCGGCAGCCAGGTAGACGGGAATCTTGATGTTCTTCGCTAAGCTGGTGGGCGAGTTGGCGCGCTGCTGGGCTTTGTCGGTTCCCAGCGTGCGACGCAGGTAACGCAAACCGGATTCGCGCTGCGGGATGTCGCCTTTTTCGAACATCATCTCCATGTCATACACACCTACATAGCCGAATGCGCACTTGAACAGGTCTGGCTCGCGGGCCGGCGCCATCAGCGACGAATAACCGCCGAAACTGCCGCCGTAGATGCAGATACGATCCTTGTCGGCATAGCCTTGCTTAATGGCCCAATGCGTCGCGTCTAGAATGTCGTTCTGGATGCCCTGGCCCCATTGCGTATGGCCCGCATCCTGGAACGCCTTGCCATTTAGTTAATACACTCAATCCGCGGCTAGGCTTGAGCAAAATGTCAGTAAAACTGAGAAAATGAGCGCCAATTGATTTTTGGCCGGAGATAACAGCAAATTGGACGAAAATAAGCCGCGAATACAGTCTCATGCAGTCCAGCCAGGGCTGGCTCCCATCGCTCGCGTGCGTAATGTCATTGCGGTGGGCTCGGGTAAAGGAGGGGTAGGGAAGTCCACCACCGCCGTAAATCTGGCCTTGGCCCTGCACCTAGATGGTGCAAAAGTCGGAATCCTGGACGCCGACGTCTACGGCCCCAGCATCCCCACCATGCTTGGCCTGAGCGGCAAGCCCGACAGCCCGGACAACAAGTCCATCGAGCCGATGCGGGCGTTTGGCATCGAAACCATGTCGATCGGGTTTCTGGTCGATGCCGACACGCCGATGATCTGGCGCGGCCCCATGGCGACCTCGGCGCTGACGCAGTTGTTCACCGACACCCTGTGGGGGGATCTGGACTACCTGTTGATCGATCTGCCGCCTGGTACGGGCGACATCCAGCTGACCCTGGCGCAGAAGATCCCGGTGGCTGGGGCGATCATCGTCACCACGCCGCAGGACATCGCCACGTTGGATGCGAAGAAGGCATTGAAGATGTTCCAGAAAGTGGAAGTGCCCGTGCTGGGCATCATTGAGAACATGGCCTTGCATGTCTGCTCGAACTGCGGGCACGAAGAGCACCTGTTCGGCGAAGGCGGCGGCCAGCGCATGGCCGCGCAGTACGACGTCCCCCTGCTGGGTTCGCTGCCCCTGGATATCGCCATCCGCGAACAGGGCGACGCCGGCCAGCCGGTGGTGATTGCCGCGCCGGAATCGGCGGTGGCCCAGGCGTACCGGCAGACCGCCCGCGCCATGGCCGCGCAACTGGCCTTGCGTCCGCGCGCGTCGATCCCCATCGCCTCGTCGCTGGTCTGAGACCGGCCGCGGCGCCTCGGCTAGAATTGGCGGCTTCGAATCCATAACGCCCGGCCGACTGGCCACAGGAAACAACGAATGAGCATCAAGAGCGACCGCTGGATCCGCCGCATGTCCGAGCAGCACGGCATGATCGAGCCGTACGAGCCCGGACAGGTGAAGCAGGTCAACGGCGAACGCATCGTCAGTTACGGCACTTCCAGCTACGGCTACGACGTGCGCTGCTCGCGCGAATTCAAGATCTTCACCAACATCAATTCGACCATCGTCGATCCGAAGCATTTCGACAGCGGCAGCTTCGTCGACGTCAACGCCGATTCCTGCGTGATACCACCCAACAGCTTCGCGCTGGCGCGTACCGTGGAATACTTCCGCATTCCGCGCAGCACCCTGGTCGTCTGCCTGGGCAAGAGCACCTACGCGCGCTGCGGCATCATCGTCAACGTGACGCCATTGGAGCCGGAGTGGGAAGGGCATGTGACCCTTGAGTTCAGCAACACCACGCCGCTGCCAGCGCGCATCTACGCCAACGAGGGCGTGGCGCAGATGCTGTTCTTCGAATCGGACGAAGTCTGCGAAACCAGCTACAAGGACCGCGGCGGCAAGTACCAGGGCCAGACCGGCGTCACCCTGCCGCGCACCTGACCCAATCCTGTAGGAGCGGGCCCTGCCCGCGACGCTTTTTTTGCGTGCACCAATAAGAGCGTCGCGGGCAGGGCCCGCTCCTACAGGGTATTCAATGCTCTGCGCCAGCTGCCAGACGCTGATCTTCGGTGGTGGTGACGGCGATACGAAGGCATACACGCAACGCCTCGGCGACAGTTTCCACAGGAAGGCCGAACGCCCCTGGAATACCAGCGACCTGTTCGGGCGAATAAGGGATGTGGATGAAGCCGGCACGGGTCTTGCGGCGCCGGCGAAGCGCATGCATCAGGCCGTAGAACACGTGATTGCAGACGTAGGTGCCGGCTGTCTGGGAAATCTCCGCGGGGAATCCGGCATCGCGCATGCCCGCCAGCATCGACTTGATCGGCAATGTGGAAAAGTAGGCCGCCGGACCGCCCGGGACGATGGCTTCGTCCACCGGTTGCCGGCCCTGGCTGTCGGGAATACGCGCATCGTCCACGTTGATGGCCACCCGTTCCAGCGAGATCCGCTCCCTGCCGCCTGCCAGTCCCACGCAAACGACCAAGGCAGGAGAGGTTTCGCGGAGCGCCGCACGAAGAACCTTCAGCGATGCGCCGAAGGTGACCGGCAGCCGGCGTGCGACCACGCGATGGCCGGCGATGCGTTTTCCATGCAGGGCCCGTACCGCATCCCAACTGGGATTGGTCGATTGCCCGTCGAAAGGCTCGAAGCCGGTCAGCAGAATTGTGGGAAAACTTTTCATCGGAAGCACAGCAGCAGCATCAGCGCGACATTGACCGCCATGAGCGCGAACGCCGTCATGGCCTGCGAACGGATCACCGCGTAGGGGTCCTTCAATTCCAGCAATACCGCAGGCACGATATTGAAGTTGGCCGCCATCGGCGTGAGCAGCGTGCCGCAATAGCCGGTGAGCATGCCGATGGCGCCCAGGCTGGCCGGGTCGGCGCCGTGCTTGCGGATCAACAGCGGCAGGCCGATGCCAGCCATCATCACCGGGAACGCGGCGAACGCGTTGCCCATGATGATGGTGAACAACACCATGCCCAATGCGAACGCCAGCAGGCAGGCGGTGCGGCTTTCGATGGGAATCACGCGGCCGACCAGCGAAGCGATCACTTCGCCTACGCCGGTCGCGGCGAACACGCCGCCAAGCGTGGCCAGGACCATGGGCAGCAGCACCGCCCACCCCAGGGAATCGAGCAAGCGGCGTCCCTGCGCCATGGGCTCGGCCGCGCGCGCATGCGTCACCCACAGGCCCGCGGCCAACGCGAACAAACTGGCGATCGCCAGCGAACTGAGCGTCAGCGCCTTGGGATCCATCAGCCGGTCCATGCCCGGCGCCCATTTGCTGGCCACGAACAGAGCTACGGTCAGCGCAGGAATCAGCAGCGCGGGCATGAACAGACGATTGCGCAGCAGGCTTGCCGACGTTTGACGCCGCGCCAGGGCATCGGCGCTGTCGGGCGCACTCGTCAGCCGGCTGCGTGCAGCCAGAATCCCCAGCGCGATTACACCCGCTCCCATCAACTGGCCGGGCCACTTCACGCCAGCTTTCGCCGCTTCGAGGATCGGCGTTCCGAAGACGAAAGGTCCGATCAGAATCGTCCAGAAGACCGCGGTGGTATAGCGCTTTTCGCGCAGATTGAAGAAGGCCGTGACCAGCAGGAAGGCGCCGATAAGCCAATACAGGTAATCAGCCTTCAGCACGCGAGCCATCTCCACCCAAAGACTTGTCGACGATTTCTTTCTCGCGTTCCAATCTGCGTTGCAGCAGCACCAGCCGAATCGAGTGGATCACGAATGCGGCCACGGCGGTAGGCGCCGCCCACAAAGCGATGGTCAAGGCTTCGATGTGGATGCCGTTGCGTGCATAGAACCCCTGAATCAACAACACCGCGCCGATGGCGATGAATACGTCTTCGCCGAAGAAAAGGCCGATGTTGTCGGTAGCCGCTGCGCTGGCACGCACTTGCTCGCGTTGCGAATCGGTCAATTTCCCGAGCGTGCGTTCGGCTGCTTCCTCGCTCATGGGCGCCACCAAGGGACGTACCGTCTGGGCGGGGCCGGCGACGTGGGTGAGGCCGAACATGCTGCCGACCTGTCGGAGCAGGAGATAGACGATCTGGAAACGCGACAAGGTCAATCCCTTGAAGCTCGCGATCCACTCGCGTGCGCGTTCGCGCAGGCCATAGTGCTCAAGCAAACCGATGACCGGCAGCGTGAGCAGGAACATCAGCAGGGCCCGATTCTCCACGAAGCTGGTTCCCAGCAAGGCAAGCAGGTCGGGCAGGGCGATGCCGGCCAGCAGGCCGCTGCTCAATCCTGCGATCACCACCACCAGCACCGGGTTGAAGCGAAGCACGAAGCCGACCACCACTACGGCGATTCCCAACAAGGGCCAGTAATTCATCCGAGGCGCTCCGGTACTCGCACGTCGAATCCTGCCTTTTCGATGGCCATGCGCAGTTCGCGGGCGAAGCGTGCAGCATCAGGCCGGTCGCCATGCAGGCAGATGCTGTCCGCACGTAAAGGTACGAGTTCGCCGGTGCGCGCCGTGACTGTCCCATCGCGCAACAAGGCGATGACCTGCATTGCCGCCTCGGCGGAATGCTCGATGCTGGCATCGGCGCGGCTGCGCGGCGTCAGTGTGGCATCGGCTTCGTAGCGGCGTTCGGCGAAGGCTTCCTGGACCACCCGTAATCCCCGCATTGTGCCGGCCTGGGTCAATGCGCTTCCTGCCAGGCCGTACAGGATCAGACCCGGGTCGTAGTCGCGTACCGCCGTGGCGATGGCATCGGCCAGCTCGCGATCGCGCGCCGCCTGGTTGTAGAAGGCGCCGTGCGGCTTGACGTGATTCAGGCGCAGGCCGGCTGTGCGTACGAAAGCGTCCAAAGCGCCGATCTGATACAGCGTGAGCGCGTAGGCATCGCCGGGCGAGATCGATTGCGCGCTGCGGCCGAAGTTTTCGCGGTCGGCGAAAGACGGATGCGCGCCGATGGCGACGCCGTGTTCGCGGCACAGACTCACCGTCTCCCGCATCAGTTCCGGGCTTCCTGCGTGGAAGCCGCAGGCGACGCTGGCCGAGCTGATGAAGGGCAGGATAGCGGCGTCGTCGCCGACGCCTTCTCCCAGGTCGCAATTGAAATCGATGCCGGGCTTCATCTCGATACGGGGCCGGAGGGTCTACTTTCCGTCGCGATTCTTGAACAACAGGCTGATGCCGACCACGATCAGGATTGCGGGCCACCAGGTTCTGACCACCGCACCCAGGCTGAGATTGGTGATTCCCAGATTGTTGAGCAGGAAAAGCGCGCCGATCACGATCAGAACCAGAGCGGGAATGAGATTGGCTTTCATGGGTGGGGTCGGCTGCTGGGAAGTGATGGGATTATGCGGCTTGTCGCGACTCAAGGATGACGGGCGAGCTGTCGGTCGATGGCCAAGGCGGTGCGGGCTTGCCGGTGCCGATGGTGCAGGTTGATCCGCCGGGCTTCATCGATACCGACCGCGGCGAAGGCGAGCACGGCGCCGGGTCCGGCCTGCGCCAGGCGCGGCAGGTCCGCAGAGATCACATACCCCAGACGGGCATATCCCCCTACGGTTTGCGCATCGGCCAACAGGATGATGGGCTGGCCGTCGGCCGGCAATTGGATGCAGCCCACCGCAACGGGTTCGGAAACGTTGTGGTGTGGGATGTTCGGCAGCGGTTGTCCCCGCAGCCGGATGCCCTGGCGATTGGAGTCGGCACTCACGGACCATGCCCGCTCCGCCAATGCAGCAGCGGCCGGATGTCCGCTGGATACGTAACGGAGCGGGCATGGTCCGTGAG
>Ga0247823_10005113_pt1 | contig 10454 bp, 9 predicted proteins | sample 13C_PalmiticAcid_2_FD_192426 | JGI IMG/M metagenome (GOLD analysis project Ga0247823, IMG submission 192426) | Soil microbial communities from agricultural site in Penn Yan, New York, United States - 13C_PalmiticAcid_Day30 | ecosystem: Environmental > Terrestrial > Soil > Agricultural land...
GGTAGAGGGCGGGCAGCGGGGTGGGCGAGGGGGCACCTCACCAGAGTTCCTGCGGCCAGTTCATCGGCGGCGCCATTCGTCGCGCTCGGCGAAGACCCGGGCAACTTCCTCCATGTGCTCCGCCCCCCAGTTGGACAGCGGCACCATGGCCTCCGCCAGGCTGCGGCCGAGCGCGGTTAAGGCGTAATCGACCCGCGGCGGGATCTCCTTGTAATCCGTACGGACCACGATCCCGTCGCTCTCCAACTCCTTCAGTTGCTGGATCAGCACCTTGTGGCTCACGCCGCGCACCGCCCGTTTCAGCTCACCGTAGCGATTGGGCGTATCCAGCAGGAAGTAGATGATCAGCGGTTTCCACTTGCCGGCGATCACCTTGAGCGTGGCGTCGAGACCACAAGAGAAGCCGGGAACGCAACTGGGTGGCTCGGACATAATTGGTACTTACCAAAAGGTGCATACTTGTCGATAGGTTTGTGCCCCTCCAGCTTCGCGTCTCCCGATGAAGGAGACGCGAAGATGAACAGGTTGAATGGAAAGATTGCGGTCGTGACGGGGGGCGGAAGCGGGATCGGTTTCGCCACGGCGCAACGATTCGTCGAAGAAGGCGCATTCGTCTTCCTCTTCGGCCGGCGTCGGGACATGCTCGACGCGGCCTTGGCGAAGCTTGGCCCCGACGCAGCCGCCGTCCAGGGTTCGGTAGTCGAACCGGCAGACCTGGACCGGCTGTTCGCCGCGGTGGAGGCGAGGGGCGGCGGGCTCGATATCCTCGTCGCCAATGCCGGCACCGGCGAGCTGGTGCCGCTGGGAGAAATCACGCCCGAGCATTTCGACCGGACGTTCGACGTCAACGTGAAGGGCGCGCTGTTCACGGTGCAAAAGGGCTTGCCGCTGATGCGCTCGGGCGGCTCGATCATCCTGACAGGGTCCACCACCGGCGAGATGGGAACTCCCAGCTTCAGCGTCTACAGTGCCTCCAAGGCGGCGATCCGCAATTTCGCCCGCAGCTGGGCGCTCGATCTCAAGGGCACCGGCATTCGAGTCAATGTGGTGTCACCGGGACCGACGCTTACCGACCTGGCCCTTGATGTCGTCGGCAGGGAGGCCTTCGAAGCGCTGGGCGCGACCACGCCGGTCGGGCGCCTGGGCGAGCCCTCGGAAGTCGCTGCGGCCGCTGCATTCCTCGCTTCGAGCGACAGCAGCTTCATGACCGGCGGCGAGGTGTTCGTCGACGGCGGATTTGCGCAGGTCTGAACTGCGCGCGCGAGGCGCCGCTTCGGGCAAAGGGGGCGACGCCTCGCGTCATAGCGGTTCGGACGTAGGCTCCGGATCGGATGAGAGACCGGAGTCTAATAGAGCTCGGACCAACGTTTCGGGGCCCAGTTCAGCACCGCTTCGATCTGTACCATAGCCGCGGTGTCGATCAGCTCGGCGCGGCCTTTGCGCGGCCGACACAGCCCGCTCGCGGGATCGCGCCGATTGCGCCACATGTGATCGGCATAGGCGCGCATCGCAGCGATATGGCGCTGCTCCCCGATCACGCTATCGAGCAGCAACAGGTTCTTGAAATAGATGGCATTGAAGGGGGGCGGCTGGCCGTCCAGCCGCTCGATCGTGAAGCGTTCGAGACTCGCCGAAGCGATCCGCTTCGCTTCGGCGAGGTATCGCGCGTCGCGCGTCGCCCGCCAGAGCAGCGTATTCACACCGACGGGAACGCCCTGATTATAGGTCCAGACCGTCTTCTCGATGGTGCCGTCGCGCTTCAGATGGTCGTGATAGAGCCCGTCGGGCCGCTGGAGCACGGCGTTGGTCCAGCGGTAATAGCGTAGCGCATCGTCGAGATAGGCGCGTTCGCCGGTGATTTGATGCAGCCGCAGCCCCAATTGTGCCGCCGGCATATTGGAGACGGTGTTGCGATCGCCATTGTCCGCTTTTTGCGTCCAGCGCACGCCGCCGGGCGAGGGCAGGTCCGCGTCGGTTGACCAGCCCGAGCGGATCAACTCGAAAACCGCCTTTGCCCGTTCCAGCGAAGCGCGGTCGCCGCGGAAGCGATAATGCTGCACATCGGCCAGTCCGACCCATTCGTTATCGTCATAATAGAGGTCGTCGCCCCCGCCGAGCGGCGCGGCGACACGCGACAAATAGCCGGGGCGGCCAGTGGTGCTGGTGTCCGACCAGTAACGCTGTTGGGCCGCACGGACTCTGTCCAGCGCCGCGCCATGGCTGCGCGCGCTCGCGGCATCGGTCATGACCAGGTCGAGATAGGCGATATGCGCCTGGGAGAACGGCCATTCGGTAGCGTATTTCTCATCCTTCGCGGTGGCCGGAGCATATTCGCGATAGAGCCCGGTCCCGTCGGCCAGCGCAAAGCCGCGTTCCATCGCCGCGCGCCAGCTTTCGGCACGCGTCGCGGGTATCGCCGCGCGCCCGGCGACGGGAAGCAGCGTGGCCAGTGCAGCTCCTGCTGCGAAGCCGCGTCGCGACAGCGCCGGCCCGCGCATCAGAAGCGGAAGCGCGCGCCGAGCGCGAACACGCGGCTGTCGTAACGCACGTCGCGGGGATAGCCGGCGCCGTTCTGATCGGGCGCTTCACGCAGCGCGCGGAACGGGGTGCCGGTAATGTTGCTGACGTCGAAAGTCAGCGTCACCATTTCGATCGGCGTCACCGCCAGCGAGAAATCGAGCCGCTCGATCGGCCGGTTGAACTCGGCGCCGATCAATTGGCCCTGCGGATCGGTCGCGAAGAAGTTGGTGACGCGCGACCGCCAGTTATACGCGAGCCGCGCGGATATCGGCCCCTTTTCGTAGATGCCCACCGCGTTGAAGCTCCATTTGGAAACGCCGGGTATGTCGGTATTTTGGCCCGCTTCGCCGAGAGCCGGCGGCAACGACTGCGATGCGTCGATATAGGTGGCATTGAGCTGGGTGCCGAAGCCGCTCAGCCAGCCGGGCAGGAAGTCGAAAAAGGTCTGGAAGGCGACCTCCGCACCCTGCAGCCGGCCGCGCCCGCCGTTTTCCGGCCGGTTGACCAGAATCTGGCCATAGACTGGATCATCGATCGGCACGTTCAAACTGGTGATGAAGCCTTGCACGTCGCGGCGGAAGATCGTGCCGGTCAGCGATCCGGTGCGCGTGAAATACCATTCGAGCGACAGATCGTAGTTTGACGACTGGATCGGCTGCAGCCCGATATTGCCGCTGCTGCCGGTGAGCGGCGTCGCGTTGAGGTTTATCGTCAGCGCCGGGCTGAGCTGGTTGAACTCGGGCCGGGTGCGCGTTTCGGTGGCGGAGAGGCGCAGCTGGATCTGGTCGGTCAGGTGCGCGCGGAAAGTGGCGCTGGGGAGGATGTCGACATAGTTCTGCCGCGACGTGGCAGGCGTCGGCACACCGTCGATCAGGCCGGTGCCCGTCGCCTCGGTCACGGTATTGACGATCCGCGCGCCGATCACGCCGTCGATCGGCAGCGATCCGATCCGCGTGTCGTAATGGATCTGGCCGTACACGGCGTAGGAGCGTTCGGTCGCATCGAATTGCTCGTTGGCGATATAAGCGGGGATATCGGGTCCATATTGCGCGAGTTGCCCGAGCGCGGCGGGCGTACCGATTTGCGCCAGCCCCGAGCGTGCGAGATCGCGGATCGCGTCGATATTGCCGAAGATGGCGTCGCGCGTCGGTGCATACCACCGCCGGAAGGGCTGGGCATCGCCACTACCGCGAAAGCCTGCATAGATCGGCCCGCCAGTGTCGCTGCCCGGAATTGCCGAGAGCGGGATGCCAAGCGGCCGGAGCGTCGCATAGCGCCCGCCGCTACGCAGCCGCGCGTCGCGATCGGTATAGCGGAAGCCGAAGTCGAATTGAGTGATGACCGGGAGTTCGGTCTTGATCTTGAGATCCGTACGCCACTGGACGCCCTTGCCGCCGGCATAGGAGCGACGGTCCCAGATGCCGCGCAGGATGAAATTGTCGGGATCGAGCGCGTCAAAGCCGGGAAGCGAAAGCTGGGGCCCTCCGTCGCCGCCGGGCACGTCGAACACGATGTCCGCCGACTGGCCGGTCGCAGGCGCAAAATCGATGTTGTGGTCGGTATAGACGGCGGTGGTGTCGGTAAAAGCGAGGTCGGTGGTCAGTGTCGCGCGGTCATCGATTTCCCAGCGTCCGCCGATCGCGGCCTGATAGGTGTTGGTGCGTCCGGCGCGCGTGCTGCGCGAGAAGTCCACATCTTCGCCATTGGCGAAATCGGGCGTGACGGTCACGCTCGCGAGCTGGCCGGGCGAGTCGGGATCGCGGACGATGTTGGTGAGGGCAGGATTGCCATTGACCAGGTCGAGGCCGACAAAGTCATTCTCGACATTGGTCCGCGCAGCCTGCCACAAACCTTCGAGATAGAATTCTAGATTGTGCGCCGGCCGCCATTGCAGCGCGCCATTGATCGAGGGGCGCCAGCGCTTGCCACGGTCATAATAGACGCCCGCCGATTCGGGCAGGACGAAGTCGCGCGGCCCGGTTACCGCCTGCTCGGCGCGGGGCGAGACGATGTTGCCGTTGATGTAGCGCGACGACGTCAGATAATGGAGCTGGGTGTAGGAGAAGTTCACCAGCGCGCCGATGTCGCCGATGCCGGTCTCCCAACGATCGGTGATCAGCACGTTGAAATTCGGATCGATCTTCTCCGCCTGGTCGCCATAGGTCGCCCGGACCGCGCCGGCGATCTGAAAGCCGTCAAAGTCGAACGGGCGACGCGAGCGGACGTTGATCAGCCCGGCGATCCCGCCCTCGATCAGATCGGCGGTGGTCGATTTGTAGACCTCCAGCCCTGCCAGCGCGCCGGCCGGGAAATCCTGCAGCGCAACGTTGCGCAACTCGGCCGTGAATACCTCGCGACCGTTATAGGTGGTGGTCAAATTGGGCAGGCCGCGGACCTGAACGCCGCCCGCCTCGTCGCTGCTGCGATTGACCTGGACGCCGGTGATCCGCGCCAACGCCTCCGAGGCGTTGTTGTCCGGCAGCTTGCCGATGTCTTCGGCCACCACGGCATCGACGATCTGGTCCGAATCGCGCTTGATCGCCTGGGCGCTTTGCAAGCTTCGGCGATATCCGGTGACGACGATGTCGCCTTGCTCTGCTGGCGTGGCAAGCGCGGGTTCTTCGGCGGGCTGACGGTCGGGCGGAATCGTTTGGGCGAACGTCGGCGGCGCACAGAGGATCGTCAGGCTCGACACCGCCGACAGCAAAACGCTCTTTTGCGCACGCATTTCTCTCTCCTCTCCTGAGGCCTTGCTCGTCTCGGCAGGCGTGTTTGAGAGAAAGCCTAATCAGCCGGTAGAAAAGTAAAACAACTTCGTTTATTATTTGCGGCGGGCCGTTTAAAGTTGGCCACGGATTGAGAAGCCTCGCTCGCCAGCACTCGGAAGTTCCCGGACTTTCGGTATCGCCAGGAGAAGCGAGGACCCGATATTCGCCGTTTCCGGCGACCCGACAGGGAGGATGATTTCATGACGGACACGCAACTCGGTCTTACCCGACGCGACTGGATGCGCGGCGCAACTGCAACCGCCGGTCTCCTCGCGATACCTGGCCACGCATCCGCCCGCCGCATCGCGCCGAGCGATCGGGTCAATCTGGCGGTCATCGGGGCCGGGGGCATGGGCGCGCAGAACATGACCAAGCTGACCAGCCAGAACATCGTCGCGGTGGCCGATGTCGATTTCGCCCATGTCGCGAAGGCTTTCGTCGACGAGAAGGGGGCGGTCCGCCCGGAGCGGCAGCCACTCAAGCAGGCTTATGACCGCGCGGCGAAGTTCGCCGATTATCGGCGCATGCTGGACAGCCGCAAGGACATCGACGCCGTAGTGATCGCCACGCCGGACCATCACCACGCGATCGCAGCGAGGATCGCGATGGAGCGCGGCCTTCACGTCTATGTGCAAAAGCCGCTCACCTACACGGTGCGCGAGGGGCGGACTTTGCTCGATCTCGCCCGCCGCAATCCCCGGCTGGTGACCCAGATGGGAAATCAGGGCCATTCGGGCGATGACGGGCGCCGCGTAGTCGAGCTGATCCGTGGCGGAGTCATCGGCCGGGTGCGCGAGGTTCACGCCTGGACCAATCGGCCGGTCTGGCCGCAGGGGGAAAAGCGCCCTGCGGCGGTGCCCGGGCCGGCCACCCTCGATTGGGATTTGTGGCTCGGGCCGGCCGCGGTCGATTGGGGCTATAATGCGGACTATGCCCATTTCAACTGGCGCGGCTGGGTTCCGTTCGGCATCGGCTCGCTGGGCGATATGGGCGCGCACCTGATCGATTTCCCCGTCTGGGCGCTCGAGCCGGGCCTGCCCACGCGAATAGAAACGCGGCATAGCCGATGGGGCGGCGATACCGACATTTGGGACGGCAAGCCGCCGGTCGATCTCGGCAGCTATCCGCTCGCCAACGTCACCACCTACCAGTTCGGACGTGCCAAAGGCGGGCCGATCACGATGACATGGTATGACGGCGGGCTGATGCCGCCGACCCCGGTCGCCATGCCTGATACTGCCCGGATGAACCCCGATGGCGGCGTCCTCTATATCGGCGAGCGCGGGATGCTCATGCACGATACCTATGGCGAGAAGCCGGTGTTGATCGGAGAAGGAGCCGCGGCGCGTGCGGCTGCGGTGCCGGTTTCGCTGCCGCGGATACAAGGCGGCCGCGAAGGGCACGAGATGAACTGGATCCGGGCGATCCGCGGCGAAGAGGCGATCTCTTCGCCCTTCTCGGTGGCGGTGCCGCTCAACGAGACGATGATCCTCGGCATGGTTGCGATGCGCGCGGACCAGCCGATAGAGTATGACGGTGCGGCCGGGCGAGTCACCAACGTGGCCGACGCCAACCGTTTTCTGGACCGGGAGTATCGCGAAGGATGGACACTATGATCTTCACCGTCGCCGCCGTGAGCCTGCTGGGCGCCACGCTTGGGGGCTCGATCGAGCAAACAGCCTCGTCGCCGCGGCCCCAGGACACCGAGGTCTGGGCCCCTGAGCCGCCGCTGGTCACACCCGCTCCATTGTCGATGGTCGCTCCTCCGTCTGACGCGGTGGTGCTGTTCGACGGCAAGGACCTTCGCGAGTGGGTTGCCACCAAGGACAAGTCACCCGCCCGATGGACCGTGGCGGATGGCGTGCTGACGGTACGCAAGGGCACCGGCAACATCGAGACGCGGCGCAAATTTCGCAACTATCAGCTGCACCTCGAATGGCGGATCCCGGCGAACATCACCGGTGAGGCGCAGGGACGCGGCAATAGCGGATTGTTCCTCGCGTCCACCGGTGACGGCGATGCCGGATATGAACTCCAGATCATGGATAGCTTCCGCAACAAGACCTATGTCAACGGTCAGGCAGGCAGCATCTACAAACAATTTGCGCCCCTCGCGAACCCCGCCCGGGCGCCCGGCGAGTGGCAGAGCTATGACGTGATCTGGACTGCGCCCGTTTTCGCCGCGGATGGATCGCTGACCAGTCCAGCCTATGTGACCGTCTTGATGAACGGGGTTCTTGTGCAAGACCATGTCGCGCTGAAGGGCGAGACCGTCTATGTCGGCGCGCCGCGTTACACCGCCCATCAAGCTGCGCCGATCAAGCTTCAGGACCATGGCGATCCCAGCCCGCCGATCAGCTTCCGTTCTATCTGGTTGCGCGAGTTGTGAGCCACTGGCCTGTCGACACCTCCGGACGTCAAAGTCGTCCGAAGGTGTCGAAGTCATGCCGCAAATCTCAGAACAAACAGATCGTTGCAAAGATGCTCGGAGCTTGACGGCAACCATTCCCGGTTCCGAGTGGGCACGCGCGGCCAGGCAGCTTCCCGCGTAGAAGCCATTCATGCAAACCTCAGGCTGTGTCACCTGCCAGACGTTCGAGATAGGCGCACAACATGTCGGCCAGAGCATCGGCATAGGTGTAGATCTCGTCGGGCGTGCGCGGGATCGCCGAAAAGCTGCTGCCGACCTTGCTTAGCGTCGTCTTGATGAGATCTCCGGCAAGCGCGCGCTGTGCGTCGCTGCTTCGCGGGGCACATTCCCGCAGGAAAGCCTCGACGATACCTGCGCTCTCGGCATGCGCCTCGATTGCTTCGGGCGCGTCCCTGTAGAACGGCGCCGCATCGTCCAGCGCGATCCGAATCGCCGCTTCCTCGCATTCCGAGCAGATGAAAGCGTGGACCAGCGCGCGGAGCCTCGCGCCGGGCGGCATGCTCCTATCCTCGAGGATTGCGCGCAGCATCGCAGAGGTCCGGCGCCATTCGTCGCTTTGCAGTCGGAACAGGATCGCCGCCTTGTTCGGGAAATATTGATAGAGCGAGCCAACGCTGACTCCAGCCCGCTCGGCGACTCGGGCGGTGGTGAATCGCTGCGCGCCTTCCGCCTCCAGAACCTGAACAGCAGCATCGAGCACCGCCACGACGAGTTCATTGGAACGCGCCTGCTGCGGCTCCTTTCGCGAGGAGACGCCGACGTTTCGTGACATGTTCCGAGGCGCTCCCACAAATGCGAATAGTCAAACCTGACGAACTAATCGTATTTCTCCGGGCACGCAAACACCCTTGGAGAAACCATGATTACGCTCACCAGCACACCCGTCGCGCCGTTGCTCGACCGCCTTTTCGCCCAGGCCGACGCGGCGCACCCGATGGCCGATCCGGCCTTTGCGTCGATCTCTGGCGACGAACGCCTTCGGCTGATGCGCAGCAAGACCGACTATCGCGACTTCTACGCGCAACTGAAGGACTATGCGCTGCCGGTTTCACGGGAGGCCGGCAGGCTCCTCTATATGCTGGCACGTGCCACCGGTGCTCGTACGATCGTGGAATTCGGCACTTCATTCGGCCTTTCCACGCTGCACCTCGCCGCGGCGCTGCGCGACAATGGCGGCGGTCGGCTGATCACCAGCGAGTTCGAGCCTTCGAAGATCGCGCGTGCCCGGGACAATCTGGCGGCGGGCGGACTCGCCGACCTGGTCGAGATCCGCGAGGGCGATGCGCTGGAGACGCTCGCATCCGATCTGCCCGACACGATTGACCTGCTACTGCTCGACGGCGCCAAATCGCTCTACATCGACGTGCTGCGGCTCGTCGAGAACCGGCTTCGGACAGGTGCGGTGATCGTCGCCGACAATGCCGACCATTGCCCGGAATATCTGGAGCATGTCGGCGTGCCCGGGAACGGCTATTTTTCGATGCCGTTCACCGACGAAGTCGAACTCACCATACGGCTCGGCTGAGGGGCGGATTTTCGCGGGTGGCGGAAACGGCACGCTTGTGATCGGGGAGGCCGGCGAGATCGGGCATGGTCTCCCTGAACGTGCCCGTCCCCGCCATCCGCACCCCAGACCCATCATGCCAGGCCGTGCATCGATCCATCGCGGCTTTGGCTTGGACGGGGTGATGGCGACGTCCTAGTGAAACGGGCGAGACCCGTGGCGCATCGATCGCGGCACGGCCTGGAGAGAAGCCTGTGACGATGAGCCCGACCGATATGGCCCGCACCCTGGGTAGGGGGCTGTTGTCCTTCCCCGTGACCCATTTCGATGCCGATGGCGCGTTCCTCGAAGGCCCGTATCGCGCGCATTGCGCATGGATGCTCTCGCATGAGCTGGCGGGCCTGTTCGCCGCCGGCGGGACCGGGGAGTTCTTCTCGCTCACGCCGAACGAAGTCGTCGAGGTGGTGCGCGCCGCGGCTGCCGAAGCGAACGGCAAGCTGCCGGTGATCTCCGGCTGCGGCTATGGCACCGCGATCGCCGTCGATATCGCACGCGGCGCCGAAAAGGCGGGTGCCGATGGGCTGTTGTTGCTGCCCCCCTATCTGGTCGGATCGTCGCAGGCGGGGCTCGCCGCGCATGTCGAGGCGGTGTGCAAGGCGACCGGTCTCGGCGTGATCGTCTATAATCGCGACAATGCGGTGCTCGACGACGAGGCGCTGGCCGGGCTCTGCGAGCGCAACCCGAACCTTGTCGGCTTCAAGGACGGCGTCGGCGATATCGAGCTGATGACCCGCATTTATGCGCGGATGGGCGATCGGTTGACCTATATCGGCGGGCTTCCCACTGCGGAGACCTTCGCCACGCCCTATCTGACGATGGGCGTCACCACTTACTCCTCCGCGATCTTCAACTTCATGCCCGAATGGGCGCTCAACTTCTATCGTGCGGTCCGCGCCGACGATCGCGCCGAAGTGCTCGCCCAGCTCCGCGGCTTCGTCCTCCCTTACATCGCGCTTCGCAATCGCGGCCGCGGCTATGCGGTGTCGATCGTCAAGGCGGGCATGCGCGCCGTCGGGCGCGATGCGGGTCCGGTGCGCTCGCCGCTCACCGATCTGACCTCCGCCGAGCAGGACGAGCTTCGCGCCTTGATCGAGCGCGCCAATGCCGGGGTGATCGCGCACGCCGCGTGACTTGGGGCGCGGGGGTGCGATACACGGGCCCATGTTCGAGC
>Ga0247823_10005114_pt1 | contig 10453 bp, 9 predicted proteins | sample 13C_PalmiticAcid_2_FD_192426 | JGI IMG/M metagenome (GOLD analysis project Ga0247823, IMG submission 192426) | Soil microbial communities from agricultural site in Penn Yan, New York, United States - 13C_PalmiticAcid_Day30 | ecosystem: Environmental > Terrestrial > Soil > Agricultural land...
GCTCCAGCAGCATTGGTGCAGCACGCGTTCCAGGCTGTCCTCCAGCCCGTTGACCACCACGCGTCCGCTGCCGGGCACGGTGCGCACCAGGTGGTGGAACTGCCGTTCGATGGCCTGGAGGTCGTCGAAGATGTCGGCGTGGTCGAACTCGAGGTTGTTCAGGATGGCCGTGCGCGGGCGGTAGTGCACGAACTTGCTGCGCTTGTCGAAGAAGGCGGTGTCGTATTCGTCCGCTTCGATGACGAAGGCCTTGCCTTTGCCCAGCCTCGCCGACACGCCGAAGTTCATCGGCACGCCGCCCACCAGGAAGCCGGGTTGCTGGCCACAGGCCTCCAGGACCCAGGCCAGCATCGACGTGGTGGTCGTCTTGCCATGCGTGCCTGCCACGGCCAGCACGTGGCGGCCCTGCAGCACGTGCTCGGCCAGCCACTGCGGGCCGCTGGTGTAGGGCGCGCCAGCCTCCAGGATGGCTTCCATCAACGGGAACTTGGGCGTGCCACCGGGCAGGCGGGCGCGGCTGACCACGTTGCCGATCACCCAGACGTCGGGCTTGAGCGCCATCTGGTCGGCACCGAAGCCCTCGATGAGATCGATGCCGAGGGCGCGGAGCTGGTCGCTCATGGGCGGGTAGACGCCGGCGTCGCAGCCGGTCACGCGGTGGCCCGCCTCGCGGGCCAGGGCCGCGACACCGCCCATGAAGGTGCCGCAGATGCCCAGGATATGAATGTGCATGCGCGGATTCTAGGGACGTGGGCAGTGGCCGCCGGGCAGGCCTCGCCCAAGGGGCACAATCCCCGGATGCTCTCGCGAGACGACACCGCCGCCGAGATCGCCGCCGTGGCCGCGCGCCTGGTGGTCGACGAAGGCCAGGACTACGCTGCGGCCAAGCGCGCCGCCATCCGCCAGTTGGGCCTGCCCGCCCGCACCCCGCTGCCCGACAACGACACGCTGGAAGCCGCCGTGCGAGAGCACATCGCCGTGTTCTGCGCCGACACCCAGCCCGCCGAGCTGCGCGCGCTGCGGGAACTGGCGCTGGTCTGGATGGATCGACTCCAGGCCTTTCGCCCGCACCTGGGCGGCGCCGCCTGGCACGGCACGGCCACGCGCCACAGCGACCTTCACATGCACCTCTTCTGCGACGACCCCAAGCAGGCCGAATGGGCCTTGATCGACCACCGCGTGGACTACCACCCCGGCACCGGCACGGGCTGGCGCGGCGAACCGGTCGAGGCGCTCACGGTGCGCACGCGCAGCGAGGCGCTCGGCCAGTGGGTGTTGATGCACCTGCTGGTGCACGACCTGGACGGCCTGCGCGGCGCGCTCAAGCCCGACAGCCAGGGGCGCAAGCCGCGCGGCGACGCCGCCGCATTGCGCGAGCGCCTGGCGGCCGAGGCCGGGGAGGGCGCGCCATGACCATGAATCTTCAACGCCGCCATTGGCTGGCGGGCGGCGTGGCCCTGGCCGCGGCCGGCGCCGGGGTGTGGTGGGCCGACCGACGCCTGAGTCCGGCGCCCGTGATGGATGGCGCCGAGACCGCGTTCTGGCAGACCTCGTTCGAAACCCCGGATGGCGGCGCGCTGCTGGCCGTGGCGTCGATGCGCGGCCGCCCGCTGCTCGTGAACTTCTGGGCCACCTGGTGCCCGCCCTGTGTGGAAGAACTGCCGCTGCTCAATGCCTTCCACCAGAAGCAGTCACCCAAAGGCTGGCAGTTGCTGGGTCTGGCGGTCGATCGCGTGGAGCCGGTGCGCCAGTTCCTGCAGCGCCTGCCACTGTCCTTCCCCGTCGGCATGACCGGCTTCGCCGGCACCGAGCTCAGTCGCACGCTGGGCAATGCCACCGGCGCATTGCCCTTCACCGTGGTGTTCGGTGCCGACGGTCGCGTGCTCCACCGCAAGATCGGCCAAGTGCACGAGTCCGACCTGGCCCAGTGGGCTGAACTGGCCTGATGCGGTGAACGGGCGATAAACCCGTTCTTCTGCATGGAATTCCGGTCTGGATGTGCGGGCTGGTGTCCGATGTGACTTCGTGTACACTGCCCCACCCTTTGGCGGTTGGGGCATCTCCATTCGACGAAATTGAGAGCATTTAGTACCAACTTCGCCGAACTTCGTTGGAGAAATCATGGATTTGCGAAAACTCAAGACGCTGATCGATCTGGTGTCGGAATCGAACGTGTCAGAGCTCGAGATCACCGAGGCCGAAGGCAAGGTCCGCATCGTCAAGGCCACGCCGGCCGTGATGCCCGCCCCCATTACCTACAGCATGCCGCCGGTGGCGCCGGCTGCCCCGTCGGCCCAAGTGGTGGAAGTGGCGTCGCCCGCTGCGGCGGCTGCGCCCGCGCAGCCGGCCGGTCACATGGTCAAGTCGCCCATGGTCGGCACGTTCTACCGCGCTTCGGCCCCAGGCGCCAAGGCGTTTGTCGAAGTCGGCGACACGGTGAAGGAGGGTGACACCATCTGCATCGTCGAGGCGATGAAGATCCTCAACGAGATCGAGGCCGACAAGAGCGGCACCGTGACCCAGATCCTGGTCCAGAACGGCCAGGCTGTGGAATACGGCCAGCCGCTGTTCGCGATCGAGTGAGGGCTGCGCACCCATGTTCAAGAAGATCCTGATCGCCAACCGCGGCGAGATCGCCCTGCGCATCCAGCGAGCCTGCCGCGAGATGGGCATCAAGGCGGTGATGGTCTATTCCGAGGCCGACCGCGACGCCAAGTACGTCAAGCTCGCTGAAGAAGCGGTGTGCATCGGCCCGGCCCAGTCGGGCCAGAGCTACCTGAACATGCCCGCCATCATCTCGGCCGCCGAGGTGACGGACGCCGAGGCCATTCACCCCGGCTACGGCTTCCTGAGCGAGAACGCCGACTTCGCCGAGCGCGTGGAGCGCAGCGGCTTCACCTTCATCGGCCCAACGCCCGACTCCATCCGCCTCATGGGCGACAAGGTCTCGGCCAAGCAGGCCATGATCCGCGCGGGCGTGCCTTGCGTGCCCGGCTCCGACGGCGCGCTGCCCGACGACCCGGTGGTGATCAAGCGCACCGCCAAGGCCGTGGGGTACCCGGTGATCATCAAGGCCGCGGGTGGCGGCGGTGGTCGCGGCATGCGCGTGGTGCACACCGAGGCCGCGCTGCTGCACGCCGTGCAGACCACCAAGGCCGAGGCCGGCGCGGCCTTCGGCAACGCCGAGGTTTACATGGAGAAGTTCCTCCAGAACCCGCGGCACATCGAGATCCAGATCCTGGCCGACCAGCACCGCAATGCCGTCTACCTGGGCGAGCGCGACTGCTCCATGCAGCGGCGCCACCAGAAGGTCATCGAGGAAGCGCCGGCGCCGGGCATCCCGCGCCGCCTGATCGAGAAGATCGGCGAACGCTGCGCGGCCGCCTGCAAGAAAATCGGCTACCGCGGCGCGGGCACCTTCGAGTTCCTGTTCGAGAACGGCGAGTTCTATTTCATCGAGATGAACACGCGCGTGCAGGTGGAGCACCCGGTGACCGAATGGATCACGGGCATCGACATCGTGCGCACGCAGATCGCCGTGGCCGCCGGCGAAAAGCTGCCGTTCACGCAACGCCAGGTGCAGCTCAAGGGCCACGCCATCGAATGCCGCGTGAACGCGGAAGACCCGTACAAGTTCACGCCCTCGCCGGGCCGCATCACCCTGTGGCACCCGCCGGGCGGTCCTGGTGTGCGCGTCGACTCGCACGTCTACAACAACTACTTCGTGCCGCCCAACTACGACTCCATGATCGGCAAGATCATCGTGCACGGCGACACGCGGGAACAGGCGCTGGCGCGCATGCGCACCGCGCTGGCCGAGACGGTGGTCGAGGGCATCAAGACCAACATCCCGTTGCACCGCGAGCTGATGGTCGATGCCAACTTCGTGACGGGTGGAACGAACATCCACTACCTCGAAGAATGGCTGTCGCAGCGTGAGCGCTGATTCCGCTGGCGCGACCACGCCGTTCGAACTGGTCCTGGTGGTGCCCGAGGCGGCCATCGAGGCCGTGGGCGAGGCGCTGGACGCGCTGGATGCGCTCAGCGTGTCGGTGGAAGACGCCGACGCCATGACCGAGGCCGAGCAGGCCCTGTTCGGCGAGCCCGGCATGCTGCCGCCCAAGGAAGGCTGGCAGCGCTCGCGCGTGGTCGCGCTGTTTCCCGACGAGGCCGCCGCGCGCGAGGCGGCCACGCTATTGGCGGCGCAGGACTTCTTCGATGGTTGCCGCGTGCAAGGCGTGCGCGCGGTGCCCGAGCAGGACTGGGTGCGCCTGACGCAATCGCAGTTCGAGCCGGTCGAGATCACGCCCACGTTCTGGATCGTGCCGTCGTGGCACGAGCCGCCCGCGCAGGCGCGCGAGGTGATCCGGCTCGACCCGGGCCTGGCCTTCGGCACCGGCACCCATCCCACCACGCGCATGTGCCTGCGCTGGACGGCCACGCACGCGCCCGTGGGACCGCGCGTGCTCGACTACGGTTGCGGCTCGGGCATCCTCGCCATCGGCGCGGCCAAGCACGGCGCGCGCGAGATCCTTGCCGTCGACATCGACCCGGCGGCAGTGGAATCCACGCGCCTCAACGCCGACGCGAACGGCGTCGCGCTGCAGGCCGGCCTGCCTGATGCCGCGAAGGGCGAGCACGACCTGGTGCTCGCCAACATCCTGGCCACGCCGCTGAAGGTGCTCGCGCCGCTGCTGTGTTCGCACGTGCGCCCGGGCGGCCATCTGGTGCTCGCGGGCATCCTGGCGCGCCAGGCCGACGAACTGCGCGAGGCCTATGCGCCCTGGCTCGCGCTCGAGGTCAGCGACGAAGAGGACGGCTGGATCCTCATGACCGCGCGCAAGGCTTGAGCCGCTCGGGGCGCGGCCCGCGATAATCGGCCCCCATGAGTTTCACCACCCGCTGTCCGGCTTGCGGCACCGTGTTCCGAGTGGTGGCCGATCAACTCAAGATATCGGATGGCTGGGTGCGGTGCGGACACTGCTCGGATGTGTTCGACGCCACCATCCACCTGGAAGCGTGGGTGCCGTCGGCGGCGGCCACGGCCACTCCCGCCGATGAGGCCTCGGCCGCGCCGGCAAACGCACCGGAGCCGGCGCCCGCGCCAGCTCCCGCGCCAGCTCCCGTGGCGGAATCCGCGCTGCCACCACCACCGGTTCTTGAACCCACCTTGCCGGCCGCCGACGATGACATGCCTGTCCCGCTGGCGCAGCCGCCTGAGGACGATGACCTGCGGGCCTGGTTCGGCGACGGCCCGCTCGATGCAACGCCGGTCACCGAGCCCCGTGTCGAGGAAGTCGCCGCAGAGGCCGACGCCGAACCCGAGCCCGCGCAGCCGGAGCCCGCACAGCCTGAACTCGGGCCTGAGGCCGTGGCCGACCCGGAGCCCGAGCAACAACAGGCGCTCGAGCCCGAAGATGTGTGGATGCCCAGCGTGTCGAACACGCTCGCCGTCGCCTCGCGGGACGAACCCGAATCCGACTTTCATGCGGAACTGGAACGCTTCGCGCATTCCACGCGGGCGCCCTTGCCCACGGAGCCTGCCGACGCTGTGGCGGCGAGCGCCCCAACGACGGCCGATGCGGCACCGCCTGCACCGGTCACCCACGACCGCGACGACGACGCACCCGACGCGGAGCCCGGTTTCGTGCGCCAGGCGCGCCGCCGCGCGTTCTGGACCTCACCCGGTATGCGCGCCGCGCTGGTGCTGCTGGCGTTCGTGCTCGCGCTGCTGCTCGCGGCGCAATGGGCCATCCAGCAGCGCCACCGCGTGGTGGCGGCGCAGCCCGCGCTCAAGCCCTGGATCGAACAGGCCTGCGTTCACCTCGGCTGCGACCTTGCGCCGGTGCGCCAGATCGACGCCATCGTGATCGACAGCGCCGAGCTGGTGCGCCGGCTCGGCAACTTCCACTCGTTCGACATCGTGCTGCACAACCAGTCGCCGCTGGAGGTGGCCCTGCCGGCGCTCGAACTGACGCTGACCGACAGCCACCAGGTGGTGGTGGCGCGCCGCGTGTTCCTGCCGCAGGACTGGCCGGCCGGCGTCACCGCCCTGCCGCCGCGCGAGCGCGTCTCGGTCAGCTTCCGTCTCTCCATCTCGCTCGGCGAGGGCGTGCCCACCGCGGGTTATCGCGCCCTGGTCTTCTATCCCTGAAACCCACCCTTCGACACCATGCCCATCCTCGTTTGCGGCTCGCTGGCCTTCGACACCATCATGACCTTCGAGGGCCGGTTCGCCGACCAGATCCTGCCGGACCAGTTGCACATCCTGAACGTGTCCTTCCTGGTGCCCGGCCTGAGGCGCGACTTCGGTGGCTGCGCGGGCAACATCGCCTATGGGCTGCGGCAACTCGGTGCCGAGGTGGCGCCGCTGGCCGCGCTGGGCAGCGACGGCGCCGACTACCTCGCCCGCATGCGCGAGCTGGGCGTGGACACGGCCCACGTGAGCACCGTGGCCGAGGCTTACACCGCGCAGGCCATGATCATGACCGACCGTGACAACAACCAGATCACGGCCTTCCACCCGGGCGCGATGTCCTTCGCGCACGACACGCCCGTACCCGCGCGCCAGGACCTCACGCTGGGCATCATCGCGCCCGACGGCCGCGAGGGCATGGTCTCCCACGCCGCGCAGCTCAAGGCTGCGGGCGTGCCCTTCGTGTTCGATCCGGGCCAGGGCCTGCCCATGTTCAATGGCGAGGAACTGCTGCGCTTCATCGATCAGGCGAGCTGGGTGGCGGTGAACGACTACGAAGGCCGCATGCTTTGCGACCGCACCGGCCTGTCGCTGGCGGACATCTCCAAGCGCGTGCGCGGCCTGGTGGTCACCCTCGCCGACCAAGGCTGCGACGTCTGGGAGAACGGTGTGGCCACGCGCGTGCCTGGCGTGAAAGCCGAGGCCGTTGTCGATCCCACGGGCTGTGGCGACGCCTTCCGCGCCGCGCTGCTGCACGGCCTGTCCGAAGGCTGGCCGCTGGCCCGCTGCGCCGAACTGGGCAACCGCTTGGGCGCGCTCAAGATCGCGGTGCGTGGTCCGCAGAACTACACGGTGAGCCCCGCGTTGCTGGCCTGAAACGGCGGGCTCCAATGAAAAAAGCCCGGTGCTTTCGCACCGGGCTTTCAGATCAACTCAACGCTGACTCAGGGCTTGCTGGACGTCGGGAACGGCCAGGCGGCTTGAGGGTTGAGCTTGGTCTGAGCGGCGGGAGCGGCCGCGGGAGCAGGGGCAGCCGGCTTCTTGGCCGGCTCAGCTTTTTTTGCGGGGGCTGCCTTCTTCGCAGGGGCTGCCTTTTTCGCAGGGGCCTTTTTAGCTGCCGCTTTCTTCGCGGGCGCCTTCTTCGCAGCGGCTTTCTTCGCCGGCGCTTTCTTGGCCGCGGCCTTCTTCGCCGGGGCTTTCTTGGCTGCCGCTTTCTTGGCGGGAGCCTTCTTCGCCGCGACCTTCTTCGCCGGGGCTTTCTTGGCGGCGACTTTCTTCTTCGCCGGCGCCTTCTTGGCCGCGACTTTTTTCTTCGCCGGGGCTTTCTTGGCGGCGACTTTCTTCGCCGGGGCCTTCTTCGCCACGACTTTCTTCGCCGGGGCTTTCTTGGCGGCGACTTTCTTCTTCGCCGGCGCCTTTTTCGCCGCAGCCTTCTTGGCCGGGGCTTTCTTCGCAGTTGCCATTGCTTTCTCCTTGATCAAGTTGCAAAGAGCACTTCAGCCGGTCGGATGGCCGGTGAAGCGATTCAACGTCCTGCAGTCAGGTGGATGCATCCACAACAGACCCCAGGGCACTGAATCCGGGGTCAGGCCAGTACGGGCGTCTGCGCGCCCTGCGGCTGTCCTGATGATTCGATTCGTCTTCTTGTGTGCTGGCAATGCGGAGACCCGGCCTGGACATCAGTCCCAGGACAGCGCTCCGCCCGATTGGTACTCGATCACCCGTGTTTCGAAGAAGTTGCGTTCCTTCTTGAGGTCGATCATCTCGCTCATCCAGGGGAACGGGTTCTCTTCGTTCGGGAACAGGGGTTCCAGGCCGATCTGCGTGGCGCGCCGGTTGGCGATGTAGCGCAGGTAGCCCTTGAACATGGAGGCATTGAGGCCCAGCACGCCGCGCGGCATGGTGTCCTCGGCGTAGCGGTACTCGAGTTCGACGGCCTTGACGAACAACTCCTTGATCTCGGCCTTGAACTCGGGCGTCCAGAGCAGCGGGTTCTCCATCTTGATCGCGTTGATCAGGTCGATGCCGAAATTGCAGTGCATCGACTCGTCGCGCAGGATGTACTGGTACTGCTCGGCGGCGCCGGTCATCTTGTTCTGCCGGCCCAACGCCAGGATCTGGGTGAAGCCGACGTAGAAGAACATGCCCTCCATCAGGCAGGCGAAGACGATCAGGCTCTTGAGCAGGGTCTGGTCGGTCTCGGGCGTGCCGGTGTGGAAGTTCGGGTCCATGATCGCCTCGATGAAGGGGATCAGGAACTCGTCCTTGTCGCGGATCGACTGCACCTCGTTGTAGGCGTTGAAGATCTCGGCCTCGTCCAGGCCCAGCGATTCCACGATGTACTGGTAGGCGTGCGTGTGGATGGCTTCTTCGAAGGCCTGGCGCAGCAGGAACTGGCGGCACTCGGGCGCCGTGATGTGGCGGTAGGTGCCCAGCACGATGTTGTTGGCGGCCAGCGAATCGGCGGTGACGAAGAAGCCGAGGTTGCGCTTGACGATGCGGCGCTCGTCCTCGGTCAGGCCGTTCGGGTCTTTCCAGAGCGCGATGTCGCGGCTCATGTTCACTTCCTGCGGCATCCAGTGGTTGGCGCAGGTGGCCAGGTACTTCTCCCAGGCCCACTTGTACTTGAACGGCACCAGTTGGTTGACGTCGGTCTGGCCGTTGATGATGCGCTTGTCGGCCACGTTGATGCGGCGCTGCGGCGCGGCCGCCTGGCTCGACGGCGTGGCGGAGGAGGCGACGTGGCGGGTGACGGCGGCGGTGGTCTCACCGATGGATGAGACTTGCAAGCCCGGCTGGCCGGAGGGGCGGGGGCTGTGCGTCGACGTCGAAGAAGGTGTTGTGGGTTCGTCCCAGTTCAACATAAGGGTCGGTCCGATTCAGCGAATTATCAAAGTGTCTGTGCGAATTGCAAAGCAATCAGACCGCATGCTCACGAAATTTGTTGCGGTGTTGCATCGAATGATTCAACGCATTGCACCGCGACGGGTTCGATTGCACGCAATCCGATTCACTGGCAGGCCTCGCAACCCGGGTCGTCGATGGCGCAGAACTTGACGTCGGTGGCGGGTTCGCTCGCGACTTCCGTTGCACTCGCGGCCACGGCCACCGGTGCGCTCGGCGTCACCGACACCGCATTGAGTTGCCCCGTGCGGCCGGTGGACTTCTCGATCTGGGTGGCCGAGGTGGTGCGCAGGTAATAGGTGGTCTTCAAGCCGCGCAGCCAGGCGAGCTTGTAGGTTTCGTCGAGCTTCTTGCCCGAGGCGCCGGCCATGTAGATGTTCAGGCTCTGCGCCTGGTCGATCCACTTCTGGCGGCGCGCGGCGGCTTCCACCAGCCACACCGGCTCGACCTCGAAGGCCGTGGCGTACAAGGCCTTCACGTCCTGCGGCACGCGGTCGATGGGGCGCAGCGAGCCGTCGAAGTGCTTGAGGTCCATGACCATCACGTCGTCCCACAGGCCCAGGCGCTTCAGGTCCTTGACGAGGTAGCCGTTGATGACCGTGAACTCCCCCGACAGGTTGGACTTGACCGAGAGGTTGCCGAAGCAGGGCTCGATGGAGGCGTCCACGCCGATGATGTTGGAGATGGTGGCGGTGGGGGCGATGGCCACGCAGTTGGAGTTGCGCATGCCGTCGCGGGCGATCTTCTGGCGCAGGGCGTCCCAGTCGAGGCTGCTGGAGCGGTCGACGTCCACATAGCCGCCGCGTTCCTTGGCCAGCAGGTCCAGCGTGTCGGGCGGCAGGATGCCCTTGTCCCACAGCGAGCCCTTGAAGCTGCTGTAGCGGCCGCGCTCTTTGGAGAGTTCGGTGGAGGCCCAGTAGGCGTAGTAGCAGACGGCTTCCATGGAGCGGTCGGCGAACTCGACCGCTTCGTTGGAGGCGTAGGGAACGCGAAGTTCGTACAGCGCGTCCTGGAAGCCCATGACGCCCATGCCCACCGGGCGGTGGCGCAGGTTGGAGTCACGCGCCTTCTTGACCGCGTAGTAGTTGATGTCGATCACGTTGTCGAGCATGCGCATCGCGGTGGCGATGGTCTTCTTGAGCTTGTCGTGGTCCAGTACCTTGCCGTTCTCGCCGTCCTTCAGGTGGCGCAGCAGGTTGACCGAGCCGAGGTTGCAGACGGCGGTTTCGGTGTCGCTGGTGTTGAGCGTGATCTCGGTGCAGAGGTTGGAGCTGTGCACCACGCCGGCGTGCTGCTGCGGGCTGCGCACGTTGCAGGCGTCCTTGAAGGTGATCCAGGGGTGGCCGGTCTCGA
>Ga0247823_10005115_pt1 | contig 10452 bp, 8 predicted proteins | sample 13C_PalmiticAcid_2_FD_192426 | JGI IMG/M metagenome (GOLD analysis project Ga0247823, IMG submission 192426) | Soil microbial communities from agricultural site in Penn Yan, New York, United States - 13C_PalmiticAcid_Day30 | ecosystem: Environmental > Terrestrial > Soil > Agricultural land...
GAGGCCGCGCAGCGTCGGGTTATTGCCGGGGTTGACGATCGGCGCGAAGCCCGCGGCCTGCGCCATGCCGGGCAGCTCGTCTGCCGCCGCGCCTGCGGTCCGGCAATCGGCGCCGCGCTTGCCGTCCATCGGGATGAACCATTGCGGGGTGGCGCGGAAGATGATCTTGGCCTTGGAGCGCCACGAGTGCGGATAGCTGTGCGCGAAATCGTCCGAGGCTGCGAGCAGGCCGCCCGCTTCGCGCAGGTCGGTGCAGATCGGTCCGTCGCTGGCGACGAACTTCTTGTTGATCACCGATCCCTGACCGCCCAGCCACGCCCAGTCGGCGCGGTACATGCCCGCGCCATCGACCGCGAAGACGGGGTCGATGCCATGCGCCTTGCACAGCTCGAAATCGTCCTCGCCGTGATCGGGGGCCATATGGACGAGGCCGGTACCCGCATCGGTGGTGACGAAATCGCCGGGGAGGAAGGGGCGGGGCTTGGCGAAGAAGCCGCCGAGATGGTGCATCGGGTGGCGGGCGACGGCGCCGGCGAGGTCGGAGCCTTTGCCTTGCCACAGGACGTCGATTTCTCGTGCCTTGCCAAGCCGGTGCAAGACATCGCCGTTGAGGATGAGCTCCTTTGCAAGAAGCAAAGCCGGCTCGCCGCGATCGCCGACCAGCATATACTCAACCTCCGGCCCATAGGCCAAAGCCTGGTTGACCGGGATCGTCCACGGCGTCGTCGTCCAGATCACCGCATGCGCGCCGACCAGTTCGGGCGCGTTGGGCGCCCCGACGATCTCGAACGCGACATCGATCTGGGTCGAGACCACGTCCTCATATTCGACCTCGGCCTCGGCCAGCGCGGTCTTCTCGACCGGCGACCACATCACCGGCTTGGCGCCGCGATAGAGCTGGCCGCTGGTCGCGAACTTGAGCAGCTCGCCCGCGATCGTCGCCTCGGCGTCGAACTTCATGGTCAGATAGGGGTCGTCCCAGTCGCCGGTGACGCCCAGCCGCTTGAACTGCTCGCGCTGGATATCGACCCATTTGGCGGCATAGGCGCGGCATTCGGCGCGGAACTCGGCCGGGGGCACCTCGTCCTTGTTCAGCTTCTTCGCCCGGTACGCTTCCTCGATCTTCCATTCGATCGGCAGGCCGTGGCAGTCCCAGCCGGGCACATAGGGCGCGTCCTTGCCCATCAGGCTCTGGCTGCGGACCACGATGTCCTTGAGGATCTTGTTCATGGCGTGGCCCATGTGCAGGTCGCCATTGGCGTAGGGCGGGCCATCGTGGAGGATGAAGCGCTCGCGCCCCTTCCGCTGCTCGCGCAGCCGGTCGTACACGCCGATGCGCGCCCAGCGCTCGAGGATCGCGGGCTCCTTGGCGGCGAGGCCCGCCTTCATCGGGAAGTCGGTCTTCGGAAGGAAGACGGTGTCGCGCCAGTCGCGCTGCGAGTCAGTGTTGTCGGTCATGCGTTTCGGCCGATTAGAGGAAAGCGTGGGAAGGTGAAAGCGTGATGCCCCTCCCGCGGCCGGGAGGGGCTAGCTAATTCGCAGCGCGGCCTTTGCCGCCTCGCAATCGGCGGCGATCTGCGCCTTGAGTGCGTCGAGCGAATCGAACTTCGCCTCGTCGCGCAGGAATTCGATCAGCTCGACCTCGATGGTCTGGCCGTAGAGGTCGCCCGAGAAGTCGAAGAAATAGGGTTCGAGCAACTCGACCGGCGGGTCGAAGCTGGGGCGGATGCCGAGATTGGCGACGCCGTCCACCACGCGGCCATCCGCCAGCCGCCCGCGTACCGCGTAGATGCCGTAGCGCGGGCGGAGATAGTTGCCGAGCTGGAGGTTGGCGGTGGGATAGCCCAGCTCGCGCCCGAGCTTCGCGCCCGGCTCGACCACGCCTTGAATGGCGAAGGGGCGGGTGAGCAGCGCCGTGGCCTCGCGCGGCTTTCCGGCCTGAAGCGCGTCGCGGATCCGGCTCGACGAGATGGTCTCGCCGCCATCGGTGACCGGTTGTATCGTGTCGGTGCTGAAGCCGAGCACCTTGCCCAGCGCGGCGAGCACGGTGACGTCGCCGTCGCGGCCCTTGCCGAAGGTGAAGTCGGCGCCGGTGACCACGCCGCCCGCGCCGATCAGGCCGATCAGCCGCTGCTCCGCGAATTCGCGCGCGTGCAGCCCGGCTAGCGCGGCGTCGAAGCCGAAGACGAGCATCGCGTCGGCGCCGGCCCGCGCGAACAGCCGCTGACGCTGGTCGAGCGTGGTGAGGCGGAAGGCCGGTGTATCCGGGCGGAAATAGCGCATCGGATGCGGGTCGAAGGTCGCGACGATCGCCGGGCGGCCCTCGGCGCGCGCGCGCGTCACCGCGCGGCCCACCACAGCCTGGTGTCCCAAGTGAAATCCGTCGAAATTGCCGAGCGCAACGATCCCGCCGCGCAGATGCGCCGGAACCGAAGCCGCCCCGTCCAGCCGCTCCATGCGCGCGCCTATAGAGACGCCATCCGTATGTGCCAACTCACCGGGCCACTCACTGCGCAGGGGCGATCCCCGCGCGGAGCAGGCGCAGGACGTTGCCGCCCATCACCTTGCGAATCTCCTCGGGCGTGAAGCCGCGGTCGACCAGCGCTTGCGTTACGAAGACGAGCTGGGCGGTGTCGAAGCCGGTGGTGACCGCGCCGTCGAAGTCGGAGCCGAGGCCGACATGGTCGATGCCGACGAGGTCGCGGACATGCGCGATCGCGGCGGCGACCTTTTCCGGCTCGGTGCCGCAGATCGCCGCGTCCCAATAGCCGATGCCGATCACCCCGCCGGTCTTCGCCACGCCGCGAATCTCGGCGTCGGATAGGTTGCGGTTGACCTTGCACACCGCCTGGACGCCGCCATGGCTGGAGACGACGGGGCGCTTGGCGATGGCGAGGATCTCGGCGACCGACTTGTGGCTGGCATGCGCGATGTCGACGACCATGCCCAGCTCCTCCATGCGGCGCACCGTCGCGCGGCCGAGCGGGGTCAGCCCGCCCTTGGCGAGGCCGTGCATCGACCCGGCGAGCTCGTTGTCGAAGAAATGGGTGAGCCCGGCCATGCGGAAACCGGCGGCGTGGAGCCGGTCGATATTGCCGGGTTTGCCCTCCATGTTCTGGAGCCCCTCGATCGAGAGCAGGCCGCCGACGGTCTTGCCGCCCTTCGCCCGCTCGGCAAGCAGCGCGTCGAGATCGGCCGGGGTGCGGATCACGCGGAGCCTCCCGTCCGAGGCGGCGGCGGCGCGGTCGAGCTTCCGCGCATGGAACAGCGAGCGCTCGAGCAGCGAGGTCCAGGTGCGCGGCGGCTGGAGCTGGGCGACGGTGAGCAGGGTGATGTTGTCGGTGTCGGCGCCGTTGGCGTCGTAATTCTGGTTCTTGGGCGTCTTGGTGACCGAGGAGAAGACCTGAAGCGCGACATTGCCCTCGATCAGCCGGGGCAGGTCGACCTGTCCGCGATCCGACCGGTCGTTGAGGCTGCGCTTCCACAGCAATGTGTCCTCGTGCAGGTCGGCGATCTGCAGGCTGGCGTGGAGTTTCCGCGTTTCGGGGGTGACGTTGGGTAGCTTGGTCGCGACGACCTTATTCATGCCCTTCTCGACGATGCCCGGCGCGAGCGCGAAGAAGGCGGCGATGCCGACCATGATCAGGGCGAGCGCCCAGAGCCAGTATTTCCGCTTCATCGCCACTCCCCCATCCCGTCTTGCCGGACTCACGCCGGTATCAACCGACGCAATGTGTGCGGCAGCATGGACCCCGGCACAAGGCCGGGCTGACGATTACGTCAGGTGCGTTCGAGCGTGACGAAGCTGTGGGCGGGACGGTCGCCGTCGGCGGGGTGATCCTCGCGTGCCGTCTCGCGCCATTCGGGGCCGAAGGGCGGGACCACCGCATCGCCTTCCGGGGACAGATGCACCTCGGTCAGCTCGATCCTCCCGGCGCGGTGGAGCAGTAGCGCGAAAATCTCGGCGCCGCCGATCACCGCGATGTCGCCATCGCCCGCGAGCGCCAGCGCTTCATCGATCGATGTCGCGACTTCCGCCCCCTCGCGTTGCCACGCGGCATCCCGCGTCAGCACGATATGCCGGCGGCCGGGCAGGGGGGCGGGGAAGCTCTCGAAGGTCTTGCGGCCCATGATCATGGGCTTGCCCATGGTCTGTGCCTTGAAGCGCTTGAGGTCGGCCGGAAGGCGCCAGGGCAGCCGTCCGTCTACCCCGATCACGCCATTGTCGGCCCGCGCGAGATGGAAGCTGATCAGACCGCGACCTCGGCCTTGATATGCGGCTGCGCCACATAGTCGTGAAGGGCGAAATCCTCATACTCATAGGCATCGATCGAGGCCGGCTTGCGCAGAATTTCCAGCCGCGGGAGCGGGCCGGGGGCGCGCGAAAGCTGAAGCTCGGCCTGCTCGAGATGGTTCGAATAGAGGTGGCAGTCGCCGCCGGTCCAGATGAACTCGCCCGGCTCGAGGTCGCATTGCTGGGCGAGCATATGGGTGAGCAGCGCGTAGCTCGCGATGTTGAACGGCACGCCGAGGAAGATGTCGGCCGAGCGCTGGTAGAGCTGGAGCGAGAGCTTGCCGTTGGCGACATGGCACTGGAACAGGCAGTGGCACGGCGCCAGCGCCATCGCGCCCAATTCGCCCGGATTCCACGCGGAGACGATCATCCGGCGCGAGGCGGGGTTGGCCTTGAGCGTCTCGATCAGCTCCTTGATCTGGTCGATATGGCTGCCGTCGGGCGCCTGCCAGTCGCGCCATTGCTTGCCATAGACCGGGCCGAGATCGCCGTTGTCATCGGCCCATTCGTCCCAGATGCTGACCTTGCGCTCGTTGAGCCATTTGACGTTGGTGTCGCCGCGCAGGAACCACAGCAATTCGACGATGATCGAGCGCAGATGCAGCTTCTTGGTGGTGAGCACCGGGAAGCCCTTGCTCAGATCGAAGCGCATCTGGTGGCCGAACACGCTGCGCGTGCCGACACCGGTGCGGTCCATCTGCACCGCGCCATGGGCCAATGCCCGTTCCATGAGATCGAGATATTGCCGCATCGCCGGTGAGCCTAGCCGAGCGCCGGTGCGCCGCCAAGCACAGGCGGGCGCGAAGCTGTGGATCGTCTTTCATCCATTATGGAGCAAAGCCGCACCGCCGCGGAGGCGGTTCGGCTCGACGGATTCGGTGCATTTCGGAACGATGACGTCATGGCGTCGCAAGCGTCTCTCCCATCCCCCGGCACGCTGTTCGAGGCGGCGGGAAGGCTCGTCGAGGACAGCGTCGCCGGGGAAAGGGTTGAGGTCGCGGCGTTCGCCTATTGCGACCGCGCGGGGAGGGTGCTGGGGATTCGCCATGCGCGCGGTGCGGTCTCGGACGCGGTGAACCTGCCCGTGCGGCGCGTGGCGATCGACGCGCTCAGCCTCGATGCGGCGGTGGTGGTGATGGCGCACAACCATCCGCGCGGTGAAGCCCTGCCCAGCCGTGCCGATCGCGATGCGACCCGGCGGCTGGCCGATGCGCTGCGCGCGCTCGGCGTGCGGCTGCACGAGCATCTGGTGGTGGGGGCGAGCGGGGCGTGGAGCTTCCGCGGCGCGGGGCTGCTGTAGCTTGCTTCAGCTTCGCTGAAACGGCACCAGCCCGCTCCCCCACCCGGCCACCCAACGCCAGTATCATATGGGTGGCCGGGTGGGGGAGCGGGCTGGTGCCGCAATCGGTTCAGCATTGCTGAACCCGGCAAACGGCTACTCGTCGGTCGTCGATTTGGGCACGGGAGTACCCGACCTCTTGGGCGAGGGGCGGAAGCGGCAGGCGCGGATCGCGTCGGGCTCGGGACGCTTGCCCTCGGCCTTGAACATCGCGAGATAGCCGCCGGCCGAAGGCATGTCGCGCATCGTCACCAGCTTGTAGCCGACCGCGGCGAACTCGCATTGCAGCAGTTCGGGCGGGGTGCCGTGATTCTGGGTTTCGCGGTCGGCGTCGACCACTACGACCAGCCCGTCCTGTCGCAGCGAGGGGCGCATCCGCCACAGGAACTCGTACGGCTCCTCGATCTCATGGTACATGTGCACCATCAGGATGCGGTCGAAGCTGTTGTCGGGAAGCTTCGGATCCTCGGGTTCGCCGAGCCGCACGCTGACATTGTCGAGCCGCTCGCGCGACACGCGCTGGGCCAGCGCGTCGCGCACCCCGGGGATGATGTCCTCCGCCAGCACGCGGCCGTTCTTGCCGACGCGCTGGGCGAGGCGGATCGTGTAATAGCCCTCACCCGCGCCGATATCGGCGACGGTGGTACCCGGCTTGATCTGAGCGAGATCCATCACCGCATCGGCTTCGTTCAACCGGTCGCGGGCCTCTTCGGTCGACCAGCGCGCGGAGACGATGGTCGCGACGGGGCGGTCGGCGGCGGGGAAACTCAGCTCCTGCTCGGCCTCCGGCTTGGGCACCGGGCGCGGTTCCGTGGCGTCGCACCCCGCGATCGCAAGGGCACCCAGCATCAGCAGCGAGGCGCCCTTTGGCCTCAATCCACGTCCTCCACCTCGACCGTTTCGCCGGTCACGCGTTGTGATAGCGCAGCTGCCATGAACGGGTCGAGTGCCCCGTCGAGCACATCGGCGGGCGCGGTGGAGGTGGTGCCGGTGCGCAGATCCTTCACCAGCTGATAGGGCTGGAGGACATAGGAGCGGATCTGGTGGCCCCAGCCGATCTCGGTCTTCGCCGAATAGTCGGTCATCGCCGCCGCCTCGCGCTTGGCCAGTTCGGCCTCGTACAGGCGTGCCTTGAGCATGCCCATCGCCGTCGCGCGGTTCTTGTGCTGCGAACGATCCTGCTGGCTGGCGACGATGATGCCCGAGGGGACGTGGGTGATCCGCACCGCCGAATCGGTGGTGTTGACGTGCTGTCCGCCCGCGCCCGACGCGCGATAGGTGTCGATCTTGAGGTCGCTCTCGTTGATCTCGATGTCGATCGAATCGTCGATCACCGGATAGACCCACACCGACGAGAAGCTGGTGTGACGGCGTGCCGAGCTGTCATAGGGCGAAATGCGGACGAGGCGGTGAACACCGCTCTCGGTCTTGGCATAGCCATAGGCGTTCTCGCCCTTGATCAGCAATGTGGCGGACTTGATCCCGGCCTGCTCGCCGGCGTGATAGTCCATCAGCTCGACCTTGAAGCCGTGACGCTCGGCCCAGCGCGTGTACATGCGCTGGAGCATCTCGGCCCAGTCCTGGCTCTCGGTCCCACCGGCGCCCGAATGGACTTCGAGATAGGTGTCGTTGCCGTCGGCCTCGCCGGAGAGGAGGGCCTTGACCTTGTCCTCGTCGGCGCGCGCGGCGAGCGCGGCAAGACCCGCGACGCCCTCGACCGCCATTTCCTCGTCGCCCTCGGCCTCGGCCATCTCGATCAGTTCGGACGTGTCGGCGAGCTCGCGCTCGATCGCGCGGGTTGCGGTGATCGATTCGTCGAGCCGGCGGCGCTCACGCATCACGTCCTGCGCCGCCTTGGGATTGTCCCACAGCGTCGGATCCTCGACGCGCGCGTTGAGTTCGTCGAGCCGGCGCAGCGCCTTGTCCCAGTCGATGAACCGGCGGAGCAGTGCGAGCGCGTCGTTGATCTTGTCGGCATATGCCTGCGCTTCGGCGCGCATCGTCGTAACCTTTCAAACTTCGAGGTCACGGCAGAACCGGACCGTTTTTTCGTCACCCCGGCCGCGTGCCGTGGTCCACCCGACGGCAAGCGTGGCGCATGAGGTTCAAGTCCATCCCTTCACGTACCATGGACCCCGGCACGGGGGCGGGGTGACGGTGAGGTCGGGATTTTGATCCCCGCTAGTAGATTCCGCCCTCGCGTTGCAAGAAGTCGCTGTCGCGCGGCCCTTCCCGCTGCACGGCTTTCCGGGTCGCCTCGGCCTTGGGCGCTTCGGCTTCCTCGTTGCGGCGGGCGCGGCGGCGCGGTTCGCTCTCCGGCTTGAACGCCTCCCAGATCACTCCCGCTTTGGGATCGTTGCCAGGCCATGCGCCATAGACGCGGCGGCCGCTGGCGCGGTCGATTCGCACCATGCGGATCCCCGCGGGCGCAGTGAAGGGAATCACATCGAGCCCCTCATAGGCCTTTTGCGCGAACTGCTTGAAGATCGGCGCGGCGAGCGTACCGCCCTGCGCGTAGCCGCCAAGATTGGTCGGCGTGTCGTAGCCGATATAGACGCCGGCGATCATCTGCGGCGTGCCGCCGATGAACCACACGTCGCGCGGGCCGTTCGAGGTGCCGGTCTTGCCCATGATCGGGCGATTGAGGTCGCGCAGGATCGTCGCGGTGCCGCGCTGGATCACGCCTTCGGTGATGTGCACCATCTGGTACGCGCTCATCGCATCGATCACCTGACGCGACCGGGTGACGGGGCGCGGCATCGGCTTGCCGTCCCAATCGGGCATGTTGCAGCGGTCGCATGCGCGCCAGTTTTGCGGCCAGATCACCTTGCCGTGCCGGTCCTGCGCGAAATCGACCAGCGACGGGGTCAGCGCGCGGCCGTGATTGACCAGGATCGAATAGGCGTTGACCATCCGCATCACCGTCGTCTCCCCCGCGCCGAGCGAGTAGGAGAGATAGGGCTGATATTTCTGCGAGCTGACGCCCATGCGCTGCATCAGGTCGACGACCTTCTCCATGCCGGTGGCGTTCGCCGCCTGCACGGTCATCAGGTTGCGCGATTGTTCGATGCCCCAGCGCATCGTCTTCGGCCCCGCGCCGCGCGTGCCGCCGAAGTTGCGGAAGCATTTCTGGCCGAGCGCCGCGCCCTGATAGACGCAGAAGGGGCCGTCGACGATGATCGATGCGGGGGTCATCCCGTTCTCGAGCGCGGCGGAATAGACGATCGGCTTGATCGTCGATCCCGGCTGGCGCTGCGCCTGCGTCGCGCGGTTGAACGCCTGAACCGTCGCGTCGAACCCGCCCTGCATCGCCAGCACGCGGCCGGTAGCGGGATCCTGAACGACCATACCGCCCGAAACCTTGGGGATCGATCGCAGCGCGAACGTCCCGCCTTCGGGCGCGACCGCGACGACGTCGCCGCGCTTCAGCACATTGAACGCCGCGCCGCCCTGCCCGCGCACCGGCATCTGCGCGCCCGAGGCCGGCAGCGCGCCGGTGCGGCCGTCGCCAAAGCCCAGCTCCACGCTGCCGCCGCTCTTCGAAATGACGATCGCCGGGCGCCAGTCCTCATAATCGAGGTTGATGTTGGTGTTGAGCAGCGCCGCGCGCCAGTTGTCGCCCTCGAACGCCACTTCGCGCATCGGGCCGGACCAGCCGCGGCCGCGGTCGTAGCGCAGCAGGCCGTCGCGCAGCGCCTTTTGCGCCGCCTTCTGGATTTCCGGATCGAACGAGGTGCGCACCCACAGGCCGCCGGCATAGACGCTGTACGGCCCGGCCTTTTCGGTCTCGCCGAAACGGTCGAGCAACTGGCGGCGCACTTCCTCGATGAAATAGCCGCCGAGCGGATCGACGCTGGGCGATTTGCGCGGCACCGCGCCCAGCGGGGCGGCGACCGCGGTGTCGTGCGCCGCCTGATCGATATAGCCGTTGTCGCGCATCTGCCCCAGCACCCAGTTGCGCCGCTCGATCGCGCGGTCGGCATGGCGTTCGGGCATATAGTTGGACGGACCCTTGGGCAGGATCGCCAGATAGGCGAATTGCGGCAGGCTGAGCTGGCTCAGATCCTTGTCGAAATAGGCGTGCGCCGCTGCCTCGACCCCGAAGGCGTTCCGGCCAAGCGCGATCTGGTTGAGGTAGAGTTCGAGGATCTGCTGCTTGGACAGCGTATTCTCGATGCGGAAGGCGAGGATCGCCTCGCGCGCTTTGCGGACGTAGCTGACCTCGTTGTTGAGCAGCAGGTTCTTGGCGACCTGTTGCGTGATCGTCGAGGTGCCGCGCGGGGTCTCGCCGCTCGTCAGCCCCTGCCACGCCGCGCGGACAAGGCCGGGATAGTCGACGCCGCCATGGTCGAAGAAGGTCTTGTCCTCGGCCGAGAGGAAGGCGCCGACCAGCAGCTTGGGATATTCGTCATAGGACAGCTCGACGCGGCGCTCGCGCGCATAGCTGCGCAGCGGCGTGCCGTCGGCCTGGCGGACATTGGTGGGCAGTGGCGGCTCATAGGCGCGCAGCATGTCGACCGAGGGCAGGTCGCGCAGGAACAGCGCCCACAGCACCGCGGTGCCGACGCCCGACAGCAGCGCGAGCCACGCCAGCAGCTTGAACCACCAGCGTTTGCGGAGTTCCGCAAAGCGGCCTCCGGCATCCCCTCGCGTGAACTTCAGCCTGAAATTGGGTTGGGTCGCTTCCGCCATTGGGGCGGGGTTTAGCAGGATTGAGCGGGCTTGCCAGCCGGGGATGCGGCGGGTTGTTTTGAGTTGCGGTGCCGGCCCGCTCCCCTACCCGGCCTCCCATTCAGAATACGCTGTGGGAGGCCGGGTA